>OJYG01000480.1_pt1 | contig 13668 bp, 8 predicted proteins | sample 1600841 | NCBI WGS metagenome assembly OJYG01 (sample SAMN04436709, study PRJEB24849) | human gut metagenome | biome: human gut; feature: NICU; material: stool | host: Homo sapiens | place: USA: Saint Louis, MO | collected 2010-09-09
TCCGCAAATCGTGATGCAAAATAGCAATCACTTCGTGCAAAAGCGCAGGGGTGATAGCATCTGCGATATCGCGCAGCGGTAAATGCGTCGTTGCCAGCGCCACGCGAAGTTCTTCGGTTGCCAGCATCATCACCACTTTTTTCGCCTGCGAACGCTCTTCGAAAAACTCGGTATGACCGGTAAACGGAATGCCTGCGTCGTTAATGACGCCTTTATGCACGGGGCCTGTGATCAGCGCAGCAAATTCACCGTTCAGACAGCCATCACACGCTCGCGCCAGCGTTTCCACCACATAATGCCCATTTTCAACCGCTAACTGCCCCGCAGTGACAGATTCACGTAGCGCGACAGGAAGTAGCGTTAATGTGCCCGCAGTTTGCGGTTGTGCAGGGGAGTTGGGGGAATAAGGGCGGAGGGTGAGCGGCAAACCGAGCATCGCTGCCCGGTTGGTAAGGAGAGTGGCATCGGCACAAACAACCAGTTCGACCGGCCACTCACGCTGTGCAAGCTGGACAACTAAGTCCGGGCCAATCCCGGCGGGCTCGCCGGGAGTGATCACAACACGTTGGGGTTTAACCATTAGTTGCTCAGGATTTTAACGTAGGCGCTGGCACGTTGTTCCTGCATCCAGCTTGCTGCTTCTTCCGAGAACTTACGGTTCATCAGCATGCGGTATGCACGATCTTTTTGCGCCGCATCGGTTTTATCGACGTTACGGGTGTCCAGCAGTTCGATTAAATGCCAGCCGAATGAAGAGTGAACCGGTGCACTCATTTGACCTTTGTTCAGGCGGGTCAGGGCGTCACGGAAGGCCGGATCGAAAATATCTGGTGTAGCCCAACCGAGATCACCGCCCTGGTTAGCAGAGCCTGGATCCTGAGAGAACTCTTTCGCTGCGGCAGCAAAAGTCGTTTTACCACTCTTGATATCGGCAGCAATCTGTTCCAGTTTCACGCGGGCCTGTTCGTCAGTCATGATCGGCGACGGTTTCAGCAGAATATGGCGAGCATGAACTTCGGTCACCGAGATATTTTTGCTTTCGCCGCGCAGGTCGTTAACTTTCAGAATATGGAAGCCAACGCCGGAACGAATCGGGCCAACAATGTCGCCTTTCTTGGCGGTGCTTAATGCCTGGGCGAAGATCCCCGGCAACTCCTGAATACGGCCCCAGCCCATCTGGCCGCCGTTCAGCGCCTGCTGGTCGGCAGAATGAGCAATCGCCAGCTTACCGAAATCAGCGCCGTTACGCGCCTGATCGACAATCGCGCGCGCCTGGCTTTCCGCTTCGTTCACCTGATCAGAGGTCGGGTTTTCCGGCAGCGGGATCAGGATGTGGCTCAGGTTCAGCTCAGTGCTGGCGTCGTTTTGGTTACCCACTTGCTGCGCCAGGGATTCGACTTCCTGCGGCAGGATGGTGATGCGACGACGCACCTCGTTGTTACGCACTTCAGAGATAATCATCTCTTTGCGGATCTGGTTACGATAGGTGTTGTAGTTCAGACCATCGTAAGCCAGACGGCTGCGCATCTGATCCAGCGTCATGTTGTTCTGTTTCGCGATGTTAGCAATCGCCTGATCCAGCTGCTCATCGGAGATTTTCACTCCCATTTTCTGCCCCATCTGCAGGATGATTTGATCCATGATCAAACGTTCCATGATTTGGTGGCGCAGCGTCGCGTCATCAGGAAGTTGCTGCCTTGCCTGAGCAGCGTTCAGTTTTACCGACTGCATTAATCCATCAACGTCGCTTTCCAGCACGACGCCGTTATTGACGACGGCTGCGACTTTATCGACTACCTGGGGGGCAGCGAAACTGGTATTCGCGATCATGGCGATACCGAGAAGCAGCGTTTTCCAGTTCTTCATACTTTTTCCATTTCAATTAACCGCACTGCGGATTACGTGGTAAATCAACAAATCACAAAGTGTTTTGATACGGCAGAATGTTCGAACGCAGCATCTCTTGCGTACCCAGACCGTAGTTGGAGCTCAGGCCGCGAAGTTCGATGTTAAAGCCGATTGCGTTGTCATATATCGCATGTTGTTTATCGTTATCCCAACCGTTCAGCTTACGCTCATAACCGACGCGAATCGCATAGCAGCAGGAGCTGTATTGCACACCTAACATTGAGTCGGCTTGCTTGTTCGCGTTGGTGTCGTAATAGTACGCCCCGACAATCGACCAACGATCGGCGATTGGCCAGCTAGCGACTGCACCCACCTGCGAAATGCCGTTTTTAAACTGTTCATATGTGGAATAATAATTAGGCAGTGTCGCCTGTATATATTCCGGGCTGGCGTAGCGATAGTTCAGCTGTACCAGACGGTCTTCATCCCGACGGTATTCAATGCTGGTGTTACTGGTGGCTACGTTATCAAGACGAGTATCGTACTGAATACCGCCCCGCAATCCCCAGCGCTCGGAGATGCGCCAGTAGGTATCGCCAGCCCATACCAGTGAGCCCGTTTTGTCGTCATTCTCCCATGTTATGTTGTCATCGCCGGTGCGAGACTCCGTGAAATAGTAGATTTGACCAACGGAAATATTAAAACGTTCAACGGCTGCATCATCATATACGCGTGTTGTGATACCGGTCGTGACCTGGTTTGCGGAAGCAACACGGTCAAGACCGCCATAAGTCCGGTCCCGGAACAGGCCCGAGTAGTCGGATTGCAACAGTGCGGAGTCATAGTTATAGATGTCGCTCTGATCGCGATACGGCACATACAGGTATTGTGCGCGCGGCTCCAGCGTCTGGGTGTAACCCGGCGCCAGCATTTCCATATCACGTTCGAAGACCATTTTGCCGTCAACTTTAAATTGCGGCATTACGCGGTTAACAGAATCTGCCAACTTATTGTTTTGCGGGTTGCTGTTATACCAGTCGAGATTGGTCTGCTGATAATGGGTAGCCAGCAGCTTCGCTTCGGTATTGATACTGCCCCAGGTGTTGGATAACGGCAGGTTGATCGTCGGCTCCAGATGAACGCGAGTAGCCTCCGGCATATTGCTGTTTGTATTAACAAAATGCACTGCCTGACCATAAAATCGGGTATCAAACGGGCCGAGATCGTTATGGTAGTAGTTGACGTCTAACTGCGGTTCAGCGGCATAGCTGTTGCCACTGGTATCATCAAAAACCTGGAATTGTTTATGCGAAAGCGTGGCGTCAAAGTTCTGCACCGCATAGCCCACGCTGAATTTTTGCGTGGCGTAGCCATCGGTACTGGAACCATATTTATTATCAAAATCATTGAAATAGGTCGGGTCGCTGACTTTGGTGTAGTCGATGTTAAAGCGCCAAACCTGGTCCATCACTCCGGAGTGTTGCCAGTAGAACAACCAACGGCGTGAATTGCTATCTTCTGGATGTTCATCTTCATAGACTTTATCCGAAGGCAGATAGTCCAGTTCCATCAAGCCTGCGCCCGCCTGGGTGAGATAACGGAATTCGTTTTCCCACATAATGTTGCCACGACGATGCATATAATGCGGCGTGATGGTGGCATCCATATTTGGCGCGATGTTCCAGTAATACGGCAGGTAGAACTCAAAGTAGTTGGTGGTGGTGTACTTGGCGTTCGGGATTAAGAAACCAGAACGGCGTTTGTCACCCACCGGCAACTGTAAATAGGGGCTGTAAAAGATCGGAACCGGACCCACTTTAAAACGGGCGTTCCAGATCTCTGCGACTTGTTCTTCGCGGTCATGAATAATTTCGCTACCCACCACGCTCCAGGTATCAGAACCCGGCAGACAGGAGGTAAAAGTACCGTTATCCAGAATGGTATAGCGGTTTTCGCCACGTTGTTTCATCAGGTCCGCTTTACCGCGGCCCTGACGACCCACCATCTGGTAATCACCTTCCCAGACATTGGTATCTTTGGTGTTCAGATTCGCCCAGCCTTTCGGCCCTTTGAGGATCACCTGGTTATCGTCGTAATGGACATTACCTAGCGCATCAATGGTACGTACCGGCTCCGGTTGTCCTGGTGCCTCTTTTTGATGGAGCTGCACTTCATCGGCCTGCAGACGGCTGTTACCCTGCATGATATCCACGCTGCCAGTAAACACGGCGTCATCCGGGTAGTCCCCTTTCGCGTGGTCAGCATTGATAGTCACGGGTAAGTCATTGGTATCGCCCTGTACCAGAGGACGGTCATAGCTTGGCACGCCCAACATGCACTGAGAGGCGAGGTCGGCTGCCAGTCCCTGTTGACTATAAAGGGCGGTGGCAATCATGGTGGCCAGGAGAGTGGGGATACGTTTTTTCATACGTTGATTTTATTGTTCCATCATCGGTAACGTTGCGCGTGACAAACGGTCAGAGACTAACGTACTCGTCATCTCTACGCTAGTGTTAATCCTGTCCGAATAGCGTCAGTGGTGTTAGGCACGGCATTGAATGACAGGTATGATAATGCAAATTATAGGCGATGTCCCACAATTGACCGCAGCCGGAAAACGGTAAAAGCACCTTTATATTGTGGGAGATAGCCCTGATATCCGTGTGTCGATTTGGGGAATATATGCAGTATTGGGGAAAAATCATTGGCGTGGCCGTGGCCTTACTGATGGGCGGCGGCTTTTGGGGCGTAGTGTTAGGCCTGTTAATTGGCCATATGTTTGATAAAGCCCGTAGCCGTAAAATGGCGTGGTTCGCCAACCAGCGTGAGCGTCAGGCGCTGTTTTTTGCCACCACTTTTGAAGTGATGGGCCATTTAACCAAATCCAAAGGTCGCGTCACGGAGGCTGATATTCATATCGCCAGCCAGTTGATGGACCGAATGAATCTGCATGGCGCTTCCCGTACTGCGGCGCAAAATGCATTCCGGGTGGGAAAATCAGATAATTACCCGCTGCGCGAAAAGATGCGCCAGTTTCGCAGTGTCTGCTTTGGTCGTTTTGACTTAATTCGTATGTTTCTGGAGATCCAGATTCAGGCGGCGTTTGCTGATGGTTCACTGCACCCGAATGAACGGGCGGTGCTGTATGTCATTGCTGAAGAATTAGGGATCTCCCGCGCCCAGTTTGACCAGTTTTTGCGCATGATGCAGGGCGGTGCACAGTTTGGCGGCGGTTATCAGCAGCAATCTGGCAGTGGTAACTGGCAGCAAGCGCAGCGTGGCCCGACGCTGGAAGATGCCTGTAATGTTTTGGGCGTGAAGCCGACGGATGATGCGACCACAATCAAACGTGCCTACCGTAAGCTGATGAGTGAACACCATCCCGATAAGTTGGTGGCGAAAGGTTTACCGCCAGAGATGATGGAGATGGCGAAGCAGAAAGCGCAGGAAATTCAGCAGGCCTATGAGCTGATAAAACAGCAGAAAGGGTTTAAATAACCCTGTAAATGATGCTGAGTAACTGCCCACGATTAAAGGTGGCCGCCCTGGCGGTCACTTCTTTGAGAAAAGGCGTTTACTCAGAATGGTGGACAGGCTCAATGCACGGTTTACGGGAGGGGTTCTGTTGGTTTTATCGCGTTGACCCTGCTTAAGGTTGAGAGCTTTACGACGAGCGGAATTATATTTTTACGTCTTAAAAATAAAAAACACATATCTGAATGAGCGATTTTTGAAAGTATATTTATTCAGAGTGCGCATGATGAGTTTTTAACTCAATGCGAGGCTATTACCATGAAAGTATCAGTTCCAGGCATGCCGGCTACACTTTTAAATATGAGCAATAACGATATTTATAAGATGGTGAGCGGGGACAAGATGGACGTGAAGATGAATATCTTTCAACGCTTGTGGGAGACGTTACGTCATCTGTTCTGGTCAGATAAACAGCCTGAGGCTTATAAACTTCTGTTCAATTTCGTGAATAACAAGGCTGGCAACATCAACGCCTCAGAATACTTTACTGGGGCTATCGACGAGAATGAGAGAGAAAAGTTTATCCATAGTCTGGAATTATTCAATAAACTCAAAACATGCGCAAAAAATCCGGATGAGATGGTCGCAAAGGGCAATATGCGCTGGGTCGCCCAGGCCTTCGGTGATATCGAGTTAAGTGTCACTTTTTTAATTGAAAATAATGAGATATGTACTCAGACGTTGCAGCTGTGCAAGGGCCTCGGTAGCTTGGGCGTTGATCTTAGAAAGGCTTACCTTCCCGGCGTTGACATGAGGAATTGTTACCTTGGTAAAAAAACAATAATAGATAAAAAAGCCCTTTACTTGGAACCTGGGTGGAATGCTAACCTGGACGGTGCTACCCTGGACGGTGCTACCCTGGACGGTGCTATCCTGGACGGTGCTACCGTGGACGGTGCTACCCGCCTATATGCTGAGGTAATTATTATTAATAAAATCACCCCAAAAAAAATTGTTACTGAAGGAGTTGCTACTAAACAAAGTACTGCTGAAAAATTATTGCCAACGCAATTATTGAATGATCCAGAATAAGCTAAGGTTGAAGGGGCTGGAACGCCCCTTCAACCTTAGCAGTAGCGTGGGATGATTTCACAATTAGAAAGACCTGCATGATGAGCTAGAGAAGAGGCTAGTGACGCAAGGCGTCGTGCACGACGCGGATCACCGAGATGGGCATCGCCAACCAGACTGCTAATTAGCCCATGAATAACAATCAGAAAGGACCATAACAAACCCGATAAAATGAAATATTAGAGACGATCAACGGGTGAAAAAAAGTTCAAAAATTCGCTGTGGAGCAGGAAGGGAATTACCGAATGGAAAGCGTAGCCACACGCAACAACTGAAAGCAGTTTGGCAGAAAAAAAAATCCCCGGACTCGGGGATTTATGTACAAGAGGCAGCCCTTAGGATGAGGGTATAAACATACAGGAAAGGTTAAAAATCCGCTGGCGCTTTAAACGTCATACTATTGCCATACGCCGGATGGGTAATCGTCAGCATCTCTGCATGTAGCAACAAACGCGGTGCCATCGCTCTCGCTTCCGGTGATGCATAAAAACGATCGCCGAGAATCGGATGACCCAGCGCCAGCATATGCACACGCAATTGATGCGAACGCCCGGTAATCGGTTTTAACACCACTCTTGCCGTGTTATCCGCCGCATACTCCACCACTTCATATTCCGTCTGCGCAGGTTTACCCGTTTCGTAACAGACTTTCTGTTTCGGGCGGTTTGGCCAGTCGCAAATCAGCGGCAGATCTACCAGACCTTCCGCAGGGGATGGATGCCCCCAGACGCGGGCCACATACTGCTTTTTCGGCTCGCGCTCGCGGAACTGGCGTTTTAACTCCCGCTCCGCGGCTTTGGTCAACGCCACTACAATCACGCCGCTGGTAGCCATATCCAGACGATGCACCGTTTCTGCCTGCGGATAATCACGCTGAATGCGCGTCATCACGCTGTCTTTGTGCTCTTCCAGACGGCCCGGCACAGACAACAAACCGCTCGGCTTGTTGACCACCATAATGTGGTCATCCTGATACAGGATAACCAACCAGGGTTCCTGCGGTGGATTGTAGTTTTCCATCCCCATTTTCGGCTCCGTTACTGATGCGTTACAACGATCAAACGCAGGGCATCCAGACGCCAGCCTGCCTGATCCAGGCTTTCCATTACCTGCTGACGGTTGCTCTCAATGGCGGTCAGTTCGTCGTCACGAATGTTCGGGTTCACTGCACGCAGAGCTTCCAGACGAGACAGCTCGGCAGACAGTTTTTCGTCGGCTTCGTTACGTGCGGCATCAATCAGTGCACGGGCAGATTTCTCGATCTGCGCTTCACCCAGCTGAAGGATAGCGTGAACATCCTGCTGCACGGCGTTAACCAGTTTGCTGCCGGTGTGACGGTTAACCGCGTTAAGCTGACGGTTAAAGGTTTCAAATTCTACCTGCGCCGCCAGGTTGTTGCCGTTTTTATCCAGCAGCATACGTACCGGCGTCGGTGGCAGGAAGCGGTTGAGCTGCAACTGCTTCGGAGCCTGGGCTTCAACGACATAAATCAGTTCCACCAACAGCGTACCTACCGGCAACGCTTTGTTTTTCAACAGTGAAATCGTGCTGCTACCAGTATCGCCAGAAAGGATCAGATCCAGACCGTTGCGGATCAGCGGATGCTCCCAGGTAATAAATTGCGCATCTTCACGCGCCAGCGCCACTTCACGGTCGAAGGTGATGGTGATGCCATCTTCCGACAGGCCAGGGAAGTCCGGCACCAGCATATGATCGGACGGCGTCAGCACGATCATGTTGTCGCCGCGATCGTCCTGATTGATACCGATGATATCGAACAGGTTCATAGCGAAGGCGATCAGGTTGGTATCGTCATCCTGCTCTTCAATGCTTTCTGCCAGTGCCTGGGCTTTTTCGCCACCGTTGGAATGGATTTCCAGCAGGCGGTCACGACCTTGTTCCAGTTGTGCTTTCAGCGCTTCGTGCTGCTCACGGCAGTTTTTGATCAGATCGTCAAAGCCTTCGGTTTGATCCGGTGAAGCCAGATAGTTAATCAGATCGTTGTATACGCTATCGTAAATAGTGCGTCCGGTCGGGCAGGTGTGCTCGAATGCATCCAGACCTTCGTGATACCAGCGCACCAGCACCGACTGAGCAGTTTTCTCCAGATAAGGCACATGGATCTGAATATCGTGCGCCTGGCCGATACGATCCAGACGACCAATACGCTGCTCCAGCAGATCCGGGTTGAATGGCAGGTCAAACATCACCATGTGGCTGGCGAACTGGAAGTTACGTCCTTCAGAACCGATTTCCGAGCACAGCAGTACCTGCGCACCGGTGTCTTCTTCAGCAAACCAGGCGGCAGCGCGGTCACGTTCAATAATCGACATACCTTCGTGGAATACCGCGGCGCGAATACCTTCACGTTCGCGCAGTACCTGCTCCAGTTGCAGCGCAGTGGCAGCTTTGGCGCAGATCACCAGCACTTTCTGAGAGCGATGGCTGGTCAGGTAGCCCATCAGCCACTCAACGCGCGGATCGAAGTTCCACCAGGTGGCGTTATCGCCTTCAAATTCCTGATAAATACGCTCCGGATAGAGCATATCGCGAGCGCGGTCTTCCGCACTTTTGCGTGCGCCCATAATGCCGGAGACTTTAATAGCCGTCTGATACTGTGTCGGCAGCGGCAGCTTAATGGTGTGCAGCTCGCGTTTCGGGAAGCCTTTCACACCGTTACGGGTGTTACGGAACAGCACGCGGCTGGTGCCGTGGCGATCCATCAGCATCGAAACCAGCTCCTGACGGGCGCTCTGGGCATCTTCGCTGTCGCTGTTTGCTGCTTGTAACAGCGGCTCGATATCCTGCTCGCCGATCATCTCGCCAAGCATGTTCAGTTCGTCATTGCTCAGCTTGTTACCTGCCAGCAGCATGGCAACGGCGTCCGCAACCGGACGATAATTTTTCTGCTCTTCAACGAATTGCGCGAAATCGTGGAAACGGTTCGGGTCCAGCAGACGCAGACGGGCGAAGTGGCTTTCCATCCCCAGCTGTTCCGGGGTTGCGGTCAGCAGCAGAACGCCCGGCACGTGCTCTGCCAGTTGTTCAATGGCCTGATATTCGCGGCTCGGCGCATCTTCGCTCCACACCAGGTGATGCGCTTCATCGACCACCAGCAGGTCCCACTCGGCTTCACAGAGATGTTCCAGACGCTGTTTGCTACGACGGGCAAAATCCAGCGAGCAAATCACCAGCTGTTCGGTGTCGAACGGGTTGTAAGCATCGTGCTGAGCTTCGGCATAACGCTCATCATCAAACAGAGCAAAGCGCAGGTTGAAACGGCGCAGCATTTCTACCAGCCACTGATGCTGTAAGGTTTCCGGGACGATAATCAGCACACGTTCAGCAGCGCCAGAGAGCAGTTGCTGATGCAGGATCATCCCGGCTTCAATGGTTTTCCCTAAACCCACTTCGTCAGCCAACAGGACGCGCGGCGCGTGGCGGCGACCAACATCATGAGCGATGTTGAGCTGGTGCGGGATCAGGCTGGTACGCTGACCGCGCAGGCCGCTGTACGGCATACGGAACTGTTCGCTGGAATACTTACGCGCGCGATAACGCAGCGCAAAGCGGTCCATACGGTCAATCTGCCCGGCAAACAGACGGTCCTGCGGTTTGCTGAACACCAGTTTGCTATCAAGGAAAACTTCACGCAGGGCTACGCCGGACTCTTCAGTATCCAGGCGAGTACCGATATAGGTCAGCAAGCCATTTTCTTCTTTTACTTCTTCGACTTGCATCTGCCAGCCGTCATGGCTGGTAATGGTATCACCAGGGTTGAACATCACGCGGGTCACGGGGGAATCACTGCGTGCGTACAGACGGTTTTCACCAGTAGATGGGAAAAGTAAAGTGACAGTTCGCGCATCCACCGCGACAACGGTTCCAAGTCCCAATTCGCTTTCTGTATCGCTGATCCAGCGTTGACCAAGTGTAAAAGGCATATGTGTTCGGCTCTATATCTTTAATTGCAGGCAATAACCACCCGCTACCGTGCTTATGAGGTAGTGGTGTTATTCAGGTCCAGGAATGGAAAGGGCGCTATGGTACTGGATGGCAAAGCATTCGTCACGCATCAAAATGGTATCTGGCGAACTCTTTTTTTGCTCAAAATAGCCCAAGTTGCCCGGTCATAAGTGTAGCAAAATTATCCTCAATAAAAGGGAGTATTCCCTCCGCCACGGGTTGTAGCTGGCGGGTCAGATAGTGTTCGTAATCCAGCGGTGAACGTTGATAGTCCAGCGGCTCCGGGCCGTTGGTGGTCCATACGTACTTAATGGTGCCGCGGTTCTGATATTGCAAGGGGCGACCACGCTTTTGGTTTTCTTCATCGGCAAGGCGAGCGGCGCGTACATGAGGCGGCACATTACGCTGATACTCGCTCAGCGGACGGCGAAGGCGTTTACGATAAACCAGCCGCGCATCCAGTTCACCCGCCATCAGTTTGTCGATGGTTTCGCGGACGTATTCCTGATATGGCTCGTTGCGGAAGATACGCAGGTAAAGCTCCTGCTGAAACTGCTGGGCCAGCGGCGTCCAGTCGGTGCGCACGGTTTCCAGCCCTTTAAACACCATCCGCTGCTTATCGCCCTCCTGAATCAGCCCGGCATAACGTTTTTTACTGCCGGTATCGGCTCCGCGAATGGTTGGCATCAGAAAACGGCAGAAATGGGTTTCATACTCCAGTTCTAATGCGCTGGTCAGCCGTTGTTTTTGCAGCGTTTCTGCCCACCAGGCGTTAACGTGCTGCACCAGTGCACGACCAATTTTCGCCGCTTCTTCTTCCGAATGTGCGCCTTTCAGCCAGACAAACGTTGAGTCGGTATCGCCGTAGATCACGTCGTAGCCCTGCGCTTCAATCAACGCTTTGGTTTGCCGCATGATCTGATGACCACGCATGGTGATCGACGATGCCAGGCGCGGATCGAAGAAGCGGCAGGCGGTGGTGCCGAGCACGCCATAAAAGGCATTCATGATGATTTTCAGCGCTTGCGACAGCGGCTTATTACCCTGACGTTTGGCTTCATCGCGCCCGTGCCAGATGTTAGTCACAATCTCCGGCAGGCAATGTTTCTCCCGTGAGAACCAGGCATCGAGAAAGCCTTCGGTGCTGTGCTCTGGATCAGGCAGCGCCATTCCTTCCACCAGCCCGACGGGATCAATCAAAAAGGTGCGGATGATCGACGGGTACAGGCTTTTGTAGTCCAGCACCAGCACCGAATCATAAAGCCCTGGCCGCGAATCCATCACATAGCCGCCAGGGCTGGCGTGCGGCGGCACTTCGCCGAGATTAGGCGCGACATATCCGGCGCGATGCATCCGGGGAAAATAGAGATGACCAAACGCCGCCACCGAACCGCCGTGCCGGTCTACCGGCAGGCCGTTCACCGTCGCGCGTTCGAGTAAAAATGGCATGATTTCAGTTTTATGGAAGATTTGCGTCACCAGCTCGCAATCTTTCAGGTTATAAGTTGCCAGCGCAGGTTTATCTTCGGCGAAACGGCGGTCAATTTCGTCCATTCGATCCCACGGATTATCGATAGATTTTCCTTCGCCTAACAATTCCTGGGCGACGGTTTCCAGCGAGAATGAAGAGAAATTCCAGAACGCGGATTTCAGCGCCTCGATACCGTCGATAATTAGTCGACCTTTAGCCTGAGCAAAAAAGACACCGTTTTTAAAACCGTGCTCGCGCCACTCCAGCTCGCTGTTATCGCGCCCCAGCCGCAGTGGAATACGGTAACGCTCGGCATGTTTTTGCAGCATTCGCAGATCAAACTGCACCACGTTCCAACCGATGATCACATCAGGATCGTAGTTTGCAAACCAGGCGTTGAGTTTTTCCAGTAGCTGCGGGCGACTGGCGACGTATTCCAGTTCGAAATCGAGCGCGGAGGCGTCGCCATTCTCTGGTCCCAGCATATAAACGATGCGCTGCCCGCAACCTTCCAGGCCGATGCAGTACAGCTCACCGTGGCGGGTGGTTTCAATATCAATAGAAACCCACTTGAGCGGCGGACGATAGTCGGGATGCGGTTTCAGACGGGCATTAACGATAGCGCCATTGTGCATATCACCCTCGACCCACACCGGCGAGGTGATAAACCGCTCCATCAGATAGCGTTCTGGCGGACGCACATCGGCCTCGTAAACGGTAACGCCACCTTCACGCAGGCGCTTTTCGTAATTCATCAACTGGCGATGGGCGCGACAGTAAAGGCCATACACCGGCTGGCGGTGAAAATCCTTTAACGCCAGCGGCGTCAGGCGAAAGCCTTGCTCACCCTGTAAAATATGCTGGGCGCGGGGAACCTGATCGGCGGGAATAAACGCCACGGATTCTTGCGGCGCAAGGAAAACCTGCAACGGCCCGTTGTCCGTCGCCAGCCAGAAGGAGACCTCGGTTCCTTGCGGGGTATCCCGCCAGTGTCGGGTTAAGATAAAACCTGCCTGCGCCACGCTGTAATTCCATCAAAAAACCAGGCTTGATTATAGCCTGGTTTACTGTGGGGTACTGATATTTTGTACAGTAATATTTAACGAAAATGGCATCAATTAACTTTGGTTTCTCTTGTGATAAAAAGGTTCCTGCTTTATTCAATGTTTACATTTTCTGATTATCGGACGATTTCTGTTTGGGTTATATTAAGGTAATAAGGTGTAATGGTAATCATATATAAATGGTGACATATATTCATTGCATCAATTGAGTTCAGGGGTGTGGTGAAAAAAGTGACTTTTGAAGGACCAAAGGGAAATGAATACTCTGCCGAGTGATTGTATTATGGTAGTTAATATAAGTGATAATTTCATTGAAACTGTAGTGGCCGGATGTAATAACGTTAAAAAAATCCAACAGTTGGTTTTTTCTGGTAATAAAGACCGATTTAGCAAAAATATCAGTAATGAAAATGAAAAACTAAGTGTAATCAATGAACTTATTAGTGCGGACGCTTTATTTTGCTTTGGTTATGGTTGGTATCCATCAGAAATTATAGCTGATTATACGCAGAAAGGTATTATTAACAGACCCTATAAGATAATCACCTGGACTAGTAAAACGACATTTTTGATTGAAGAGCGTAATTAATTCGGAGGGAAGATGAGAAAGGTTCGGGTTACCATTACATTATACTCTTCAGAGCAAAAACGGCATCGTGGCCTTTGTTACCATCTAACCGTTTTTACGGCTGTCCTGTCTTTTTTAAAGGGAGC
>OJYG01000482.1_pt1 | contig 13646 bp, 14 predicted proteins | sample 1600841 | NCBI WGS metagenome assembly OJYG01 (sample SAMN04436709, study PRJEB24849) | human gut metagenome | biome: human gut; feature: NICU; material: stool | host: Homo sapiens | place: USA: Saint Louis, MO | collected 2010-09-09
CTTTGAATTTTATACATCTATGTATCCTTTATTATTAGTTGAACTACTTAAATTTATAATCATTTGTGTCATTCTCAGTACAATTATGCCGTTTGGAAGATATTATTTCAAATGTTTAATATATACGGTATGAACGCACAATTAACCGAAATCATGCGCCTTATCACCAATCTGATCCGCACTGGGGTAGTCACCGAAGTGGACCGGGAGAATTGGCTTTGCCGGGTGAAAACGGGCGACCTTGAAACTAACTGGATCAGTTGGCTGACGCTGCGTGCCGGGAATGCCCGCACATGGTGGCGACCATCGGAAGGTGAGCAGGTGGTGCTGCTGAGTCTTGGCGGCAATCTGGAGACTGCCTTTGCGCTGCCCGCTGTCTATTCGAATCAGTTCGCACCACCGTCGACGTCGGCGGACGCCTGCGTGACAGAACATCCTGACGGTGGCTGGTTTGAATACGAACCCGCCACCGGGCGCTGGTATGTCAAGGGCATCAAATCAATGGTCATTGAGGCCGCTGACAACATCACCATGAAAACCAGTGAGTTTGTACTGGAGGCTGACCGCACGCGCATTAACAGCGAAGTGGTGATCAATGGTGGCGTTACCCAGGGCGGCGGAGCGATGAGTTCTAACGGGATCGTGGTTGATGTGCATCAGCATACTGGCGTCCTGAAAGGCGGCGATACAACCGGAGGCCCGGTATGACGCTTTATAGCGGGATGAACAATACCAGCGGCAAAGTCATTACTGATATTGACCATCTGCGCCAGTCGGTGCGGGACATTCTGCTGACACCGCAGGGTAGCCGTATTGCCCGTCGGGAATATGGTTCTCTGCTGTCGGCACTGATAGACCAGCCACAAAATCCGGCGTTACGCCTGCAGATTATGTCGGCAGTGTATGTGGCGCTGAGTCGCTGGGAGCCTCGGATGACGCTGGAATCCATCACAATCAACAGCAATTTTGACGGTTCTATGGTGGTGGAGCTGACCGGGCGGCGGAATAACGGTGTGCCTGTGTCCCTTTCCGTATCAACAGGAGCAGAGAATGGCAGTGATTGACCTTTCGCAGTTGCCAGCACCGCAGATTGTGGATGTGCCGGACTTTGAGACGCTGCTTGCCGAACGCAAGGCAGAATTTGTGGCGCTTCATCCGAAAGATGAGCAGGAAGCAGTGATCCGCACGCTGGAACTGGAATCTGAACCCGTCACCAAATTGTTGCAGGAGAACGCTTACCGTGAGTTGCTTCTGCGCCAGCGTATTAACGAAGCCGCGCAGGCGGTGATGGTGGCTTACGCAATGGGCGGAGATCTTGACCAGCTCGCCGCTAATTACAATGTGAAACGCCTGACGGTGACACCTGCTGATTATGACGCTGTGCCGCCCGTTGCGGCTGTGATGGAAAGCGATGAAGCGTTACGCCTGCGTGTGCCTGCGGCTTTTGAAGGGCTTTCGGTTGCGGGGCCAACTGCAGCTTATGAATTTCATGCCCGAAGCGCCGACGGTCGGGTGGCGGATGCCAGTGCAACCAGTCCGGCACCTGCAGAGGTGGTGCTGACTGTCCTGAGCCGCGAAGGCGATGGAACAGCAGAAAAAGACCTGCTGGACGTGGTGGAAAAAGCTCTGAACAGTGAGAACGTCCGCCCGGTGGCTGACCGTCTGACGGTTCGCAGCGCAGAAATCATCCCGTACCGCGTGGAAGCTACCATTTTTCTCTATCCGGGGCCGGAAGCAGAGCCGGTAATGGCAGCGGCAAAAGCCAGTCTGCAGAAGTACATCGCCAGTCAGACGCGGCTTGGTCGGGATATTCGCCGTAGCGCCATCTTTGCCGCCCTGCATGTTGAGGGAGTGCAGCGTGTGGAGCTGGCTTCACCACTGGCGGATGTGGTCTTGAACAAAACACAGGCCGCATCATGTACGCAGTGGAGCGTAACCAACGGAGGAACGGATGAATAGTCTGCTGCCACCGGGTTCAACTTCACTGGAGCGCCGACTGGCGCAGACCTGTAGCGGGATTTCTGATCTGCAGGTGCCGCTGCGTGACTTGTGGAATCCGGCAACCTGTCCGGTCAGTTTCCTGCCTTATCTCGCCTGGGCGTTCTCTGTGGATCGCTGGGACGAGGTCTGGACAGAAAGCGTCAAGCGCCAGGTGGTGAAGGATGCTTTTTATATTCATCAGCATAAAGGGACCACCAGTGCCGTGCGGCGGGTGGTGGAGCCGTTCGGCTTTCTGATTCGCATTATTGAGTGGTGGCAGACCGGAGAGACACCGGGCACGTTTCGTCTGGATATCGGCGTGCAGGACCAGGGCATCACTGAAGATACCTATCTGGAACTTGAGCGACTGATAAGCGATGCCAAACCATGTAGCCGTCACATGATCGGCATGTCCATCAACCTGCAGACCAGCGGCCCGCATTGGGTGGGAGTCGCCAGCTATCTTGGCGAAGAAATCACGATTTATCCGTATATCAACGAAACGATTATTTCCGGCGGCACCGCGCATGAAGGCGGGGCGGTCCATGTTATTGACACAATGAGAGTGAATCCATGAGCACAAAATTTTATACCCTGCTGACGGATATTGGCGCGGCGAAACTTGCCAGCGCCGCCGCGCTCGGTGTGCCGCTAAAAATTACCCATATGGCGGTGGGCGATGGCGGTGGAGCATTGCCGACGCCGGACGCAAAGCAGACTGCACTGGTAAATGAGAAACGCCGGGCTGCGCTGAATATGCTCTATATCGACCCGCAGAACAGTAGCCAGATTATTGCTGAACAGGTGATCCCTGAAAACGAGGGCGGTTGGTGGATACGTGAAGTGGGCCTGTTTGATGAGTCAGGGGCATTGATTGCCGTGGGAAACTGCCCGGAAAGCTATAAGCCGCAACTGGCTGAAGGCAGCGGGCGCACCCAGACTGTGCGCATGGTGCTGATTACCAGCAGCACGGACAATATCACCCTGAAAATCGACCCTGCCGTCGTGCTGGCAACCCGCAAGTATGTGGATGATAAGGTACTGGAGCTGAAGGTGTACGTGGATGATCAGATGGCAAAACATCTTGCCGCACCGGACCCACATTCACAGTACGCACCCAAAGAAAGCCCGATATTTACCGGAACACCCAAAGCGCCAACGCCAGCGGCTGGGAATAATACCACGCAGCTTGCGACCACCGCGTTTGTTCAGGCGGCACTGACGACACTGATTAATGGTGCGCCAGCCACGCTGGACACGCTGAAAGAAATAGCCACAGCCATTAACAATGATCCGAAATTCAGTACCACTATCAACAATGCGCTGGCACTGAAAGCGCCGTTGTCGAGTCCGGCACTCACCGGAACGCCAACAGCACCTACTGCGGCACAGTCGGTCAACAATACACAGATTGCCACCACGGCTTTTGTGAAATCGGCGATTGCGGCAATGGTGGGTTCTGCCCCTGCGGCACTGGATACACTGAACGAACTGGCGGCGGCACTGGGGAATGACCCGAATTTTGCCACGACAATGCTTAATGCGCTGTCAGGTAAACAACCGCTGGACAATACGCTGACTAATTTGAGTGGAAAGGATGTTGCTGGTCTTCTCGCATTCCTGGGTTTGAAAACCGCCGCACAACGCGACGTTGGGACTGGCACAAATCAAATTCCTGACATGAACGCTTTTAGCTCTGGCTCTGGCTGGCAGAAATTACCTGGAGGCAGGATTCTGCAGTGGCGGGGAATAGCCAATGGCCCTGGGGATATTACAAGCCCGCTACCCATTCCATTTCCAAATCGCGCAATAGGATGGGCAATTACGTCCGATTATGTACCAGGGTCAGGCGGAGTTGGCACAATAGCGGGGACGTGTACTGCAACGAATATCATTTCACGAAATACAAATGTGAGCACTGGTGGTAGCGCTATCGTAGTGGGGGAATAGGTATGAGAACGTATCGCTATGACGCAATAACAAACGCATTTTATCCGTATGAGCTACAGAATGAGTATGAACAAGCAGGGATGTGGCCGGAGTCGGGCCATGATGTGAATGAAGATATTTTTCAGCAATTCATCAACCCTCCCGCAGGTAAGGTGCGTGTTGCCGGGAATGACGGAATGCCAGCATGGGGGGATATTCCGCCACCGGCTCATGATGAACTCGTTGCGGTAGCAGATGTGAAAAAAGCAGCACTATTGGCAGAAGCGTCAGTCGTTATCGCCCCGCTGGCTGATGCACAGGCGGGCGGTTATATCGATGACGCTGACGTGCCGCGACTGGCAGCATGGCAGAAATATCGCTATGCACTGACGAAAGTGGATACATCAACTGCGCCGGATATCACCTGGCCGCTGCAACCAGTGTAGAAATCTTTAGTGTAAATCGTCAAAGATGCTGGCGACTTGATGATTGATGACGGTATCAGTGATGATAATTTACAGGTTGTACGGGAATAATACATAACAATTTGAATGGGGTATAATAGATAAATAATACATCATCATACCCCATTTTAGCCATTATCTATTGGCAAAAATATTCTTAATACCTTTATATTTGCCTACCTCCTAATAAAATGTGTGAGGTGTATTTGTTGGTTTTCAATAACCTTGCTACAATTATACAGGTGGTTACAATAAGGAAAACAAATGAAGGGGTTATGATGAGGTTATATATGAGTGGATTTTCGCATAGGTTATTAATGTTCACGTATGCCTCTATTCTGTGAAAAATAAACGACGAGATTATATAGATGGGAAAGGTGTAAGTACCGACAAAGGATGTGGCTCGTATAAATAAATTATTTTTCGTTGATAAAAATGTATAAGCATATATAAGCGATATGCTTCCGGCGAAGCCAATGAAGTAGCGAAATATAATAATGAATGATTGATACCAGAAATCAACATTCTCATATGTCATTTTAGATATGTAAATATAATACTCTCTATTCCATAGGAGAAGCATACCAATCCATGTTAATACGGCTAACACACCAATTTTGTGCCTATTTCTAGAGGCAAAATCTAAAATGCGATGGGCGGATATACCAGCGATAAAATAAGGGGCCATAAATTTAATTTTGTCCATATTCCAATCATCTCCATATGCAAGGGATATACTAAATATCAGTAAATAAAGCACCACAGAATATTGTTTGCTTATTGAGTGACAAATAGTATAAACAATAGATACTGCAAAGAGTGCAGAAAGGAACCAGAAGGCGTAGATGGCTCCATATCTAATATTTATTAAATTTATATCTCTTCCCACAAAAATGGATTCAGCAATGAACCATGCAATGGATGGGATTATTAACTGCATGAATTTTCTTTTGATAATTGATGATGGTTTTCTCTTGAGAGAAAAATAGAAAAGATAGCCGCTAAGCAGCATAAAAAATGGCATGTGGAAGCTGTAAATGGTAATAAATAATGGGTTGTCAAAAAAATTGAAACTATCTTTTTTTACAAACTGAATTGAATGGCCCCACACGACAAAAATTATAGCTAATCCTTTCATTGAGTCTATAATGGAATTTCGAGTGCTGGGTGTCTCTGTTATAATAAGATGTGGTTCGTTTTTCATTTAATTTGTCAACTTTAGATTGAGTGGTATAAGAATTGCAACTAAACACTCGTGAGCTAATATTTACATATATTATCAATGATCATTAATTCAATCAATTAGGAATTGCTTTATTGTATGTAACAGATTCTCATTTTGGGGTAGATGCTACTATTGCTGTCATCACACCATAAATTAAGTCCATTCATATTAGATATCTTGGGTCGTTCCGGGAAGTACACGGCCACTATCAGTAAATGTGTGGTAAGAGCTTCACCAGTCGAACGTTTTTGAAAATACAGAGATAATGGCTAACAGGCATCATCCCCGGTTTTTATTTAGGGGGATGCTCATGCTTATTGGCTATGTACGTGTATCAACAAATGACCAGAACACTGATTTGTAATGCAATGCGCTGAACTGCGCGGGATGTGCGCGGATTTTTGAGGATAAAATCAGTGGCACTAAGTCCGACAGGCCGGGACTGGCTGCAGCTCGCGCCAAAGGCAGAGTAGGTGGACGCCGTCCTAAGTTGACCACCGAACAGTGGGCACAGATTGGACGTTTACTCGAGGCCGGAGAATCAAGACAGCGTATTGCACTGATTTTTGATGTAGGCGTTTCTACCATTTATCGAAAATTTCCGGCAAATAAGAGCAATGAATCTCCCTGAATCAGCTTTATTTTGATTATCCCTGAAAGCAGACAAATACCGTCATTTTGTGTGAATAACGGTACAACTGCGCTTAGCTGTTTGTCAGGCACAATAACTTCAACATAGGGCGAAGCCTAATCCAATCAGGAGGTTCGCCACTATGGCTCAGGATTACCACCACGGGGTGCGCGTAGTTGAAGTCAACGAAGGCACCCGATCCATTACCACGGTGAGCACCGCCATCGTGGGTATGGTCTGCACGGGCGATGATGCCGATGCAAAAATGTTTCCTCTTAATAAACCCGTGCTGATCACTGATGTGCTGACTGCCAGCGGTAAAGCGGGTGAGTCCGGTACGCTGGCCCGTTCGCTGGATGCCATCGCTGACCAGGCAAAACCCGTGACCGTTGTTGTGCGTGTGCCGCAGGGTGAAACGGAAGAAGAAACCACGACCAATATCATCGGAGCAGTGACCGCTGAAGGTAAAAAAACAGGCATGAAAGCCCTGTTATCTGCCCAGTCACAGCTCGGCGTTAAACCGCGCATTCTCGGCGTGCCAGGTCACGACACGAAGGCGGTAGCTACTGAGTTGCTGAGCGTGGCGCAAAGCCTGCGTGGGTTTGCTTACCTGTCAGCGTATGGTTGCAAGACGGTGCAGGAAGCAATCACTTACCGTGAAAACTTCAGTCAGCGTGAAGGAATGCTGATCTGGCCCGACTTTACTGGCTGGGACACGGTGCTGAATGCCGAAGCAACGGCTTATGCCACCGCCCGTGCGCTTGGTCTGCGCGCTAAAATTGACGAGCAGACCGGATGGCACAAAAGCCTGTCCAACGTGGGCGTGAACGGTGTCACCGGAATTTCTGCTGATGTGTTCTGGGATCTGCAGGACCCGGCAACCGATGCAGGTCTGCTGAACCAGAACGACGTCACCACGCTTGTGCGTAAAGACGGTTTCCGCTTCTGGGGTTCCCGCAGCCTGAGTGATGACCCGCTCTTTGCCTTCGAAAACTACACCCGCACGGCGCAGGTGTTGATGGACACGATGGCAGAAGCACACATGTGGGCGGTGGATAAACCGCTTAACCCGTCGCTGGCCCGCGACATTATCGAAGGTATCCGCGCCAAAATGCGCAGCCTGGTCAGTCAGGGCTATCTCATTGGTGGTGATTGCTGGCTGGATGAGTCGGTGAACGACAAAGACACGCTGAAAACCGGAAAACTCACCATCGACTATGACTACACGCCAGTGCCGCCACTTGAAAATCTGATGCTGCGCCAGCGCATCACCGATCAGTACCTGGTGAATTTCGCCAGCCAGGTCAGCGCGTAAGGGGACAACATGGCTTTACCACGCAAATTAAAACATCTGAACTTGTTTAACGACGGGAACAACTGGCAGGGGATCGTTGAGTCGCTGACGCTGCCGAAATTCACCCGCAAATATGAGAAGTATCGCGGCGGCGGTATGCCGGGGGCGGTGGATGTGGATCTGGGACTGGATGACAGTGCACTGGATACAGAATTTTCCATTGGTGGTACTGAACTGCTGCTGTTTAAGCAGATGGGCAAATCCACGGTGGATGGCATCCAGCTGCGCTTTACCGGCTCTATCCAGCGTGACGATACCGGGGAAGTGCAGGCCGTGGAGCTTGTCGTGCGTGGACGTCACAAAGAAGTGGATTCCGGCGAGTGGAAGACGGGCGAAAGCAACACCACCAAAGTGACCAATACCAACAGCTACGCGAAGCTGACCATCAATGGTGAGGTGCTCTATGAAGTGGACCTTATCAACATGGTGGAAATTGTGGACGGTGTGGACCTGATGGAAGCGCACCGCAACGCCCTCGGCCTCTGATGTATCTGAACGGCGCGGAATACCGCGCCAGAACCCAATTGACAGGACAGCAAAATGAGCGATAAGCAGACTGAAAAGACCATTCAACTGGATACCCCCATCAAGCGCGGTAAAACAGAAATCACCGAAATTGTGCTGCGTAAACCGCAGTCCGGTGCGCTGCGCGGTACACGCCTGCAGGCCATTATGGATATGGATGTAAACGCGATGATGACCGTGATCCCCCGCATCTCCAGTCCGGCACTGACTGCACAGGAAATTGCAGAGATGGACCCGGCAGATCTCACTGCCATGTCGGTTGAGGTTGTCACTTTTTTGTTGAAGAAGTCGGTGCTTGCCGTTTTACCGACAGCCTGACGGTTGACGATCTGGTGGCAGATATCGCCACCATTTTTCACTGGCCGCCATCCGTTACTGACGTTATGCCGCTGACCGAAGTGCTGGAATGGCGGTATAAAGCGATTCAGAGAAGCGGGGCCAACGATGAGTGATAACAACCTGCGTCTGCAGGTCATTCTTAATGCGGTTGACAAGCTCACCCGCCCATTTCGATCTGCGCAGGCCAGTTCAAGAGAACTGGCTGCTGCTGTCAAAAAATCCCGCGATGCAATAAAGCAGCTTGATCAGGCCGGGAGCAGTCTGGACAGCTTCCGAAAGCTGCAGGCAGAAAATCAGAAATTAGGCGACAGGCTGAACTATGCCCGCCAGCGTGCAAATTTGCTCAGTCAGGAACTGGGAGCGATGGGGCCGCCTTCGCAACGTCAGGTTGTTGCTCTGGGCCGTCAACGGCTGGCTGTTCAGCGCCTGGAAGAACGCCAGAAAAAGCTGCAGCAGCAGACGGCGCTTGTGCGTGCTGAACTGTACCGGGCGGGAATTTCTGCGAAAGACGATGCGGGAGCAACTGCCCGTTTAGCCCGTGAAACATCACGTTATAACCAGGAACTTTCGAAACAGGAGGCGCGGCTGAAGCGACTGGGGGAAGCTCAGCGCAGGATGAATGCAGCGCGTGCCAGTTATGCCCGTTCGCTGGAGGTGCGTGATCGTATTGCAGGTGCCGGAGCCACCACCACGGCTGCAGGGCTGGCAATGGGTGCGCCAGTGATGGCGGCAGTAAAAAGCTATACCAGCATGGAAGATGCCATGAAAGGTGTGGCAAAGCAGGTCAATGGTCTGCGTGACGATAATGGCAACCGCACTGCACGTTTTTATGAAATGCAGGATGCCATCAAGGCTGCCAGCGAACAGTTGCCGATGGAAAACGGTGCGGTGGACTTCGCTGCACTGGTTGAAGGTGGTGCGCGCATGAACGTCGCAAACCCTGACGACAGCTGGGAAGATCAGAAACGTGACCTGCTGGCCTTCGCCAGTACGGCAGCAAAGGCGGCAACAGCCTTTGAGCTGCCAGCGGATGAACTGTCAGAAAGTCTGGGGAAAATCGCCCAGCTCTACAAAATCCCCACCCGCAATATTGAACAGCTCGGTGATGCGCTGAACTATCTGGATGATAACGCCATGTCGAAAGGGGCAGACATCATTGATGTGATGCAACGTCTGGGCGGTGTGGCTGACCGTCTGGATTATCGTAAAGCGGCGGCGCTGGGTTCCACCTTCCTGACACTGGGCGCTGCGCCAGAGGTTGCAGCCAGTGCAGCAAACGCGATGGTGCGTGAATTGTCCATTGCCACCATGCAAAGCAAGAGTTTCTTTGAAGGGATGAATCTGCTGAAACTCAATCCTGAAGTGATTGAAAAGCAGATGACGAAGGATGCGATGGGAACCATCCAGCGCGTGCTGGAGAAGGTAAACGCGCTGCCGCAGGACAAGCGCCTGTCTGCCATGACTATGTTGTTTGGTAAAGAGTTTGGCGATGACGCGGCGAAACTGGCAAACAACCTGCCGGAACTGCAGCGTCAGTTAAAACTGACAGCGGGCAATGATGCGCTTGGCTCCATGCAGAAAGAATCCGACATTAACAAGGATTCACTTTCTGCGCAGTGGTTGCTGGTCAAAACCGGAGCGCAGAACACCTTCAGCAGCCTGGGCGAAACGCTGCGCCAGCCGCTGATGGATATTCTGTACACGGTGAAAAGCGTCACGGGGGCGTTGCGTCGCTGGGTGGAAGCTAACCCGGAACTGACAGGCACACTGATGAAAGCATCGGCTGTTGTGGCTGCGGTTACCGTCGGCCTCGGCACCTTAGCGGTGGCGCTGGCTGCAGTGCTGGGGCCGCTGGCAGTGATCCGTCTGGGATTCTCTGTGTTGGGTATCAAAACGTTATCTTCCGTTACGGCAGCAGTAACCCGAACCAGCAGCGCGTTGTCCTGGCTGGCTGGCGCACCACTGGCACTGCTGCGACGCGGGCTTGCTTCATCGGGCAACGCCGCAGGTTTACTTACTGCGCCGTTGTCGTCTTTGCGCCGCACGGCATCACTGACGGGAAATGTCCTGAAAACTGTAGCAGGTGCGCCGGTTGCATTTTTGCGGTCTGGATTATCCGGTTTACGTGCTGTTGCTGTGATGTTTATGAATCCTCTGGCGGTACTGCGCGGTGGACTGGCCGCCGCAGGCACGGTGCTGCGAGTACTGGCATCTGGTCCACTGGCGATGCTGCGCGTTGCCCTGTATGTCATATCTGGTCTGTTAGGTGCTCTGCTCAGTCCGATAGGTCTTGTGGTTACTGCACTGGCGGGCGTGGCGCTGGTTGTCTGGAAATACTGGCAACCCATCACCGCATTTCTCGGTGGCGTGGTGGAAGGATTCAAAGCGGCGGCAGGTCCCATCAGTGCAGCGTTCGAACCGCTTAAGCCCGTGTTCCAGTGGATTGGCGACAAAGTGCAGGCGCTGTGGGGCTGGTTTACTGATCTGCTGACGCCCGTTAAGTCGACCTCTGCCGAACTGCAGAGCGCAGCGGCAATGGGGCGGCGATTCGGGGAGGCACTGGCGGAAGGGCTGAATATGGTCATGCATCCGCTGGACTCCCTGAAATCCGGCGTTTCCTGGTTGCTGGAGAAGCTCGGCATTGTCAGTAAAGAGGCCGCAAAGGCAAAACTGCCGGAAAGCGTGACGCGTCAGCAACCTGCGACGGTGAATGCAGACGGTAAAGTGATGATGCCATCGGGTGGTTTTCCATCATGGGGATATGGCTTTGCGGGGATGTATGACAGCGGCGGGTATATCCCGCGCGGGCAGTTTGGCATCGTCGGTGAAAACGGGCCGGAAATTGTTAACGGCCCGGCAAATGTGACCAGCCGGAGAAATACAGCTGCACTGGCTGCCGTTGTTGCCGGAATGATGGGCGTTGCTGCCGCGCCAGCAGAGCTTCCACCGTTGCACCCCTTGGCACTTCCCGCGAAAGGTGGAGAAGCAATTGTGAGTCGCGCAGCCACTGTGCCGCTCGTTCAACGGATTGAGGCACCGACGCAGATCATCATTCAGACGCAGCCAGGACAAAGTGCGCAGGATATTGCGCGGGAGGTGGCACGCCAGCTTGATGAACGTGAACGCAGGCTGAAGGCAAAAGCCAGGAGTAACTACAGCGATCAGGGGGGATACGACGCATGATGATGGTGCTGGGATTGTACGTGTTTATGCTGCGCACCGTTCCGTATCAGGAACTGCAGTATCAACGCAGCTGGCGACATGCGGCAAACAGTCGGGTAAACCGACGTCCGTCCACGCAGTTTCTGGGACCGGAAAACGACATGCTGACGCTTTCCGGTGTTCTTATGCCGGAAATAACAGGCGGCAGGCTGTCGTTGCTGGCACTGGAGCAGATGGCAGAACAGGGGAAAGCATGGCCCCTGATTGAAGGCAGCGGCACGATTTACGGCATGTATGTGATTGAGGGACTGAATCAGACTAAAACGGAGTTTTTCCGCGACGGTATGCCGCGCCGGATTGAGTTCACCCTGTCGCTCAAACGAGTGGATGAATCCCTGTCCGATATGTTCGGTGATCTCAGTGCGCAACTGAATAATCTGCAGGACACGGCAACGTCTGCCTTAAGCGATATCAGTAAAACGGTGGGAGGGCTGCTGTCGTGAATTTCAGCTCTGAACTGCTTAACAAAGGCAACAAAACTCCCGCATTCAGCATCAGTATTGAGGGCAGGGATATCACCACTGTGCTGGATAACCGCCTGATGAGTTTGACGCTGACGGATAACCGGGGCTTTGAAGCGGACCAGCTTGATCTGGAGCTGGATGACGCTGACGGAAAAATCGTGCTGCCGCGCCGTGGTGCGGTTATTACGCTGGCGCTGGGCTGGAAGGGGCAGCCGCTTTTCCCGAAAGGGGCATTCACAGTGGACGAGATTGAACACACTGGCGCACCGGACCGCCTGACTATCCGGGCGCGAAGTGCTGATTTTCGGGAAACGCTGAATACCCGCCGTGAAAAATCGTGGCATAAGACCACCGTCGGGGAAGTGGTGAAGGAAATAGCCGCGCGGCACAAGCTGAAGATGGCACTGGGTAAAGACCTGTCGGATAAGCCCGTGGAGCATATAGACCAGACTAATGAGAGTGACGGCAGTTTTCTGATGCGGCTGGCGCGACAGTACGGTGCCATCGCGTCGGTGAAAAATGGCAATCTGTTATTCATCCGGCAGGGGCAGGGCAAAAGCGCCACTGGTAAACCTCTGCCAGTGATCACTATCACACGCAAGGACGGCGACAGTCACCGATTTACCCTGGCAGATCGCGGAGCCTACACGGGCGTAATTGCCAGCTGGTTGCATACCCGCGAACCTGCGAAGAAAGAAAGCACCACGGTGAAGCGTAAGCGCAGAACTAAGAAGCAGAAGAAAGAGCCGGAAGCGAAGCAGGGCGATTACCTGGTGGGTACGGATGAAAACGTGCTGGTACTTAATCGCACTTATGCCAACCGGAGCAACGCTGAACGGGCAGCGAAAATGCAGTGGGAACGCCTGCAACGCGGCGTTGCGTCATTCTCGCTACAACTGGCGGAAGGTCGGGCAGATCTCTACACGGAAATGCCTGTGAAGGTCAGCGGCTTTAAACAGCCGATAGATGATGCGGAATGGACCATTACGACTCTGACACATACCGTCAGCCCGGATAACGGTTTTACGACCAGTCTGGAGCTTGAAGTGAGGATTGATGATTTCGAAATGGAATGATTCTTCGCAATGGAGAACTTTTAAGTTTGCAAAATGGAATAATGCGGTATCATTATTGTGAATTTAGCAAAAATGGGGAGAACTCGAAAAATGATGATTTGCCCACTGTGTGGAAGTGCCGCCCATACTCGCAGCAGTTTTCAGGTATCTTCATTGACCAAAGAGCGTTACAACCAGTGCCAGAACATTAACTGCAGCCATACTTTTGTTACCCATGAAACTTTTGTTCGTTCGATTGCAACGCCAAAAGAGTCAAATCCGGTTCAGCCGCATCCAATGAAATCAGGACAGGTGGCGCTCTCTCTTTGACGCTGCCGCCATTATGTCGCCATCGTTAAAAAACAGTGCTTCTAATATCATGATTTTAAAAGGCATAAATTTTAGGCAACAAAAAACCCACCAACCTTGAACCGAAATGGCGGGGTTGATGGGCTCCA
>OJYG01000497.1_pt1 | contig 13180 bp, 9 predicted proteins | sample 1600841 | NCBI WGS metagenome assembly OJYG01 (sample SAMN04436709, study PRJEB24849) | human gut metagenome | biome: human gut; feature: NICU; material: stool | host: Homo sapiens | place: USA: Saint Louis, MO | collected 2010-09-09
GCCCGATACAAAGCATCATCAACGCGTTTAAACAGCTCATCGATGCTTTCATTTCCTTCGTGATGCGCCACACCAATGCTGACGGTAAAGCGTGGTAAGCCCGAAATACTCACTTTTGCCACGCTTACGCGGATAGTTTCAGCCAGCGAAAGCGCGGTATCCAGTGGGGTTCTTGGTAGCAATAAGACAAACTCTTCGCCTCCCCAACGAAACACCAAATCGCCTTTGCGAGCGCAACTTTCGAGGGTGCGGGCGAGGGCGCATAACACCTCATCACCTTTAGAATGCCCATAGAGATCGTTAATGTGTTTAAAACGATCGGTGTCGATGAGCAACAAGCTGTAATCCTGAGCGATGGCGAGGTGCTGCATTTGGCCTGGCTCGGTAATGTGATAAAACTGTCGCCGATTCAGTAATCCGGTCATCGCGTCATGGTGGGCAGCATGTTCCAGCTGCTCCTCCAGCCGTTTTTGCTCAGTAATATCATGCACAATACATAACATGAGCTTGTCGCCATAAATTTCAATCGGACCGGCATAGGTCTGCACATGACGAGTCGAACCATCCGCCAGTTTATGAACAAAATTCAAAGGCTTATGGCCACCGGGTAAATGCGAAATTTCATGCATGATAGGCATGACGCGTCGCCCGAGCATATTTATTTCCCAGGTATGTTTCTGGCACATCGTTTCATGGTTATAGCCATAGAAATTGAGCGCGGCGAGGTTAGCATCAACGATTTGGCCATCTCGTGAGGGGTCAATCAACAACATTGGTGCAGAGTTAGTCAGAAAAAAGCGCGCATAAAAACCTTGTTTTTTGCGCTGATAATTTGCCGAGCGACTGGCTTTTAAACCCAGCGTTGCCGGTGCTTCGATACCTTCGAAAATAATCACCGGTTCTGCTTCTGTCAGCTTTCGCAAAACAAGCCGACAGCTCAATGCTGTTTCCTCTTCATTGCGCTGAACGGTGAGGATTTCGATAATATCGTGTTGGTTTTGCAGATCGGAGAGGTATTTCGGCAGTTCTTTTTGTGAGGAGACGGAATAGGGACCGGTTCGTAGTTGACTAAACGTGAGGTTTTGCATCAACAGTCGCGCCGCGCTATTGGCATAAATTAACTGTTCCTCAAAGGGCGAAACGATCCAGACAGGACTGGTGAGTAAGTCCAGGGTATTGAAGTTGTGCGTAATCATTGAGATCCCGTTATTTTTATCAATTTTTGTTGCTATCCGATCGCAAAAAAGCCACGTCATATGATCAGATAATTCTGATAATGATAGACGCTATTTAACACTTCACACGGTTTGTATATGGAAAAGCATTTTGCTTTTTGTATTCAATTTAGACAGAATTTTATTAATCATTTCAGGGTAATGGGGTGATGAGATGTTGCGTAACAGGGCCAGAAGGCTAGACTACAAAATAATGCGTTGATGATGGAGGCACTGTGGAAGCGATTAAGGGATCGGACGTTAATGTCCCGGATGCAGTATTTGCCTGGATGCTGGATGGTAGAGGCGGCGTTAAACCGCTGGAAAATACAGATGTGATTGATGAAGCGCATCCCTGCTGGCTCCACCTTAATTATGTACACCATGATAGCGCCCAATGGCTGGCGACAACACCGCTGCTTCCCAATAACGTACGTGATGCGCTGGCGGGCGAGAGCACACGGCCCCGAGTCAGCCGTCTCGGTGAAGGCACGCTGATTACATTGCGCTGTATAAACGGCAGCACCGATGAACGCCCCGATCAACTGGTCGCCATGCGTGTATATATGGACGGGCGGTTAATTGTTTCGACCCGACAACGCAAAGTGCTGGCGCTGGACGATGTGGTAAGCGATCTGGAAGAGGGCACGGGTCCGACCGATTGCGGGGGATGGCTGGTGGATGTATGTGATGCGTTGACCGATCATTCCAGCGAATTTATCGAGCAGCTGCACGATAAAATTATCGACCTTGAAGATAATCTCCTTGATCAGCAAATTCCACCGCGTGGATTCCTGGCTCTGCTGCGCAAACAATTAATTGTGATGCGTCGCTATATGGCACCGCAACGTGATGTTTATGCTCGTCTTGCCAGTGAACGTTTGCCGTGGATGAGCGATGACCAACGCCGTCGGATGCAGGATATTGCCGATCGCCTTGGGCGCGGCCTTGACGAAATCGACGCCTGTATAGCACGGACTGGCGTGATGGCGGATGAAATCGCTCAGGTGATGCAGGAAAATTTAGCGCGTCGTACCTATACAATGTCGTTGATGGCAATGGTCTTTTTACCCAGTACCTTTCTGACCGGGTTATTTGGCGTCAACCTTGGTGGGATCCCTGGCGGCGGGTGGCAATTCGGATTTTCAATTTTTTGTATTCTGTTAGTTGTTCTTATTGGCGGTGTTGCTTTATGGTTGCATCGTAGTAAATGGTTGTAACAAAAGCAATTTCTCCGGGATTCTGTATACAAAAACGCCGTAAAGTTTGAGCGAAGTCAATAAACTCCCTACCTATTCAGGGCAATATCTCTCTCGCAGGTGAATGCAACGTCAAGCGATGGGCGTTGCGCTCCATATTGTCTTACTTCCTTTTTTGAATTACTGCATAGCACAATTGATTCGTACGACGCCGACTTTGATGAGTCGGCTTTTTTTTGCCTGTTATTTATCAGCGTCTACCCTTTAAGAGTCCACCCAATGACCGGAGGGAAATATGACGACACTTATTTATTTGCAAATTCCTGTCCCTGAACCGATTCCTGGCGATCCTGTTCCAGTGCCCGATCCGATCCCTCGCCCGCAACCCATGCCTGACCCACCACCCGATGAAGAACCGATTAAATTGTCGCATCGTGAGCGTAGATCTGCGAGGATACGCGCCTGCTAACTTTGCGTCGATGACCACGAGAATAGATTGTGACCGCTTTTTCTACCCTGAATGTTTTGCCTCCCGCCCAACTCACGAACCTTAATGAGTTGGGTTATTTAACCATGACGCTGGTGCAGGCCGCCGCGCTTCCGGCGATCCTTGCCGGAAAAGATGTTCGCGTGCAGGCGAAAACCGGCAGCGGCAAAACGGCGGCTTTTGGCCTCGGGCTGCTACAGAAAATTGATGCGTCGCTATTTCAGACCCAGGCTTTAGTGCTGTGTCCTACGCGTGAACTGGCGGATCAGGTGGCAGGTGAATTGCGTCGGCTGGCGCGTTTTCTGCCAAATACCAAAATTTTGACGTTGTGCGGTGGTCAACCGTTCGGTATGCAGCGTGATTCGTTGCAACATGCGCCGCATATTATCGTGGCAACGCCGGGTCGTTTGCTGGATCACTTGCAAAAAGGCACGGTATCACTGGATGCGCTGAATACTTTGGTGATGGATGAGGCCGACCGCATGCTGGATATGGGATTTAGCGATGCCATTGATGATGTCATCCGTTTTGCGCCTGCATCTCGACAGACGCTTTTGTTTTCGGCAACCTGGCCGGAAGCCATCACCGCAATCAGCGGACGAGTGCAACGCGATCCTTTAGCGATTGAAATTGACTCAACAGATGCTCTGCCACCTATTGAACAACAATTTTATGAGACATCCAGCAAAGGCAAAATTCCGCTGTTGCAACGGTTATTAAGTTTGCATCAGCCATCCTCTTGCGTGGTGTTTTGCAATACCAAAAAAGATTGTCAGGCTGTCTGCGACGCGCTGAATGACATAGGGCAAAGTGCATTGTCGTTACATGGCGATCTGGAGCAACGTGACCGCGATCAGACCCTGGTACGTTTTGCTAACGGTAGCGCTCGTGTGCTGGTCGCGACGGATGTTGCTGCGCGTGGTCTTGATATTAAATCGCTTGAGCTGGTAGTGAACTTTGAACTGGCGTGGGACCCTGAAGTTCATGTACATCGCATCGGTCGTACAGCGCGTGCAGGAAATAGCGGTCTGGCGATCAGTTTCTGTGCCCCGGAAGAAGCACAGCGGGCCAATATCATTTCTGACATGTTGCAGATAAAACTTAACTGGCAAACGCCGCCAGTTAATAGTTCCATTGTGCCGCTGGAAGCAGAAATGGCAACGTTATGTATCGATGGCGGGAAAAAAGCCAAAATGCGCCCGGGTGATGTATTAGGTGCGCTGACAGGAGACATCGGGCTTGATGGCGCAGATATTGGCAAAATCGCCGTGCATCCGGCGCATGTCTATGTCGCGGTGCGTCAGGCTGTTGCTCATAAAGCATGGAAACAGTTACAGGGCGGGAAGATTAAAGGAAAAACGTGCCGGGTGCGGTTATTAAAATAATGAAATGTTGAATTGCCGGGTGCAAGAGTAAACATCTTATTCGGGATTGCCGGATGCGACGCTGGCCGCGTCTTCTCCGGCCTCCATAAGAGTAGCCCGATAAGCTTGCGCATCGGGCGCTATCCGGGTTATTTCACTTCAACCACATTCAGTCGTAACTCATCCAACTGATTTTCATCTTCTTCAGGCTGCCAACCCGCCGGTTGTAGAGGGATCTCTTCGCGATCAAACGCCAGATCACCCCCGTTAACCACTTCAGAACCGTGGGTAATGCCTTTGAAATCGAACAGGTTGGTATCGCACAGATGCGACGGCACCACATTCTGCATCGCGCTGAACATCGTCTCGATACGCCCCGGATAACGTTTATCCCAGTCACGCAACATGTCAGCAATCACCTGACGTTGCAGGTTAGGCTGTGAACCGCACAGGTTGCACGGAATAATCGGGAACGCTTTTGCATCGGCAAAGCGCTGAATATCTTTCTCGCGGCAGTAGGCCAGCGGACGAATAACGATATGTTTGCCATCATCGCTCATCAGTTTCGGAGGCATACCTTTCATCTTGCCGCCGTAGAACATATTTAAGAACAGCGTTTGCAGGATATCGTCACGATGGTGACCCAACGCGATCTTCGTCGCCCCCAGTTCCGTTGCGGTGCGATAAAGGATACCGCGACGAAGACGAGAACACAGTGAGCAAGTGGTTTTGCCCTCCGGAATCTTCTCTTTCACGATACCGTAAGTGTTCTCTTCCACAATCTTGTACTCAACGCCCAGCTTTTCAAGATACTCGGGCAGAACGTGTTCCGGGAAGCCCGGTTGTTTTTGATCGAGGTTAACAGCCACCAGCGAAAAATTGATTGGCGCGCTTTGCTGCAAATTGCGCAGAATTTCCAGCATGGTATAGCTGTCTTTACCCCCGGAGAGGCAAACCATGATGCGATCGCCTTCTTCAATCATATTGAAGTCAGCAATGGCTTCGCCCACGTTACGACGCAGACGTTTTTGTAATTTGTTCAGGTTGTATTGTTCTTTCTTACTAATTTCTTGATTTTGCGACATTTAAAAGCGACTCAATTCGTTATATGGCATCAGAAGAGTATGCGTCATGCCGGAACGCCCAGCATAAGAAATCTGATATAAAAACTGTGGCGTGTATGGTACGGATTAGAGGGGAAAATGTCAGCACATTTGCGAAATGAATCAAAAAGCCCGCAGCAATGTGCGGGCGTTAGTGTCAGCGCACAACCAGCACGGAGCACTCTGCGTGACGCACTACAGCTGCGGCGTTAGAACCGAGCAGATAAGTGGTGATATCCGGTCGATGGGAAGCAATGATGATCATATGAGCGGGGATCTTCTTCGCCAATTCCAGAATGCGGTCTTTGGGCGAGCCTTCCTCAACATGGACATGCACTCTGTCGGTTGGCAGTTTAAATTTTTTAATGATCTCTTCCAGTTGCGATTTGGCTTCCGCTTTCAGGTCATCCATTGCCGGTAATTCTGCGGAATACGCTAAACCCAGAGAGGCATAGTAGGGCAGTGAAGGTATTACCGTCAGGAAATGAACCTCTGCATCATCAATCTTTGCCTCTGCCTCAACGTGGCTAATCACGCGTTGAGTTAATTCTGAATCGGAAATATCGATAGGGACAAGAATCGTTCTGTTCATAAAACCTCCTGTTTTAGTATCCGCATAAAGTGTAACGCCAGATGACACTTTTTGTGTAATGACGGAGTTCACATTTTTAATTTAGATCAAAGGAGGAAGAATAAGCAGAAAAAGCCCGCCATAACAGCGGGCAGGAGGATTTAGAACTGATAAACCAGACCTAAAGCGACAATATCATCGGTAGAGATGCCGTTGGCAGCGTAGAAGCTGTCATCTTCATCCAACAGGTTGATTTTATAGTCAACGTAGGTGGACATATTTTTGTTGAAATAGTAAGTCGCGCCAACATCGGCGTATTTAACCAGATCTTTATCACCGTCGGTACCGACCAAATCCTTGCCTTTAGACATCAGGAAAGAGACTGCCGGACGCAGCCCAAAATCGAACTGATACTGCGCAGTAACTTCAAAGTTCTGGGTTTTGTTGGCAATCGTATTTGTTGAATCACCGTAAGGTGTCATGTTACGCGTTTCAGAATACATGGTCGCCAGGTAGATATTGTTAGCATCGTATTTTGCCCCGGCAGTCCAGGCGTCAGCCTTATCGCCTTTTGCGGTAGAGAATTCAGCCTGCTGGTTAGTGCGATCGGAGCTGGTATAGGCGGCACCAAAACTCATGCCCATACCTAAGTCGTAGGTAGTGGAGATGCCAAAACCGTCGCCATTGGCGTTCTTAATGTTTCGATCACCACCGTTTGCGGTACCTTCTTGCTCATGGGTGACCTGGTTTTCATTCGCGCCCTGGTACTGTAACGCAAAATTCAGACCATCAACCAGACCGAAGAAATCAGTATTACGATAGGTTGCTACGCCATTGGCTCGACCGGTCATATAGTTATCGGCTTTGGTATAAGAGTCACCACCGAATTCCGGTAGCATATCGGTCCAGCCTTCGATGTCGTACATTACGCCATAATTACGACCATAGTCGAATGAACCCAGGTCACCAAATTTCAGACCGGCAAAAGCAAGACGAGTCCAGGAATCACCTTTATCACCTTCAGAGCCATTAGCCTGCACGTTATATTCCCACTGGCCATACCCAACCAGTTGATCCGTGATTTGCGTTTCACCCTTAAAACCAAAACGCACGTAAGTTTGATCACCATCACTATTGGTATTATCAGAAAAATAATGCAGGCCATCAACTTTGCCATACAGATCTAATTTGTTGCCGTCTTTATTATAAACTTCGGCTGCATGTGCAGCACCTGCGGCGAGCAGGGCAGGAATTAAAAGTGCCAGTACTTTGCTTTTCATTGAATAAATCCTTTAGTTATTTTATTTGCCTTTTATCCCCATTTCGGGGAGTGAAAACATCCTAAAGGAGAAGTTCAGTTAGCCGATAAATATCATTTGTTACGCCTTAAGTAAAACCTTAATCAAATAATTCCTCTGAAATGATAATAAGTCTGGTGAATGTATCGAAGATAATACATACAAAATAAAAATTATACTTTTAATTTGCTATACGTTATTCTTCGCGGGTTATATGCCTTTATTGTCACAGATTTTATTTTCTGTTGGGCCATTGCATTGCCACTGATTTTCCAACATATAAAAAGACAAGCCCGAACAGTCGTCCGGGCTTTTTTTTAGAATTGGATAATCCTTATCCAGAGCATTTAATCGGTGTTGCTTTTTTCCGCTTTTCCGGCCATTTGTGCCAGGAAGTCATAGCGTTTTTGCAAATCAGCTGCAGCATCTTTCCATAACTGTTCTGCCACTTCTGGCTGCTGCGAATTCAGACGACGGAAACGCTGCTCGTGAAGTAACGTTTCTTCCAGTGCTTCTGACGGCGGGCGTGAATCCAGCGCCAGCGGCAGTTTGCCTTCATCGGCACGACGAGGATCGAAGCGATATAGCGGCCAGAAGCCGGTAGCAGTGAGTTGGCGCATCTGGTCGTGGCTGAGAGCCAGATCGTAACCATGCTCTTCACACGGGCTATAAGCGATGATCAGCGATGGCCCCGGATACGCTTCCGCTTCCTGAATCGCTTTCACCGTCTGGTTCAGCTGTGCGCCGAGAGAAATCTGCGCCACATAAACATGACCGTACATCATCATACTGACGCCAAGATCTTTACGCGCTTTACGTTTGCCGTGCTCGCCAAACTTAGTTACTGCACCCAGCGGTGTCGCTTTCGACGCCTGGCCACCGGTGTTGGAATAGCATTGCGTATCCAGCACCAGAATGTTGACGTTTTCCGTCAAACTCAATACATGATCCAGACCACCAAAGCCGATATCGTAAGCCCAGCCGTCACCACCAATCAGCCAGATTGATTTTTCCACCAGAGCATCTGCGTCACGTAGCAGTTCATGTGCTTCGGCAACATCGTTGAGTTGCTGGCGTAAAGCTGCAACCTGTTCACGACGAATCTCTGGCGTAGCGTCTGATTTCAACGCAGTCAGTAATTCCGCCGGGATTTTATCGGCAAATTGATCCAGCAGACGCAGCACGCGGACACGGTGTTGATCGACCGTCAGGCGGAAACCCAGGCCAAATTCGGCGTTATCTTCAAACAGCGAGTTCGCCCATGCCGGCCCGCGACCGTTGGCATCGGTAGTATACGGTGTAGAGGGCAGGTTACCGCCATAAATTGAAGAACATCCAGTGGCGTTAGCGATCAACATCCGGTCGCCATACAGCTGAGTCAGCAATTTAATATACGGCGTCTCGCCACAACCGGAGCAAGCACCGGAATATTCAAACAGCGGTGTAATCAGCTGTGATGTACGAATATCAATACGTTCCAGTTTGCTACGGTCGATTTCTGGCAGGTTGAGGAAGAAATCGTAATTGATTTTCTCTTCTTCGACATGTTCCAGCCGCGACATCATATTGATGGCTTTAATCTCTGGATTCTGACGGTCTTTCGCCGGGCAAACTTCGACGCACAGGTTACAACCGGTGCAATCTTCCGGAGCCACCTGCAAGACATATTTCTGCCCGCGCATATCACGCGATTTCACATCCAGCGAATGCAGGCTGGCAGGGGCGTTTTCCATCGCTTCAGGCGGTACCACTTTTGCGCGAATAGCTGAGTGTGGGCAAGCAGCGACGCAGTGGTTACATTGGGTACAGAGTTCCTCTTTCCAGATGGGGATCTCTTCGGCGATATTGCGTTTTTCCCAGCGCGTGGTGCCCATCGGCCAGGTGCCGTCTGGCGGCAGCGCCGAAACGGGGAGGGCATCACCAAGCCCGGCGAGCATCGCCGCGGTTACGGTTTTCACGAAATCAGGGGCGGCATCGGAAACCACTGGCGGTCGATTGGCGCTGTGCGGATTTACTGGTTGCAGCGGAACTTCTTCTACGGATTCACGTGCCAGCGCCAGAGCCTGCCAGTTGCGTTCCACCAGATCCTGACCTTTGCTACTGTAACTTTTGGCAATCGCACCCTGCAATTCTGCGAGGGCGCTATCGCCAGGCAGAATTTGCGTAAGATGGAAAAAAGCCATCTGCATGACGGTATTAATACGGGCCGCCAGGCCACATTCGCGGGCGATTTTCGCCGCGTTAATCACATAGAAGCGCGCTTTTTTCTGGTTTAACACGGCCTGAACTTCCTGCGGCAAGCGCGACCATACTTCATCTGCGCTGTACGGCGTGTTGAGCAGGAAAATGCCGCCAGGTTTTAAACGTTCAGCCATCTGATATTTATCGATAAACTGCAACTGGTGGCAGCCAACAAAATCAGCCTGGGAAATCAGATAAGCGGAACGAATCGGCTGTTCGCTCACGCGAAGGTGAGAAACCGTCAGGCCGCCCGCCTTTTTGGAGTCGTAAACAAAATAGCCCTGTGCGTACCACGGCGTGGAATTACCGATAATCTTGATATTGTTTTTGGTCGCGGAAACGCTGCCATCACTACCAAGGCCATAAAACAAGGCTTCAAGTTTCGCCGAGTTTGGCAGGGTGTTTTCCGGCAACGGCAGTGACAGATTGGTCACATCATCGTAAATACCAACCGTAAAGCGCGCTTTCGGTTTAGCCGCGTTGAGCTCGGCAAATACCGCCAGTACACAGTCCGGGCCAAATTCTTTGGATGAAAGACCATAGCGCCCACCAATGACACGGGGCAGGGTTTCGCGCTCGCCATTATTAAAGGCTTCTGCCAGTGCGGTCATCACATCCAGGTACAGGGGTTCCGCTTGCGCACCTGGCTCTTTGGTGCGATCCAGCACCGCCACTGTCCGAACAGAGTCCGGCAACGCTTGCAGTAAGTGTTTGGCGGAGAAGGGGCGGTACAGGCGAACTTTCAGCACGCCGACTTTTTCGCCACGGGTTAGCAATTCATCAACCACTTCTTCACAGGTGCCAATGGCTGAGCCCATCAGGATAATCACCCGTTCCGCTTGCGGATGCCCATAATACTCAAACGGCTGATACTGACGACCTGTCGCGGCAGCGAAATCATTCATCGCCTGTTCAACATGGTCATAGACCGCGTTGTACCAGGGGTTGGTGGCTTCGCGAGACTGGAAATAAGTGTCAGGATTGGCGGACGTACCGCGGATCACCGGATGTTCCGGGTTGAGCGCCCGGGCGCGATGAGCATCAATTTCGGCCTGCGGCATGAGATCAAGAATAGTGTCATCGGCCAGCGGGACAATTTTATTGATTTCGTGGGACGTGCGGAAACCATCAAAGAAATGAATAAATGGCACGCGGCTTTTCAGCGTCGCGATGTGCGAAATGAGAGCAAAGTCTTGCGCTTCCTGGACGTTTGCCGCACACAACATCGCGCAACCCGTCTGGCGCACCGCCATAACGTCGGAATGATCGCCAAAAATAGAGAGTGCATGTGTGGCAACGGTACGTGCCGCTACATGCAGGACAAACGGTGTGAGTTCGCCTGCCAGTTTGTACAGCGTCGGGATCATCAGCAGCAAACCCTGCGATGACGTAAACGATGTTGAAAGGGCACCCGTCTGCAAAGCGCCATGCACGGTAGCGATAGCACCCGCTTCCGACTGCATTTCAACCACGCGTGGTGTGTCTCCCCAAACGTTCTTCAAGCCGTTTCCGGCCCAGGCATCAGCCTGTTCTGCCATCGTGGAACTGGGGGTAATAGGGTAGATGGCGATAACTTCACTGGTGCGAAACGCCACCGAAGCAACCGCGCCATTACCGTCAATAGTAATCATATGACACCCTTACATTGCGCAAATGAGGGGCGCACGAAATTGCTGCGCGCCCAGTAGTAATCCTTCAATTTTAGCAAATGGCTTTCTTCTGCATTTTCGCTTTTGTGTCCCCCACATCAGCGTAATGAATGTTTTGATCAAACAGAGGGCAAAAAAATAGCCATAAAAAAGTAAAAATGCGGGGCAACGCGCAGGACAGCTCTCGACGCCGCCCTCTGTGCTGCCTATTATTTATGGCGGTGTCGTTTGGCTTGAAGATCAGAGGAAGAAAAGATGCGAGCAGCGTTTTGGGTAGGGTGTGCCGCTTTATTGTTGTCGGCGTGTAGTAGTGAACCTGTTCAGCAGGCGACTGCGGCGCACGTAGCGCCAGGTTTAAAAGCGTCGATGTCCAGTAGTGGAGAAGCAAATTGTGCAATGATCGGCGGTTCGCTTTCTGTTGCCCGTCAACTGGATGGTACGGCGATTGGGATGTGTGCATTACCCAACGGCAAACGCTGTAGCGAACAGTCACTTGCCGCCGGGAGCTGTGGCAGCTATTAATTCATTAAATCCGCCAGCTTATAAGTTAATGTCTGTTTCGCGGTCGCCAGCGTTAACTGGTTCGCGGTCAGATCCACTTGTGCACCTTCTTTCAGCATTTCGCTAATGGTGTTATCGAGTTCATTAAGCTGCGGGTTAGCGCACATCATACGGGTCATTGCCAGCCCTTTGGCTGTCAGTTCACCATTAGACAGTTTGCCTTCACCGCTAAAGCGGTTACACATGCTGCCGGAAATCATCATTTTTTCACCAAAGCTGATTTCTGGCGGATTTTTATCGCTGGTCACGGGCTTACCGTTTACGCTTTCCAGCACAAAGCGATGATGCTGTAGCTGTTCTGGCGTAACAGCAATTTTGTCATTACTTACACATCCCGCCATCAGCAGGCTTAGCGCAACAAACGCGGCTACTTTCTTCATTGTGGTTCTCAATTACAGTTTCTGACTCACGACTATTTTAAGAATAGAGAATGAAAGGTCATTGGGGATTATCTGAATCAGCTCCCCTGGATTGCAGGGGAGCGGCAAGATTAAACCAGTTCGTTCGGGCAGGTTTCACCTTTTTCCAGATTGCTTAAGTTTTGCAGCGTAGTCTGAGAAATACTGGTCAGAGCTTCTGCTGTCAGGAATGCCTGGTGCCCGGTAAACAGCACGTTGTGGCAGGCAGACAGGCGACGGAATACGTCATCCTGGATCACGTCGTTGGATTTATCTTCAAAGAACAGATCGCGTTCGTTCTCATACACGTCCATACCCAACGAACCAATTTTCTGATTTTTCAGCGCTTCAATTGCTGCCTGAGAATCAATCAATGCACCGCGACTGGTATTGACGATCATCACGCCATTTTTCATCTGTTCGAAGGCAGCTTCGTTCAACAGATGATAGTTTTCCGGTGTCAGCGGGCAGTGCAGAGAGATAACGTCTGATTCAGAGAACAGGGTTGGCAGATCGACATACTCCACACCGAGTTCCAGCGCCGCCGCACTTGGATACGGATCGAACGCCAGCAGACGCATACCAAAACCTTTCAGAATGCGCAGCATTGCCACACCGATTTTACCGGTACCGATAACGCCTGCCGTTTTGCCATACATAGTAAAGCCGGTCAGACCTTCCAGAGAGAAGTTGGCGTCACGGGTACGCTGATACGCGCGGTGAATACGGCGGTTCAGCGTCATCATCATACCGATGGCATGTTCAGCAACGGCTTCTGGATCATAGGCTGGAACACGGACTACTTTCAGCCCCAGTTCTTTTGCCGCGTCAAGGTCGACGTTATTGAAACCGGCACAGCGCAGGGCGATATATTTAACGCCGTGCTTTTTCAGCTCTTCCAGCACCGGGCGGCTGCCGTCATCGTTTACGAAAATACATACCGCTTCGCAGCCATTGGCAGTTTTAGCGGTTTTTTCCGTCAGCAGAAAGTCAAAAAATTCCAGCTCAAAGCCAAAGGACTCGTTCACCTGTTGCAGGTACTTCTTGTCGTACTGTTTTGTGCTATAAACGGCGAGTTTCATAAGACTTTGGTGG
>OJYG01000509.1_pt1 | contig 12864 bp, 9 predicted proteins | sample 1600841 | NCBI WGS metagenome assembly OJYG01 (sample SAMN04436709, study PRJEB24849) | human gut metagenome | biome: human gut; feature: NICU; material: stool | host: Homo sapiens | place: USA: Saint Louis, MO | collected 2010-09-09
ACTTCAAGTTGCATGTGCTGCGTCTGCGTTCGCTCACCCCAGTCACTTACTTATGTAAGCTCCTGGGGATTCACTCGCTTGTCGCCTTCCTGCAACTCGAATTATATAGAGTATATCCATTTATTATCTTTCTGCGCACTTTCCGGTGCGCAGATATCTGGAGCATTTGATGATCAAGTTATCTGAAAAAGGCGTGTTTCTCGCCAGTAATAAGGAAATAATTGCCGAAGAACATTTCATCGGTGAAATAAAAAAAGAAGAAGCAAAAAAAGGCACTATTGCCTGGTCTATTCTCTCTTCTCATAATACGTCTGGTAATATGGATAAACTTAAAATTAAGTTTGATTCATTAGCCTCTCACGATATTACCTTTGTTGGTATTGTACAGACCGCTAAAGCGTCCGGTATGGAACGTTTCCCGCTGCCGTATGTGCTGACCAACTGCCATAACTCACTCTGCGCCGTCGGCGGCACTATTAACGGTGATGATCATGTTTTTGGTTTATCGGCAGCCCAGCGTTATGGCGGTATTTTTGTGCCTCCGCACATTGCGGTCATCCATCAATATATGCGTGAGATGATGGCAGGCGGCGGCAAAATGATCCTCGGGTCAGACAGCCACACCCGTTACGGTGCATTAGGGACAATGGCAGTCGGTGAGGGCGGCGGTGAGTTGGTAAAACAGCTGCTTAATGACACCTGGGATATCGACTATCCGGGCGTGGTTGCGGTGCATCTGACCGGAAAACCTGCGCCGTATGTGGGGCCGCAGGATGTGGCGCTGGCTATCATCGGTGCCGTGTTCAAAAACGGTTACGTCAAAAACAAAGTGATGGAGTTCGTAGGTCCCGGTGTTGCAGCGCTCTCTACCGATTTCCGCAACAGCGTTGACGTGATGACCACTGAAACGACCTGTTTAAGTTCTGTCTGGCAAACCGATGAAGAAGTCCATAACTGGCTGGCGCTGCACGGTCGCGGCCAGGATTACTGCCAGCTTAACCCTCAACCGATGGCGTACTACGATGGCTGCATCAGCGTTGATTTAAGCGCCATCAAACCAATGATTGCGCTGCCGTTCCACCCGAGCAACGTCTATGAAATCGACACGCTGAACCAGAACCTGACCGACATTCTGCGTGAGATTGAAATTGAGTCCGAACGCGTGGCGCACGGTAAAGCCAAACTCTCGCTGCTGGATAAAGTCGAAAACGGTCGCCTGAAAGTGCAGCAGGGGATTATCGCGGGCTGTTCTGGCGGTAACTATGAAAACGTCATCGCGGCGGCGAATGCGCTGCGCGGTCAATCCTGTGGCAATGACACCTTCTCGTTAGCGGTTTACCCGTCATCACAGCCGGTGTTTATGGATCTCGCCAAAAAAGGTGTGGTAGCAGATTTGATTGGCGCAGGCGCAATCATCAGAACCGCGTTCTGCGGCCCATGCTTTGGCGCGGGCGATACGCCAATCAACAACGGTTTGAGTATTCGCCACACCACGCGAAACTTCCCGAATCGCGAAGGCTCTAAGCCAGCCAATGGGCAGATGTCAGCGGTGGCGTTGATGGACGCTCGTTCTATCGCTGCGACTGCGGCAAACGGTGGCTATTTAACCTCTGCCAGCGCGCTGGATTGCTGGGACAACGTGCCGGAGTACGCCTTCGATGTAACGCCGTATAAAAACCGTGTTTATCAGGGCTTTGTGAAAGGGGCGACCCAGCAACCGCTGATTTACGGACCGAACATTAAAGACTGGCCGGAATTGGGTGCGCTGACTGACAATATCGTCCTCAAAGTGTGCTCAAAGATCCTCGACGAAGTGACCACCACCGACGAACTGATCCCTTCCGGTGAAACCTCTTCTTATCGTTCAAATCCGATTGGTCTGGCGGAGTTTACCCTGTCACGCCGCGATCCAGGTTATGTTGGCAGAAGTAAAGCGACTGCTGAGCTGGAAAATCAGCGTCTGGCGGGGAATGTCAGCGAGCTGACAGAGGTGTTTGCGCGCATTAAGCAGATTGCTGGTCAGGAACATGTTGATCCGCTGCAAACTGAAATTGGCAGCATGGTTTATGCGGTGAAACCAGGCGATGGTTCTGCGCGTGAACAGGCGGCGAGTTGTCAGCGTGTGATTGGCGGTCTGGCGAATATTGCCGAGGAGTACGCGACTAAACGCTATCGTTCTAACGTCATCAACTGGGGGATGTTACCGCTGCAGATGGCGGAAGCGCCAACCTTTGAAGTGGGGGATTACATTTACATCCCTGGCATTAAAGCGGCACTGGATAATCCGGGTACGACGTTTAAAGGTTATGTGATCCATGAAGATGCGCCGGTAACGGAAATTACGCTTTACATGGAAAGCCTGACGGCTGAAGAGCGCGAGATTATCAAGGCGGGTAGTTTGATTAACTTCAATAAAAACCGTCAGATGTAAAAAAAGGCGCTATGAAATATAGCGCCCAGTTTCATTAACCCGATGGTTCAGACTATCGGGTTTTCTTTTTTTACTTCTTCGCCTCTGCAACCACTTTGCTACCCACGCCGCGGTTATTGTATTCCCACATGCGGTTGTAGTTAGTGTCATTCAGATTGCGCTGTACTTCGTCGTTATCATCAACGCTGCCGGTGTTACCTGCGAATGGACGATTGGAAATCACCGCATCAGCCCACGGTTTAGCCGTGTTAAAACCTTCGTTGATGGCGCTATCACGGATCACTACCTGACCGTTGGTATTGGCATCAACATCCAGCGAGCGGCCCAGTTGTGCCACGCCATCACCGGAAGCATTGAAACGGCTGTTTACGGCGAGGAAACCGTAGTAAATGTTGGACAGCGTAGCCGGTGCAAACACATACGCTTCTTGCTGGGTACGGGAGTTCACCACGCGGAATTCGGTGTTATCGAACACCACTGCGCCGCGACCAGAAACGATATCCACATCCCCTTCAATATAGCTGTTGGTCACCAGCGTACGCGGCTGACGGTTGGTTTCCAGACGGTTCTGCACACCGCTGTTGGTGACAAAGAAGGTGTTCTGACGACCGAGAATGTTGACGTTATTGATCTGCACTTTGTCGCCATCAGTACGCAGTGCCACCGCCGGATGGTTACCCGCATCTACTCTATCGCCCAGCGTGTTTTCGATGGTCAGGTTTTGCAGTTGCAGGCCATTGTTTTGTGACCAGAAGACCGCAGAGCAGAGAACACCGATACTGTCGCTGCGTTTACTCTGGCAGCTGTCGTACATATACCACGCCGGTTTACCTGGCATATATTTGCCGCGCGGGTTGACGTCGTGACGCCAGTCGGCAGGGCTCATGCCACCATCAAGGGAAAGCCCAATCTTCACATCAATCGGTTTTTCACCTGTACCGTACAGAGTAATTCCACCCGGAGCGGCAGGGACATACACCGTTCCCTGATACTCACCAGGCATCACGGCAATATACTGGCGCTTGTTGGTACGCTTGATAATTGCCGCATCTACCGCCGCCTGAATCGTGGTATGCGTTACACCTTGAGTACCCGCCGGGCCGACAACAAAGTCAGGTTGTGCAGGCAGGGTAATCGGGGAAGGATTCCACGCTGCAGCACCTGGTGTCAGGGATGCAAAATAGTGTTGAGCATCGAAATTCTGCGCTTCTTTTGCCGACAGAATCGGGCGAGAAGAGGTACCAGGCGCGGTTTGATCAGAAGGACGTTGATCGGGCGGTGTTGAGCTACAGGCGGTCAGCGTCACGCCAAAAGCCAATGCCAGCGCCAGACGGGAAACTGAAAATGTGTTCACAGGTTGCTCCGGGCTATGAAATAGAAAAATGAATCCGTTGAAGCCTGCTTTTTTATACTAACTTTAGCGAAACGGGAAGGTAAAAAGACAAAAAGTTGTTTTTAATACCTTTAAGTGATACCAGATGGCATTGCGCCATCTGGCAGAGTGATTAACTAAACATCGCAGTAATCGAGGCGCTTGCCAGAGAGTGGAAATGAACGTTAAACCCGACCATCGCGCCGCTGGCACCTTCATCGACATCAATACGTTCTACATCCAGCGCGTGAACGGTAAAAATGTAGCGATGGGTTTCGCCTTTCGGCGGCGCTGCACCATCGTACCCGGTTTTACCAAAGTCGGTACGCGTCTGCAAAACGCCGTCTGGCATTGCTACCAGACCAGAGCCAAACCCTTGCGGTAATACGCGGGTATCAGCGGGTAAATTAACAACTACCCAGTGCCACCAGCCGGAGCCAGTTGGCGCATCCGGGTCGTAGCAGGTGACAACAAAACTTTTCGTTCCCACAGGAACATCATCCCACGCCAGATGCGGTGAAATATTATCGCCATCGTAACCCATGCCGTTAAAGACATGACGATGCGGCAGCTTATCGCCATCGCGTAAATCATTACTGATGAGTTTCATGAGCCCTCCTTTCTTGTTTGCAGAAAGTGTAGCCAGAAACCCTCACGCTGACTTCCCGTTATTGGCAAAAAAATGTTTCATCCTGCACCGCACGATTAACCGCTGCGGTCAGACGCTGCAACTGTTGCGGGAGAATAATATAGGGCGGCATCAGGTAAATCAGTTTGCCAAAAGGCCGGATCCAGACACCCTGTTCGACAAAGAATTTTTGCAGCGCTGCCATATTCACCGGACGAGTGGTTTCGACCACGCCGATTGCCCCCAGTACGCGCACATCGGCAACCATTTCGGCGTCACCGGCGGGGGCAAGTTGCTCGCGTAGCTGTACTTCAATAGCCGCCACCTGATGCTGCCAGTCGCCAGATTCGAGAATCGCCAGGCTGGCGTTTGCTGCTGCGCAGGCCAGCGGATTGCCCATAAAAGTTGGCCCATGCATAAAGCAGCCGGCTTCGCCGTTACTGATGGTTTCTGCAACCTCGCGCGTGGTGAGTGTGGCGGAAAGGGTCATTGTGCCGCCGGTTAAGGCTTTACCGAGACACAAAATATCCGGCGCGATTTCTGCATGTTCACAGGCAAACAGTTTGCCGGTACGACCAAATCCGGTGGCGATCTCGTCGGCAATCAGCAAGATACCTTCGCGATCGCACATTTTGCGGATTCGTTTTAACCATTCCGGATGGTAGATGCGCATCCCGCCTGCGCCCTGGACAATCGGTTCAATGATCACTGCGGCGATTTCATGACGATGCGCCGCCATCAGGCGGGCAAAGCCCACCATATCGCGTTCATCCCATTCACCATCCAGGCGGCTTTGCGGGGCGGGAGCAAACAAGTTTTCTGGCAGATAGCCTTTCCACAGGCTGTGCATTGAGTTGTCCGGATCGCACACCGACATCGCGCCAAAGGTATCGCCATGATAACCATTGCGGAAGGTCAGAAAACGCTGGCGCGCTTCGCCTTTGGCCTGCCAGTACTGCAACGCCATTTTCATCGCCACTTCTACCGCTACGGAGCCGGAGTCCGCGAGAAAAACGCACTCCAGCGGTTGCGGCGTCATTGCCACCAATTTGCGGCACAGCTCAATGGCGGGCGCATGGGTGATACCGCCAAACATCACATGCGACATAGCATCAATTTGCGATTTCATCGCCGCATTAAGCTGCGGGTGATTGTAACCGTGGATCGCCGCCCACCAGGACGACATACCGTCAACAAGGCGTCTGCCGTCAGACAAAATTAGCTCGCAACCTTCGGCGCTCGCCACCGGATAAACCGGTAGCGGGGAGGTCATGGATGTGTATGGGTGCCAGATATGGCGTTGGTCAAAGGCAAGATCGTCCGTTGTCATAATCGACTTGTAAACCAAATTGAAAAGATTTAGGTTTACGAGTCTACACCGAATTAACAACAAAAAACACGTTTTGGAGAAGCCCCATGGCTCACCGCCCACGCTGGACATTGTCGCAAGTCACAGAATTATTTGAAAAACCGTTGCTGGATCTGCTGTTTGAAGCGCAGCAGGTGCATCGTCAGCATTTCGATCCTCGTCAGGTGCAGGTCAGCACTTTGCTGTCGATTAAGACCGGAGCTTGTCCGGAAGATTGCAAATATTGCCCGCAAAGCTCGCGCTACAAAACCGGGCTGGAAGCCGAGCGGTTGATGGAAGTTGAACAGGTGCTGGAGTCGGCGCGCAAAGCGAAAGCGGCAGGATCGACGCGCTTCTGCATGGGCGCGGCGTGGAAGAATCCCCACGAACGCGATATGCCGTACCTGGAACAAATGGTGCAGGGGGTAAAAGCGATGGGGCTGGAGGCGTGTATGACGCTGGGCACGTTGAGTGAATCTCAAGCGCAGCGCCTGGCGAATGCCGGGCTGGATTACTACAACCACAACCTCGACACCTCGCCGGAGTTTTACGGCAATATCATCACCACGCGTACCTATCAGGAACGCCTCGATACGCTGGAAAAAGTGCGCGACGCCGGGATCAAAGTCTGTTCAGGCGGCATTGTGGGCTTAGGCGAAACAGTAAAAGATCGCGCCGGATTATTGCTGCAACTGGCAAACCTGCCAACACCGCCGGAAAGCGTACCAATCAACATGCTGGTGAAGGTGAAAGGCACGCCGCTGGCGGATAACGATGATGTCGATGCCTTTGATTTTATTCGCACCATTGCAGTTGCGCGGATCATGATGCCGACCTCTTACGTGCGCCTTTCTGCCGGACGCGAGCAGATGAACGAACAGACTCAGGCAATGTGCTTTATGGCTGGCGCAAACTCGATTTTCTACGGTTGCAAACTGCTGACCACGCCGAATCCGGAAGAAGATAAAGACCTGCAACTGTTCCGCAAACTGGGGCTAAATCCGCAGCAAACTGCCGTGCTGGCGGGCGATAACGAACAACAGCAGCGTCTGGAGCAGGCACTGATGACCCCGGACACTGACGAATATTACAACGCGGCAGCACTATGAGCTGGCAGGATAAAATCAACGCGGCGCTCGATGCGCGGCGTGCTGCCGATGCCCTGCGTCGCCGTTATCCGGTGGCGCAAGGGGCCGGACGCTGGCTGGTGGCGGACGATCGCCAGTATCTGAACTTTTCCAGTAACGATTATTTAGGTTTAAGCCATCATCCGCAAATTATCCGTGCCTGGAAGCAGAGTGCGGAGCAATTTGGCGTCGGTAGCGGCGGCTCCGGTCACGTCAGCGGTTATAGCGTGGCGCATCAGGCGCTGGAAGAAGAACTGGCCGAGTGGCTGGGCTATTCGCGGGCACTGCTGTTTATCTCTGGTTTTGCCGCTAATCAGGCCGTCATTGCCGCGATGATGGCAAAAGAGGACCGCATTGTTGCTGACCGGCTTAGCCATGCCTCATTGCTGGAAGCTGCCAGTTTAAGCCCGTCGCAGCTTCGCCGTTTTGCTCATAACGATGTCACTCATCTGGCGCGACTGCTTGCTTCCCCCTGTCCGGGGCAGCAACTGGTGGTGACAGAAGGCGTGTTCAGCATGGACGGCGATAGTGCGCCACTGGCGGAAATCCAGCAGGTAACGCAACAGCACGATGGCTGGTTGATGGTCGATGACGCCCACGGCACGGGCGTTATCGGGGAGCAGGGGCGTGGCAGCTGCTGGCTGCAAAAGGTAAAACCAGAATTGCTGGTGGTGACTTTTGGCAAAGGATTTGGCGTCAGCGGGGCAGCGGTGCTTTGCTCCAATACGGTGGCGGATTATCTGCTGCAATTCGCCCGCCATCTTATCTACAGCACCAGTATGCCGCCCGCTCAGGCGCAGGCATTACGTGCGTCGCTGGCGGTCATTCGCAGTGATGAGGGTGATGCACGGCGCGAAAAACTGGCGGCACTCATTACGCGTTTTCGTGCCGGAGTGCAGGATTTGCCGTTTACGCTTGCTGATTCATGGAGCGCCATCCAGCCATTGATCGTCGGTGATAACAGCCGTGCGTTACAACTGGCAGAAAAACTGCGCCAGCAAGGTTGCTGGGTCACGGCGATTCGCCCGCCAACCGTACCCGCTGGTACTGCGCGACTGCGCTTAACGCTAACCGCAGCGCATGAAATGCAGGATATCGATAGTCTGCTGGAGGTGCTGCATGACAACGGTTAATAAACAAGCCATTGCAGCGGCATTTGGTCGGGCAGCCGCGCACTATGAGCAACATGCGGATCTACAGCGCCAGAGTGCTGACGTCTTACTGGCAATGCTCCCACAGCGTAAATACACCCACGTACTGGATGCGGGTTGTGGACCTGGCTGGATGAGCCGTCATTGGCGGGAACGTCACGCGCAGGTGACGGCGTTAGATCTCTCGCCGCCAATGCTTATTCAGGCACGCCAGAAGGATGCAGCAGACCATTATCTGGCGGGAGATATCGAATCCCTGCCGTTAGCGACTGCGACGTTCGATCTTGCATGGAGCAATCTCGCGGTGCAGTGGTGCGGTAATTTATCCACGGCACTTCGCGAGCTGTATCGCGTGGTGCGCCCCGGAGGCGTGGTCGCGTTTACCACGCTGGTGCAGGGATCGCTCCCTGAATTACATCAGGCGTGGCAGGCGGTGGACGAGCGCCCGCATGCTAATCGCTTTTTACCGCCAGATGAAATCGAACAGTCGCTGAACGGCCTGCATTATCAACATCATATTCAGCCCATCACGCTGTGGTTTGATGATGCGCTCAGTGCCATGCGTTCGCTGAAAGGCATCGGTGCCACGCATCTTCATGAAGGGCGCGACCCGCGGATATTAACGCGTTCGCAGTTGCAGCGATTGCAACTGGCCTGGCCACAAAAACAGGGGCGATATCCTCTGACGTATCATCTTTTTTTGGGAGTGATTGCTCGTGAGTAAACGTTATTTTGTCACCGGAACGGATACCGAAGTGGGGAAAACCGTCGCCAGTTGTGCACTTTTACAAGCCGCAAAGGCAGCAGGCTACCGGACGGCAGGTTACAAACCGGTGGCCTCTGGCAGCGAAAAGACCCCGAAAGGCTTACGTAATAGTGACGCGCTGGCGTTACAGCGCAACAGTAGCCTGCAGCTGGATTACGCAACGGTAAATCCTTACACCTTCGCAGAACCCACCTCGCCGCACATCATCAGCGCACAAGAGGGCAGGCCGATAGAATCATTGGTAATGAGCGCCGGATTACGCGCGCTTGAACAACAGGCTGACTGGGTGTTAGTGGAAGGTGCTGGCGGCTGGTTTACGCCGCTTTCTGACACTTTCACTTTTGCGGATTGGGTAACACAGGAACAACTGCCGGTGATACTGGTAGTTGGTGTGAAACTCGGCTGTATTAATCACGCGATGTTGACTGCACAGGCTGTGCAGCAAGCCGGACTCACTCTGGTGGGTTGGGTAGCGAACGATGTCACTCCACCGGGCAAGCGTCACGCTGAATATATGACCACGCTCACCCGCATGATTCCCGCGCCGTTGCTGGGCGAAATTCCCTGGCTTGCAGAAAATCCAGAAAATGCGGCAACCGGAAAGTACATAAACCTTGCCTTGTTGTAGCCATCCTGTATTTGGTTAAATTGCGAGCGAGATCGCGTCTTCGGTTGACTGCAATTTAACCAATTAAATTCTAAAATAATCACGAAAAAAATTTTACTTCCGCATCATGCGGTGGATGTGGGAATTGCCCAGGCGGCGGGGGATAGGGGCTGCAGACAGTTATCCACTATTCCTGTGGATAACCATGTGTATTAGAGTTAGAAAACACGAGGCAAGCGAGAGAATACGCGGCTTGCACGCGAATTGGCGTTAAAGACGGCTCAAAGAAATATCTTTTATTTTTTAACTGGTTAGATAATTGCAATGGCAGTCACTGAAGAGGCATCTCTTGCCATAAAACTGTCATCACTCATCTTGACAAATGTTAAAAAAGCCGTTGCTTTGGGGATAACCCGGTAAGGCCGGAGTTTTATCTCGCCACAGAGTAAATTTTGCTCATGATTGACAGCTGAGTTTACGCTGTAACAGAAATATTATGGTGAGAAACTGTTTTTTTATCCAGTATAATTTGTTGGCATAATTAAGTACGACGAGTAAAATTACATACCTGCCCGCCCAACTCCTTCAGGTAGCGACTCATGAGTAAACCGTTCAAACTGAATTCCGCTTTTAAACCTTCTGGCGATCAGCCAGAGGCGATTCGACGTCTCGAAGAGGGGCTGGAAGATGGCCTGGCGCACCAGACGTTACTTGGCGTGACTGGCTCCGGGAAAACCTTCACCATTGCCAATGTCATTGCTGACCTTCAGCGCCCTACCATGGTACTTGCGCCCAACAAAACGCTGGCGGCCCAGTTGTATGGCGAAATGAAAGAATTCTTCCCGGAAAACGCGGTGGAGTATTTCGTCTCCTACTACGACTATTATCAGCCGGAAGCCTATGTACCGAGTTCCGACACCTTCATTGAGAAAGATGCCTCGGTAAACGAACATATCGAGCAGATGCGTTTGTCCGCCACCAAAGCGATGCTGGAGCGGCGTGATGTGGTTGTGGTGGCATCGGTTTCCGCGATTTATGGTCTGGGCGATCCTGATTTATATCTCAAGATGATGCTCCATCTTACGGTCGGTATGATTATCGATCAGCGCGCGATCCTGCGTCGACTGGCGGAGCTGCAATACGCTCGTAATGATCAAGCCTTCCAGCGCGGTACTTTCCGCGTTCGTGGGGAGGTGATTGACATCTTCCCGGCAGAATCGGATGACATTGCACTTCGCGTGGAACTGTTTGACGAGGAAGTGGAACGATTGTCGTTATTTGATCCGCTCACCGGGCAGATTGTTTCCACTATTCCACGTTTTACCATCTACCCGAAAACGCACTACGTCACACCGCGCGAGCGCATTGTGCAGGCGATGGAAGAAATTAAAGAAGAACTGGCTGCCAGACGCAAGGTGCTGTTGGAAAACAACAAACTGCTGGAAGAGCAGCGGCTGACCCAGCGTACCCAGTTTGATCTGGAGATGATGAACGAGCTGGGCTACTGTTCGGGGATTGAAAACTACTCGCGCTTCCTCTCCGGTCGTGGACCGGGTGAGCCACCGCCGACGCTGTTTGATTACCTGCCTGCCGATGGGCTGCTGGTGGTCGATGAATCTCACGTTACCATTCCGCAAATTGGCGGCATGTATCGCGGTGACCGGGCGCGTAAAGAGACGCTGGTGGAGTACGGCTTCCGCCTGCCATCAGCGCTGGATAACCGTCCGCTGAAATTTGAAGAGTTCGAAGCATTAGCGCCGCAAACCATCTATGTTTCGGCGACGCCGGGTAATTACGAGCTGGAAAAATCCGGCGGCGATGTGGTGGATCAGGTGGTGCGTCCAACAGGCTTACTTGACCCGATTATTGAAGTGCGTCCGGTAGCGACACAGGTCGATGATCTTCTATCGGAGATTCGTCAGCGAGCGGCAATTAACGAACGCGTACTGGTTACAACTCTGACCAAGCGGATGGCGGAAGATCTCACTGAATATCTCGAAGAACACGGTGAGCGCGTGCGTTATCTTCACTCAGATATCGACACCGTCGAACGTATGGAGATTATCCGCGACTTGCGTCTGGGTGAGTTCGACGTATTGGTAGGGATCAACTTACTGCGCGAAGGTCTGGATATGCCGGAAGTGTCGCTGGTGGCGATCCTCGACGCTGACAAAGAAGGCTTCCTGCGTTCCGAACGTTCGTTGATCCAGACCATTGGTCGTGCGGCACGTAACGTTAACGGTAAAGCGATTCTCTACGGCGATAAGATCACCCCATCAATGGCGAAAGCGATTGGCGAAACCGAACGTCGCCGCGAGAAACAGCAGAAGTACAACGAGGAACACGGCATTACGCCGCAAGGCTTGAACAAGAAAGTGGTCGATATCCTGGCGCTGGGGCAGAACATTGCCAAAACCAAAGCGAAGGGCAGAGGAAAATCGCGCCCGATTGTTGAGCCAGATAATGTGCCGATGGATATGTCGCCTAAAGCGTTGCAGCAGAAGATCCATGAACTGGAAGGGTTGATGATGCAACACGCGCAGAATCTGGAGTTCGAAGAAGCGGCGCAAATTCGTGACCAGTTGCATCAGCTGCGTGAGCTGTTTATTGCCGCGTCGTGACAAGATGACGAAGCCGGAATATTCTTCCGGCTTCGTGTTAACCTAAAGCCTGTAATGCCTTTTCCAGCGCGCTATGCAGCAACTGGCGGTCATGACGATACGGAATATCGCTGGCCTCCAGCACCTCCTGAATCACAATCCGCTCTTTCACCGCCGAGACATCCACTTTGGGCCCGACGATGACCGCATCAATGACCTTTTTACCAACATACTGCTCCATAATTGCCAGCTTGCTTTCCAGCTTCAGATTAGCCGCAGGTAAACTTAACTCACGCCCCAGATTGCCGATATAGACCATCGGCGCTGGCGTGCGGCGTAATGCCTGTGCGATTTCCTTCAGCAGCAGAATTGGCATCAGGCTGGTATAAAAACTGCCAGGCCCAATAATGATGAGATCCGCTTCATTGATAGCGTGAACCGCCTCACGGGTTGCGGGTACATTCGGCGTTAACAATAACTCTTGAATCGGCGTAGTTAACTGGTCGATATTGACCTCGCCGTAAACTTCATGCCCCTGATCGTCAATCGCCATCAGATCAACAGGATGCTCTGACATCGGAATCAAATGTGCGTCCACTTTCAGCAGATTGCGAATCAGATTGATCGCTTCAAGAGGTCGCACGCTAAGGTGATCCAGTGCCTTCAGCATCAGGTTTCCAAGGTTGTGCCCGGAAAGTTCGCCATTACCGCCGAAACGATATTCAAACATTGCGGAAGCGACGCTGGGTTCAGTTATCAGCTGGTTGAGGCAGTTACGCATATCGCCCCAGGCAATACCGCCTTCTGAGCGGCGAATACGCCCCGTCGAGCCAC
>OJYG01000512.1_pt1 | contig 12824 bp, 13 predicted proteins | sample 1600841 | NCBI WGS metagenome assembly OJYG01 (sample SAMN04436709, study PRJEB24849) | human gut metagenome | biome: human gut; feature: NICU; material: stool | host: Homo sapiens | place: USA: Saint Louis, MO | collected 2010-09-09
AAAGCCTTACAGGCGCATCAGAAAAACCTCCGGCTATGCCGGAGGATATTTATTTCCTGATTCATTTCTTCGCCTTTCCGTCATTGCGTGCCAGGGCCAGCAGTTCAGCCTGCAGCGCACGGTTCTCTTCCCGGGATTCCTTCAGCTCCGCTCTGGTCTCCTTCAGCTGTGCCGCCTGGTGTTCACCGGTGGCGGTCAGGCGGGCCACCTGCTCGCGCAGCGGCAGTGCTTCCGCGCGCAGCTCGCGCACCTCGCCCAGCAGACGGTCACGTTCAGCCTGGACCTCCCGCAGCACCGCCAGTTCGCTTTCCAGCTCAGCCACCCGGGTCTGCGCGGCGTCTCGCTCCTGGTCGGCTTGTTCAATATCGGCGTCGGCCTGCTCGCGCGCGGCCAGTGCCCCGGCCTCTGCCTGCTGCACGGCCGCCTGCCAGAGAAGGGAAAGCTGGCTGGTCAGCAGCTGCTGCAGCTCCGGCGGTATCGGGAGCGTTTCCTCCCGGGCCTGCTCGCGCTGGCGGGCGCGGAACGCGCGCATCACCGGGGAAATGGTGGCCAGGGAGCCGCCGCCGAGGTGGTCGCGCACCTGGACGTTGGTCGGGTTCGGGGTGCCGGCCGCGATGAGTGCCGCAGCGGCGTCCTCAATGCGACGCACCATGTCGGGGGAAGGCAGTTTGCTCATGGGATCTCTCCGTGGGGGCGTTATACCGGCAGTGTATCCTGTGAATGAAAAATACACAATACAAACGATACGGTACAATACAAAAATACAGTACGATACACTCAATACATACAATACAAATAATACATACAGTACGTACAGTACATACACCTTCTTTCTTTTTGCGGTCAGATCCGAAAAAAGCCAGAACAGGATCTGACGGAACCGCACCGGCGCGCTACGGCCCGGAAACACAACATGTGCCATTCAATTATCTGTGTTTTCATCTATATGTTGTGCTTTGCCATTATCGCGTGACCCGGCGCGCAGGGCCGGAAAAGACCGCTTCGCTTATTCCCTCACCGTGGTACACTTCCGGAAAGTCTGAAATACGCAGAAAATCGGATCATCTGAAAACAGTCATCCGGTAATTTAACGGCGTTGTTATGTGGCTGCTTATTATCACCATGATGATGTTGCAAAAGAGGGATTACATCAGGCGTTATCATCACTATTGTTATGGTTGTGAGAAAATTCCTAAGAGGTGGCGAGAAAATTCTGAATCCATCCGTGACTGTAACTTTGCGTGATAATCCCGGCATCAATTAACGCAGAAATGTCCGGGCGCAGATGGCAACCTGCGGAAAGGACACCCGCGACAGAATATTCTGCGGGGACGTGTGATTACTCTGAGTGACTGCTTCATCCGGTAGCAGAGGAAGTGCGCTCAGTCTTCGACAGAGGCATTCCCAGACTTTACAAAATATGCAAAGTACAGACTCCTTACTATCGGGCCTCAAAGATTGTGAACCATAGAGTGCTGATCAAGATGAGTGAGTTATTACTGAGAACCATCCAGATGTTTCGGAAGGCATCAATACTGGACAAAGTGCTGATGCTGATATTTCTCCTGCTGATACTGGCCATTGTTAAAGCCCTGAGAGCCGGGGGGTAAGCCTGGTATAGTTTATGTCGGAAATCCTGCTCTTCAGGGGACAGAAGGTTGCAGGAGAAGTCAGAAGGAATGTCTCAGCAATTAGGGAACACTAGGAATGGAAAAGTTTGAGTTTGATATGGGGACGTTTGTCACTACCACGGAAGAACAGGATACCAGTCTCTGTCCACAGACGCAGAACGAACTGATGGCCATGCGTCCGCTTTACCCTGAGCTGGCGCACTGGAGTCACTTTGCTTTCTTTGTGGCCTGGGGCGCGTACTCGCAGGACATTTATGCCATCAGCTGGGTGGACTGGATGACCGGACACCGGGACGAGGGATTTCTGGCGTACTGTTATGTCAGTCAGCGCTGGCCTGCGTTTGATTTTGGCGGGACAGGGCTGTTTGACGACGATGTTCAGGAACTGGCAGCACAACATCCCTGGAACTGTTCTCCGCTGCCGCCGGCTCCCGGCTGGTTACCCGCAGCATATAAGCTATAACGAGGACGAACATGACAGTGTCAACACTGAGTGGAATGGCTCTTGCCGATATTCCAGCGGAGTATTTTGACGAACCTTTTGAAACGTGGACGGGTAAACTGCCGGCCCTGGTCCTTGCCTCGACCCGTACAGTACCGGTCAGCACCAACAGTCAGTGGAGGCTGGCCTCCACATCCTGTGGCGGACACCGGGAAGATGTCTTTTATGCGGCCGTGCTGCCGCTGGATATCCGTCAGGAAATGGCTGACGTGGTCAGAGGGATCGCCGATTCTGCTTTTACAGAGGAGTATCTTGGCTATTTTGAATCACTGCCTGAAGCAGAGCGCTGGTCAATACTGTCTGATTATTCCCGGTATCTGGAATCCGCAGGTCTCACATGCAGTGACATGAATCTGATGCTGTTCAGCCAGGATTTATATCCGCTGGATGCCACGCCTGCGAACCTGCACAGACTGTCATCCTCTGCCAGTGAGGGTGAGCCTGAATGTTGCCGCGACGGTCTGGTGATGTTTATCATCGGGCCTTCAGATTTTCCGGGGGGTTAAGAAAATGAGTCATCTGATATCTGTCCCTACACAAAAAATCGGATCACCCGGAAACGGACGTCCGTTAATCTAAAATGGTGTTTAACAGTCTGCTAAGGAAGCACCAGAAAAAATTCAGCCCGGGGGGGCTAAACCTCACGGTGACCGATTATAAGTAAGGAGAAAAAACCTATGAACGTACCGTATGTTGCGATCGCTGATGATGTCGTGGCGCTGTTGAAACACTGCCAGACGCTGCAGTCGGAAAAAGAAGGTGTGATACGACCTGCGCCAGAGGAATACAACAGGGATGACGATTCGTTTGCTGACCGCATCCGCCAGGCGATTGGCTACACGCGTCAGCTGCAGCACCTGTTGCCGATGGCGCAGCAGCTGAAAGCGCTTGGCGTGGCGCTGGAGCAGCAGGGGAAAATTCAGGTGCGTGTCGGGGAAGACTATGCGCAGCAGGCGCTGGCGTATATTGTGGCGCAGTACCAGGCTGACGGTGGTACCGGGCGATGATGCCGGTGTTGCCTGGTCAGGGGATGGCCCTGCCCGCTTCGTCGTTGCCGGTGGCCATCGACTACCCGGCGGCGCTGGCGCTGCGCCAGATGGCAATCGTCCAGGACGAACTGCCGAAGTACCTGCTGGCCCCGGAAGTGAGCGCCCTGCTCCATTATGTCCCCGATCTGCACCGCAAAATGCTGCTGGCCACGCTGTGGAATACTGGCGCGCGCATTAACGAAGCGCTGGCGCTGACGCGGGCTGATTTTTCGCTGGCGCCGCCCTACCCGTTTGTCCAGCTGGCCACGCTGAAACAGCGGGCGGAAAAGGCGGCCAGAACAGCCGGTAGAGCACCTGCCGGCAGTCAGGCGCATCGTCTGGTCCCTCTGTCAGATAAACAGTACGTCAGCCAGCTGGAGATGATGGTGGCCACACTGAAAATCCCGCTCGAGCGCAGGAATAAACGTACAGGCAGAACAGAGAAAGCGCGCATCTGGGAAATTACCGACCGCACCGTCAGAACCTGGCTGAATGAAGCGGTGGAATCCGCAGCGGCTGACGGCGTGACATTCTCGGTACCGGTGACCCCGCACACGTTCCGGCACAGCTACGCGATGCACATGCTGTACAACGGTATTCCGCTGAAGGTGCTGCAGAGCCTGATGGGTCATAAATCTGTCAGCTCAACAGAAGTGTACACGAAGGTGTTTGCGCTCGATGTAGCGGCACGCCACAGGGTGCAGTTCCAGATGCCGGAGTCAGATGCGGTGGCTATGCTGAAGAATATCTGACCAGTAAAATTACTGGATTAATCTCGATTTTTTATCTGTCACATATGTGCAATTGTCAGGTATGTTTTCCATAACAAAAGACATTGCACCTATTTTAACATTATCACCAATTTTAACGGATAAACCCAAAATACAGGAATTTGCACCTATATCAACGTTATTACCTATATGTATACAAAGTTCTTTGCTGTCTGAATCCTTTTGTCCAATAGTTGTATTTTGACGCACAACAAAGTTTTCACCAATATCGACATTACCATGAATAACTATGCCGGAATGGTGAGGTATAATTAAGCCTTTACCAATTCTGGCTCCTAGTCCGATTTCACACCCAAATTTGGATATAAGCTTATTGTTCATTTTTATTGCACATTTGCGTTGCCTTTTATTTCCATTTATATACATTTCATTAGCTAATCTCCACCACATCAGGTAGTTTCTGTGACGATGCTTTCCTTCTCGAATTAGCCGGTGAAGTATAAATTTATCTCTTCTTATTACTTCAGTTTTCCAGAAGTAGAATAAATTATCGTTTTTACCAAAAAGTATAAAAGACAGTATGTGAAAAAAGTTCATCTAAACATCCCTTTTATAATCATGTGTGTATATATTTGCATACGTTATCGGCAAGAATATATAAATATTTACTTGAAATATTCTTAAGTTTTGAGTCACTGAGTGCTGTGAGTTGTCTAATCAGCATCGAAGGGATAGTTTAGAAATACTTATAAAGGAATAATTAACATTTTTGCTGATGAATATGTCTTCCTGAACAGTATCACTAAGTGGGTTGGTGTCTGCTTTTTTACCCATTTAATTTGGGATAAGAGCAACGACAGAAGGGGACTGACGATGGCGTGACACTCTCCGTACCGGTGACTCAACATACCTTCCGGAATTTCTGTGTTATGCATATGGCGTACAACGCTATTCCGCTACAGGTGCTGCAGAGTCTGAAGGGATCTAAGTCAATCAGCTCAACGGAAGTGTACACGATGGAGCTTACGCTCGATGTTGCAACACGCCACAGTGTGCACTTTCAGAAGCGGAGGCTGATGCGGTGGTTATGTTGAAAGGCAATGTATGAGCTTCACCATTGATGAATGGCTGAAAAGTCCTGAGTTTATGGCTTGTCTCCGGGGATATTATTAAAAACAGACACCCCGTAAGGTGTCTGTGATGTTCTGTACTGACTGCCATATTTCAATCAATACAGGGTTTTCTCCATATCTGAGATGTGGTGTTGAGCCGTAATGTTCTCTTTTAGTTCAGAAAAATACCGCATTTATAATCAGTAGCGTGACTGAGCCTGACGCCCACAATATAGTTGAGGTAATGCTCCAGACCCGGATCTGTTCCTGTACTTCAGTCACTCCCAGAGAACGGTTTACAACCCAGAAGTAAGCATCGTTAAAATAGGAGAACATGAAAGAGCCAATCGTACAGCCAAGTCCGGCAATGACTGGATCAACGCCCAGTGTACCGATCATCGGAGCGGTGATGCTGGCCGCGGTAATCATCGCCACAGCACCGGAACCCTGAATAAGGCGGATAAGCGTGGACAAGAGTAAAGGCAACAGTACACCGGGAACGCCGATTTTAACGATATAACCTGCAATCATATTGGCGGCACCAGAATCCCTGAGAACCATCCCCAGAGCACCACCACCTCCAATCAGCAATAAAATGATACCCGCTGACCGGATAGCATTATCCATACTGTGGGTCACTTCTTCTCGCGCGTAATGACTTCCGAGGCCAACAATTGCAATCAGAAGTCCACATCCCACAGCCACGACCGGGTGTCCGATGGTGATGAACATTCGTGCTACTGTCCCCTGCCAGTGACCCGCCCAGGTATCTGCGATGCCGCTTTCCCGGAAGAATGTCGCCAGCAGGATCAAAATAATCGGCACAAACAAAGGAGCGAAGGAAATCAGTGTCCCAGGAAGCTGTTCATCTTCCTGTGGGTTTACCACGGGAACAGCCTGCCGTTCACGGGTAAAGCCCTCGCCATCTTCAGTTGGCACGATAAAGATGCGTTTTCCCAGCCAGGTGGTATAGATAAATCCACATAGCGTAACCGGAATGGCAACCAGCATGCTCCAGAGCATGAATGTTCCAATGGGCATATCAAACTGCGAGGCCACGCCAAAGGGCCCTACAGCAGGAGGGATCATGCTGTGGCTGATAACAAGGCCGGCTGCCAGTGTTGCTCCCAGCCCGACAATTGACTTTCCACTTGAACGTGAAAGCGACTTAACCAGTGGCGTCAGTACCACAAACGCGGAATCGCAGAATACGGCCATTGAAACAATAAGACCAATCAGGACAAGCGCAAGCTCTTCACGCTCTTTGCCCAGCACCCGGATAAAGGTCTGCGCCATCTTTCTGGATGCTCCACTGAGCTGAAGCAAAGCCCCCATCATCACACCAAACCCGATAACGATGCCGATATTACCCAGCGTTCCGCCAAATCCTTTTGTAATCGACTGGATCATTAAGTCACTTTTCATCCCTCCTAATGACCCCGTAATAATGGCGGCGATAATAAGTGCGGGAAAGGTGGATATCCGGGTTTTCAGTATCATAAACAGCAGGGCGGCAATGGCAATCAGCAGGCCCCCAATAACATGCGAACTTTCCAGCTCACTGCTACCGTGGCTTCCTATATAAAAAATTACCAGACCAATAATCAGTATTACAATGCCTTTTAACGCGGGGCTGAATGAATATCTTCCCGTTACTTTTGTATTTTCAGACATAATAATTTTATCCTTCTTAAATACAGCGAGATCTGTATTTAATGATGCTGTCATGGGCACTCCCGCTGTAAAGCGGGAGTTATTTTGCCGGTTACGACTTGCTGAAGCAGGGAGCGTAAAGCGCAGCCAGCCGGACAGCTTCAATCATGCTGACAGGGTCAGCGATCCCTTTCCCTGCAATATCATTGGCAGTACCGTGATCGACGGATGTGCGCAGGATGGGCATGCCATTGGTGATAGATATTGTGCGATGAAAATCCACCATCTTGGTCGCAATATGTCCCTGATCGTGATAGGGGGAGAGAACGGCATCGTATTTTCCCTGAAGCGCGAAATGGAAGACGCTGTCGGCCGGTTTGGGACCTGTAATTGAAATCCCACGGGCCTTCGCCATTTCAGTGCCAGGCAGGAGAATATCATCATCCTCTGTGCCAAATAGCCCGTGTTCTCCGCCGTGAGGATTAATCGCAGCAATGGTCATACGGGGTTCTTTCAGCCCCAGCTTCTGTAATGCCCGGGTACACCGGACAGCATAATCACAGACCTTTTCTGGTGTCAGACTTTGAATGGCATTGACAAGCGACATATGCCGAGTCAGAAAAAAGACGCGAAGGTCACGAACCTGGAACATCGTTAAAGGATCCGGGGTGTTGGTCAGTTGACCGAAAATTTCCGTGTGGCCGATGAAATTAACATTACCGGCCTTCAGGGATTCTTTATTTATGGGGGTCGTGGCCACGGCATCAACCTCGCCAGACATGGCCATTCTGACGACTTCTTCAATGCAATTATATGCAGCTATTCCACACTGCCCCTGAATTTCTCCCTGCCGGAATGTACTGAAATCAATATCACCCCGTTCAATCAGATTCATAACGCCGGGCTGGTCATTGAATTCCCCTGCCCGGGTTATCGGGTTTATTTTCAGATGAACACCTGAAAATTCACACGCGGTTTCCAGCACGCGTTTATTTCCAACCACAATCATTCTTGCATATTTGAATGCTTCTTCTGATGCAATGGTTTTAACGGTGATTTCCGGGCCGATGCCAGCCGCATCCCCCATTGGAATAGCGATCAACGGTTTCATTAATTAATCCTTCTGGTTGTAATTACATTACTGCAGTTTCTTTTTTCTGTGTTGATACTTTTGCTGAAAGATAATCGATACAATGGACGAGAGTATTATCATCCCCGACAAATCCACCTTTTGTGATTATCGGAATTTCACGACATGACCCTCCGGTAAGGTTTCCATAAACAGTTAATGGTTCAACTTCATCTTTTAAAATAACGCCATTTCCCTGGAGTCTTTTTGTAATGGCGACCACCACGTCACCACCGCTGCTGTACAGGGCGCTGACAGGAGAACTTTCTCTTTCCAGTACCTGGGCCGTTATTTCAGCAAGGCCTTTATTTATCAGGCAGGTTACCTCATTTTCATCAATTGCATATTTTGCGGAAAGCGTTTTAAGGCAACAGATGTGTTCAGGAAGCTCCACAGTATCAATGCCCACCACATCGTATTGATCTGTTTTACCGGTCAGCTGCTCCACCAGTGCAGATGCCGTCTCCGGATGAAAAGCATAATCGATCAGTGTCTCTGCGGGTAACGTCTCGATATAAACCTGTCGTTCATACCGTAATTTTCGTATTTGCCGCTGGGTCAGTTCAGATACGCTGCCGATAGCGACAAAAATTTTATTCGTTCGTTTTCTGCCGCTTGAATAACGCAGATATGCAAGGTGTGCCGTGAAGACTCCCGGGTCCACGCAAAAGAACGGGATTTTGGCTTTCAGAACGGCCATAGCAATCTGATGGATGTCTTCTTCTGTCGTGGCATCTATCACCACAATTCTGACGTTTTTGTGATAGAGCGTCTTCAGTTCCCGGGCCAGGGTACTGGCTCCCCCCAGGACTGAGCTGAGCGATAAATATCCCAGGTTTTTATTGGTCTGTTTGCGAAAAAGCTCCACAACGGACGATTCGGTCATTGGATTTTTCGGGTCATTCCGCATTGCTGTATTTTGCAGAGGAACACCGTCCACCAGGAGAGAGCCGCCGACACAAATTCGGCCGCTGGAAGGATAAACGGGGACAACAATCGCCATCAGTTGCGGAAAACGGTCAATAACCGCGTCCACTTCTGCTCCCAGATTCCCCCGGAGCGTGGAATCGATACGTTTACTGATTGTCGTGTCTTCAGGATTAATCAGTTCCAGATATCGCGATACACGCGTATAAGCTTCCTGATAAGATACTGACCGGGAGTCAGTGGAAAAAGACACGACATCATAATCTTCGGCATATTCAGGATTATCGAGGCAGGTTAATGTCGTAAATCCCTGGGTACTTAATAATGCTGCGGTGGCATTTGCTCCTGTTAAATCATCAGCAATAATGGCTACTTTCATTTTTTATACTCCTGGGGACAGGGTGATATTGCTCAGTCATCATCGGTTATTACTTCACTAAAAAATTCAAGATCGGCGACTTTATATTTGCAGAAAACATTTTTCTTACTGTGGTCGACCAGTAATACAGACTTTGTGGCCCGGTTTGCTGCCATCCATTTACAGTCTGCCTTTACCTGGCTTGTCGTCATGGCACCATTTTCTTTGCTAAAACCATCGGCTCCAATGAAGGAAATATCGAAATAATGTTCAGAGAGAAAACGCAGTGTTTCACTGCTGTAGGCCGATAAACTTTCCCGCACAATTTCTCCCGGGCAGAGAATCACCCGGATAAGTTCGTTTTCATTCAGAAGGCCGGCTGTACTGATATCGTTTGTCAGTACGGTCAGGGGCATATCAATCAGACCGGACAATTGTTTTACCGTGGTACCACCATCCATGAATACAGTCTGTTGGGGACGTAATAATTTGTATGCCTTGAGCACTACCGCTTTTTTATAATCCGTATTCTCACGGGATTTATTACTGTATTCCGGGCTGTTCTCAATGAAGTTTTTAACGATTTGCCCGCCAAAAATAACTTTCACCAGACCATTATTTTGTAGTTCCTCCACATCCCTGCGGATAGTCATGTGTGACACCGAAAAATAATCTGCAAGATAACTGATGGTGACATTGTCATCTTTGCTGACCATCTCAATGATACGGTTCACTCTTTCGTTCTTGCTGTACCTTGCCATTAATCGCCACTCTCTACAGGTCAGCCTCACCATGACGTAAGGCTAAATTAAGTTTTAATAATAAAATGTGAACTAATTCACATATTCACATCAATATCACACTTTAACATTAAGATTCACATAAGCAGTTTGCTTACTCAGAGAGGGTATTATGCCATCAGTACTACACGATGCCTCTGCAGGCATTATCACACAGGCACGAAATATACTGGCCAGCGAAGCACAGAGCCTCCTGGATGCCATTCCGACAGTGGGAGAACCCTTTGCAAGAGCTATTCGTTTACTGATCGATACCAGGGGGCGTGTGATTGTGACGGGCATGGGAAAACCCGGGTACATTGCCCATAAAATATCTGCCACTCTCGCCAGTACAGGTACTCCTTCTTTTTATCTCCACCCGGCAGAAGCTGCACACGGGGATCTGGGAATGGTGACCTCATCTGATGTCATTCTGGCTCTGTCCAACAGTGGGGAAACACCAGAAATACTGGCGATGCTGCCTGTTCTGAAAAGGATCGGACTTCCGGTTATTGCTCTTTGTGGTAATGAGAACTCCACCCTCGCGAAACACAGTGATGTGTTTCTCAGTGCTGCCGTTAAACGGGAAAGCTGCCCCTTAAATCTGGCGCCCACAAACAGCACCACTCTGTCTCTTTCTCTGGGGGATGCTATGGCCGTTGTTCTGATGAACATCCGTAAGTTCAAAAGGGAGGATTTTGCGTTTTACCACCCCGGCGGGGCGTTAGGTAAACGACTCCTGACAACAGTCCGGGATATCATGAAATCAGGAGAGAACTGTTGTGCCGTGGATCAGTCAGCATCGATTCTGGATACCCTTTTCGCCATGACATCATGTAAAACAGGTGCAGCTTCGGTGATGAATGCACAGTTTGAGCTCACTGGCATAGTTACAGACGGTGATATCAGACGGTACGTGATGTACAACAATCTGTTTCTGGATAACCCGGTGACTGAAGTCATGACGACATCACCTGCCTGGGTTTATGAAGATGAACTGGTGGAAGTGGCTGTCAGGAAGATGGAGCAAAACTCCCCTTCTCCGGTCTCGGTGCTTCCTGTTCTGAACAGGGACCGGAAGGTGACCGGGATAGTCAATCTCACCGATATGCTGAAAAGTGGCTTTCTGTAATTGCATGTCTGACGTTTCTGTCAGACCCAATCTCCTGCAAGGTTGATTTTCGGTGGCACAGAAGAGGCAGGACTGTGCTACCACCAGAAATGTCAGTCATTTTCAGACCAGGCTGAGGGACGTAATGAAGATAAAAAAGAATGCAGCAATCTTGCAACTAGATTGCTGCATTCTTCTGAGTGGCTCTTAATTTTTTATACGATCAATGTGTATGGAATAAGCACGGATTAATGAGGCGCAGGTTCTGATGAGGGCTGATATTTCGATGGTGCCGCCCTACTCTTTTGTGCAGTGGTCCACCCTGAACATCTCGTTCGGACGCAGAAACAGGCTAAAACTGAATAACAAAAAATGTAACTAAACTGCCGCTTTACGAGAGTTGAATCACATTTATCGTCTCTCTTCGGTTTTAGCCTGTTGCCTCACATTTTCTCACGGTCTGCCAGAGGAGCTGCATAAAATGGATTCTTCAATCATCACGGACCTGCTAATCAGAATTGCCCTCGCCGGTTTTCTCGGGGGACTTATTGGAATCGAGCGTCAGTTACGCGCGAAGGAAGCCGGTCTGAGGACGCACATCCTGGTGGGTATGGGCAGCGCCATGTTTATGATCGTTTCTAAATATGGGTTCGAAGATATTCTCAGGGAAAATCATGTAGCTCTTGATCCGAGTCGGATTGCTGCTCAGGTGGTAAGCGGTATGGGTTTTCTGGGGGCCGGAACTATCATTATTCAGAAGCAAATCGTCAAGGGTCTGACAACAGCTGCTGGAATGTGGGTCACCGCTGCTATCGGTCTGGTTATTGGTAGTGGCCTGTATGAGATTGGTATCTACGGGGCCTTTCTGACGCTTATTGTGCTGGAAGTTTTTCGCCAGCTCAGTAACCGGCTGCTGAGTCGTCACTGTGGATTAGAGGTAAAACTCCGGCCAGAAAGCGTTTGCCAGGTGTTTATCGCCCTTCAGTCGATGCCCGTTCGCTTTGCGTTTCGTTCCCTGAAAGAAAATGCCTCTGAGGACAAAATGTGGACACTGTTTATGGTGTTGACGCTGCGTCCCGGACGTTCAATCGATGAGCTTGCTCCGGGCCTGCTGGACATAGAAGGGGTTAAATCCGTCACTATTCGGTAACCCTGCAGGAATCTGGCTGGTGATAAAATGATGAAGGATGTCTTTCATTTTCCAGCTCTTATAGTAACGGTGAAAACCTGCCGCTAAAAACGAGCAGTGCTGCTATAACTAACAACGTCAGCAGCAGACAATTCACACAGCAGAGACGATGGCGAAAAAGGGCATGTCGGCGCGCCCGCTGGCGGTGTGAGTCCATCTTCATGCTATCTTCTCGACCCGTTTTCACTGCAGTTCCTGGCGGGATATCGCCAGCCAGTGCCGGTAACGTTCCGTGAACCATTCCCGGTGTGTTTCATCCATATTCCCGGTCAAAGAATCAATATCCACGGTTCTTCCCTGTGCCGCCATTTGTGCAAATGTGATGACCAGAAATTCAAAATTACGCATTGCATAAATATCTTCAACCTTTTTCATTTTCTCCACTCCGTCGGCCTGAAGGGAATAACCTCCAGGGGATTCTTTTATAATCATCCGACGATAGCCACATGAATGTGATGGTTTTCTCAAAAACAGGCCTCCGCGGAAAGTGGTGTGGGGCTGATCACCGGGTGTGGCTTCTCAGACACCAGATGTGCAGGATGTTAAACGCGCGGATAGAATGAATTACAAAGCACGAGGGGCGTAAAAAAAGCCACGAATGCGGCTTTTATCATCGAAGTGACCCGTCCTGAATAGCGTTGACACGTTCCAGACTTAAATCCGGAGAACGTGAT
>OJYG01000519.1_pt1 | contig 12656 bp, 11 predicted proteins | sample 1600841 | NCBI WGS metagenome assembly OJYG01 (sample SAMN04436709, study PRJEB24849) | human gut metagenome | biome: human gut; feature: NICU; material: stool | host: Homo sapiens | place: USA: Saint Louis, MO | collected 2010-09-09
TTTTTGTTCATATGTAAACCTCGAGTGTCCGATTTCAAATTGGTCAATGGTCAAAGGTCCTTAAACCCATTGCTGCGTTTATATTATCGTCGTGCTATGGTACATACATCCATAAATGTATGTAAATCTAACGCCTGTAAATTCACCGACATATGGCACGAAAAACCAAACAACAAGCGCTGGAGACACGACAACACATCCTGGATGTGGCCCTGCGTTTGTTCTCGCAGCAAGGCGTATCGGCAACCTCGCTGGCGGAGATTGCGAACGCTGCTGGCGTGACGCGCGGCGCAATCTATTGGCATTTCAAAAATAAGTCGGATTTATTCAGTGAGATCTGGGAGCTATCAGAATCCAATATTGGTGAGCTTGAGATTGAGTATCAGGCAAAATTCCCCGACGATCCACTATCTGTATTAAGAGAAATTTTAGTTCATATTCTTGAAGCTACTGTAACAGAAGAACGACGCCGCTTATTGATGGAGATTATATTCCATAAATGTGAGTTTGTCGGAGAAATGGTTGTGGTTCAACAGGCGCAACGTAGCCTTTGTCTGGAAAGTTACGATCGGATTGAACAAACGTTAAAACATTGTATTAATGCTAAAATGCTGCCTGAAAATCTGCTGACCCGTCGTGCGGCGATACTGATGCGCAGCTTTATTTCAGGGCTCATGGAAAACTGGTTATTTGCTCCGCAATCGTTTGATTTAAAAAAAGAAGCTCGCGCCTACGTCACGATCCTGCTGGAGATGTATCAATTGTGTCCGACGCTGCGCGCGTCGACGGTCAACGGCTCCCCCTGATAATATTCCAGGAAAACTCCTGGACATTTTCTGTGTCGCTATTCTGTTTGTTACAGGCGTGATATTCTTGCGACTCAATTATTTCCGGTCTGCTTGCCGGTTCAGACACTTCATTCTCATGACTATGTTGCAGCTTTATAAACGTTCACAGCATTTTGTTTTTATTACAATTAGCGTCCTTATTATCCTGCTGTCCTGTCAGTCTCTGGCATTTGCCCGGGGGCAAACGAATGGCGACCTGCCGTCAAAAGCGGATGTGCAAAACCAGCTGGATACGCTGAATAAGCAAAAAGATCTCTCCGCCCAGGATAAGCTCGTCCAGCAGGACCTTATTGATACGTTAGCTACGCTGGATAAAATCGAGCGGGTGAAAGAGGAGACCGTACAGCTACGGCAGAAGGTGGCGCAGGCGCCTGAAAAAATGCGTCAGGCGACGGCTGCGTTGAATGCGCTGAGCGACGTCGATAATGATGATGAAATGCGAAAAACGCTGAGTGCGCTTTCGCTACGTCAGCTTGAGCTGCGCGTGGCGCAGGTACTGGATGATTTGCAAAATTCGCAAAACGATCTTGCCGCTTATAACAGCCAGCTTGTTTCGCTACAGACCCAGCCTGAGCGCGTGCAAAACGCCATGTATACCGCCTCACAGCAAATACAGCAAATCCGTAACCGTCTTGACGGCAATAACGTCGGCGAAGCTGCGCTTCGCCCCAGCCAACAGGTGTTATTACAGGCACAACAGGCGCTGCTTAATGCGCAGATCGACCAGCAACGCAAGAGTCTTGAAGGAAATACCGTTTTGCAGGACACCCTGCAAAAACAGCGGGATTACGTGACGGCCAACAGTAATCGCCTTGAACATCAGCTTCAACTTTTACAAGAGGCGGTCAACAGTAAACGACTTACGCTAACGGAAAAAACGGCCCAGGAGGCCATTTCGCCGGACGAAACGGCGCGTATCCAGGCGAACCCGCTGGTAAAACAGGAACTGGATATTAACCATCAACTCAGCCAGCGTCTGATTGTCGCGACCGAAAACGGCAATATGTTGATGCAGCAAAACATTAAAGTAAAAAACTGGCTCGATCGCGCGCTGCAGTCGGAAAGAAATATCAAAGAACAGATTGCCGTCTTAAAAGGCAGCCTGTTGCTGTCGCGTATTCTTTATCAACAGCAGCAAACTCTGCCCTCCGCCGACGAACTCGAAGATATGACCAACCGCATTGCGGATTTGCGTCTGGAGCAGTTTGAAATCAACCAGCAGCGTGATGCCTTATTCCAAAGCGATGCCTTTGTCGACAAGCTGGAGGAGGGGCATACCAGCGAGGTGAATGATGAAGTTCATGATGCGTTGCTTCAGGTGGTGGAGATGCGCCGTGAGCTATTGGATCAGCTAAATAAACAGTTGGGTAACCAGCTGATGATGGCGATTAACCTGCAAGTTAACCAGCAGCAGCTGATGAGCGTCTCGAAAAATCTGAAAGCCATTCTGACGCAGCAGATTTTTTGGGTGAACAGTAACCGCCCTATGGACTGGGACTGGCTTAAAGCGTTCCCCCAAACGTTAAAAGAGCAATTCAGCGCCATGAAAATCACGGTGAACTGGCAAAAAGCCTGGCCCGCGGTATTTATTGCTTTTTTGGCCGGGTTGCCGCTCTTGCTCATCGCCGGTTTAATCCGCTGGCGTCTGAAATGGTTAAAAGCGTATCAACAGAAGCTGGCCGCCGCCGTGGGATCGCTGCGTAACGATAGTCAGCTCAATACGCCAAAAGCTATTCTGATCGATCTGATCCGCGCGCTGCCGGTGTGCCTGATTATCCTCGCGCTTGGACTGATCCTGCTGACCATGCAGCTAAATATCAGCGATCTGCTCTGGGCCTTTAGTAAAAAGCTCGCGATGTTCTGGCTGGTCTTTGGGCTGTGCTGGAAGGTGCTGGAAAAAGAGGGCGTGGCGATACGCCATTTTGGTATGCCGGCGCAGTTGACCAGCCACTGGCGTCGCCAGATTGTACGCATTAGCCTCGCATTGCTGCCGCTGCACTTTTGGTCTGTGGTGGCGGAGTTGTCGCCGCTGAATCTGATGGATGACGTGCTGGGGCAGGCGGTTATTTTCCTCAATCTGCTGGTTATAACATTGCTGGTGTGGCCACTGTGCCGGGAAAGCTGGCGCGATAAAGAATCTCACGGCATTCGACTGGTGACCGTGACGATTCTTTCCATCATTCCGGTGGCGTTAATGGTATTAACGGCGACCGGCTATTTCTATACCACCCTGCGCCTGGCGGGACGCTGGATTGAAACCGTCTATCTGGTCATTATCTGGAACCTGCTTTATCAAACGGTGCTGCGCGGGTTAAGTGTAGCGGCGCGCCGGATTGCCTGGCGACGCGCGCTGGCTCGTCGTCAGAACCTGGTAAAAGAGGGAGCGGAAGGGGCGGAGCCACAGGAAGAACCCACCATCGCGCTGGAGCAGATTAACCAGCAAACATTACGTATCACGATGCTGCTAATGCTTGCCCTGTTTGGCGTTATGTTCTGGGCGATTTGGTCCGATTTGATCACCGTATTCAGCTATCTTGATAGCATCACGCTGTGGCACTACAACGGCTCCGAAGCTGGCGCTGCGGTGGTGAAAAGCGTGACGATGGGCAGCTTGCTATTTGCCATTATTGCCGCGATGGTGGCCTGGGCGCTCATCCGCAACTTACCCGGCCTGCTGGAAGTGCTGGTGCTTTCACGCCTGAATATGCGCCAGGGGGCTTCGTATGCGATCACCACGATCCTTAACTACGTCATTATCGCTGTTGGCGCGATGACAGTATTCGGATCGCTCGGCGTCTCGTGGGATAAACTCCAGTGGCTGGCGGCGGCGTTGTCGGTAGGTCTCGGTTTTGGGCTACAGGAGATCTTCGGTAACTTTGTCTCGGGTTTAATCATCCTCTTCGAACGTCCGGTACGCATTGGCGATACGGTAACGATCGGCACCTACTCCGGCACGGTCAGTAAGATTCGTATTCGCGCCACCACTATTACCGATTTTGATCGTAAAGAAGTGATCATTCCGAACAAAGCGTTCGTGACGGAGCGGCTGATTAACTGGTCCCTCTCCGATACCACGACACGTCTGGTGATCCGGCTTGGTGTGGCCTATGGCTCGGATCTGGAGAAAGTGAAAAGAGTCCTGCTACAGGCGGCGATGGAGCATCCGAAGGTGATGCACGATCCGGAACCTGCCGTATTCTTCACCACCTTTGGCGCCAGCACTCTGGATCATGAACTGCGTCTGTACGTGCGTGAATTGCGCGATCGTAGCCATACGGTGGATGAACTGAACCGCGCGATCGATCGACTGTGCCGTGAAAATGATATCAATATCGCCTTTAACCAGCTTGAGGTGCATCTGCATAACGCGAAGGGCGACGAAGTCACTGAAGTGAAGCGCGATCTCAACGGCGGCGATCTGGCGCCTACGGCAAGCTAAAAGGCGGTGGGCCGCGCGCTTTATGAGTGCGCGCGACGCCGCTAATGCGAAAGCGTAGAAAGCTCTTCCGGCGTAATGCCGGTGACGCTGGCGATGAGCCCGGGTTCCAGCCCGTTGGCAAGCATTTTGCGGGCAATAGCGCGCGCTTCGGCCTCACGGCCTTGTGCTAACCCTTGCTCAAGGCCTTTTTGCAACCCTTCCGTTCGGCCTTTTTCTTCCAGCCATTCCGCTATTGTCATCAGTTGTTCCTTATACTGCGGCGCGCCCTGCGCCAGTTGACGAATTAGCGCCCCGGGTTCTGCGGCGTTTCCTGCTTTCAACATATAGTTGATTAGTACACTGAGCTGCGTGTCCGTCAAATAATCCTGCGTTAAAAGCGTGATAAGGGGGTCGAGCAGTTCGCTTAAATCGCGTTGACGAATATGTTTTTGCAGGAGCTCTAACATCGCTATCCGCCGATGCTGCAAAAGCTGATTATCCGGCATTGTCGTCAGGTCGACCAGCGCAAATTCGCGGCTGTATAAGGCCTTCGCCATATCCGGTTTCACAAACATATTATGCCAGTTAAGGCTATAGGGCCACGGGCTTTCCGGACCGTGATAAAAGAGGATTGGCACCACCAGCGGCAAGGTATCATGACCGGCATCCAGATGACGCTGCATGGCGGCAATGGCGTACCGCATCAGGCGAAAAGCCATCAGCCGGTCTGATTTGCTCTGATGTTCAATGAGCGCGTAAACATACCCGGGGCCGTGTTGGGTATGCAGAGAGTAGAGAATATCTGAATAGCGGCTGCGTAAATTGTCTTCAACAAAACTCCCTGACTCCAGCTTCAGTGAATCCAGATCGCAGATTGCAAGAAAGTCTTCTGGCAAGTGGATAGCCAGAAAGTCGCGGGCGACCTCTTTTTGCATCAGCATTTGTCGAAATACCGCATCGTGCGGCGTGGTGGGTAGACGTTCCATGCCCCGTCCTTTGTTGCCTGACTGTAGCGACCACTCTGTCAGCGACAACGAGGACAAACCAGGGGGTAATTACTCTGTTTGCGAGTCGTCTTCCGTACTTTTTAACTTGTTTTCATAATCTCGCATAACTATTTCCAGCGCGCGTAGCACCGTTCGTGCCGGTAAGCGATTCTCTTCAAGCAGCACAATTAAATCCACGGCCAGTTTGACTTCATCAGGGGCATTTTCAAGCGACATACTTTCTCCAGGGTTAGCGGGTTAAACGCGCCAGTACGTTTTCTATTTTCTCCAGCGCATGTCGGCAACGCGCCAGCCGTCCTTCATAGATCTCGACTTCCTTTTGCAGCGTTTGTTGTTCGACAAGACCGGTCGCCTGCGCCAGACGAATTTTGCGCTCCTGTGTCATCGCCAGTAGTCGACGTTCAAACTCCTGATGCTGTATTCGTCTGCGCTGCCAACGGCCAAGCCCTGGCGCGGCGGTGTCCCACTGGCGCAGCGACCAGGCGGCGGTTTCACGCGATATCGCCTCCAGTTGCGAAGCCAGATGTTCCGCCAGCCAGGCGACTTGCGGCAGTTGCTCATGTTTTACCGCCTGACGCAACGCGGCGAGATTGGCGTCTGCCTCTTCCAGATATCCCTGTAACAGAGTACTGCGGGTACGGAAAAGGTGTCGGTCAAAGCGCGCGCTTAACGTCGCATGTTGCGCCAGCGGCGCGCAGCGTTGGCGTAGCGTCGCCAGCCTCTCTTCCAGCGTCTGTAACAGCATAGCGGTTTTCAATTCAACACCCCGATGAAAATAAGACAGGCTGTGCTACAGTAGCCTTCTGTTTGATAACGATTCGCATTATGCAACGTACTATTTTAATCATCATTGGCTGGCTGGCGGTAGTATTAGGGACATTGGGCGTGGTTTTGCCTCTGTTGCCGACAACGCCGTTCATTTTACTGGCGGCCTGGTGTTTCGCCCGCTCGTCGCCTCGTTTCCATGCCTGGTTGTTATACCGCTCATGGTTTGGCGGTTATCTGCGCCACTGGCAGCGCTATCGGGCCATGCCGCCGGGAGCGAAACCGCGAGCGATCGCGTTGATATTGCTGACCTTTGGTATATCGCTGTGGCTGGTGAATATGATGTGGGTGCGGGTGCTGCTGTTGGTTATTTTGGCCTGCCTGCTGATTTTTATGTGGCGGATACCGGTGATTGATGAAAAGCAACAAAAGCGCTGAAGCACACGAATCGCTGTTGCAATTGTCGTTCACAGCCAGTAAATTCGACCGTTTTCGAGCACAGGCGCAGGCGGTCAAAGAGTAACCGAGCGTTACCCCTGACTGAAAAGTATTGCGCCGTGAGTAACACCGTACTTAGCAGGCATATATCCATGACCGCGACTGCACAGCAGCTTGAGTTTCTCAAAAACAGCATCAAAAGCATTCAGGATTACCCGAAACCGGGCATTCTTTTCCGTGATGTCACCAGCTTACTGGAAGACCCGAAAGCCTACGCGCTCAGTATTGAATTGTTGGTTGAGCGTTATAAAAATGCGGGTATCACCAAAGTGGTCGGCACCGAAGCGCGTGGCTTCCTGTTTGGCGCGCCGGTTGCGCTTGGGCTGGGCGTTGGTTTTGTTCCGGTACGTAAACCGCGCAAATTACCGCGTGAAACTATTGCCGAGACCTATGAATTAGAGTACGGCACCGATCAGCTGGAAATCCATGTCGACGCGATTAAACCTGGCGACAACGTGCTGGTCGTGGACGATCTGCTGGCGACTGGCGGCACCATTGAGGCGACCGTGAAGCTGATCCGTCGTCTGGGCGGGAAAGTCACCGATGCGGCGTTCATCATTAATTTGTTCGATCTGGGCGGCGAGCAGCGTCTGGAAAAGCAGGGGATTACCTGTTATAGCCTGGTGCCGTTTCCAGGGCATTGATTCAGGCTATCCGCACTGCTATTTTAGCCAGAGAGACAACCTCGCTGTATCGGCGAGGTTGTGTTAGCATTACCCTTCTATGAATCCACCTTCCAGCGTTTCAGAGCCTGCCAATGAGTTATCAGGTCTTAGCCCGAAAATGGCGCCCACAAACCTTTGCTGACGTCGTCGGCCAGGAACATGTGCTGACCGCACTGGCGAACGGCTTGTCGTTAGGGCGCATTCATCACGCATATCTTTTTTCCGGCACGCGCGGCGTCGGTAAAACCTCTATCGCCCGACTGCTGGCGAAGGGGCTGAACTGCGAAACCGGTATTACCGCGACGCCGTGCGGCGTTTGCGATAACTGTCGGGAAATTGAGCAAGGGCGTTTTGTCGATCTCATTGAGATTGACGCCGCATCGCGTACCAAAGTCGAAGACACCCGCGACCTGCTGGATAACGTCCAGTACGCGCCTGCGCGCGGTCGCTTTAAAGTCTATCTGATCGATGAAGTCCACATGCTGTCGCGCCACAGCTTTAATGCGCTACTTAAAACGCTTGAAGAGCCGCCAGCGCATGTGAAATTTTTACTGGCGACCACCGATCCGCAGAAGCTGCCGGTGACCATTTTGTCGCGCTGCCTACAGTTTCATCTCAAAGCGCTGGATGTTGAACAGATTCGCCATCAGCTTGAGCATATTCTCAATGAGGAACATATCGCTCACGAACCCCGCGCGTTGCAGTTGTTATCGCGTGCGGCTGACGGCAGCCTGCGCGATGCATTAAGTCTGACTGACCAGGCGATCGCCAGCGGCGACGGGCAGGTTTCGACGCAGGCGGTAAGCGCCATGCTCGGTACGCTGGACGACGACCAGGCTTTGTCATTAGTCGAGGCGGTGGTTGACGCTAACGGCGAACGCGTCATGTCGCTTATCAACGAGGCGGCGGCGCGCGGTATTGAATGGGAAGCGCTGCTGGTCGAAATGCTTAGCCTGCTGCACCGTATTGCGATGGTGCAACTTTCGCCTGCCGCGTTAGGCAGCGATATGGCGGCTATCGAGCAACGGATGCGCGAACTTGCCCGGACGGTGCCTCCCGGCGATCTTCAGCTCTATTATCAGACGTTGTTGATTGGTCGCAAAGAATTGCCCTGGGCGCCGGACCGGCGGATGGGCGTTGAAATGACGTTACTGCGTGCACTGGCGTTTCACCCGCGTATGCCCTTGCCGGAGCCTGAAACGCCGCGGCAGTCTTTTGCGCCCGTGGCCCCAACGGCGGTAATGACGCCGCCGCAGGTGCAGCAGCCGTCGGCGCCCGCGCCGCAGACATCGCCAGCGCCGCTGCCGGCGTCTACCAGTCAGGTGCTGGCGGCGCGCAATCAGCTACAGCGCGCGCAGGGAGTAACCAAAACAAAAAAGAGTGAACCGGCAGCCGCATCCCGCGCGCGGCCGGTGAATAACTCTGCGCTGGAGCGGCTGGCCTCGGTTTCGGAGCGCGTACAGGCGCGCCCGGCGCCGTCCGCGCTGGAAACGGCGCCAGTAAAGAAAGAGGCTTATCGCTGGAAGGCCACCACGCCGGTAGTACAAACCAAAGAAGTGGTGGCTACGCCAAAAGCGCTTAAGAAAGCTCTGGAGCATGAAAAAACGCCGGAGCTGGCGGCTAAACTGGCGGCGGAAGCGATTGAGCGCGATCCGTGGGCGGCGCAGGTAAGCCAGCTTTCTTTGCCTAAGCTGGTGGAGCAGGTGGCGCTCAATGCCTGGAAGGAGCAGAACGGCAACGCGGTTTGTCTGCATCTGCGCTCGACGCAGCGGCACCTCAATTCCAGCGGCGCGCAGCAAAAGCTGGCGCAAGCGCTCAGCGATCTGACGGGAACGACGGTTGAACTGACCATCGTTGAAGATGATAATCCCGCGGTGCGTACGCCGCTGGAATGGCGTCAGGCCATTTATGAAGAGAAACTCGCGCAAGCGCGTGAGTCAATTATTGCGGATAATAACATTCAGACGCTGCGTCGATTCTTCGACGCCGAGCTGGATGAAGAGAGTATCCGCCCCATTTGATCGTAAGCCTGGCTTGCGATTGTGAACCATCAAGAGAGAGAGCTTATGTTTGGAAAAGGCGGTCTGGGCAATCTGATGAAGCAGGCCCAGCAGATGCAGGAAAAAATGCAGAAAATGCAGGAAGAGATTGCGCAGCTGGAAGTGACCGGCGAATCCGGCGCGGGTCTGGTGAAGGTGACCATCAACGGCGCGCATAACTGCCGCCGCGTGGAAATTGACCCAAGCCTGCTGGAAGATGACAAAGAGATGCTGGAAGATCTGGTCGCTGCGGCCTTCAACGATGCGGCGCGCCGCATTGAAGAGACGCAAAAAGAGAAGATGGCTTCCGTCTCTTCCGGTATGCAACTGCCGCCAGGCTTTAAGATGCCATTCTGATGCAAACCAGTCCGCTGTTAACTCAGCTTATGGAAGCGTTGCGCTGCCTTCCGGGCGTCGGCCCTAAGTCGGCGCAGCGGATGGCGTTTACCCTGTTGCAGCGCGATCGCAGCGGCGGAATGCGCCTGGCGCAGGCGCTGACCCGGGCGATGTCGGAAATCGGCCACTGCGCCGACTGCCGCACCTTTACCGAGCAGGATGTTTGTAATATCTGTTCGAACCCGCGGCGTCAGGAAAACGGCCAGATTTGCGTGGTGGAGAGTCCTGCGGATATCTACGCCATTGAGCAGACCGGGCAATTTTCCGGGCGGTATTTCGTGCTGATGGGCCACCTGTCGCCGCTGGACGGCATCGGGCCGGATGATATCGGTCTCGATCGTCTGGAACAGCGGCTGGCGTCAGAAAAAATCAGTGAGCTGATCCTCGCGACCAACCCGACGGTTGAAGGAGAGGCTACCGCGAACTATATTGCCGAGCTGTGCGCGGAGGCCGGCGTCGAAGCCAGTCGTATCGCCCACGGCGTGCCGGTTGGCGGCGAACTGGAGATGGTCGACGGTACGACGCTGTCCCACTCGCTGGCGGGACGCCATAAGATTATTTTCTGAACAAACGGAGGCGGCATTCGCGGCCTCCGCTTGAAATCACACCCGCTTGTCCCCATCTCACCCTCAACGTATTTTTACCATTAAAAATGGCATTGTTGAGGTCTATCCACATGAAAGGACAAGAAACGCGTGGTTTTCAGTCAGAAGTTAAACAGCTTCTGCACCTGATGATCCATTCTCTTTATTCCAATAAAGAAATCTTCCTGCGTGAACTCATCTCTAACGCCTCAGATGCGGCGGACAAGCTGCGTTTCCGCGCTCTGTCAAACCCGGACCTGTATGAAGGAGATGGCGAGCTGCGTGTGCGCGTCTCTTTCGATAAAGATAAGCGTACGTTGACCATTGCCGATAACGGCGTGGGGATGAATCGTGATGAGGTGATTGACCACTTAGGCACCATTGCCAAGTCCGGCACCAAATCTTTCCTCGAATCAATGGGGTCCGATCAGGCGAAAGATAGCCAGCTCATTGGTCAGTTTGGCGTAGGCTTCTACTCCGCGTTTATTGTGGCCGATAAAGTGACCGTACGTACTCGTGCGGCAGGCGACAAGCCGGAAAATGGCGTGTTCTGGGAATCGGCAGGCGAAGGCGAATACACCGTTGCCGATATCACCAAAAATGACCGTGGTACGGAAATCACCTTACACCTGCGTGAAGGCGAAGATGAATTCCTCGATGACTGGCGCGTACGCTCAATTATCAGTAAATATTCCGATCACATCGCATTGCCGGTAGAGATTGAAAAACGGGAAGAAAAAGACGGCGAAACCGTGATTTCCTGGGAGAAAATCAACAAGGCCCAGGCGTTGTGGACCCGTAACAAGTCGGAAATTAAAGACGACGAGTACAACGAGTTTTACAAGCACATCGCGCATGATTTCACCGATCCGCTGACCTGGAGCCACAACCGCGTGGAAGGTAAGCAGGAGTACACCAGCCTGCTGTATATCCCGTCGCAGGCGCCGTGGGATCTGTGGAACCGCGATCACAAACATGGTCTGAAGCTGTACGTACAGCGCGTGTTCATTATGGACGATGCCGAGCAGTTCATGCCGAACTATCTGCGTTTCGTGCGCGGCCTGATTGATTCTAATGACCTGCCGTTGAACGTCTCCCGTGAAATCCTGCAGGACAGCACGGTAACGCGTAATCTGCGCAGCGCCCTAACCAAACGCGTTCTGCAAATGTTGGAAAAACTGGCGAAAGACGACGCGGAAAAATACCAAACCTTCTGGAAACAGTTCGGTCTGGTGTTGAAAGAAGGCCCGGCGGAAGATCACGCCAACCAGGAAGCGATCGCTAAACTGTTGCGCTTTGCCTCCACCCATACCGACTCTTCCGCTCAGACCGTGTCGCTGGAAGATTACGTCTCCCGGATGAAAGAAGGGCAGGAAAAAATCTACTACATCACCGCAGACAGCTATGCGGCGGCGAAAAACAGCCCGCACCTGGAGCTGCTGCGTAAGAAAGGCATCGAAGTGCTGCTGCTCTCCGATCGCATCGACGAGTGGATGATGAACTACCTGACCGAGTTTGACGGTAAAGCATTCCAGTCGGTCGCTAAAGCCGATGAATCCATCGAAAAACTGGCGGATGAAGTCGACGAAAACGCGAAAGAAGCGGAAAAGGCGCTTGAGCCGTTCGTGGAGCGTGTCAAAACCCTGCTGGGCGATCGCGTGAAAGACGTGCGTCTGACGCACCGTTTAACCGACACGCCGGCGATTGTCACCACCGATGCGGATGAAATGAGCACCCAGATGGCGAAACTGTTCGCCGCGGCTGGTCAGTCCGTGCCGGAAGTGAAATACATCTTTGAGCTCAACCCGGATCATGTGCTGGTTAAACGCACTGCCGATACCAAGGATGAAGCGCAGTTTAAAGAGTGGGTTGAGCTGCTGCTGGATCAGGCGCTGTTCGCTGAACGCGGTACGCTGGAAGATCCGAACCAGTTTATCCGCCGTATGAACCAGTTGCTGGTGTCCTGATAACGCTCATCTGATTGCCGGATAGCGACGCGAAGCATCTTATCCGGCCTACGGACGGGTACTGTTTTGTGACTGCCGGATGGCGACGTGAAACGTCTTATCCGGCCTACGGACGGGTACTGTTTTGTGACTGCCGGATGGCGACGCGAAGCGTCTTATCCGGCCTACGGGCGAGTACTGTTTTGTGACTGCCGGATGGCGACGCGAAGCATCTTATCCGGCCTACGGGCGAGTACTGTTTGTAGGCCGGATAAGCGCCAGCGCCATCCGGCATTTTTTATAATACCTTCTCTTTTCTCGATTTCTCTTCGTTAACCGTTTCAGCATCAGGCGGCTTCCTTGAGCGAAATGCGTGATGGTGGTATCGTTTAGCGCTTTTTAAAAAATATCGACAACCTTTGAGGGGATTTTCGTAATGCGTATTATTCTGCTTGGCGCTCCGGGCGCGGGTAAAGGAACTCAGGCTCAG
>OJYG01000521.1_pt1 | contig 12607 bp, 4 predicted proteins | sample 1600841 | NCBI WGS metagenome assembly OJYG01 (sample SAMN04436709, study PRJEB24849) | human gut metagenome | biome: human gut; feature: NICU; material: stool | host: Homo sapiens | place: USA: Saint Louis, MO | collected 2010-09-09
TCATCGTTATCAGTGACGCTCACAACACGGTACTGCTGTGCGTACAGTTCGTTTGACTCAACCACCCAGACAGCTTCGGCCTGAGGCGTCTCACTGTACGCGGTGGTTACTGTGACCGATTCCCCGTTAACCGCCTGAATGGTCCTGCTCTGTGACGCTCCGGAGGGAAGGTTGAGGATAAGACGATCACCTGCTGCTGCATCAGCTACACGGTCAAGTTTGATAACGCGACCGTTAACGGCGCTGATGCGACCGCCCGTAACCTTTTCATCCTTAACTTCATTTGCTGTATTTGTAAATACCGCCTTATATACACCGTCTTTATCAAAACCGCCAACAGTCAATGTAACGACTGTATCGGTAGCATCAAAAGAAATTTCATTAATAGACGCGCCTTCATGATGTTGTAAAAAACCATTGAGCATTAGATTTGCCCAGCTAATCGCCTGATGTTGTTCATCAACAACAGCGACTGTTGGCTGAACAGGAACTAAATCAGCTGCTTGAGCCATTGGACTCACCACCCCTAACAAAGATGCTAACATTATAAATAAACGACTCTTTTTTAATACAGATTTCATATGTTACGCCTCAAATTCTTTACGTTTCAGACAACAATAACATTTACTATTTATTATGTACTGTTATAACTATACACTATCAATAACAAACGGACTCTATCGAGAGAGTGTGTATGAGAGAAATAAAAAGAGTCCGTTTGTTTTCCCACTAGGGAGTAGTCAGCCACCTTGATAGTACAATGGCTAACCACCAAATAGCCCTATATTCATTAATTCTAACTAATCTTCTGTATACAAGAGGGAATGTTTAAAATTATTGGAATTAATGAATCTTAGATAGAATCATATCTACCTTGCGTTGCATATCTTCGTTTTGTTGACGAAGGGCTTCATTTTCAGCAGCTTGTTTTTGAACAATTGCTTGTAATGCTGTCACTTCATCTTGCATTACGTAGATAGAACTGATAGGACCACCTTTATATTTATCTGGAATAGCTTTCTTTTCAGGGCTATATCCAAATTTGTGGGTTACACCAGCATTTACGATACCATCGTGGCTATCTAAGGAAACACCTAAGTTAAACATAGTGTTTTCATTAGTGTAATGAGCCACACCAAGCGCTACGGCTGTTTGAGATTTGTAATTACCAATACCAGCCATAATTTGTGTTGGTTCTAATGGATCGTATTGAATTGGTTTCAATGCAGCCAATGCGGCAGCACCTGCACCAGCCTTATACGCATAAGACTTAGCAGCATTACTGGATGCACCAGCAATATTTTGCAATGCTTGGTCCATTTGTGCTTTATTAACTGCATCACCAGCATGAGTAGCAGCACCAATATTATTGATTTGTTTACCACCCATATCTAGATTACTATTAATGGATACATTACCAGGTGTAGAACCACTACTAGCATTAAGCGTAATAGTAGGAGCACCAGTACCACCACTAATAGAGGTAATACCTGTCAATGCAGGATTCAATTTGTAATTAATAACACCAGAGTTGGCAGGATCAGCTGTAATTTGAATGTTGCTATCACCTTTGAAATCAAAACCAGTAGTCAACGCTACGGAATTTTGAGTACCACCATTAGCCTTGTATTTAATATTACCTGTGCCTGCAGTTGCAGTACTAATAGCGGCATTCATTTGACCCAAGTTTACAGCTTCATCATTATTAGCTGCATTAGCCAAACCACTGATACGGTTAGTATTTTTATCAATTACTACATTACCAACAGTGACTTTATCGAAGGACACATCTTTCTTAGTAGCGATAGTAATATCTTTACCAGTATTCGTAACCTTGATATTATCGCCATCGTTGAAAGTAACGGTATCGCCACCTTTTACAATTTCAGGTGTGCCGCTATTAACTTTCACATTCCAAGCAGCTGTATCCTTAATCACTTGCTTACCAGCATTATCAATATTGCTCAAATCCTTCTTAGCTGCATTATTAGCAGTTGTTGTAGCATTATTGATTTGCGCACGTGTTGCAGCATCAAGGCCTACTGTGATACTTTGACCACTTGCATTCGTTTCAATACCATTTGTACCAGTGATGGTCAATGTTTGACCATTGCTTACACTACCAGTACCTGTATTACCAGCTGTACTGAAACCTACGTTAGCCGTAGCATTAGAAATCGCACTATCCATTTGTTGTTTATTAACAGCGGAATTAGGTGTTGTACCAGCAGCCACATTTTTAATTTCTGTATTACCAGCGTTGATGCCACCAGTTGTGATGGAAATAGGTGCCGCACCAGTTGTACTTGGCGTAATAGTCATACCGCCACCATTGATAACAGTTGTGCCACTAGGTGTTGTGAAAGTAGCACTGCTTAAGCCAGTTAATGCTTTAGCCATGCGAATGTTCAATGTGCCTGTTGCAGCATCACCAAGAACGGCGATGTTACCAGATGTAAGATCGGCTGCTGTTGTAGAAGCACCACCCTTGATGTTAAGTTTTTCACCATGTTTACGTGTAACAACAGTTGCATCATCGCCACCGAAATCATGTTTAGCATCAGTTGTTGCTTTGTTAACAGCATTAGTAATCGCTGTATCCATTTGTGTCTTATTAACAGCAGAATTACCAGATGTAGCAGGACCTACATTTGTAATTTCCTTACCACCTGCATCGATACCATTATTCTTATCGATAACAACACCACCAACAGTGACTTTATCGAAGGATACGTTTTTAGCGGTACCAATTGTAATGGAACGACCTGTATTTGTAATAGCGATGTTATCGCCATTAATGAAGTTAACAGTGTCGCCACCAGCTACAGCTGTTGTACCGGCACCATTGGTTTCTACATTCCAAGAAGCAGCTGTTTTAGCAAGGTTCTTGATGTAGGTATCGCCAGCAGCAGACAAGTTGGACAAGTCTTTATCAGCAGATTTTTCTGCAGCCGTTACGGCAGCAGTTAACTTAGCTGTTGGAGCAATCGTTACATTATCGCCTGTTGCAGATGTTGTAATGAGTGCATTCGCACCTGTTTCACCTTTAATGTTGAACTTAATGCCACCAGTTGTGCTTAATTTCTTAGCTGTTGTAGAGCCAGATTCACTCCCTAACGAAACCGTATTATCTGTTGCACCTTTCAATGCATCATCCATTTGTTTCTTATTCACAGCAGCATCATCAGTAGTACCATTAGCAACATTCTTAATTTCTTTGTTACCAGCACTAATACCACTAGTTGTTACAGAAATTGGTGTGGCACCTGCACCAGCTGGTGTTACGGTTACACCTGTAGGCGCTGTCGTAGTAGTATTACCAGCTGCGTCAGTTGTTGTTACACCGCCCTTAGATACAACGGTAGAATTACCAGCTGCATCAGAAATCGTAGAGGAACCACCTGTTACAGTTTGTGTATTACCAGCAGCATCTGTATAGGTAGCAGATGTCAAACCGGTTAAGGATTTTGCCATCTTAATGTTTAATGTGCCAGATGTTGTGTCACCTACGACTGCGATGTTACCAGATGTAAGATCAGTTGCCGTAGTGGACGCACCGCCCTTGATGTTAAGTTGTTCGCCATGTTTACGGCTAATTACTGTTGCATCATCACCAGCAAAATCATGTTTTGCATCGGTCAAGGCTTGTTTTGTCTTATCAATAGCACTATTTACTACAGATGCTACATCTTGCGTAGTGGCTACGCCGTTTTTACCTTGTGTAGTACCTTGTGTAGCACCATTCGCACCAATTTTACCAGTAGTATCGTCGATAACAAGTTTGCCTTCATCTACATTCACTGTATATGTTTTAACGCCAGCAGCTGTAGCATCACTAACAGTAGCAAGGCCTGTACCAGCCACTTTTACAGCATCTTGTGCTGCAGTTTGTGCTACCGCTTTAACAGCATTTTCAGAAACAGTTACTGTATATGTTTCATTTTTAGCAGTACCAGTAAGACCGGATACACTAGCCAAGTTGTTATCGCCAGCGGCTAATTTACCATTAGCTACAGAACCAGCCTCTACCTTTTCAATGGATAGAGCACCACCAGCAGCAGATAATACAGCGGCATCTAATTGTCCTTTGTTAACGGCAGCATCAGCGGATGTAGCATTAGCAACGCCTTTAATTTCCTTACCACCTGCATTAATGCCAGTATTCTTATCAAGAACAATACCACCAACAGTGACTTTATCGAAGGATACGTTCTTAGCAGTGCCAATAGTAATGGATCGACCTGTATTTGTAATAGCAATGTTATCGCCATTGATGAAGTTGACTGTTTCGCCACCAGCTACAGCAGTTGTACCAGCACCATTGGTTTCTACATTCCAAGAAGCAGCTGTTTTAGCAAGGTTCTTGATGTAGGTATCGCCAGCAGCAGACAAGTTGGACAAGTCTTTATCAGCAGATTTTTCTGCAGCCGTTACGGCAGCAGTTAACTTAGCTGTTGGAGCAATCGTTACATTATCGCCTGTTGCAGATGTTGTAATGAGTGCATTCGCACCTGTTTCACCTTTAATGTTGAACTTAATGCCACCAGTTGTGCTTAATTTCTTAGCTGTTGTAGAGCCAGATTCACTCCCTAACGAAACCGTATTATCTGTTGCACCTTTCAATGCATCATCCATTTGTTTCTTATTCACAGCAGCATCATCAGTAGTACCATTAGCAACATTCTTAATTTCTTTGTTACCAGCACTAATACCACTAGTTGTTACAGAAATTGGTGTGGCACCTGCACCAGCTGGTGTTACGGTTACACCTGTAGGCGCTGTCGTAGTAGTATTACCAGCTGCGTCAGTTGTTGTTACACCGCCCTTAGATACAACGGTAGAATTACCAGCTGCATCAGAAATCGTAGAGGAACCACCTGTTACAGTTTGTGTATTACCAGCAGCATCTGTATAGGTAGCAGATGTCAAACCGGTTAAGGATTTTGCCATCTTAATGTTTAATGTGCCAGATGTTGTGTCACCTACGACTGCGATGTTACCAGATGTAAGATCAGTTGCCGTAGTGGACGCACCGCCCTTGATGTTAAGTTGTTCGCCATGTTTACGGCTAATTACTGTTGCATCATCACCAGCAAAATCATGTTTTGCATCGGTCAAGGCTTGTTTTGTCTTATCAATAGCACTATTTACTACAGATGCTACATCTTGCGTAGTGGCTACGCCGTTTTTACCTTGTGTAGTACCTTGTGTAGCACCATTCGCACCAATTTTACCTGTTGTATCATCAATAACAAGTTTGCCTTCGTCTACATTGACTGTATATGTTTTAACACCAGCTGCTGTAGCATCGCTTACAGTAGCAAGGCCTGTGCCAGCTACTTTCACAGCATCTTGGGCAAGTGTTTTAACTTTATCAGAACCAGTTGTAGACAAATTAGACAAGTCTTTGTCGGCAGATTTTTCTGCAGCGGTTACAGCGTTTTGTAATTTAGTACTTGTACCGACAGTAATAGTATCGCCAGATACAGTAGTTGTAACAAGCGCATTTGCACCGCTTTCACCAACAACCTTGAGTTTACCAGTTTTAATATTAACGGAACCATCAGTTGTGCCATCATTGATTGTCAATGTGGAGGAGATACCCGCCAATGCATCGTCCATTTGTTTCTTGTTAACAGCGGCATCGTCGGTTGTACCCTTCTTAACGCCTTTAATTTCTTGATTACCCGCGTTGATGCCGCTAGTGGTAATAGAAATTGGTGTAGCACCAGTACCAGTAGGTGTAACTGTCACACCAGCACCGTTGATAACGGTTTGGTTACCAGTAGCATCTGTGAAAGTACCACTTGTTAGGCCTGTAAGGTTTTTAGCCATTTTGAGGCTCAATGTGCTAGTTGCCTTATCCCCCACAACAGCGATATTTCCATCTGTTACATCGGCACCAGAGGCAACAGAACCTTTAATATTTACCGTTTTACCAAGTTTCAAGCCAACGGTATCACCTGAGTCACCAGCCATGTTAATTGGCATTTTTAGAATGGTTTCTGCTGTTTTATACAATTGAGAACCATTGACCGCATCTGTAGAGGTGGCTGTAACGGCACCCGCTGCGACGTTCTTAATTTGACGTTCTGCACCAGTGGCACCAACAGATACAATAGAACCATTGTTAAGACCTGTGTTACCAGCATAACCAGCAGCTTCGAAGGTAACACCATTAATGGTGGAATCGGTAGCCGCTGCATATTGATCAGCAGAGCTTGTATTACCAAGTACTACAGCACCATCTAGGCCTGTACCTACGTTTACGCCATTACCCATCACCATAACATTCGAGGAATCTACGGAGTTATTATTACCTACTACATGAATGCCTGTTGTACCAACTGTACCGGCAAGATTTGTATTACCCATGAACGTAGATTCCGAGGCCTTAATAGGATTTGTGGCTGTACCATTATCGTTACCGTGTACATGTGTACCAGTTGCTGTGGTATCGATATATGATGGATCACCGATAGCACTGGATTTATTGCCTTTTACTTCATTGCCTGTACCGATAGAGATGGATTGTTCACCTTCTGCTTTAGCTCCTGCCCCAATTGCAACAGTACGTTTATTAAGGGCTTGTGCTCCATTACCTATAGCAACACCAATAAGTGCATTTTCAGCTTTAGCACCTACACCCATAACAATACTAGCTTTACTATCTTTTGCCTCACTACCATTACCAATAACTAGCGCTTCTCCTGAATTAGTTATTTTATTCCCTGTACCTAATGAAAGTGCAGTACTAGAATCTAATAATTTATTTTTTGTACCAATAGCAATACCACCTTCAAGAGTTCCAGTTACACTAGCAGATTTAGTCATGCTATTATCAAGACCAATTGTAATTGATCTAATTGAATCAGTAATAGTACTATTACGTCCCATCGCAATTGAATCAATACTATTGTTATCAATAGTTGATGATTCACCAATTGTGATATTATAATCTGACTCATTCCTTGCAGAATGACCTATAGTAATTGCTCCACGACCAGATGACAATGCATCGGCACCTAAAGCAATTCCATTGTCCCTAGTTGCCTGTGCATTAACACCACCTGCAATGGCTTTTGTACCTGTAGCACCTGCCTTAGAACCAGAATAACCATAGTTTGTAGTCGCATTACCTACCGTTTGTGTGCTTGTACCATCATTGATATGCATATAGCTAGACATATTCTTAGACAATGTATTGGCTACGGCATATAATTGAGAGCCGTTGATACCGTCAGTAGATGTAGCAGATACTTCACCAGCAGCGACGTTTTGGATACGACGTTCATAATCGCCAGCACCGATTGTTACGGCACCAACGGATTGAGCACCCGCAAAGCCAGTGATTTCATCACCATTGATAGTGGCTTTACTTACCTTACCGAACGCACCGCCTGTTGTGTTGTTGCTTACAACGATGTTGCCAGCAGCATCGTATTTTTTAGTGTGGATACTTTGTTCACCAGTCAAATGGCTTTCATCATCTACTAATGCGTCTGGTGTGAAAGCATAAGATTCATGACCGAGGTAAACAGAGTTGTTAAGTGTACCTTCATAATACTGTTTATCTACGGCACCTAAAGTATAATACGCAGTATGCAATGCAGGCGTAATTACTTTATTTTTATCAGTATTAGCTTTAGCTGTATACTCTTTATCATACGTACCAACCATAACTGTATTTTTCTGTGTCACCAGAGTATTATTACCAATTGCTATACTATTTTCTGATGGAGTACTAAAATTGCTTCCAGAAACTAGATAACTATCACCTACGTTACTATATCCAACACTACCACCAATAGCAATATTGTTATTTCCTTTCGCAACACCATTAATAGCAACAGCATTATTGGAAGTAAACTGATTAATTCCTTGGAATCTCCCTGCCTTACCATTAATTGCTACAGAATTTGTACCATTTACAGATGCATTATTAATAGCTACACTTGATGTTCCTAAAACACTAGAATTCGCACCAAACACGCTAGAGGAAGCAGAATTATTACTAATAACAGAATTATAGCCAATTAATGTAGCCCCCATAGAATTAGTCCCAATAGAAGAGTGACCTGCTGCAGGATTACTGATTGCAACTATATTATCAGATGCACTTTTTACCTCACTACCTATTACGACTGAGTTCTGCCCACTAGCTTGTGATCCTACACCAATGGCAATTGACCTATTCCCCGTAGCCCCGCCTTTTTCATTGGCTTTACCAAGGTTTGTTGTCGCATTACCAGCACTTTGCGTACCTGTCCCATCATTAACGTGTACATACGTATCAGGTCCACCGCCAATTTTTTCAATAACCTGATACAGTTGGCTACCATTAATAGCATCAGTAGAGTTAGCTGCAATATTACCAGGTGCGACATTTGTAATTCTAGATGTTTGATGATTATTTAAGCTCCCTACAGACATGATATTTATCATATTCCCACTAGCACCAGCAAAGTTACTATAATTTAATGTAATGCCACCTATAGAAGAATAAGAAGTAATAGCTGCAGGTACACCATTATCATCATTCTGATAGCCTAACACAATACTTCGAAACTTAGAGGCTTGTGAATTTGCACCTATAACAACAGAACCATCGGTACCCGGCGTAGAAGCATCTACATGATAGCCGATTGCTATAGTATTCCACGTACCCTTAGCAGTTTCACCTATAGCAACAGCCCCACCACCGACACCACGGGCATGTTCACCAACAATAACCATACTACCGCCACCACCAACAGTAGCAGCATCATCACCTAGAATTACATGTGAACCACCACCACCGCTATTGCTAGCGCCAACACCTTGAATGAGAGTAGCCGACGCCACTCCCCCGCACATAACCATAGCCACCATCACAGCTGCCACACTTTTACCAGCCAGTGAGGTAACTACAGATTTAACGCTAGATTTACCGTCTCGCTTTGCAATTTCCGATACCACAACCCAAGCGTTTTTGGTTTTTGACCATATAACTTTGTATATATGATTCAGACCCATATCTATACACTCCTTTTGTCCCTATATTAGATGTACACACTCTATAGACATAATGCTACCAAATGCCCCCCCCCCGTCAACATTTTTATTCATCTTTCCTTCATTATTTACATAAGTTTGCAGATTAGTTTAATATTTAGATAACATATGATAAGTTTATCTTATATTTTAATGTTTCATTAATTTCTATATTCTGCAGGGATTTATCGATTGCTTATAAGTATTCTCAATCTACAATTCAAGCTTTCACAAAAAAATATCGCCATAGAGATAGAAACATGTCTATCATCTATGACGATATAGGTCATATCATTATTTAGTTATCATGAAAATGACAAGCAATATAGAGTTCTGCTAGTACATCTGGATTACCACACATCCGCATATACTCTAGTATACGCCTAACATAGCGCCGATGTTCTATCATGGCTGCATCTAGTTTTCTCCGTACATAGGTCGGTGGATGTAACAGCAAAATCGGTTCTGTGTGACCACCATGAATATAGCATTGCTGTTCTGTAGGCCCATGGGACACCATATAGGTAAAGGGTACCACAATATTAAAGTATCCATAAGCGCCATCCTTGCCTACAGGTTTCCTTGTTTTAAAGGGTATCCAGGTCATATTCACAGCCAAGGTACGAGGCTGATTATACGATGCTCGTTGCCCCATCGTATTATGCAGGGCCCGTAAATCGACGGCTAAATATTTTGCTAGATCATAAAACAGGCGTAACATCGGACGATGTACTAACTCATCTGTGCCATCCGCGTAGTAACATTTGGTTACATTACCACCCGATTTATAGTCTGGAATCATACACCATAAATGGCGGACCATACAATCTTGTAGTACATATTCTCTCTCGTCGTCTACTACATAGGATGACACATTCGTATGCTCATCATACACTGTTTCCATACAATAGTCTCCTCTTAAATAATACGAACAAACTATATAAGGAATATTCCCACTCTATACATGAACGCGCATTCATTTCGCATTCATTGTATACCTATGTGCTTTTACCTGTAAATATGTAATTTTAAAATATATCTCCATAGATTTATCACATTTTTTAAGATATGAAGCATCCAACTATATGCAGCCACGTATACTATCTATATCATTTGATTATGTATTATCATCTCCTAACTCTATCTCTAATTTGAATATTACATTACATATCTATACATGTATTCCCGTAATACCTCCAAGATGCGTTTATGTCGTTGTTGTACCGATTGACGCGAACAATTTTGCTGTCTTGCAACATCCGATAAATTACAACCTCGTCTATAAATATCGGTGATTAACTGTTGTTGATCTACCTTTAATAACCGCATAGCCCTTCGCAGTAACCGATGTTGTTCTACCTGTTCCGCGTTATGTATGGTCTGATTGGCCACATCTATAGTATCTGGTATTTGATCCATCGCCAATTGTTCATCCCCATCCGCCGTATCTGGAATATGAAATTCATGATTCCATCGTTGTTTAATCCGTTTATAGTGATTGAGATGTTTAAAATGAATAGCTGATTTAACATATCCCGCAAAGGGTACAGTACCAGCCAGATTATAGGTATAAATCGATTCAATAAAGGTGAGCCACAGCATAGCCTCAACATCATCTTCTACTGTTCGATTTACTAATAACCGCTCGTATTTTACGATAAGTGGGCGATAGCGCCGGCACAATTCCATCTTAGCCGCCGTGCTATCTATAGGTTCACTGGGCACATCACAAATAGGTACTCTCGTCTGGCATACCTCTACCAATGCTTCATCGCGAATCTGTTCAAATCGTGTTACATTTGTTACGTAGTATTGTTCAAAATCTTGTGCAGAATAGAATGTCATTGTAAATCCTTTCCTGCCCGGGCACAGTTGTACTATACCGCAGGAGGAAAGAATTGCAAAAACAGGAATACATACTAAAACACCGACATAGCAATACAATTACTATATCGGTGTTCATTTAATATACTTAAAATATGTCTAAAATTGTTTGTGCTATTTTTTTATAAAATAGGAGTTACCGCTTGTTATTAGGACTCTATTAACTTATTAATCTCATCAATCCAATTTGTGTCAGATTGCTCCAATTGTGCAAAAAACACATGTAAATTAGTACTATTAATTAATGCTGCATCCATTCCCAATTGCTTTGCACCATTCATCATAGTTCTATAACTCTCTTTTGTAATATTAGAAACCAATTGTGTTCGCTGAGATTCTTTAGCTGAGTAATCTTGGATACCTGTATATTTTTCAATATAAGTAGCACTACGGCGCTTTGATGGTGTCTGCAATCTAACAGAAGTATCCCAATGCAATAAAATGACTTGCATAGTACATGGGTTTGTAAACATTACCACATGTTGGCTTGCCAATTCACACGCATGGAGCGAGTTCACTTTACAACAAATGTCATTAAATTGTTCATGTGGTTTCTTTTCTGTATCACAAACAATAACAACTAAATCATAATTTCCTTTTTGATATACGTTTTGGTATATAGGATATAAATTCCCATTACCTTTTGCATCTCTAAGCGTTATATCATATACATCCGACCACACATTCAATATTTTTAGTCGATTAAGATAATCATACTCTTCTGACCCTTCACATATAATATAAATCTTCTTATTATCTTTCAGAGGCGGTAATAATAGAACCATATAAACCTCCTAGTATTTCGATTTAATGTCTAACAAGGAATCAAAAAATGATGGATCAGGTAAGGCCCCTAGTACACCTTTTTTATATTTATCAAGAAGATTGGTACTATCTCGAATACCAGTGTTAGCAGTTGTAAAATCAGCCAACGAATATAGATATACTTGTTCTTCATCCTTATGAACAAACCAGATTTGTTCTTTTCTAAATAGCCTTTTGCAATCCAACAAAGTTACATCATGAACTGTAAATATAAGCTGCGCCATATCATTTAACTCATTATTAAAAAGAGCTACGATAGCACGTGTTAAAGAAAAGTGTAAACTACTATCCAATTCATCAACAATTAAAGTTCTTCCTTTTTCTAAAGCTTCAATAATATAACTAGCTAAAGCAGCAATTTTTTTCGTTCCCGTAGAATCAAATACCATACTTGGTACTGGATGGCCTTTATACACGGAAATTAACTTTAATTGATCTAACAATTGTTCTGGCAATGCTAAGGCGCGTTCGTCTGCAATAGCTTTACCATTCTTTTTTAATTTTATATCCATATCTGCTTCAGCATATTTAAAATCATCTAAATATACATCAGCTTGTTTAATAAAATTAACAACCTTTTTCTGAATATTATTTTCATTCTTTAATAATTTGATAGTTTGATCAATTGGAATATTATTCATATTAATAATATCTATTGAACGAGCAAATTCAGTAATAATTTGTTTAATCTCTGCCAATTTACTAAACTTAGATGTATCGATAGCATGACACAATAAGGCTTTATTTGCAACCACTTCCATCAAAGGTTCTACATTAGGATCGATACATTTAAATTCCTGTTTTTTTATATCCTTTAAAATTAATGTATCTGACTTCTCATTACCATATTCATCATAAAATTTGT
>OJYG01000522.1_pt1 | contig 12605 bp, 10 predicted proteins | sample 1600841 | NCBI WGS metagenome assembly OJYG01 (sample SAMN04436709, study PRJEB24849) | human gut metagenome | biome: human gut; feature: NICU; material: stool | host: Homo sapiens | place: USA: Saint Louis, MO | collected 2010-09-09
AGCTGAAAGCTTTCCGGAACCCCCAGCCTAGCTGGGGGTTTTCCATAGACAACAATAATGCCCGATGGCGCTACGCCTGTCGGGCTTCCTGTTCATGGCCTGTCGCCCGACGGGCCTTGCAATTTTCTCTCTTCATCCCCATCTTCATTGCAATGCTTGCGCCTTTTCCCTATGGCGTGAATAATTTCCTTAGATGCCGGTAAATGTTCAGCGTCCGGCGATACAGACACAAGAGGAACAGTTTGAATATAGACACTCGCGAAATTACCCTTGAGCCTGCAGACAACGCCCGTCTGTTGAGCCTTTGCGGGCCGTTTGATGACAATATTAAACAGCTCGAACGTCGTCTCGGTATTGAAATCAACCGCCGTGACAATCACTTTAAACTGACCGGTCGTCCGATTTGCGTGACCGCGGCGACAGATATTTTGCGAAGTCTGTATGTCGATACCGCACCGATGCGCGGTCAGACTCAGGATATCGAACCGGAACAAATTCATCTGGCGATCAAAGAAGCGCGGGTGCTGGAACAGAGCGCGGAAAGCGTGCCTGACTATGGCAAAGCGATTAATATCAAAACCAAGCGCGGCGTGATTAAACCGCGTACCCCGAACCAGGCGCAGTACATCGCCAATATTCTCGATCATGATATTACCTTTGGCGTCGGCCCAGCGGGTACCGGTAAAACTTATCTTGCGGTCGCCGCTGCGGTAGACGCCCTGGAGCGCCAGGAGATTCGCCGTATTCTACTGACCCGTCCGGCGGTGGAAGCGGGCGAAAAACTCGGCTTTCTGCCAGGCGATTTAAGTCAGAAGGTGGACCCGTACCTGCGTCCGCTGTATGACGCGCTGTTCGAAATGCTCGGCTTTGAAAAAGTCGAGAAGCTGATTGAACGCAATGTGATTGAAGTCGCACCGCTGGCCTATATGCGCGGACGCACGTTAAACGACGCCTTTATCATTCTGGATGAAAGCCAGAACACCACTATCGAACAGATGAAGATGTTCCTGACGCGTATTGGCTTTAACTCGAAAGCGGTGATCACCGGCGACGTGACGCAGATTGACCTGCCACGCAACACCAAATCCGGCTTGCGTCATGCCATTGAAGTGCTGGCGGAAGTCGATGAAATCAGTTTCAACTTCTTCCACAGCGAAGACGTGGTGCGCCATCCGGTCGTTGCCCGCATTGTTAACGCCTATGAAGCCTGGGAAGAGGCCGAGCAAAAACGCAAAGCGGCGTTGGCGGCAGAGCGTAAGCGTGAAGCCCAGGAGCAGGAACAGAAATGAGCCAGGTGATCCTCGATTTACAGTTGGCCTGTGAAAACCACGCGGGCCTGCCGGATGAAGCTCAGTTTCAACGCTGGCTGGACGGCGTTATTCCGCAGTTTCAGGAAGAGGCGGAAGTCACAATCCGTCTGGTGGATGAGGCCGAAAGCCACGACCTTAATTTGACGTACCGCGGGAAAGATAAACCCACTAATGTTCTCTCCTTCCCGTTTGAAGCGCCCCCCGGCATTGAAATGCCGCTACTGGGCGATCTGATTATTTGCCGTCAGGTCGTGGAGCAGGAAGCGCAAGAACAGAGCAAGCCGCTGGAGGCGCACTGGGCGCACATGGTCGTGCACGGTAGCCTGCATTTGCTGGGTTACGATCATATCGACGATGACGAAGCAGAAGAGATGGAGTCTCTCGAAACGGAGATTATGCTTGCTATGGGCTATGAGGATCCGTACATTGCCGAGAAGATTGCAGAATAGTAGCTTGCCGGATGGCGGCGCTTGCGCCTTATCCGGCCTACATTCATGCCTTTTGTAGCCCTGATAAGCGTAGCGTCATCAGGCAAAACATGCCGTCACAGCTGAGTATACGCATGACGAGCTTTGTATTAACTAACATGAGAACCCATACGACGCCATGAGCGACGACAATTCACACAGTAGTGACACAGTAAACAGTAAAAAGGGATTTTTTTCCCTGCTACTCAGCCAGCTTTTCCACGGTGAACCTAAAAACCGTGATGAGTTGCTGGCGCTGATCCGTGATTCCGGGCAGAACGAGCTTATCGATGAAGATACGCGCGATATGCTCGAAGGCGTAATGGACATCGCCGACCAGCGCGTTCGCGATATTATGATCCCGCGCTCCCAGATGATTACCCTGAAACGCAACCAGACGCTGGACGAATGTCTCGATGTTATCATCGAGTCCGCCCACTCGCGTTTTCCGGTGATCAGCGAAGATAAAGATCACATTGAAGGGATTCTGATGGCCAAAGATTTGCTGCCGTTTATGCGCAGCGATGCCGAAGCCTTCAGCATGGACAAAGTGTTACGCACCGCGGTTGTCGTACCGGAAAGCAAACGGGTTGACCGTATGCTCAAGGAATTCCGCTCCCAGCGCTACCATATGGCCATCGTTATCGATGAGTTTGGCGGCGTTTCCGGCCTTGTGACTATCGAAGACATCCTCGAACTGATTGTCGGTGAAATTGAAGATGAGTATGACGAAGAAGACGATATCGACTTCCGTCAGCTTAGCCGCCATACCTGGACGATTCGCGCGCTGGCGTCGATTGAAGACTTCAATGACGCTTTCGGCACCCACTTCAGCGATGAAGAGGTCGATACCATCGGCGGGCTGGTGATGCAGGCGTTCGGCCATTTACCGGCCCGCGGCGAAACCATTGACATTGATGGTTACCAGTTCAAAGTGGCGATGGCCGATAGTCGTCGTATTATTCAGGTGCATGTCAGGATCCCGGATGACTCGCCCCAGCCAAAACTGGACGAATAACAGCAATAGTGGACTAAAAATGGCATTTGCCTCGTTAATTGAACGCCAGCGTATTCGCCTGCTGCTGGCGTTATTATTCGGCGCCTGCGGAACACTGGCTTTCTCTCCGTATGACGTCTGGCCCGCAGCGATAGTGTCGCTTATCGGGCTGCAGGCCTTAACGTTTAATCGCCGCCCGCTCCAGTCTGCCGCCATCGGCTATTGCTGGGGACTCGGACTTTTCGGTAGCGGGATTAACTGGGTTTATGTCAGTATCGCGCAGTTTGGCGGCATGCCGGGCCCGGTTAACGTTTTTCTGGTGGTGCTGCTTGCAGCTTATCTCTCGCTGTATACCGGACTGTTTGCCGGGATTTTGTCGCGCCTGTGGCCAAAAACCAACTGGCTGCGCGTCGCTATCGCCGCGCCTGCAATATGGCAAATCACCGAATTTTTACGCGGCTGGGTGCTGACCGGCTTCCCCTGGCTGCAATTTGGCTATAGTCAGGTCGATGGCCCGCTAAAAGGCCTGGCGCCGGTAATGGGCGTCGAAGCGATCAACTTCCTGCTGATGATGGTCAGCGGCCTGTTAGCGCTGGCACTGGCGACGCGGAACTGGCGTCCGCTGGCTGTCGCCGTGATTCTGTTTGCTTTGCCCTTTCCGCTACGTTATATCCAGTGGTTTACGCTGGAACCTACCAAAGCGACCCAGGTATCGCTGGTGCAGGGCGATATTCCGCAGTCGCTGAAGTGGGACGAAAACCAGCTACTGAATACGCTAAAAATTTATCTCAACGAAACTCGCCCAGAGTTAGGCAAATCACAGATTATTATCTGGCCTGAGTCGGCGATTCCGGATCTCGAAATCAATCAGCAGCCTTTCCTTCGTTCGCTGGACGAGATGTTACGCGAAAAAAATAGCACGCTGATCACCGGTATTGTCGATGCGCGTCTCAATAAACAGAATCGATACGACACCTACAATACGATTATTACGTTGGGCAAGGATAATCCATACAGTTATGACTCGCCCAATCGCTACAATAAAAATCACCTTGTGCCCTTTGGCGAGTTCGTTCCGCTGGAGTCTATCCTGCGTCCGCTGGCGCCGTTCTTCGATCTGCCCATGTCCTCCTTTAGCCGCGGCCCTTATATCCAGCCGCAGTTACATGCGCACGACTATAAGCTGACGGCGGCAATCTGCTATGAAATTATTCTTGGCGAACAGGTGCGGGATAACTTCCGCCCGGACACCGACTATCTGCTGACGATTTCTAACGACGCCTGGTTTGGTAAGTCCATTGGCCCGTGGCAACATTTCCAGATGGCGCGGATGCGTTCGCTGGAGCTGGCGCGTCCGTTGCTGCGCAGTACTAATAACGGTATTACGGCGGTGATTGGCCCTCAGGGCGAGATTCAGGCGATGATCCCGCAGTTCACACGCCAGGTACTGACCACCAATGTCACGCCAACCACGGGGTTAACTCCCTATGCCCGTACCGGCAACTGGCCGCTATGGGTACTGACCGCGCTGTTTGCTTTTGGCGCGGTAGTGATGAGTCTGCGACAACGACGGAAATAATCTCTCCCCAGGCCGGATAGCGCTTCATTTATCCGGCCTGAAAATCCTCCTTTTTCCCCCATTCTGGCACGTCTATTGCTTTGTTAAACATGGCAAACCTGTTCTGGCTGCTTGTGCAACCTGGTCGCACCAAAATCGATCATCGGTAGCACCTGAACGGTGCAATGTAGGATTTTTGCCTCTGAACGGTGCGGCGCACTTCGCAAAAATAAACAATATCGCATCAAAATATTTACAACAAGCCACACTAAATGTTAACAAACACACATAACACTGCACGCGCAAGTTGCAGGCAATAACAACATCACAATAGCTATCAATGCGTCGACGGCGCAGATGATAAAGGAGTTGGATATGCAATTACGTAAGCTAACCACAGCAATGCTGGTCATGGGACTGTCTGCGGGCCTTGCGCACGCAGAAGATGGTGCGCCTGCCGCTGGTAGCACCCTGGACAAGATCGCTAAAAATGGCGTGATCGTCGTCGGGCATCGCGAATCTTCTGTGCCCTTTTCTTATTACGACAACCAGCAGAAAGTGGTCGGCTATTCCCAGGACTACTCCAACGCCATTGTGGAAGCGGTAAAAAAGAAACTTAACAAGCCCGATCTGCAGGTGAAGCTGATCCCGATCACCTCGCAAAACCGTATTCCGCTGTTGCAAAACGGAACCTTCGATTTTGAATGTGGTTCAACGACTAACAACCTTGAGCGCCAGAAACAGGCCGCCTTCTCCGATACGATTTTCGTCGTCGGGACGCGACTGCTGACTAAAAAAGGCGGCGATATTAAAGATTTCCCGGATCTGAAAGGCAAAGCGGTCGTCGTCACCTCCGGGACGACCTCTGAAATTCTGCTGCATAAGCTTAACGAAGAGCAAAAGATGGGGATGCGTATTATTAGCGCGAAAGACCACGGTGACTCGTTCCGCACCCTGGAAAGCGGTCGCGCCGTCGCCTTTATGATGGATGACGCGCTGCTGGCCGGCGAGCGCGCCAAAGCCAAGAAACCGGATAACTGGGAGATTGTCGGTAAACCGCAGTCCCAGGAAGCCTACGGCTGTATGCTGCGTAAAAACGACCCTGAGTTTAAAAAGCTGATGGACGATACCATCGCCCAGGCGCAAACCTCCGGCGAAGCGGAAAAGTGGTTTGATAAGTGGTTTAAAAATCCGATCCCACCGAAAAACCTGAACATGAATTTCGAGTTGTCTGACGAGATGAAAGCCCTGTTCAAAGCACCGAATGATAAAGCGCTTAACTAACTAAAACTAAATGGGACGGGACTCCTGTCCTCTCGATTGTCGCTCAGCACGGACAGACTATAAGCCTGATGGTCGTTCCCCATCGGGCCTGAAGCCGCAAATCGCCGGGCAACAATCTTCGAGGGTAGCGCTGCTACCCTTTTTTTTCGGAGTAGATGTATGTCAATAGACTGGAACTGGGGTATTTTTTTACAGGAAGCCCCCTTCGGCAATACCACCTATCTCGGCTGGCTATGGAGTGGTTTTCAGGTCACCGTAGCCCTTTCGATTACCGCCTGGATTATCGCTTTCCTGGTAGGATCTATTTTCGGCATTTTACGTACCGTTCCCAACCGTTTCCTCTCCGGACTAGGCACGTTGTACGTAGAACTGTTCCGTAACGTGCCGCTGATCGTGCAATTCTTCACCTGGTACCTGGTGGTGCCTGAACTGTTGCCGGAAGATCTTGGCATGTGGTTTAAGGCGGAACTCGATCCCAATATTCAGTTTTTCCTCTCCTCAATGATCTGTCTGGGACTGTTTACCGCCGCCCGCGTTTGCGAACAGGTGCGCGCCGCGATTCAGTCTCTGCCTCGCGGGCAGAAGAACGCGGCGTTGGCGATGGGGCTAACGCTGCCGCAGGCTTATCGCTATGTCCTGCTGCCGAATGCCTATCGCGTTATCGTGCCGCCAATGACGTCAGAGATGATGAACCTGGTGAAAAACTCGGCTATTGCCTCAACCATCGGCCTGGTAGATATGTCGGCGCACGCCTGGGAATCCTTCACCGCCATTACGCTGGCCTATGTGCTGATTAACGCCGTTATCATGCTGGTCATGAGCCTGGTTGAACGCAAAGTCCGCCTGCCGGGCAACGTGGGGAGCAAATAATGTACGAATTTGACTGGAGTTCGATTATCCCCTCACTGCCTTACCTGCTGGCCGGGTTGGTCATCACGCTGAAGATCACCGTCACCGCCGTTGTCGTGGGGATAGTCTGGGGAACCATTCTGGCCGTCATGCGCCTCTCAAGCTTTGCCCCTATCGCCTGGTTTGCTAAAGCGTATGTTAACGTTTTCCGTTCCATCCCGTTGGTGATGGTCTTGCTGTGGTTCTATCTGATTGTACCCGGCTTTCTGCAAAACGTGCTGGGACTATCGCCGAAAACCGATATCCGCCTGATCTCCGCGATGGTGGCATTCTCTATGTTTGAAGCGGCCTACTATTCCGAGATTATTCGCGCCGGTATTCAAAGTATTTCCCGCGGGCAGTCCAGCGCCGCGCTGGCGCTGGGGATGACCCACTGGCAGTCGATGAAGCTCATTATTCTGCCGCAGGCGTTTCGGGCGATGGTGCCGCTGTTGCTTACGCAGGGCATCGTGCTATTTCAGGACACCTCTTTAGTTTATGTACTCAGCCTGGCGGACTTCTTCCGCACCGCGTCGACTATCGGCGAGCGTGACGGAACTCAGGTCGAAATGATTCTGTTCGCCGGCGCCGTTTATTTTGTTATCAGCCTGAGCGCGTCGTTGCTGGTCAGCTATTTGAAGAAAAGGACAGTTTAATGATTACCCTGAAAAATGTTTCAAAATGGTATGGTCACTTTCAGGTGCTGACCGATTGTTCAACAGAAGTGAAAAAAGGTGAGGTGGTGGTAGTCTGCGGGCCATCGGGTTCCGGTAAATCCACGCTGATTAAGACCGTCAATGGTCTGGAACCGGTGCAAAAAGGCGAAATTACCGTTAACGGCATTATTGTGAACGACAAAAAAACCGATCTGGCGAAACTGCGTTCCCGCGTGGGCATGGTATTCCAGCACTTCGAGCTGTTTCCCCACCTGTCGATCATCGAAAACCTGACGCTGGCGCAGGTGAAAGTGCTGAAACGCGATAAGGCCGCCGCCCGCGATAAAGGCCTGAAGCTGCTGGAGCGCGTTGGCCTGTCTGCGCATGCCAACAAGTTCCCGGCGCAGCTTTCCGGCGGTCAGCAGCAGCGTGTCGCCATCGCCCGTGCGCTGTGCATGGACCCCATTGCCATGTTATTCGATGAACCGACTTCCGCGCTCGATCCGGAAATGATCAACGAGGTGCTGGACGTGATGGTCGAACTGGCGAACGAAGGGATGACCATGATGGTGGTGACGCACGAAATGGGCTTTGCCCGTAAAGTGGCTAACCGGGTGATCTTTATGGATGAAGGTAAAATCGTCGAAGATTCGCCAAAAGAGGAGTTCTTCGCTAACCCCAGTTCCGATCGCGCAAAAGACTTCCTTGCGAAAATCCTGCACTAATCTTCCCGGCGCGCATGTCAGAGTGCGCGCTATCTCACGCTTTACCGCTTCGCTTCTCGAAACGTATCCAGCCGGGCGTTAACCTTGTCACAAAGTACCGCTTACAAGGAGCCACAATGGCACTGCCCATTATTATTGATTGCGATCCGGGTCATGATGACGCGATCGCCCTCGTTCTCGCCCTCGCCTCCCCTGAACTGGAAGTGAAAGCGATCACCTCTTCCGCCGGTAACCAGACGCCGGAGAAGACCCTGCGCAACGTGCTGCGGATGCTGACACTGCTCAAACGCCCGGATATTCCGGTGGCGGGCGGCGCGGTGAAACCTCTCATGCGCGAACTGATTATCGCCGATAACGTTCACGGCGAAAGCGGCCTCGACGGCCCGGCGCTGCCCGAGCCGTCATTCGCCCCGCAAAGCGGCACTGCCGTTGAGCTGATGGCAAAAACACTGCGCGAGAGCTCACAGCCGGTCACCATCGTCTCTACTGGCCCACAGACCAACGTGGCGCTGCTGCTGAATAGCCATCCGGAACTGCATACGAAAATCGCCCGCATTGTGATCATGGGCGGCGCAATGGGATTGGGTAACTGGACGCCCGCTGCGGAATTTAATATTTACGTCGACCCGGAAGCGGCAGAAATTGTCTTCCAGTCAGGCATTCCGGTGGTGATGGCCGGGCTGGACGTCACCCATAAGGCGCAGATTCACGCCGCCGATATCGAGCGTTTCCGCGACATCGGCAATCCAATTTCGACGATCGTGGCTGAACTACTCGACTTCTTCTTTGAATATCACAAAGACGAAAAATGGGGATTTATCGGCGCGCCGCTGCACGACCCGTGCACTATCGCCTGGCTGCTGAAACCCGAGATTTTCACCACCGTTGAGCGTTGGGTTGGCGTGGAAACCCAGGGGAAATACACCCAGGGGATGACGGTGGTAGATTATTATTTCCTGACGGGGAATAAGCCGAATGCGACGGTGATGGTCGATGTAGACCGCCAGGGATTTGTCGATTTGCTGGCGGAACGGCTGCAATACTACGCATAAAGCGCAAAGTGGAATCCAGGGATGAACAGCGATGTTTTGGCGTAACAATAGACCTGAAATCAGCCTGCTACAGCACGACGTAGCCCATATTACGTTTTCAGTACGTAACGGAAAAGCATTGCTTCGTCCCTGCATTATCCACGATCCCGACTCTTACGCCAGTATTCATACGCTTTCCTGGCATGGCTCGCCGCTGATTCGTTTTTACACCGAAGCCTGGTGCCCAACCTGCGCAGAATTTGTTTATGCCGGTTTTAGCAATGATGATGAAGGCGCCGCGCAGTTTTTATCCTCACTTGCCGAGTGGAATCAGACAGGAGTCGGGTTGAACGAAGCATTTACCGCCCTGACGCCGCTGTTTTCACTCTTTGCCGATGGCTATTACCGGCTGGAAGAACGCGAACTTTATCCCACAGATGGCAACGGACATTTTTTCTGGGCGGTGGGTAACGAAAAACAACCGAATCCCGCGACCACAGGGCAGTGGATTGCTGACGTGGACTATCACTACCAGTCCGGCGAACCCTGTTTTTTACTGCCAGGCCAGCCCCCATCGCGATTTAACCCACAACGCGCCGGGTATTACCGCGATAAGCCAGAGAGCCACGCGCTGGCCTGGTATATGAATGACAGCTGGCTTTGCGTCCTGCTTGATGGTCACCATAAAGCCACCGCCGCCGCGCTGGAAGGCCGGCCCGTGAAGACCTGGGTCATCAGCCAGCCGGTGGCGATGACATGCTACGAGACGCGACAGCAATGCCTGCGATTTTATGACGGCGAGCGCCTGGAAGAAGCCCAGTTTCAGCGCCGCATCCCCCTGAAAATACAGTACGAAAAACTACCGCCATCCCTTTGGGAGGATTACTTTACTCGCCATGACGGACGTTATACCCACGTCAACTGGCCGAACGCATTGGCTAACTGCGCAACGCATTATCCCGATCTTGCGGCCTGCGCAGATATTATTGCCGCAGGCGATCTGAGCGAGGCCGGCCTCAACAAAATCATGGCGCAAGGGATCACCGAAGAGGGATTTCCCGCCGTACTGTTACGCGCGCTGTTTTATACCCATTCTCCCTTGTTGATTGATTTTGTCCGTTTTCTGACTCGCGCACCCGGTTATGCCTGCCACTACCCGCTGGCGTTTCATTTACTGGCCCAGAAACGCACGCCACAGGCCGATGCTTTTTTCCTCGATTTCGCCATCAATGATGACGGCGAGCGCCCGGAGTTGACGAACATTATGGATGAATACTTTCGCCAGGCGTGACATTGATAAAGATCACCACGCCAGAGGGTGGTGTTCTTTATTCTATAAACTCTCTTTCCCGATAAATTAAACGCAATGGATAATGCAACGTTAGCGATTGGTATCGATCTCGGCACCACTAATAGTTTAATCGCCGTCTGGCAAGACGGAGCCGCACAATTAATACCTAATAAATTTGGTGAATATTTAACACCATCCATAATTAGTATGGATGAAAATAAACAAATTCTGGTGGGAAAACCTGCCGCAGCTCGTAAAACATCTCATCCAGATAAAACCGCTGCCTTATTTAAACGCGCAATGGGCAGTAATACTCACTGGCATTTGGGTGAAGAGTCGTTTAATGCGCCGGAATTATCTTCGCTGGTTTTACGCTCGCTGAAAGAAGATGCGGAAGACTACCTTCAGCAGCCAATCAAGGACGTCGTGATCTCGGTTCCGGCTTATTTCAGCGATGAGCAGCGGAAGCATACACGACTTGCCGCTGAGCTTGCGGGGTTAAACGCCGTGCGTTTGATCAATGAACCCACGGCGGCGGCAATGGCTTATGGCCTGCATACGCAGCAAAACAGCCGTTCGCTGGTTTTCGATCTGGGGGGCGGAACCTTTGATGTGACCGTTCTGGAATACGCTACGCCGATTATCGAAGTTCACGCCTCCGCTGGCGATAACTACCTCGGCGGCGAAGATTTCACGCATTTGTTACTTGATGAAGTGCTGAAACGCTGGAATCTCGATAAATCAGCGCTGACGGATAGCGATCTGGCTGCGCTGTATGCCTGTGTTGAAGCCGCAAAATGCGCCAGCGGCTCCCCGCTGCGCATGAGCTGGCTTTATCAGGAGCGCGTGCTGGAAAGCACGTTTTATGATGATGAGCTGGAAGCCCTGTGGCTACCGTTGCTCAACCGGCTGCGCACGCCCATTGAGCAGGCGCTGCGCGACTCCCGACTCAAACCGGAGCAAATTGACAGCCTGGTGCTGGTCGGCGGCGCGTCACAGATGCCGCTGGTGCAACGCATCGCGGTGCGCTTATTCGGTAAATTGCCCTATCAAAGTTACGATCCCAGCACCATCGTGGCGCTTGGCGCCGCGACTCAGGCCGCCTGTCGCCTGCGCCATGAAGACGTTGAAGAGGTGATCCTCACGGATATCTGCCCCTACTCGCTGGGCGTGGAAGTCAACCGACAGGGCGTACCTGGTATCTTCTCGCCCATCATTGAACGCAATACCACCGTTCCGGTGTCAAAAGTGGAAACGTACTCCACCATGCACCCTGAGCAGGACTCTATCTGCGTCAGGGTATACCAGGGCGAAAGTCACAAGGTGAAAAATAATATCCTGATCGATTCTTTTGACGTCATGCTGAAGCCGAACGGGCACATTCAGGCCATTGATATTCGTTTTAGCTACGATATTAATGGTCTGCTGGAAGTTGACGTGCTGCTGGAAGACGGCAAGAGTGAATCCAGAATCATCAGTCACAATGCCACCTCACTGACGACGCAGCAAATCGACGCCAGCCGCGAGCGGCTGCTGGCGCTGAAAATCTACCCGCGTGATTTATTGATTAACCGGACGTTTAAAGCGCAGTTAGAGGAGCAGTGGTCACGCGCGTTAGGCGATGAGCGCGAAATGCTGGGGGAGATTATTACCGATTTCGACGCGGCGCTGCTGTCTAATGATATGCAGCGCGTCGATGACGTGCGCCGTCGCGCCTGTGAATATCTGGGTATTGACGAGCCGAAAGCGCCGTAACGGCGCTTTCACTGCCCCTGTTCAGAAAAAATGGAAGAATCGATTTAACGCGCAGACAATCAACGCGATCAAACCGACAATCTTCATGATTTTCATCACCCCGCCAGATTCCGCCTGATGGGGTGCTTCGGTTTTCGCTTCAGAAGACAATTTTTTCTCAGCCGCCAGCCTGAGCTCTTCCGCCAGCTCCTTTTTGTCGCGAATATCGCCTGGCTTCATGGCAATTTTAGATGACAATGCCTGCGTTATCAGCGCCTCCAGCGGACAGGCTTGCCCCTCCTCCAGCCGGATCAGCAGGCGGAAAAAGGGCTTTTCTTTGGGAAACGCTTCCAGCACCACCTGCTCCGCCGTCCGGTACAGATCCAACAGCGGCGTTTCGGGTTCCCCCTGGGTACTCAGCCGTGAATTTGCCCACGCCATCGCTTTTCGCTTATAAAACAGGGAGTCAACAAATGAACGCCCCAGCGGTGATAACCTACCGCTGTGCAAAATGTCGGCCCACAGTAAACGCGTGCGCGCACTTTCACCGGGCACATATTCGGCATCCGCCATACAGCGCGCTTCGACCGCCATCACCGCCAGCGGGAAGAAATAAATATCCTCCGGCATAGCCGGAGGTTTTTCTGATGCGCCTGTAAGGCTT
>OJYG01000530.1_pt1 | contig 12440 bp, 8 predicted proteins | sample 1600841 | NCBI WGS metagenome assembly OJYG01 (sample SAMN04436709, study PRJEB24849) | human gut metagenome | biome: human gut; feature: NICU; material: stool | host: Homo sapiens | place: USA: Saint Louis, MO | collected 2010-09-09
CCATAATGTTTTTGTTGCGAAAACAATCTAATCATAACTACCGCGAATACTCAATCATCCACAAAATGGATTAAATGTGCTTTTTTAATAATTAATTTATATGTTTAATGCATTAATTCTTAACATTAATCGAACAATAATATTCACCAAATGAATATCAAAAAATTAGCAAAGCATATAATTCAATACAAATCATCAAGATAGGTTTTGTAACGCGTGCATTTTATCCCCCTTTTCCTCGTTGATTAGATGCAAAAATTTATTCTGAAATATGTCAACCGATGAAAAGCGTCGGTGGTTAAGCAGAAATTAATATCGCTTGTTTTAACCACCGCAGCACAATTAGCTAATTTGACGAATGCAGAACTCACTCTGGCGGAACGTTTTTGTTGCGTCAGGGTTGACATCCGTTTTTGTATCCAGTAACTCTAAAAGCATATCGTATTCATCTGGAGCTGATTTAATGACTCACATCGTTCGCTTTATCGGTCTACTACTACTAAACGCATCTTCTTTGCGCGGTAGACGAGTGAGCGGCATTCAGCATTAAGCCAGCACGCAGTCAAACAAAAAACCCGCGCCATTGCGCGGGTTTTTTTATGCCCGAAGCGAGGCGCTCAAAAAGAGACAAGGACCCAAACCATGAGCCAGCAAGTTATTATTTTCGATACCACATTGCGCGACGGTGAACAGGCGTTACAGGCAAGCCTGAGTGCGAAAGAAAAACTGCAAATTGCGCTGGCCCTTGAGCGTATGGGTGTTGACGTGATGGAAGTCGGTTTCCCCGTCTCTTCGCCGGGCGATTTCGAATCGGTGCAGACCATCGCCCGCCAGGTCAAAAACAGCCGCGTATGTGCGTTAGCTCGCTGCGTGGAAAAGGATATCGACGTGGCAGCTGAATCTCTGAAAGTTGCCGAAGCCTTCCGTATCCATACCTTTATTGCCACTTCACCAATGCACATTGCCACCAAGCTGCGTAGCACGCTGGACGAAGTAATCGAACGCGCTATCTATATGGTGAAACGCGCCCGTAATTACACCGATGATGTTGAATTTTCTTGCGAAGATGCCGGACGCACACCCATTGCCGATCTGGCGCGCGTGGTTGAAGCGGCGATTAACGCCGGTGCCACCACCATCAACATTCCGGACACCGTGGGCTACACCATGCCGTTTGAGTTCGCCGGAATCATCAGCGGGCTGTATGAACGCGTGCCTAACATCGACAAAGCCATTATCTCCGTACATACCCACGACGATTTAGGCCTGGCAGTTGGCAACTCACTGGCGGCGGTACATGCCGGAGCGCGCCAGGTGGAAGGTGCAATGAATGGGATCGGCGAGCGAGCCGGTAACTGTTCGCTGGAAGAAGTGATCATGGCGATCAAAGTTCGTAAGGATATTCTCAACGTTCATACCGCCATTAATCACCAGGAGATATGGCGCACCAGCCAGTTAGTTAGCCAGATTTGTAATATGCCGATCCCGGCAAACAAAGCCATTGTTGGCAGCGGCGCATTCGCACACTCCTCCGGTATCCACCAGGATGGTGTACTGAAAAACCGTGAAAACTACGAAATCATGACACCAGAATCTATTGGTCTGAACCAAATCCAGCTGAATCTGACCTCTCGTTCGGGGCGTGCGGCGGTGAAACATCGCATGGATGAGATGGGATATAAAGAAAGTGAATATAATTTAGACAACCTGTACGACGCTTTCCTGAAGCTGGCGGACAAAAAAGGCCAGGTGTTTGATTACGATCTGGAGGCGCTGGCCTTCATCGGTAAGCAGCAAGAAGAGCCGGAGCATTTCCGTCTGGATTACTTCAGCGTGCAGTCAGGTTCTAACGATATTGCCACTGCCGCCGTCAAACTGGCCTGTGGCGAAGAAGTCAAAGCAGAAGCCGCCAACGGTAACGGTCCGGTCGATGCCGTCTACCAGGCGATAAACCGCATCACTGACTATAACGTCGAACTGGTGAAATACAGCCTGACCGCCAAAGGTCACGGTAAAGATGCGCTGGGTCAGGTGGATATTGTCGCCAACTACAACGGTCGCCGCTTCCACGGCGTCGGCCTGGCCACCGATATTGTCGAGTCCTCCGCCAAAGCCATGGTGCACGTACTGAACAATATCTGGCGTGCCGCAGAAGTCGAAAAAGAGTTGCAACGCAAAGCTCAACACAACGAAAACAACAAGGAAACCGTGTGATGTCGAAGAATTACCATATTGCCGTATTGCCGGGGGACGGTATTGGTCCGGAAGTGATGACCCAGGCGCTGAAAGTGCTGGATGCCGTGCGCAACCGCTTTGCGATGCGTATCACCACCAGCCATTACGATGTAGGCGGCGCAGCCATTGATAACCACGGGCAGCCGCTGCCGCCTGCGACGGTTGAAGGTTGTGAGCAAGCCGATGCCGTGCTGTTTGGCTCGGTAGGTGGTCCGAAGTGGGAACATTTGCCGCCAGACCAGCAACCAGAACGCGGCGCACTGTTGCCTTTGCGTAAACACTTCAAATTATTCAGCAATCTGCGTCCGGCAAAACTGTATCAGGGGCTGGAAGCATTCTGTCCGCTGCGTGCTGACATTGCCGCTAACGGCTTCGACATCCTGTGTGTGCGCGAACTGACCGGCGGCATCTATTTCGGTCAGCCAAAAGGCCGCGAAGGTAGCGGACAATATGAAAAAGCGTTTGATACCGAGGTGTATCACCGTTTTGAGATTGAACGTATCGCCCGCATCGCGTTTGAATCTGCTCGTAAACGTCGCCATAAAGTGACGTCTATCGACAAAGCCAACGTGCTGCAATCCTCTATTTTATGGCGGGAGATCGTTAACGAGATCGCCACGGAATACCCGGATGTCGAACTGGCGCATATGTACATCGACAACGCCACCATGCAGCTGATTAAAGATCCATCACAGTTTGACGTTCTGCTGTGCTCCAACCTGTTTGGCGACATTCTGTCTGACGAGTGCGCAATGATCACTGGCTCAATGGGGATGTTGCCTTCCGCCAGCCTGAACGAACAAGGTTTTGGTCTGTATGAACCGGCAGGCGGCTCGGCACCAGATATCGCAGGCAAAAACATCGCCAACCCGATTGCACAAATCCTGTCGCTGGCACTGCTGCTGCGTTACAGCCTGGATGCCGATGATGCGGCTTCCGCCATTGAACGCGCCATTAACCGCGCATTAGAAGAAGGCATTCGCACCGGAGATTTAGCCCGTGGCGCTGCCGCCGTTAGTACCAATGAAATGGGCGATATCATTGCCCGCTATGTGGTAGAAGGGGTGTAATCATGGCTAAAACGTTATACGAAAAATTGTTCGACGCTCACGTAGTGTACGAAGCCGAAAACGAAACCCCGCTGTTATATATCGACCGCCACCTGGTGCATGAAGTGACCTCACCGCAGGCGTTCGATGGTCTGCGCGCCCACGGTCGCCCGGTACGTCAGCCGGGCAAAACCTTCGCCACCATGGATCACAACGTCTCTACTCAGACCAAAGACATTAATGCCTGCGGTGAAATGGCGCGCATCCAGATGCAGGAGCTGATCAAAAACTGCAAAGAATTTGGCGTCGAGCTGTATGACCTGAATCACCCGTATCAGGGGATCGTCCACGTAATGGGGCCGGAACAGGGCGTCACATTGCCGGGGATGACCATTGTCTGCGGCGACTCACATACCGCCACCCACGGCGCGTTTGGCGCACTGGCCTTTGGTATCGGCACTTCCGAAGTTGAACACGTACTGGCAACGCAAACCCTGAAACAGGGCCGGGCGAAGACCATGAAAATTGAAGTCCAGGGCAAAGCCGCGCCGGGCATTACCGCGAAAGATATCGTGCTGGCAATTATCGGTAAAACCGGTAGCGCAGGCGGCACCGGGCATGTGGTGGAGTTTTGCGGCGAAGCAATCCGTGATTTAAGCATGGAAGGTCGTATGACCCTGTGCAATATGGCAATCGAAATGGGCGCGAAAGCCGGTCTGGTTGCACCGGACGAAACTACCTTTAACTATGTCAAAGGCCGTCTGCATGCGCCGAAAGGCAAAGATTTCGACGACGCCGTCGCCTACTGGAAAACCCTGCAAACCGACGAAGGCGCAACTTTCGATACCGTTGTCACTCTGCAAGCAGAAGAGATTTCGCCGCAGGTCACCTGGGGCACCAATCCAGGCCAGGTGATTTCCGTGAACGACAATATTCCCGATCCAGCTTCGTTTGCCGATCCGGTTGAACGCGCGTCGGCAGAAAAAGCGCTGGCCTATATGGGGCTGAAACCGGGTATTCCGCTGACCGAAGTGGCTATCGATAAAGTGTTTATCGGTTCCTGTACCAACTCGCGCATTGAAGATTTACGCGCGGCAGCGGAAATCGCCAAAGGGCGAAAAGTCGCGCCAGGCGTGCAGGCACTGGTGGTTCCCGGCTCTGGCCCGGTAAAAGCCCAGGCGGAAGCGGAAGGTCTGGATAAAATCTTTATTGAAGCCGGTTTTGAATGGCGCTTGCCTGGCTGCTCAATGTGTCTGGCGATGAATAACGACCGTCTGAATCCGGGCGAACGTTGTGCCTCCACCAGTAACCGTAACTTTGAAGGCCGCCAGGGGCGCGGCGGGCGCACGCATCTGGTCAGCCCGGCTATGGCTGCCGCCGCGGCTGTGACCGGACATTTTGCCGACATTCGCAACATTAAATAAGGAGCACACCATGGCAGAGAAATTTATCAAACATACAGGCCTGGTGGTTCCACTGGATGCCGCCAATGTCGATACCGATGCAATCATCCCGAAACAGTTTTTGCAGAAAGTGACCCGTACGGGTTTTGGCGCGCATCTGTTTAACGACTGGCGTTTTCTGGATGAAAAAGGCCAACAGCCAAACCCGGACTTCGTGCTGAACTTCCCGCAGTATCAGGGCGCTTCCATTTTGCTGGCACGAGAAAACTTCGGCTGCGGTTCCTCGCGTGAGCACGCGCCGTGGGCATTGACCGATTACGGTTTTAAAGTGGTGATTGCACCGAGTTTTGCTGACATCTTCTACGGCAACAGCTTTAACAACCAGCTGCTGCCGGTGAAATTAAGCGACGCAGAAGTGGACGAACTGTTTGCGCTGGTGCAGGCCAATCCGGGGATTTATTTCGACGTGGACCTGGAAGCGCAAGAGGTGAAAGCGGGAGAGAAAACTTATCGATTTACCATTGATGCCTTCCGCCGCCACTGCATGATGAATGGTCTGGACAGCATTGGCCTGACCCTGCAGCACGACGACGCTATTGCGTCTTATGAAGGGAAGCAACCGGCGTTTATGCGTTAGTTTGTACACCGTCCGGCACTCAATCGCCAAAAAGAAAAAAGCCAGCAGATAATCACTGCTGGCGTGGCGATTAGCACCAATACTCAGTCACACATGATGTCCGCAAATCAGTAGTCAGAATGACTCCCCTCCCACTGCATCAGTTCTTCAGCATAGTTAATCGTTGTGGGACGCTTAACCAACGCAACCAGCACAACTTCGCTGTCGCGGTAAAATAGTGCTGATAAAACTGACGCATGGGGCACCTCCTTGCTTCATCGTTAGGAATTATTGACTTAATATAGGGAAAATAAAATTGCTGACTTTTGCGCAGGAGTTCCCCTTTTATGCCATCTGCTCGTCTGCAACAACAGTTCATCCGCCTGTGGCAATGCTGCGAGGGTAAATCGCAGGAGACCACGCTCAACGAACTGGCAGCGTTACTGAGTTGCTCGCGTCGTCATATGCGCACCCTGCTCAACACCATGCAGGATCGCGGCTGGCTGACGTGGGAAGCGGAAGTCGGGCGCGGTAAACGCTCGCGTCTGACATTCCTCTATACCGGGCTGGCGCTTCAGCAACAGCGGGCGGAAGACCTGCTGGAGCAGGATCGTATCGATCAACTGGTGCAACTGGTTGGCGACAAAGCGGCTGTGCGGCAAATGTTGGTTTCTCATCTGGGACGCAGCTTCCGCCAGGGGCGGCACATCCTGCGCGTTCTCTACTATCGTCCGTTGCGTAATCTGCTGCCCGGCAGTGCATTGCGTCGTTCCGAAACCCATATCGCCCGGCAAATCTTCAGTTCGCTAACGCGCATAAATGAGGAAAATGGGGAACTGGAAGCAGACATCGCCCACCACTGGCAGCAAATATCACCGCTTCACTGGCGTTTCTTTTTGCGTCCAGGAGTCCATTTTCATCATGGTCGTGAACTGGAAATGGACGATGTGATCGCCTCTTTAAAACGGATCAATACGCTGCCGCTCTATTCGCATATTGCTGAAATTGTATCGCCGACGCCCTGGACGCTGGATATCCACCTCACGCAGCCGGATCGCTGGTTGCCGTTACTGCTGGGGCAAGTTCCGGCGATGATCCTGCCGCGCGAATGGGAAACCCTCAGTAACTTTGCCAGCCATCCCATCGGCACCGGTCCGTATGCGGTGATCCGCAACAGCACCAATCAACTGAAAATTCAGGCATTCGATGACTTCTTCGGTTACCGGGCATTAATCGACGAAGTTAACGTCTGGGTTCTGCCGGAAATTGCCGACGAGCCAGCCGGAGGGCTGATGCTAAAAGGGCCACAGGGCGAGGAAAAAGAGATTGAAAGCCGCCTGGAGGAAGGTTGCTACTATTTACTGTTCGACAGCCGCACCCATCGCGGGGCGAATCAGCAAGTCAGGGACTGGGTAAGCTATGTGCTTTCTCCAACTAATCTGGTCTATTTCGCTGAGGAACAGTACCAGCAACTGTGGTTCCCGGCTTATGGACTGCTCCCCCGTTGGCACCATGCTCGTCCGACACATTGCGAAAAACCCGCCGGGCTGGAAAGCCTCACCCTGACCTTTTATCAGGATCATATTGAGCATCGAGTGATTGCCGGGATCATGCAGCAGATTCTGGCAAGTCACCAGGTCACGCTGGAAATCAAAGAGATCAGCTACGATCAGTGGCATGAAGGAGAGATCGAGAGCGATATCTGGCTTAACAGCGCCAACTTTACGCTGCCGCTGGATTTTTCGCTGTTCGCGCACTTGTGCGAGGTGCCGCTGCTCCAACACTGTCTTCCCATCGACTGGCAAGCCGACGCCGCCCGCTGGCGCAATGGCGAAATGAACCTGGCGAACTGGTGCCAGCAACTGGTCGCCAGCAAAGCAATGGTGCCGCTTATCCACCACTGGCTGATCATTCAGGGGCAACGCAGTATGCGCGGTCTACGTATGAACACCCTCGGCTGGTTCGATTTTAAATCAGCGTGGTTTGCGCCGCCGGATCCAGAGTAGCTCGCGCCTTTTGGCGGTGATGAGCGCGTTTTTTATATTCAGACGGAATGAATAAAATACATTACTTTTATATTTTCTCTGTTTTATGCATCGTCTGATTAGCGTCGCAAATAAGATTAAAGAAGGGGCATTCCAGCCCCTCTTTCATATTCTGAGTTAATCAATAACGGCGCAGTCTAGCCTTGTTCTGGCCGGAACGGTCAGCTTTTTCAGGTTAACCTCGCACAGGTCAGTCATACCATCTGCTATTGTTCATTTCAGCATTGCTCAGGTCAACCTCGAGACGGTCAATACCACAAATGACAACCCCGTTAAAGTAAGCATGACTCAGATCAATGCACCCGGTCCTGGTGTTCTCTTTCATCTGCAACTCCAGAGTAAATATCGCCTCATCGCCAATAAAAAAACTGACTCTTAACGTATCTTTTGGCGAGAGTGAGGCCTTCGCGGCCATATTTTCCGGATCTATTGCATGTTCTTTGAGTTTATTAAAATTTATCAGCCAGTGGGTAAACTTATCACGCGCATCCCCGTCGACAGCCCCGGTAAAGTATTTTGAGTAGTCATCACTATTATGGAAATAAAATGCATCCTTCAGAATTTGCCTTGCCGCAGCCTGGGAATGTTTATCTGACCGGAAGAGATTGCGTAACGTCTCCCATAGCGCTTCAAAGAGATTCATATTCTCGGTCTTTTTGACCAGGTTAAACATCCTCATAATCTGAGAATGAGTAAGGCCTGGATCTTTAGTGGTATTACTAGCAGAGATACTAATCTGTTCTGGGTTTCTTACTTTCATGCTGATAGCTCCACTCTGAGTTAAAAACTCAGAATAAGCGTCCTGAATAAGAATACTGTCAAAAATCGCTCATTCACGCAATAAGCCGTTGCATTACCGATTTTGACTGTGCTAAGGGATTCTTTCGGTTCAAAGCTTCCCAGCTATGCAAATACGTCCTTGATAGCTGAACGAATATTGGCTTTTTTAATACGCCTTCTCTATGGATTGCTGGTTGATAACAAAATCACTACACTAACGCCGTTCTCAACGGGGTGCCACGCAGACGCGTGCGCTGAGAAAATACCCGTCGAACCTGATCCGGATAACGCCGGCGAAGGGATTTGAGGCTCCTTCTCAAGTCCTTTGCCACTCTTTTTTGAGGTGCAAAGTGTTAAAAAAATATCTTCCCCTGCTGTTGCTCTGTACAGCACCCGCTTTCGCTAAACCCGTTCTGACTGTTTATACCTACGATTCCTTCGCCGCCGACTGGGGACCTGGTCCGGTGGTCAAAAAAGCCTTTGAAGCCGACTGTAATTGCGAACTGAAACTGGTGGCGCTGGAAGATGGCGTTTCGCTTCTCAACCGTCTACGGATGGAAGGCAAAAACAGCAAAGCCGATGTGGTGCTGGGGCTGGATAACAACCTGTTAGATGCCGCCAGCAAAACCGGGCTGTTTGCTAAAAGCGGTGTGGCAGCGGAAGCCGTTAACGTTCCCGGCGGCTGGAATAATGACACTTTCGTACCGTTTGATTACGGCTACTTCGCCTTCGTCTATGACAAGAACAAACTAAAAAACCCGCCACAAAGCCTGAAAGAGCTTGTTGAGAGCGATCAAAACTGGCGGGTGATTTATCAGGATCCGCGCACCAGTACGCCGGGGCTGGGTCTGTTGCTATGGATGCAAAAAGTCTATGGCGATAACGCCCCGCAAGCCTGGCAGAAACTGGCGAAGAAAACTGTCACGGTCACCAAAGGCTGGAGCGAAGCCTACGGCCTGTTTTTAAAAGGCGAAAGCGATCTGGTTCTGAGTTACACCACCTCTCCGGCTTATCACATTCTCGAAGAGAAAAAAGATAACTACGCCGCCGCGAACTTTAGCGAAGGTCACTATCTGCAGGTGGAAGTCGCCGCCCGCACCGCTGCCAGCAAGCAGCCGGAGCTGGCGCAAAAATTCCTCCAGTTTATGGTTTCTCCGGCTTTTCAGAATGCGATCCCAACCGGCAACTGGATGTATCCGGTGGCAAACGTCACGCTGCCTGCCAGTTTTGAACAATTGACCAAACCAGCAACCACGCTGGAGTTCACGCCAGCCGAAGTGGCGGCACAACGTCAGGCATGGATTAGCGAATGGCAACGCGCCGTCAGCCGTTAATTCCCGGCTGGTTAATTCCAGGTGTAAGCGCCGCTACGCTTGTGGTGGCGGTTGCACTGGCGGCGTTTCTCGCCCTGTGGTGGAACGCGCCGCAGGGTGACTGGGTGGCAGTCTGGCAGGACAGCTATCTGTGGCATGTGGTGCGCTTCTCCTTCTGGCAGGCGTTTCTCTCGGCGCTGCTCTCTGTCGTTCCGGCGATATTCCTCGCCCGCGCCCTCTATCGCAGGCGCTTTCCGGGTCGGCTGGCGCTGTTGCGTCTGTGCGCAATGACCTTGATCCTCCCGGTGCTGGTCGCTGTTTTCGGCATTCTTAGCGTCTATGGTCGCCAGGGCTGGCTGGCCTCGCTCTGGCAATCACTTGGTCTGGAGTGGACCTTTTCGCCCTACGGCCTGCAAGGCATTTTGCTGGCCCATGTGTTTTTTAATCTGCCGATGGCGAGCCGTTTATTACTCCAGGCACTGGAAAACATTCCCGGCGAACAACGTCAACTTGCCGCACAACTTGGGATGCGCGGCTGGCATTTTTTCCGCTTTGTCGAATGGCCGTGGTTACGTCGACAAATCCCGCCAGTTGCTGCGCTTATCTTTATGCTCTGTTTCGCCAGCTTCGCCACCGTGCTATCGCTGGGGGGCGGTCCGCAGGCGACCACTATCGAGCTGGCTATTTATCAGGCGCTGAGTTACGACTACGATCCTGCCCGCGCGGCGATGCTTGCGCTGATCCAGATGGTGTGTTGCCTTGGGCTGGTGCTGCTGAGTCAGCGATTGAGTAAGGCCATTGCGCCAGGCACCACGCTGCTGCAAGGCTGGCGCGACCCGGACGATCGTCTGCATAGCCGCATTTGCGACACTGTGTTAATTGTGCTGGCGCTGCTGCTATTGCTGCCACCGTTACTGGCGGTGATCGTCGATGGGGTAAATCGCCAGTTGCCGGAAGTGCTGGCACAACCGGTGCTGTGGCAGGCGCTGTGGACCTCGTTGCGTATTGCGCTGGCGGCAGGCGTATTGTGCGTAGTGCTGACCATGATGCTGCTATGGAGCAGTCGCGAACTTCGGGCGCGGCAGAAAATGCTGGCCGGCCAGGCGCTTGAGATGAGCGGCATGTTGATCCTCGCTATGCCGGGGATTGTGCTGGCTACCGGCTTCTTTTTACTGCTCAACAACACTATCGGCCTGCCACAATCTGCTGACGGCATTGTGATTTTCACCAATGCGTTAATGGCGATCCCTTATGCGCTGAAAGTGCTGGAAAACCCAATGCGCGATATCACCGCCCGCTACAGCATGTTATGTCAGTCGCTGGGCATTGAAGGCTGGTCGCGCTTAAAAGTGGTGGAGCTGCGCGCCCTGAAACGCCCGCTGGCGCAGGCGCTGGCTTTTGCTTGTGTGCTGTCGATTGGTGATTTTGGCGTGGTGGCGTTGTTCGGTAACGATGATTTCCGTACCCTGCCGTTTTATCTCTACCAGCAAATTGGCTCCTATCGCAGCCAGGACGGCGCGGTCACCGCGTTAATTATGCTGCTACTCTGTTTTCTGCTGTTTACTGTGATTGAAAAACTACCGGGGCGAAATGTTAAAACTGACTGATATCACCTGGCTTTATCACCATTTGCCGATGCGTTTTAGCTTAACGGTAGAACGCGGCGAGCAGGTGGCGATCCTCGGGCCAAGCGGCGCGGGTAAAAGTACCCTGCTGAATTTGATCGCCGGTTTTCTGACGCCAGCCAGCGGTTCGCTGACTATCGATGGCGTTGATCACACCACGACGCCGCCGTCACGCCGTCCGGTGTCGATGCTGTTTCAGGAAAACAACCTGTTCAGTCACCTGACGGTCGCGCAGAACATCGGGCTGGGGCTAAATCCGGGATTGAAACTAAATTCGGCGCAGCAGGAGAAAATGCACGCTATCGCCCGTCAAATGGGAATTGATAATTTAATGGCGCGGTTCCCGGGCGAGCTTTCCGGCGGTCAGCGACAGCGCGTGGCGTTAGCGCGTTGTCTGGTACGCGAACAGCCGATTTTATTGCTCGATGAACCGTTCTCTGCGCTCGATCCGGCGTTACGCCAGGAGATGTTGACACTAGTGAGCACGAGCTGCCAACAGCAAAAAATGACGCTATTGATGGTGTCGCACAGTGTGGAAGATGTGGCGCGGATCGCCACGCGCTCGGTGGTGGTCGCCGACGGGCGCATCGCCTGGCAGGGTAAGACTGATGAGTTGTTGAGCGGTAAGGCGAGTGCTTCGGCACTATTGGGGATTAAAGGTTAAAAGCGCACGGACAGTCCCCTCGCCCCTCTGGGGAGAGGGTTAGGGTGAGGGGAACAAACCAGCGCCGATGCAAACTACCTCCTAAACCCCAACCACTTTCCGCAAAATATCGATATATACCGGCATCAACGGGTGGCGAATTAACACCACCAGCGCCACCACGCCGATGGCAGAAATCAACGGCGTCAGCCACAACAAACGACCGCGCGACAAATAATGACTCAAACGGTCAGTCGCTTTACCGCTGCGCCATAACCGCCAGCACAGCCAGCCACCAACCCACAACAATACCGCCGTCACCAGCAGCAACCATTTAAACTCACCGCTCTGCATCCCGGCAGGAATATCGATCGCCGCACCCGCCAGAATCCCCGGCAGGAAGTAAAACGGTGGCCACAGCAAGCAGCCGATAATATTCGGCGTAATAAATTTTGCCACCGGCAGATCCAGCATCCCTGCCACCATTGGCACCAGCGGACGCGTCGGGCCGACAAAACGACCGACCAGAATGGTGAACATGCTGTGTTGATGCAACGCATGTTCAGTTTTATCGAGTAGTGCTTTGTTCTTCTTCAGAAATGACCAGCGATGCAACGGCTTTTTAAAACGCCAGCCCAGCCAGAAGGAGATCCAGTCGCCCAGCAGGCAACCGACGATCCCTGCCAGCCAGGCGTGCCAGAAACTTAACTCGCCGCTGCCAATCAGTGCTC
>OJYG01000545.1_pt1 | contig 12002 bp, 11 predicted proteins | sample 1600841 | NCBI WGS metagenome assembly OJYG01 (sample SAMN04436709, study PRJEB24849) | human gut metagenome | biome: human gut; feature: NICU; material: stool | host: Homo sapiens | place: USA: Saint Louis, MO | collected 2010-09-09
GGCATGGTCGCCGGCGTCAGGGGCTCCGCGCCGGTTTTCCCCTCCCCGGCCGTCGGGGGCTTCTCTCCGGGTGTCTCCGTCACGTGCGCCTCCTTGGATACGGCGAGCATCTGCCGTTTCCGGTTTCTCACGACGGACGCCTCCACGCCCAGTTCGGCGGCCGCCTCGCGTGATTTCAACCTTCCGGACGCGACCGCGACCACCGCCTCCCGCTTCGATTCCTCGGGAACCGGGCCGTGCCTCAGCCTGCGTCGGCCGGGGACGAGCTCGTCGATCCACGCGGTGAACGGCTCATGGCTTTTCGGACGGCCGAGCGCGCGCATGGTGCGTTTCAGACGCCTGCCGTGTCCGAGGTAATGTTCCACGGCGGCCTGTCTCTGCTCGTCCGTGTACCGCCGGTACCGTTTCCCGCGAGTGGACTGTCTTCCGGTGCGTTCCTCCTCGAGGCGTCCCCGGTACCACACCGGCAGCATCCCCCTGCTGGGATAGCCGAGTTCGTGTATCACGTCCGCGGCGCAGCGCTCGTATCTGATGTACAGGTCCACGGCCCTGTCGCGCTGCTCCTTGCTGTACTTCACCATAAAAGGGTTCTCCTCCCGGTCGGGGAGTCCAAAAAATGTCACCACCTCGAAATGCGAAGAGCCAGTTAACTAAACACGGTGCGAATTACACAGCGTAGAACATCACACATACCCCAATATTTCTCGCACGCGGCCAATAATTGCTGTTCGGACTACCGCTTGTAGGCTTGGGCTATGTCGCTATGGCGCTTGGCTTCCTTGATTTTCGGGTTTTCGGGGCCTTCGTTCGGCGGTAGCTGGCACAACCATTCGCCGATAATGCCGATGATCATGTCGGCGATGCACACCACGGCCGCAATTGCGCACTCGGTGACGGCGTGTGCATAAAAATCCGCCTCAATATGGCTCAGGCTCATCACAATCTGACCGCCATACCAGCCGGCAAGCGTTGTGCCTTTGCCAACACCAGCGTATACACCGCGATAGTGGGATTAATGAAGCTATGCGGACGCTTCTTGGGGTCGGTATTCGCGTATTTATGCACTTGCAGGGCCAAGATCAGCACGATAACGCCCAGCACGGCCAGCAATCCGGTCACAATCCGAGGCGCACCAATCAGCGACAGTCCCGAGCTTTCGCCGTAGGAGGCCAGACCGATACCCGCCAACAGGCCCAGCACGGCACCGATCACATACTGCCACCATGGTGTTCGCCGTGTTTTCATGTCCGGCCTCCTTATCGTTGCGTTGCTGTTTGCTGTTTGCGAACGGCCCTCGCGCCTGGGCTGTTCATCTTGATTTGGTTTTCGTCACTGCCATGCCCGGCTGTTCGAGGCCGGAGACTGGTCCGTCACCGTCTGGTTTCTAGCCTACCGTTCGTAACTGGTTCCGCCATCAGCTCAACTGTTCGACAGTATCCAGTTGTCCGATAGCAATCCGACCTGTCCGGCATCCGGTGCCATGGCCAAAAGGAAGGCCACCGGGTCGCCGCCCAGAGAAGCATTCGGGTCCATATCCAGCCAAGGTGCCAATACCGACGCATGGTTACGGGCCGACGGCCAAGGAATGCTGCAGTTGGGCTCGTCGGAAGTCACGCCTTCCATGTCGACAAGGTCAAGGTCGACTGCCAGATCATGAACGCTTTCGATGCTGCCCAATACGGCAATCAGGTCGGCGGGCGGCAACTTGGTTTCGATTTGGATGACCGCGCTCATCGCGTCTGGGCCGTCGAAATGGCTGACATGGTAGAGCGGCGAAATGCCCTGTACCTGATTGCCAGGAACACTGTCGATGGAAACGATGGTTTCGCGGAACAGCCGTTCGGCATCCTGCGAGGTGGAACCCAGCGAAATAATCGCCTTGCGTGAGACGGGTTCCGACTCCGACGCTGATTCTTGCTTGACTGCATGCCCGCCGAGCATCCAGTCTTCGCTCTCGAGCTGCACGGCGTTACGGTCCGGCGCGGCGGCCAGCAAATCGGCTACAGGCCCCTCATGGGCTCCGGCAAGTTTGGCGTTCGGATTCAGCGCCGCCCAGGGAGCCAGCACAAACGCGCGCTGCCAAGCACGCGGATGGGGCAATGCCAGATCCGGATCCGCGCTGGTGATTCCATCAAAGTCGATAATGTCCAAGTCCAACGGCCTGGAATCCCAATGATTCTCACGAATTCGCCCATGGTTCGCTTCGACGTTTTGCAACGCGGCGAGCAATTCGTGGCTGCCCATTGTGGTTTCAAGCTCCACCACGGCGTTCAGGAAATCCGGCGTACCGTCAGCCATGCCCCACGCGGCCGTGCGATAGAGCGGCGAAATACCGGTCACCTGCGTGCCAGGCAACGCATCGATTTCTCGAATGGCGGCTCGCAAGGTGGATTCCACCTCGCCCACATTGCCCCCCAAGGCCACCACCGCGTTATGGATGGCATGCTTTTCAGCAGTACGTCCATTATCGGTGGCACGCACGCGCGAGATGGAGACCGATACATCTGCAAAAGCCACGACGATGGGCGCGTGAGGCTTGTGCACGGTGACGTCGATGGAGGCGACGGCCGGCGCATCGGCAAGAATCTTATCCGCGATACGTTGGGCCAGACGCTCGATCAGGTCCACATGAGGGCCTTCGATGACAGCCGCGATATCCTTGGCCACGCGGCCGTAATCGATGGTGTCGTTGAGATCGTCGGATTGGCCGGCTGCGGCCAGATCAAGGTGCAGGGTGACGTCCACGACGAAGGTTTGTGGCCGTTCGTGTTCAAAGGCGAGCACACCGTGGGTGCCGTTGGCATGTACGCCGGTAAGTGTGATGGTGTCCATTGGTAAGGCTTTCTGCTCAAATGCTCCCCTCAGTCGCCTTCGGCGCCAGCTCCCCTCGCCCGAGGGGAGCCAAGACCTAGAAGCAACCAAAAACAGGGAGCCAGGGGAATCATGCGTATTCGCGCCAGGTGTTGCCGGCGATGACGGCGGCGCGGCTTTTGGCCACATCGTGTACGCGCACGGCCCATGCGCCGTGCTCGGCGGACAGGGCGGACAAGGCTGCGGTCACGTCGTCGCGCTGGGCCATGGTCGGGCCATCAGCACCGGCAGCACCCGCCCCGGTAAGCATCGCCGAAATGAAGCGCTTGCGGGACTGGCCAATCAGCACCGGATATCCAGTGGCGCGGAAGATCTCGAGTCCGGTCAGCAGCGGTAGGTTATGCTCGATGCCGGGCTTGGAGAAGCCCAGACCAGGATCGATGATAATGCGCTCAGGCTTTACGCCGGCGGCCAGCACACCGTCGACTTGGCGCATGAGTTCGTCGTGTACGTCGGTCAATACGCCATGCTCGTATACGGAGGTGTCTTGATCGGGGTTCGCGCCCTTGGAGCCGGCGAGCCAGCCGCGCCAATGCTGCACGATGTACAGGCAGTCGTGGTCGGCGACCACGTGCGGCAGTTCGGCGTCCAGTGTGCCGCCGGACACGTCGTTGATAATTTGCGCGGCCTCGCTCAGTGCGGCGGCGGCCACGGATGCGCGCGTGGTGTCGATGGACAGTACGGCACCGGCCGGAATCAACGTCTTGACGGCGCCGGTGATACGGGCCAGTTCGTCGGCCTCGGACACGCGCTTGGCACCGGGGCGCGTAGATTCGGCGCCGATGTCGATGATATCCGCGCCGGCGGCCATCATGTCGCGCCCGTGCTGGGCCGCCTTGGCCGGGTCCAGCCACAGGCCGCCGTCCGAGAACGAGTCCTCGGTGATGTTGAGCACACCCATCACCATGGTGTGCGTAGTGTCATGCAACGCCTGCAAATCAGTCATAGGTTATCTCCCCTTCGTTGTTTCCCTTCGCTCCCCTCAGTCGCCTACGGCGACAGCTCCCCCTCAGAGAGGGGGGAGCCTAGGTTGCGTCACTTGTCAAGAATCAAGCTCATGGCTTCGGCTCGGGTAGCGGGGTTGCGTAGCAGACCGCGCACCGCAGAGGTCACCGTGCGGGCGGAAGACTTCTTGATGCCGCGCATCGACATGCACAGGTGCTCGCATTCGGTCACCACAATCACACCACGTGCGCCCGCATACTCGACCAGCGCGTCGGCGATCTGCTGGGTCAAACGCTCCTGCACCTGCGGCCGGCGAGCATACACCTCAACCAGTCGGGCGAGCTTGCTCAGCCCCATCACCCCATCCTTGGCGGGAATGTAGCCCACATGGGCCACGCCATGGAAAGGCAGCAGGTGATGCTCGCACACCGAATACAGTTCGATGTCCTTGACCAGCACCAGCTCGTCAGTGTCCACGTCGAAGTGCTTCTCCAGCACATCGGCCGGCGAGGCCTGCAGACCGGCGAACAGCTCGCGGCACGCGCGGGCGATGCGGTCAGGCGTTTCCACCAGTCCCTCGCGCTCGGGATCCTCGCCAATCGACTTCAGGAACAGACGTACGGCCTCGCGCACGCCTTCCTCGTCGTATGTGCGTTTCTCCCGCTGGCAAGACTCTATATTTTCGTTCATCTCATCTCTCCCTTGTCATTGTCCACAACGACGTCGGCCCGGCCTGCGTACGTGAGAAACCACATGAACAGGTCGGGCCGAATCGTCATCGTGTCTACTCTTCCGGCTTCATGCCGACCGAGCGCTTGAGGCTTTCGGGAATCTCCACCGGCGGCTTGTCCGAGTCGGGGCGGCGGTCGTTGGACAGCCACACCGGACGAACCGGAGCCTTCTTGATCGGCGCGAAGATCGCCGCAAGTTCCTTCTCGTTCAGGGTCTCCTTGACCAGCAGCTGGCGGACCAGCTCGTCAAGAATCTCGCGGTTGTCGTTGATGATGGTCCATGCCTCGGTGTGCGCGGTCTCCACCAGCTTCAACACTTCGTCATCGATCACTTCAGCGGTACGATCGGAGTACTTGCGCGGCTGCAGACCATCCATCACAGTGGTCTGATCGTCGTCGGAACCCCACTTGATGGCGCCGAGCTTATCGGAGAAGCCGTATTCGATCACCATCGTACGGGCGATGCTCGTAGCCTTCTCGATATCGTTCGAAGCACCGGTAGTCGGGTCGTGGAAGACGATTTCCTCGGCGGTGCGGCCACCCATCGCGTAGGCCATCTGGTCGAGCAGCTGGTTGCGCGACTGCGAGTAGCGGTCGGAGGTCGGCATGACGGCGGTGTAGCCGAGGGCGCGGCCTCGCGGCAGAATCGTCACCTTGGTCACCGGATCGGTGTTGTTCAAGGCGGCGGCCACCAGCGCATGGCCACCCTCGTGGTATGCGGTGTTGCGCAGCTCTTCCAGAGCCATGCCCTTGGACTTGCGCTTCGGGCCGGCCTGAACGCGGTCGATGGCCTCGTCGATGGCGCGGTTGTCAATCAACTGGGCACCGGCACGGGCGCACAGCAACGCGGCTTCGTTGAGCACGTTGGCCAAATCAGCACCGGTGAAGCCCGGCGTGCGCACGGCGACCATATGCAGGTCGACGTCCGGTACGAACGGCTTGCCCTTGGCGTGCACCCTCAGAATTGCCTCACGGCCTTCCAGATCAGGGGCGGCCACACCTACCTGACGGTCGAATCGACCCGGACGCAGCAGAGCGGGGTCGAGCACGTCAGGGCGGTTGGTGGCGGCGATGATGATGAGGTTGGTGTCGTTGTCGAAACCGTCCATCTCGACGAGCAGCTGGTTCAGCGTCTGCTCGCGCTCGTCGTGGCCACCGCCCATACCGGAGCCACGCTTGCGACCCACAGCATCGATCTCATCAATGAAGATGATGGCGGGAGCGTTCTTCTTGGCCTCATCGAACAGGTCACGCACACGGGAGGCACCGAGACCCACGAACATCTCGACGAAGTCGGAGCCGGCCATCGAGTAGAACGGCACACCGGCCTCACCTGCGATGGCTCGGGCCAGCAACGTCTTACCAGTGCCGGGAGGGCCGTACAGCAGCACACCGCGCGGGATGCGCGCACCCAGCGCCTTGTACTTGGACGGATCCTTAAGGAAGTCCTTGATTTCCTCGACTTCGGCCACGGCCTCGTCTTCACCGGCCACATCGGCGAACTTGGTGGTGGGGGTCTGGCCCTCGAGCAGCTTGCCGCTGTTCTTCTTGCCGCCCATGCCGAGCATGCCGCCGGCACCGCCCATGCGGCTCATCAGCCACCAGAACAGGGCGAGGATGATGACGAACGGCAGAATCGAGGTGATGAGGTAGCTCATCACACTGGTCTGCTCGATATTCGAGGTCCAGCCCTTTTCGAGATCGCCGTTCTCCACGGCCTTGGCCACCTGTGCGCCCTGGGCGAAGGTGTAGTGGAACTGCACGTTCTTGCCGTAGTTGGTCACCTTGCCGGTGTCGGCGTTCTTCTTGGTGTAGTCATTCTTCAGCTCAAGGCGGACGACCTGCTTGTTGTCCGTAATCTCGGCGTATGTGGCCTTGCCCTGATTGATCAGCGCGAAACCATCTTTAGTATCGATGGTTTTGGTGCCACCGCCGGCGAACATCTGGAACATCAGCACAACCATGACCACGAGCACGGCACCCCACAGCCAAGGGGACTGCCATATCGGGCGGTTCTCTTTGTTGCCTTTGCCATTGTTCCCGTTATTGCCATGGTTGAACGGGTTGGTGAACGGGTTGCCGTTGTTACGGTTGTTGTTCGGGTTCGGGTTATTGCCGTTACCCGGCCCTTGCGGGAAGCTCATGCTTGCACTCCTTGGTAGACGGACGGCTTGAGGACCGCGATCGAATCGAGGTTGCGGTAGCGTTCGTCAAAGTCGAGGCCGAAACCGACGACGAACTCGTCCGGAATCTCATAGCCGGCGTACTTCACATCAACGTCCACCTCTCGGCGGGAAGGCTTGCTCAGCAAAGCGAAGACTTCCACGGAAGCGGCACCACGACGTTTCAGTTCTGCGACCAGCCACGCGAGCGTGCGTCCTGAATCAACAATATCCTCCACAATCAAAATGTGCCGTCCGCGAACATCGGCGGACAAATCCTGCCTGACTGTGACCTCACCGCTCGACACTGTGCCCGAGCCATAGCTCGACAGGCTCATAAAGTCGATCTGTACAGGAATGCTCATGGTCTGGGTGAACGCGACCAGCGTATTCACGGCCCCTTTCAGCACCGCAACGAGCAGCGGATTCTTATCGCGGTAATCCTCGCTCGCGAGAGCAGCCATCTCGTGGATCTTGGCATCGATCTGTTCTTTGCTGACCAGCTCGTGGTCAATATCTTCCTCAACGTCAGCGATTCGCATGCGCTCCATCTTGGCACACGCGAATGACGTGTTTCTTGCGATTGGCTGAATAACCTCTGGGAAGTGAGACGCCGCCTTGCCCATGCCAATCGACGACCAGCCGGTCGATGGCGGCAATCTGGGCAGCACTGGCGTTCACACCGGCTTGGCTCAGCGCGTGAGCGATGACCCGCAACCGAATCGCCTCTGGCTCACGTGCAATACATTTGACGCTAATCATCAGGCCGACGCCATGGCTTGAATCGTTGGTATCGCCTGCCGCACAGGCTCGTGGCGTATCGGTCGATACCGCTGCCGACGATGCCGGCCAATCAACTGCCGTAACCGCCTCCCCCATCACCTCGTCGGATCGCTGATCCAAATACTCCTTATCCATTCTGGCCAACCGTGCGCTTTCGGCGAAATGGCGGGTGACATTGAATCCAGCGAATCGTTCGATGGCCGGCAGCAGGTCGTGGCGCACCCGCGAGCGCAACGGATAGTCATTCGGCAACTCGCCGTCTATCGCATCGCCATTGGTGGGGTCATCCCAATATTCCATACCTAAGTCTTCACAGATGCCGGTGGTTTCGGCTCGAGTAAGGGTAAGCAGTGGCCGCGCAAAAGTCGCGCCACTGCGTGTGAAGACCTGCGGCATGCCAGCCAACGCATCCACGCCTCGACTGCGCAGCAGGCCAATCAATACGGTTTCCGCCTGATCGTCCATAGTGTGGGCCAACAGCACGGCAATGGCACCCGATTCATGCGCCGCGGCGCACAGCTCGTCATACCGGGCCTGCCGTGCGGCCGCTTCGAGGCCCTCGCCGCGCGCCTGTACGGTTGCGTTGCGCACGATGACCGGGCCCAGTCCCAACGCGCGGCAACAATCCGCGGCCTCGCTGGCGACCTGTTCGGAACCCTCCTGCAAGCCGTGATCCACAATCACGGCACCGCAACGCGCGCCCATGGACGTGCATACGATATGGCTCACCGCAGCCAGTGCCATCGAATCGCGCCCGCCTGAACAGGCCACGAGCACGAGTGGCGCATCGGAGGCAACGGCATGGTCCCCATGCTGCGCGAATTCGGGAGCCTGCACATCGCATAGTTCCACGGCGCTCAACGTTGCGCGGACCGCGCCTACGGCCTTGCGCAATCGTGCGGAATATGCCATGTACTCACCACCTTTTTTCTGGTTATAGGCACTCGTGCGTTTATGGACGTTTACGGCCTTTGTAGCCCTTGATGGCCCTTGATGCCTCTTTTACAGCCCCGCGAGCTTGGTGATGAACGAGTCGATGGCGCTACGTGCGGCGGCATAATCCTCAGGATTGTTGACCACCACGGCAAACGACAACGCTCCCCCATTGGTGCGGGACACATTGCCGGCCATCGACGTAACCGTGCCGAGGCTGCCGGTTTTGACGCGCAGCAGACCAGCCACGGCATCATCCGTATACCGATCCTGCGCCGTGCCCACCAACCCCGCGATGGATAGACCTTCCGCACCAGCAGCACCGCTCTCGGTGGTCAGATTACGTTGTTGGACGGCCGCCAGCGTGCGTACGGTGAGCCGGGAGCCGGGAGACAGGCCGGAGCAATCGGCCATGGTCAGACCGGATGTGTCGAGACCGAGATCGTTCAGAGTGGATTTGACCGCTTCCGTGCCGCCTTCAGGACTGTTTGTCGCTGATTTCGCCAAGGCGGTGAGTCTGCCGAACTCCTCGGCCAGCGTATTGTCCGAATGCCGCAACGTGTATGCCATGATTTCGGACAGTGTTGCCGAACTCACCGAAGCCAAAGGCGTTTCGCTGGATGGAGCGGTGTTTGCCGTCACGTCTCCGGTAACGGCCACGCCGTTCGATTGGAGCAGTTCGGCGAATTTCGTGGCCACGTCGCTGGCGGTGTGCTGGGACAGTTCCGGGTATCCGGCCGAATCATCGGGGTCGGCCGGCGCAGGCGTATCGGCGGTGTATTGGCGGCCTCCATCAATCGCCATTGATGAGACCGGCGTGAAGTAGACGGTGTAGTCGCTTAAGACTGCGCCGCCTTCCGACAGACCTGCGGGAATGCGTGAGTCGCCGAATAGGGTGTCGTCGTACTCGAGATTGACGGAAGTGATGCCTCGCTGGGCGAGCGCGGCCACGGTGGCCTTGGCCAAGGTGTTCAGACCGGCACGTCCGTTGGTATGGTTGGCGTCAGAATCGCCTGCAGACAGCAGCATGTCGCCATTGCCTTTGAGGGTCAACGTATTGGTGCCGTCATCGGATTGGGTGAGGAACACTTGGGTATCCAAGGTGGATGCCATATTCAGGGTGGATGAGGCGGCGAGCGCGGTCAGCGTTTTCAGTGTGGATGCAGGCTCGCGTGGAGTGTTCGACTCGTGTTCGGCAGCGACGGTGCCTTGGGCGTCTTCAATGATCACCGACGTATCGTTTCCCACGCCTTGCGCGGACAGCAATTCGTTGACCAGCGCAGAAGCGGCCGTGGAATCAATGGCCTTGTTCGTGTTCAAGGTGCCGGCGACGGTGCCGCCCGATTTGGCGGTGGCTGGATCGGCAAAAACAGGTGCGGTGACGGGCTTCAACGTCAATAATCCGGGGGCCACGTCGGTGATGTCGGCGGCGCAGTACCCCGCGAACAGGGCGATGGTGGTCAGTGCGGAAATGATGACGGTCAGTGTTCGGCGGTGCGATCGTTGGGTCCGCCGTTGCGCTTCACGCCGCTGACGGCGTGATACCGCTGTAGATACCATCGTGCTCCTTATGCCAAGGCGATCATTTCTGCAATGAGGCGAACGAGTCGAGTGTTGCCACAATCGAGAGCATTCGCGCATCCATCAGCTTACCGCCCAGCCATGTCCCGAGTGCCAGGATGCCGATGCCGTTGGCCAGCGCGACCGGAATAATCGCCAGCCATATGCCGCCTTCGGCTCCCGTCAGCAGCATGACCAGCGCCACGATGCCGGTGGGCAGCATGAGCAGCAGGCTGCCGAGCATGTAGACGAACGGGAAGAAACCTTGGGCCATGGCGCGGCCTTGAGGCGCGGAGAACGGCTTGTCCATTGAGGCGACCGGGTACATCAGTACACAGGAGGTGACTTCGGACACACCCAGTCCGCTCAAGGCGACGCCCATGCCCACGGCGAGGAAGATCAGGCCGATGACGAGGTCATCGGGCTGCGCCCAGCGGCCGGTCAGTGCGCCGACCAGCACGATGCCGGCGAGATAGAGCAGCACCATGTGGACGACCATGATGCCGACGTAGACGCGTACGCGGCCGATTCTGTCGGTCCGGCCACGCACGCCGGCGATGGCTTCCATGGTGAAGCCGCGGCCGTCATATGCGAGCCCGTTGCTTTCCACCACGGACATGAACCAGCCACACCAGATCAGCGACTGCCAGACGACCGCGCTGATGCCGTGCGCCTGGAAGGCGAAGATGATCAGGAACAGGACCGGCATGGCGAAGGTCATGGCTTGGCGGGGGGCTCGTTTGAGATAGGTGATCAGGCGTGCGGACACCGCGCCGGATGCCGAATCGGGCATCCATGCGAATGCGCCGATGCCTTTGGCGGTCTCGGACGGACTGTTTGCGCCGATGGTGAGCCGTTCATGCCTCAAACACCAAGTGCATACGGCGAAGCAGACAATCCATGTGACGGCAAGGATGGCGATGCGGGCGAGCAGCACCGCCCAGGCTCCGGTAAGCGCGTCGAACGGCAGTTGGAAGGCCGCGCCGAACGGCGTCCATGCGGCGATGGTGGTCGCCGCGCCCCAGGTTTCGGTGTTGAGGCTGAAGGCTATGCCGGAGTTGACCAGAATGTTCGGCAACTGGCAGATGATGACGAACGTCAGCACGATGAAGATGTAGAACGCGCCTTTGCCGCGTTTGCTGGTCACCAGCGTGGTGGATAGGGCGATGAGCAGTTTGGAGATGCTCATCATGGTGATGACGGCCAGCACTGCGGCGAGGAGGGAACTGATGATTACGGCTGGTCCCATATGCCGATAGGCCAGTGTCCAGAGCATCAGTGAGGCCACGCCGGTAAGGGCGGGGATGCCGGACAGGCCGGAAAGCAGCAAGCCGAATTGCAGGTTGCGGTCGGCGATGCCGTAGAGCGCGAATTTGCGTGGGTTCATGATGGAGCCTTCGCCAAGCATCATGAGCTGGATGAAGCCGATGAAGATGGTCATGGTCGCGCCGACCAGCACGACGACTATGTTGACGATGCCTCCGGGACCAAGGATGTTCAGCGGAAAGCCATCCGCGTTCACGGTGAAGGGCGGCAGTATGCCGATGAACCATGCGAGCACGCCGGTGCCGATGATGGTGCCGGCCGCGAGTACGGCGGAAAAGACATAGGCGACGGTCTGCCACGCCGATTTTCGCAGGGTGGCGAGCGTGAGCGTCCAGCGCAGGCGGACCAGGGTGATGGCGCTGCTGATCATCGGCGGGCCTCATCGGTAGGTGTGGCGGGCGTAGGCGGAATGGGATGGGCCGGCTGGGCCGAAGTTGGTGCTTGGGCTTGGGCCTGCCCGCCATCGAGCCACGCGAGATGGGCGGCTTCGTGGCGGCCGCCGACCAGTTGCAGGAAGCGGTCTTCGAGTTCTTCGCCAGCAGCGACCTCGTCCACCGTGCCGGCCGCGCACACCAGACCATTGTTGATTACTGCCACGTGCGTGCACATCTTTTCGACCAATGCCATCACGTGTGAGGAGATGATCACCGTACCGCCGGTCTTCGCGTATTCGATGAGAATGTCTTTGAGG
>OJYG01000552.1_pt1 | contig 11893 bp, 10 predicted proteins | sample 1600841 | NCBI WGS metagenome assembly OJYG01 (sample SAMN04436709, study PRJEB24849) | human gut metagenome | biome: human gut; feature: NICU; material: stool | host: Homo sapiens | place: USA: Saint Louis, MO | collected 2010-09-09
GCGTTACAAGTATTACACAAAGTTTTTTATGTTGAGAATATTTTTTTGATGGGAAGGCACTTATTTTTGATCGTTCGCTCAAAGAAGCATCGAACGCTGGGTTTTAGATAAAAAAATTGAGAGAAAACAGGATGCTTCCATCGGATTCATCTTAGATAAAGTGAGATTATATAGTGAAATCCGATTTGATTTTTTATTGCTTCTGGTTATCGATTAAATAAAAAAAGCGCCCATCTGGGCGCTTCGATATACAAATTAATTCACAAAAGCAATATTACAGGACGTGAACAGATGCGGTGTTAGTAGTGCCGCTCGGTACCAGTGCACCAGAAACCATAACTACGACGTCGCCTTTGTGTGCCAGACCGCTCTGCAGAGCCAGTTCTTTACCCAGACGGTAGAAATCATCAGTAGAAGTGATCTCTTTAACCAGCTGCGGCACAACGCCTTTGCTCAGTACCAACTGATGAGCCGTTTTTTCGTTGGTGGTCAGTGCCAGGATGGTGGCATCCGGGAAGTATTTACGTACTGCGCGAGCAGATTTACCGCCCTGGGTAGCAACCACGATCAGCGGAGCATCCAGTTTTTCAGCAGTTTCAACGGCACCACGGCATACCGCTTCGGTAATGCGCAGTTTACGGTTGTCATTGTTGTACTCGAGACGGCTGTTCATCACGCGGTCGGTACGTTCGCAGATGGTCGCCATGATAGAAACCGCTTCCAGCGGGTATTTACCTTTTGCGGATTCACCAGACAGCATCACTGCGTCAGTACCGTCGAGGATGGCGTTTGCAACGTCACCGGCTTCTGCGCGAGTCGGGCGTGGGTTTTTGATCATGGAATCCAGCATCTGGGTCGCAGTGATAACGACTTTACGTGCACGGATACATTTTTCGATCATCATCTTCTGGGCGAAGATAACTTCTTCTACCGGGATTTCTACACCCAGGTCGCCACGCGCAACCATGATGCCGTCAGAGGCTTCGAGGATTTCGTCGAAGTTGTTGAGGCCTTCCTGGTTTTCGATTTTGGAGATGATGTGGATGTTTTCGCCGCCGTGCGCTTTCAGGTGCTCACGGATTTCGATAACGTCAGAACGCTTACGAATAAAGGAAGCAGCGACAAAGTCTACGCCTTGTTCGCAACCAAAGATCAGGTCCTGTTTGTCTTTTTCAGCCAGTGCTGGCAGGGCAATGGAAACGCCAGGCAGGTTCACACCTTTGTTTTCACCCAGGTCGCCGTTGTTCAGCACTTTACAGATAACTTTGTTACCTTCAATGGCAGTAACTTCCATACCGATCAGACCATCGTCAACCAGTACGGTGTTGCCAACAGACAGGTCAGTTGTGAAACCTTCATACGTTACCGCAACCATTTCGCTGTTGCCGATAACAGATTTATCAGTAGTGAAAGTAAAGGTCTGACCCGCTTTCAGAGAAACGTCGTTACCGCCTTCCAGTTTCATGGTGCGGATTTCCGGACCTTTGGTATCAAGCAGGATAGCGGCGGTTTTACCAGTTTTGCTCATCACGTTGCGCAGATTCTGAATGCGCTGACCGTGTTCTGCATAGTCACCATGAGAGAAGTTCAGACGCATAACGTTCATGCCAGCGTCCAGCATTTTAGCTAACATCTCTTCAGATTCGGTTTTCGGTCCGATGGTGCAAACAATTTTGGTCTTTTTCATGACAGTCTTAGTCTTTAAGTTGAGAAGGATGGGAGAAACTTGCTTTCTGGGCGCACTGCCGGAAAGCGAATCCGGTATTACGAAAGTGGTGGTGCCTCGCTCTAAGGATAGGTGACATCGAAAAAGCGTGCAGAGGAATGTGTGCTTGTGTCTCAGCCCAACGTGAGTGCCTGTTTTTGAGTCGTTGAGTTCTACAGTCCAAAGTGCTGAAACCATTCAAGAGTCAATTGGCGCGCATTATACGCTGAAATTAATCCAAAAGGAAAACAAAAACAGCGTTTCAAAAAATATACAACTTGTTAGACAATAAATTGTTATCAAAGATTTAACGTTCCAGGGAAAAGGTTACGCAAAAACTTCGCTGTTTGCGCAACGTCTGGTGCCGGGGTTGTCACTGTGAAGATAAGTGAAAGTTCATCCGGTGTATAAATACATCATCGCTCAATTGCTACAGTTAAAATAATTTATCGCGTTATTTGTCTGATTTTGTTTGATTTTTGTCTAATTGGTTAGATTGATATATGCTGATAGTTGGCATGATAAATAGGTATAAAGAATGGGAAATCGGACAAAAGAGGATGAACTGTACCGAGAAATGTGCAGAGTTGTCGGTAAAGTTGTGTTGGAAATGCGCGATCTGGGGCAGGAACCAAAGCATATTGTTATCGCGGGCGTATTACGTACAGCATTAGCCAATAAACGCATTCAGCGCAGTGAGCTGGAAAAGCAGGCGATGGAAACCGTCATTAACGCACTGGTAAAATGACCATTCAGGATGAGGCGATAAGCTTCATCCTGATATTCTTGCTTCAGTTGCGGTCGAGTTAATCATTCTAAATAACAACTGCTGAAATTATACGAATTTCGGTATGTATTTTAATTTATAACGATAATGTTATTTTTATTTTCTGCAATGAACGTCACAAATAATTGTCGTTTAAGTTAAATTTATTTCAAATGATAATAAATATCAGTTCACTTATAATTTCTTGCTTTGTGATTTTAATTGATAACGATCAATGTTAAGAGTTCAGAATAATCACATTATTTTTTTCTCCTAACCATAAAGGATTAGTTTATCAGCGTTAAATCTTTTCTCATACACTATCGGGTTAGGGAAAATATCTGGTGTTGGGGACAGAGTCAGCAGCGTATTAGTTGAATGCTTAATATCAGTCTGCTGAATTGTCAGCACTGTGTTTGCGAAGAGGATGCGAAATAAATGAACCCGGTTGATCGTCCACTATTAGATATTGGCTTAACGCGATTAGAATTCTTGCGTATATCAGGAAAAGGCCTTGCTGGTTTAACAATTGCCCCTGCGTTACTGTCACTTTTGGGTTGCAAACAGGAAGATATTGATAGCGGCACAGTAGGGTTGATAAATACACCCAAAGGAGTGCTGGTGACCCAACGTGCTCGATGCACGGGTTGCCACCGCTGTGAAATCTCTTGTACCAACTTCAACGATGGCTCAGTAGGGACATTCTTCTCCCGTATCAAAATCCATCGCAATTATTTCTTTGGCGATAACGGGGTTGGCTCTGGTGGCGGCCTGTATGGCGATCTCAACTATACCGCGGACACCTGCCGTCAATGCAAAGAACCGCAATGCATGAATGTCTGCCCGATTGGTGCGATTACCTGGCAACAGGAAGAAGGCTGTATTACCGTCGATCATAAACGTTGTATTGGCTGTAGCGCCTGTACGACGGCGTGCCCGTGGATGATGGCCACCGTAAATACTGAAAGTAAAAAATCCTCGAAATGTGTGTTATGCGGTGAATGCGCAAACGCCTGCCCAACAGGGGCGTTAAAAATAATCGAGTGGAAAGATATTACTGTGTGAATCTTGCAAAGGAAAAAATCATGGCTAACGGTTGGACAGGTAATATATTAAGAGTCAATCTCACGACAGGAAATATTACCCTCGAAGATTCCAGTAAGTTTAAAAGTTTTGTCGGTGGTATGGGCTTCGGCTACAAAATTATGTATGACGAAGTACCGCCAGGCACGAAACCTTTCGATGAAGCGAATAAATTAGTCTTTGCTACCGGCCCATTAACTGGATCTGGTGCCCCCTGTAGTTCTCGTGTAAATATCACCTCACTTTCTACTTTTACCAAAGGAAATTTAGTCGTCGATGCCCATATGGGTGGCTTTTTTGCAGCGCAAATGAAATTCGCTGGCTACGACGTCATTATTATCGAAGGGAAAGCGAAATCACCGGTATGGCTGAAGATTAAAGATGACAAAGTTAGCCTAGAAAAAGCCGATTTCTTATGGGGAAAAGGGACACGCGCAACGACGGAAGAGATTTGTCGCTTGACCAGTCCGGAAACCTGTGTGGCGGCTATTGGTCAGGCTGGGGAAAACCTTGTTCCTCTCTCTGGCATGTTGAATAGCCGTAACCACAGCGGTGGTGCGGGAACTGGCGCAATAATGGGTTCGAAAAACCTGAAAGCGATTGCGGTTGAAGGGACGAAAGGGGTCAACATTGCCGATCGTCAGGAGATGAAGCGTCTCAACGATTACATGATGACTGAACTTATCGGTGCGAATAACAACCATGTCGTGCCAAGTACGCCACAATCGTGGGCAGAGTATTCAGATCCCAAGTCACGTTGGACAGCACGTAAAGGGCTGTTTTGGGGCGCGGCTGAAGGTGGTCCGATTGAAACGGGGGAAATTCCGCCAGGCAATCAGAATACGGTCGGCTTTCGTACCTATAAATCCGTTTTTGACTTAGGTCCGGCGGCAGAGAAATACACAGTAAAAATGAGTGGCTGCCACTCTTGCCCGATCCGTTGTATGACCCAAATGAATATTCCTCGGGTGAAAGAGTTTGGCGTGCCTGGCACCGGTGGTAACACTTGTGTAGCAAACTTTGTCCATACCACCATCTTCCCAAACGGGCCGAAAGATTTTGAAGATAAAGACGATGGTCGTGTGATTGGTAACCTGGTTGGTCTGAATCTATTCGATGACTACGGCCTATGGTGTAACTATGGGCAGCTGCATCGCGACTTTACTTATTGTTACAGCAAAGGGGTGTTCAAGCGTGTTCTACCAGCTGAAGAGTATGCGGAAATTCGCTGGGATCAACTGGAAGCGGGTGACGTTAACTTCATTAAAGATTTTTACTACCGTCTGGCGCATCGTGTGGGTGAGCTGAGTCACCTGGCTGATGGTTCATATGCCATCGCAGAACGCTGGAATTTGGGTGAAGAGTACTGGGGCTACGCGAAAAATAAACTCTGGTCGCCGTTTGGCTATCCGGTTCACCATGCCAATGAAGCGTCAGCGCAGGTCGGTTCCATTGTTAACTGTATGTTCAACCGTGACTGCATGACGCATACCCATATCAACTTTATTGGTTCCGGCTTGCCATTGAAACTGCAACGTGAAGTGGCGAAAGAACTTTTTGGTTCTGAAGATGCTTACGATGAAACCAAAAACTACACGCCAATCAATGACGCAAAAATTAAATATGCTAAGTGGTCGCTGTTGCGGGTCTGTTTGCATAACGCCGTCACCCTGTGCAACTGGGTCTGGCCAATGACCGTTTCGCCGCTGAAAAGCCGTAATTACCGGGGCGATCTGGCGCTTGAAGCCAAATTCTTCAAAGCGATCACTGGCGAAGAGATGACTCAAGAAAAATTAGATTTAGCTGCAGAGCGTATCTTTACGTTGCATCGCGCCTACACGGTAAAACTGATGCAAACCAAAGATATGCGTAATGAACACGATCTTATCTGTTCCTGGGTATTCGACAAGGATCCGCAGATCCCGGTCTTTACTGAAGGTACTGACAAAATGGATCGTGACGATATGCATGCTTCGCTCACGATGTTCTACAAAGAAATGGGCTGGGACCCACAGCTTGGTTGTCCGACCCGCGAAACATTGCAGCGTCTGGGGCTGGAAGATATTGCCGCCGATCTGGCAGCACACAATCTACTGCCTGCGTAAGGAATGGGTGAGATGAATCATCAGGATGAATTGCCGTTAGCGGAAGTCAGCGAAATTGACGAGGCGAAGCGGCAATGGTTGCAGGGGATGCGTCACCCCGTTGATACGGTAACCGAACCAGAACCTGCTGAAATCCTGGCAGAGTTCATTCGCCAGCATTCTGCGGCTGGGCAGTTGGTGGCGCGCGCCGTGTTTCTCTCGCCGCCCTATTCGGTTGCAGAAGAGGAACTGTCAGTTTTGCTGGAAAACATTAAGCAGAACGGAGACTACGCGGATATCGCGTGTATGACGGGAAGCCAGGATGATTACTATTACTCAACGCAGGCCATGAGTGAAAACTACGCGGCGATGTCTTTGCAAGTTGTGGAGCAGGACATTTGTCGCGCTATTGCACACGCCGTTCGTTTTGAGTGCCAGACGTATCCTCGTCCTTACAAAGTCGCCATGCTGATGCAAGCGCCATATTACTTCCAGGAAGCGCAGATTGAAGCCGCGATCGCCGCGATGGATGTTGCACCTGAATATGCCGATATACGGCAGGTGGAGTCATCGACGGCGGTGTTGTACTTGTTTAGCGAGCGATTTATGAACTATGGCAAGGCGTATGGCTTATGCGAATGGTTCGAGGTAGAGCAGTTTCAGAACCCCTGAAATTTCAGGGAGATGTCATGGATAGGGTGGACAGTTGCAGCCACTGCATTAGGGGATAATCAGATGTCCTTCACTCGACGCAAATTTGTTCTGGGGATGGGAACAGTAATCTTTTTTACTGGTTCTGCGTCTTCTCTGTTAGCGAACACGAGGCAAGAAAAGAAAGTTCGGTATGCCATGATTCATGACGAGTCACGGTGCAATGGCTGTAATATTTGCGCCCGCGCATGCCGTAAAACCAATCACGTCCCCGCTCAGGGAAGCCGTTTATCGATAGCACACATTCCAGTCACCGATAACGACAACGAAACGCAGTATCACTTTTTTCGCCAGTCATGTCAGCACTGCGAAGATGCTCCGTGCATCGACGTTTGTCCGACAGCGGCATCGTGGCGTGATGAGCAGGGGATCGTACGGGTAGAAAAATCGCAGTGCATCGGCTGCAGTTATTGCATTGGCGCTTGTCCTTACCAGGTTCGCTACCTTAACCCTGTCACTAAAGTGGCAGATAAATGTGATTTCTGCGCTGAGTCCCGACTGGCAAAAGGCTTTCCGCCCATTTGCGTCAGCGCCTGCCCGGAACACGCCTTGATCTTTGGTCGCGAAGATAGCCCAGAAATTCAGGCGTGGTTGCAGGAAAATAAATACTATCAATATCAGCTACCTGGTGCCGGGAAACCGCACCTGTATCGCCGGTTCGGTCAACATTTGATTAAAAAGGAAAATGTATGAACCCGTCGCAACATGCTGAACAGTTTCAGAGCCAGTTGGCGAACTATGTGCCACAGTTCACTCCCCAATTTTGGCCGGTGTGGTTGATCATTGCCGGACTATTGCTGGTAGGGATGTGGTTGGTGCTGGGGCTGCATGCCTTGCTTCGTGCTCGTGGCGTGAAGAAATCAGCCACCGACCATGGTGAGAAGGTTTATCTTTACAGCAAAGCGGTCAGATTATGGCACTGGTCGAATGCGTTACTCTTTGTATTGTTGCTGGCAAGTGGGCTGATAAATCACTTTGCGCTGGTGGGCGCAACTGCGGTTAAAAGTCTGGTTGCGGTGCATGAAGTTTGCGGATTTTTGTTACTGGCATGCTGGCTCGGCTTTGTTCTGATCAATGCCGTTGGGGGTAATGGTCACCACTATCGCATTCGTCGTCAGGGTTGGCTGGAGCGAGCGGCAAAACAAACGCGATTTTATTTGTTTGGTATTATGCAGGGGGAAGAACATCCTTTCCCGGCAACAACACAGTCTAAATTTAATCCCTTACAGCAGGTCGCCTATGTTGGTGTCATGTATGGATTGCTGCCGTTGTTACTATTGACGGGGCTGCTGTGTCTCTATCCGCAAGCCGTGGGAGATATGTTTCCTGGCGTAAGATACTGGTTATTGCAGGCGCATTTTGCTCTGGCATTTATAAGCCTCTTTTTTATCTTCGGTCATCTTTATCTTTGCACCACGGGGCGTACGCCACACGAAACCTTTAAAAGCATGGTCGATGGCTATCACCGGCACTAACGAATGATCATTACACGAGCAGACCTGCGAGAATGGCGTATCGGAGCGGTGATGTATCGCTGGTTTCTGCGCCATTTCCCACGTGGCGGTAGTTATGCCGATATTCATCATGCACTGATTGAGGAAGGATATACGGACTGGGCGGAGAGTCTGGTTGAGTATGCGTGGAAAAAATGGCTGGCGGATGAAAACTTCGCGCATCAGGAAGTTTCTTCTATGCAAAAACTGGCCACAGATCCCGGAGAGAGACCATTTTGCAGTCAGTTTGCCCGCAGCGACGATCATGCTCGCATCGGCTGTTGTGAGGATAATGCCAGAATCGCAACTGCTGGGTATGCCGCGCAAATTGCCAGTATGGGTTATAGCGTGCGGATTGGAAGTGTCGGCTTTAACAGTCACATTGGCAGCTCCGGTGAACGCGCACGGGTTGCTGTAACCGGCAATTCTTCGCGGATAAGCAGCGCTGGAGATAGCAGTCGGATTGCGAATACCGGAATGCGAGTACGCGTTTGTACATTGGGTGAACGATGTCATGTCGCCAGTAATGGTGACCTGGTGCAAATCGCCAGCTTTGGCGCAAACGCCAGAATTGCCAACAGCGGCGACAATGTACACATCATTGCCAGCGGTGAAAATTCAACGGTAGTGAGCACGGGCGTGGTCGACTCAATTATTCTCGGGCCAGGAGGAAGCGCCGCACTGGCATATCATGACGGCGAAAGAGTTCGCTTCGCCGTCGCCATTGAAGGTGAAAACAATATTCGAGCCGGAGTCCGCTATCGTCTTAATGAACAGCATCAGTTTGTTGAGTGCTGATAGCTTTACCTTTAATCAAACGAAAGACGCCGACGTGCACGGGACGCAGGCTTTACGGCCGCTCGAGCCATCGCCTCACCAATTTCTGCACATGCCGTAAGTCCCTGAACGAAAGGCTGGTCGTGCATCAACCAGGGCAACGCGCCGAACGCTACGCGCCCACGAATATCTTCGGGTTGCTGTAACGTATAATCTTCGCCAACATCCGGTATTTCATCCCCTGTTTTCTGTACTTGTTCGCGTAGTCCAGGGAAAGGAATATCTTTCACTTTAAGCGGACGCTGCCCGCGGGCATCAATAAAAACGTCAAACGAGTAGCTATTGTCTTCCGTTTTCAGGACGGTGCGCGACTCATTAATTTCCATTTCGTAGTCTTCACCGAGGGCGAGTATATGAATGATTCCCGCTTCACGTAAGGCCAGTAGTCGACGAATAGACTCTGAAGGGATTGCCGCATAATTATCGATGAAAACCCGGGCAAGGCCTTTACTGAACCGTTTATGGTCGTGTTCATTCAGATGTGGAACAATTTCCTGTACAGCTTCATGCAGGCGCAGAATGACATAACGCCAGGGAACAGTATGTTTTTCTCGTTTATTGCGTTCGACTTCCTGGAGATTTTTTTCTGCCCAGTCAAATGGGTCGCGTTGTTTGCGCTCGGCAAACCAGGCTTGAGCAAAGGAATCGACATTCAGGCTCTTTAAGGCTATGCGTTGGCTCCAGCCTGGATCAGCAAACTTGATTTCCTCTACTATCAATCTAAATACCCGATCCAAAAGGCCATATTCGCCTTTTTGAATCTCAGCATTTAATGCCTGATCAGTGACGATGTGTAAGGGCTCGTAGGGAATAGGGCAATAGAAATCGGCTTCGGGTAAAATACCCGTGCGCGACATTAACGTAATATTTAGCTTTTCACTTGCGTTATCGCGGTGAAAAACGACGTGTTGTTTATCATCTTCAATGAACGAACCATGCTGAATAGCCACTGCCATTGCCGCATCCAGTCCGCTCAAGGATGTTCCCATAATACCCACGTTACACGCATCGACCTTTGCTTCCATCAGGCCTGACCACGGGCTGGGAAAATACGTTCTGGTTGCTTCTTCTTCATCAGGCCAGACGTGACCCGTGGCAATCACCGCTAAATCAAACGTCTCGCTGGGTAAATCCTGATTTGTAGCGATCATGACGCCAGCATTTGTAATTTGCAGATCGGTAACCTGGCATGATTCATAAACAGCCACTGCAAATTTTTGCTGTCGTGCCTGGTCTACTAATCGTAAAAATTGATCGCGGAAATATTCGCCCAGCAGAATTCGCGGTAAAAACTGACGATCGTGCAAAGTTTCTTTTTTAACGCCATAACGTTGGAGATGGCTGGCTTCTTGCTTTTGTAGCCATTCGAGATACGTACAATAAATCGGCGGTATTTCAATACTGGCAATATTTGCCAGCATCAGTTTTGAGTTTTCCTCATCACTGTATGGCATCCCGACACCGGCTTCATCAGCCTGCTCGAAGATAGAAATAGAAAGTGGCGTTTGTTGCTGTAGAAGCGAGAATAAGGTGTAGATCCCCGTAGGCCCGGCACCCACAATAGCAATTTTTTTCATTGTTACTTACCTGTAAGCATTCTTTCGAATTTAGTGTTATCAGATAAGTTTGGTTGAGATTTTTAGAATTTGAGAAATTTCAGACAGGGATGAAAAGGGCGCTAACCGCCCTTGATTAAATTCTGTCAGGCGAGTTTTGCCTGATTGATTTGACTCAGTGGCTCATTGACATCGAAAACTTTGGCGACAACTTCCTTAACGCCGAGATTTTTCAGTCGGGCAGTATGTTTTTCCAGATAGGCAAGGGCGCTTTTTTCATCAGTAAAAAGGTAGATCCCACCGGCTTCGTGGTTCTTTTCACTTTCTGTCCATACCTTCCACAGAAAACCAGGTTCCTGATTAATCGACTCAGCAAGCGGTTTAAGCTGCTCAGCCATTGCGTCGCCAAATGGGCCATTGAAAGAAAAATGAAGTTGTAACAAAGTTGCCATAGCGATTCTCCTTCTGATAACGCATACGAATACAGTGTAAATCTTTTAACGTATTGGATACAGAGAAGAAACAGAGGGAAAAAATGAGAAGACCAGATTAAGAAAATCTGGTGCGTCCGAGTGGACTCGAACCACCGACCCCCACCATGTCAAGGTGGTGCTCTAACCAACTGAGCTACGGACGCAGGATGGTGCGTTCAATTGGACTCGAACCAACGACCCCCACCATGTCAAGGTGGTGCTCTAACCAACTGAGCTATGAACGCAACGTTGTAGGTGACAACGGGGACGAATATTAGCGGCAGAGTGGGAAGGTGGCAAGAGGCAAAACGTAATTTTCTGCGCTATTTCGACCGTTTGAAGAGCTTTTAAGCAAATTGGCTATATTTTGTTGATTTGCAAGGGCGATTTTTATTCAGGATCGCATTTACATCTGATACAACCCAATAATCCGTGTATCAGAGTTTAAACAGAGTTGTTTGCCACCATCTCAAATCTGTCGTGGATAAATCCTTCGTAGCCTTTACACTTAGGTAGCAATAAAGGCACACAGATGCAGCAAAGGAATAAATCATGGGATCTGATGCGAAAAACTTGATGAGCGACGGGAACGTGCAAATTGTTAAGACCGGCGAGGTCATTGGCGCGACGCAACTTACTGAAGGCGAGTTAATTGTTGAGGCTGGCGGAAGAGCCGAAAATACCGTGGTCACGGGGGCTGGCTGGTTGAAAGTGGCAACCGGTGGGATCGCCAAATGCACACAGTACGGCAACAATGGCACGCTATCGGTCAGCGACGGTGCCATTGCTACAGATATTGTTCAGTCCGAGGGAGGCGCAATTAGTCTCTCTACGCTCGCTACGGTTAATGGCCGCCATCCCGAAGGTGAATTCAGCGTTGATAAAGGTTATGCCTGCGGTTTGTTGCTGGAAAATGGCGGTAACCTGCGTGTACTGGAAGGCCATCGCGCGGAAAAAATTATTCTCGATCAAGAGGGTGGCCTGTTGGTCAATGGGACAACCTCAGCGGTCGTGGTAGATGAAGGTGGTGAATTGTTGGTGTATCCAGGTGGGGAAGCCAGCAATTGTGAGATTAATCAGGGTGGCGTTTTTATGCTGGCGGGGAAAGCCAATGATACGTTGCTTGCTGGTGGCACCATGAATAATCTCGGTGGTGAAGACTCTGACACTATTGTTGAGAATGGA
>OJYG01000556.1_pt1 | contig 11830 bp, 12 predicted proteins | sample 1600841 | NCBI WGS metagenome assembly OJYG01 (sample SAMN04436709, study PRJEB24849) | human gut metagenome | biome: human gut; feature: NICU; material: stool | host: Homo sapiens | place: USA: Saint Louis, MO | collected 2010-09-09
TCCCATTCTTCCACCCCTCTCACCACCGATATCAGCCGGCAAGCCGACCTGATTCTGTGTTTTGAGCGTGAGCAAATTTCCGATTTGCTTGAGCAGAATCCACTGGCTATTCGCAAAGTATTTCTGTTCAATGACTTCGTGAACGCTTGCAAACATATGCATGCTGAGGGTCCGATTGCCGGCGATACCGCCGCAGACAAGCTCATCGAAATCATGGATTGCGTACCTATGCTGCGGCCGTTTCTGCCTACGGCACTCGAAACCGAAGACCCTCATCGTCAATCACGCGAGGTGTTTGAACGCGTGTATGCGGAAATCAAGCACGGCGTCGATATTATGCTCGGTGCTGTGGCCTGAATGCAATATCGGCGAATAGAGCCAGCAAAAAAGGCCGTCAGTTATTGCGATGTTGAAATTGCATATTTCTATATTCAATACGGCTGATATTGCGGGTTCTTGTTTCCTTTTTTCTTGGTATTGGCTAAATCAGTGCTATTCGAGGTGCGCAATACGTAGGTCAAATGTTCTTCAATTATGCAATCATGCATGCATATGATTTGTATAATGCGAAATTAGCTGGTTACAATTAGTGACGTAAATAAAAACACGTGACCAATGCAATAAGGAGAGCAATTATGGCTTCATTGCTTCAGGGATTCGAAGAGGTTCAGCTGATCAAGCCGGTGGGCAAGACCGTCCTGACCGTCACCGATTCCGCCATTCGTTTCAACAAAGCCACCGCTGAAGTGCTCGGATTCCCGGCGTACGTCAAGGTGCTGATTAACGACAAGACCAGGCAGATCGCCGTAACCCCGACCACCGCCAAGGCCGACAACGCCATTAAGTTCAGCAAACCCGAAGGCAAGCAGGCTGCTTCGGTAAGCGTCAAGGAAGCCACGCTCATTGAAGCAGCGAAGGCATACTTCACTCTGCCCGAGGCTCCGGAAGGTGAAATCGCCTACCAGTCCGTCAACGGTACCGCCTACCCCGAAAGCAAGACCGTGATTTTCGATGTGGCCAATGCCACCGCTGGCACCATGAAGCGCCGCGGTCGCAAGAAGGCCGCCTGATTCTTCTGCCTTGAAATGGTGCCCTGATTGAAGACGAGAGGCCGGAACCCGTAAAAGATTCCGGCTGTTCCGCTGACAAGTCAGCGGCCTCGTCTGAGACTTAATCCAAGCAGTACCAATACAGCGATGATGACCGTCGACCATCCCCGTCCAACTTGGTTGGCCAAGGCGATCAGCAGGCCCGTCATCAGGCCTTCCCGGTATTGCCGGTCAGATCTCGGACGGTTGTCATGGTCGTTGCCCTCCATGAGAACCTCCTCTTGAATTGTCACCAGTCACTACGCCGATTAGCGCGTTGACACCGTGCCAAGGCGCCACGCTAGTAGTTCCTTGGTTTGGTCTGTCCAGTGTACGGGGAAGGTTCGATGTGAACCGCGCCCTGATTGTTGGACTGAAGTAATTCAGATTCGATGATCGGAGGTGCGGTTTCTCATGTGTAGGGATCGCAGGCGTCATTACGATGACGGTTTCATGCGGGTCGTCGCCGACCTGATCCGGGGCGGGGCCGGGAGGCGTTCTCTCGCCCGCCGGCTTGGCGTGCCCGTCAGTACCGCGGGAAAATGGGTGTTGTCATACCGGTTTGGCGGGGAGGCGGCGCTCATGGGAGAACGCGAAGGCAACAGGAGATACGACTACGAGACGAAGCTCGCGGCGGTGCGCGACCATGTGGAGCATGGGCTGACGAAGGCCGAAGTCATGGAGAAGTACAGGATCGCGAGTCCCACCCCGTTGGAGCGCTGGTGCCGCGAGTACCGGTCCGGCGGCCCGGACGCGCTGCGTCCGAAACCGAAGGGCAGGCCCAGGGGCGCGAAATCCAAGCCGAGGCCGGCTCCCACAAGGGAACAGCTCCTTGAGGAGGAGAACGCGTACCTCAAGGCGAGGGTCGCGTACCTGGAAAAAGTCGACGCCCTGCTGGCGTGGAGATCGGCAACCGGGACAGAACGGTGATCGTCTCCATGCTGGCGGGGCTGGGACATCAGCTCCGGCACCTGCTCAGGGCGGCCGGGCTGGCGAAAAGCACGTATTACCATCTTCTGTCGCATCCGGCCGCCGTGACCCGGCCGGACATCGAGCCGATGGTCGCCGAGATATTCGCGCGCACGCCCAACGGGTGCGGCCACCGGCAGATACGCATGTGCCTCGTGCACGAGTTCGGGGTGCGGGTGAGCCACAAGAGCGTGCTGAAGGTCATGAGGCGCATGGGCCTGGAATGCCGGATACGCAGGCCGAACCCGTACCGGAAATACAGCTCGTACCGGGGCGAGACGGGCGCGAGGGTGGAGAACCTGCTGGAACGGGACTTCACGGCCGAGCGGCCGTGGGTGAAGCTGGGCACGGACGTCACCGAGTTCAGGGTCGCCGACGGCAAGGCGTATCTGGCTGCCGTATACGACATGGGATCCAAGGAGATCGTGGCCTGGGACGTCAGCCGGCATCCCGACATGGCCCAGCAGTGGCGCCTGCTCGCCATGCTCGAGGAGAAGCTGCCCGAAGACGCCAACCCGATCCTGCACTCCGACATGGGCTGGCAGTACCGGCACCGGTGGTGGCGCGACCGGCTCGCGGGACTGGACATCCGCCAGTCCATGAGCAGGAAGGGCAACTGCATCGACAACGCCGCGACCGAGCAGGTGTTCGGCCACCTCAAGGACGAGTTCTACGCCGGACGCGAGTTCGCCTCATACGAACAGTTCAAGAACGAACTGGACGCGTACATCATCCACCGGAACACCAAACGCCGCCAGATACGACTGGAGGGACACACCCCGGAGGAATTCCGGGACATGTCCCTCACAGCCCAATCAGGTACCCTTAATAAACCACGTCCAACAATCGGGGCGCAGTTCACAATGACGGAGAGTTCCCTCTTTGCGTATCTGGACCGATAAAGGTCTAGAAATTGAAATTGTCCGGATCAGCACCGTTGCGCTTGCCGGTGTCGATGGCGGAGATGGCGTTCATATCATCGACCGATAGGTTGAAGTCGAAGACCTCGAAGTTCTGCTTGATGCGCTCGGCATGAGTGGACTTTGGAAGCACGATGATACCGCGCTGGATGTGCCAACGAATCACTACCTGTGCAGCAGACTTGCCGTACTTGGCACCGATTTCGGCCAGTACTGGGTTGCTGAGTAGGTTACCGCCGGTGCCGCCGAGCGGACTCCATGCCTCGGTTGCGATGCCCTTGGCACGCAGCTGGCCAATAAGCTCTTGATTGGTGAATTGTGGGGAAGACTCAACCTGGTCTACAGCAGGTACCACATCGCTATGGGTCAGTAGCTCATCGATATGATGCTTTTGGAAGTTGCTGATGCCAACGGCCTTGGCACGGCCAGAGGCATAAATCTCCTGCAAGTCGTCCCATGCCTGCTGCCAGCCGTCTGCCGGCCAGTGAATCAGATACAGATCCACATAATCCACGCCCAAGCGGTCAAGGCTTTCTTGGAATGCATCCTTGCCGCGGCGTGCGCGAATATCGTCATTCCACAGCTTGGTGGTCAAGAAGAAATCGCTGCGCGGCACACCAGCACGGCGAATACCTTCACCTACTGAGGCTTCGTTGCGGTAAATCATTGCGGTATCGATATGGCGGTAGCCATTCTCCAGAGCCGTCTGCACCGCGTTCACTGTAGTATCACCATCCGGTGTCTGGAATACGCCCAAGCCCACCTGCGGGATGACAGTGCCGTTGTTCAGCATGATTGTCGATTGAATTGCCATAATGCCTCACTAGTCGTAGTATTCGTTCAATTTCCCATTCTAGAAACAAGACGATGCAATAAGCCGCGTTTTGCTGGCAAAGAATGATTCTTTATTTCAGCGCTACGATGAACGATATGACTACGGAATATGTGGCTGCATTTGATGCGGGGACCACGGCGTTGAAGGGTGCCTTAGTTAATGGGCAGGGTTGCATTGTAGCTAGCGCGAGTAGCGAACTTGACCTTATTATCAACGGCGACTATCGGGAGCAGAGCCCCGATCAATGGTGGCAAGCTTTCTGCTCGGCCTCCAGGCACATGATTGAGCAGGCGCGGCAATCCGAGTCAGAATTCAATGTGACTCGCATTCGTGGCATCATTTTCAGCGGTCAGATGCAGGATGTTATTGCTTTGAACGGCGAGCTCAATCCCGTCCGCAATGCCATTCTGTATTCGGATGGCCGAGCCGAGGAACAGGCCAAGCAACTCGCCGAGACATATCAGGGCGGTGCAGAACGTTTCCTGAACACCGTTGGTAACCGGCTCGAAGGCTGCTTGCCGTTGCCCAAGTTGATGTGGCTGCGCGAGCACGAGTCGGAAACGTACGCGCGCATTCGTCATGTATTGATCAGTTCCAAGGACTACTTGATCGCCCAATTAACTGGCGAATGCGTGGGCGATGTGGCGGCTTGTTCCACAGCCGGTGCCATGAATATCCGTAATGGCCAATGGGATGCCGAATTGTGCGAGGCCGCAGGAATCGACATGACCATGTTGCCACACCTGCACAATCCGCAAGACAACATTGGCGCAGTGACGGAATCCGCTGCACAACGCACCGGTTTCTTCGCCGGAACTGCGGTATACGCGGGCATTGGAGACGCGGGTGCCACCACGCTGGCCAGCGGTGTCAGCCACCCTTGTCAATACAACATCAATATCGGCACCTCAGGCTGGATCGCCACCGTTTCGCCCGAGCCGTTCACTGACAAGCCTGGTGCTGCGAATCTGACATTTGGTGTGGAAGAAGGCTTCGTGAATGCCGTGCCATACCTCAACGCCGGCGACGTGCATAAATGGGTTACCGGCGTATTCGCCGATGGCGATTATGCGGAAGCACATCAGCTTATCGAAACATCCAAACCCGGCTCCAACGGTGTGCTATGCCTGCCATATCTGGTGGGGGAGCGGTTCCCCGTAATGAACCCGAATATTCGCGGTGCCTATGTGGGCCTCGATCCAGACACCACCAAGGCAGACATGATGCGTGCCGCGCTTGAGGGTGTGGTCTTCTCCATTCGTCAAGGTATGGAAAGTTTTGACGCCAAACCCACCGAGATTTCCCTGATTGGCGGCGGAGCCAGAGAAAATGCGTGGTGCCAGATTCTGGCTGATGTGTTGGAGCATCCTATTGAAGTGTTCGCCAATGCCGATATTTTGCCAGCAGTGGCAATGGCCTCGTTGGTGTTCAATGCACCAGACCTGCTGCAATCAGTATGTGAACGCACTGTATACCAGCCGAATCCTGACACCGCACGCACATATGCCGACGCATACCGGCGATTCCTGAGCCTCTACCCGATGCTGCGAACGATGGATTAGGGACTTAGCATCATGAGGCAATCAGCAAATATGGTCCGCAAGCATATAGTGGTCACCGGACTGGTGCAAGGCGTGGGATTCCGTTATTTTACGGTGACTCAGGCACGTCGGCTTGGTGCACAGGGTTGGGTGCGTAATTGTAGCGATGGCTCGGTTGAGCTGGAGGCACAAGGTAGCAGCGACGCAGTGCAAGCCTTGGTTGAGCAATTAGCCATTGGCCCGCGATGGTCCGAAGTGAGTCACGTCGCCGTGTATGACATGCCGATTATCGATGAGACCGCTCGGGCATTTGGCGTGCGTCAATAACCTGCATCACGAACCCGCATCACGCACGATAATCTCACGATACGGGTGAACATGGGCGTTCCTCGCCGCTTAGGCCTCGCACATTGGTACGATGGGGCTTTATGAGTGAGAACATCATGCGAATCATTGACCTGCGTGGTCAGAACCTGTCCCGTGCCGAACTGCTTGCCGCGATGCCGCGTGCTGCAATGGGTACTTCCGAAGCCACCGATCTGGTGCGTCCGATTCTGGACGATGTCAAGGAACGCGGTGCCGCGGCCCTGCGCGACTTCGAGGAGAAGTTCGATCACGTGCGTCCCAAGGACCTGCGCGTGCCGGTCGAGGCGATCAAGGACGCCCTGGCCACGATCGACCCCGAAGTGCGCGCCGCCATCGAGGAATCGGTGCGCCGCGCCCGCGCCGTGGCCGCCAACCAGGTGCCGAAGGACTTCTACACCGACCTCGCCGAAGGCGCCCGCGTGGCCGAACGCTGGATTCCGATTCAGCGCGTCGGCCTGTATGTGCCCGGCGGCAAGGCCGTCTACCCGAGCTCCGTCATCATGAACGCTGTGCCGGCCCAGGCCGCCGGCGTCGAATCGCTGGCCATCGCCACCCCGCCCGCCCGCGACAATGAGGAAGGCCTGCCGAACAAGACCATCCTCGCCACCTGCGCCATCCTCGGTGTTGACGAGGTGTACGCGGTCGGCGGCGCTCAGGCCATCGCCATGTTCGCATACGGCGCCAAGGGCAGCGAGCCGCAGGACGGCGACATCCTGTGCGATCCGGTTGACAAGATCACCGGCCCGGGCAACATCTTCGTGGCCACCGCCAAGTCGCTGGTCTCCGCATTCGTGGGCATCGACGCGGTCGCCGGCCCCACTGAAATCGGCATCATCGCCGACGAAACCGCCAACCCGAGCCTGCTGGCCGCCGACCTCATCGGCCAGGCCGAGCACGATGAGCTCGCCGGTTCCGTGCTGTTCACCGACTCCACCGAGATTGCCGACAAGGTGCAGGAGAACCTCAAGTACCGCGTGCCGCGTACCGAGCACGCCGAGCGTGTCCACACGTCACTGTCCGGCACCCAGTCTGCCATCGTACTGACCGACGGTCTCGACCAGTCCATCGACGCGGCCAACGCCTACGCCGCCGAACACCTTGAGATTCAGACCAAGGATGCCGATGCGGTCGTCAAGCGCATCAAGAACGCCGGTGCCATCTTCCGCGGCCCGTACTCCCCGGTGCCGCTGGGCGACTACATGTCCGGCTCCAACCACGTGCTGCCCACCGGCGGCACCGCCCGCTTCGCCGCCGGCCTCGGCGTGCACACCTTCATGAAGCCGGTCGAAGTCATCGAATACGACGAGGAAGGCCTCAAGGCACTCGCCTCCCGCATCAACGCCTTCGCCGTTTCCGAGGACCTGCCCGCCCACGGCGAGTGCGTGCTCTCCCGCTTCGTCAAGGATCCGTATGACAAGGCCACCCTGCGCGAGCAGGAGAAGGAAGCCGGTCTGCGATGAGCTCGATTCCCGCAAACCTGCCGCTGCGCAACGATCTGATCGGTGAGGAGCCGTACGGCGCTCCCCAGCTGGATGTGCCGGTGTGCCTGAACGTCAACGAGAACCCGTATGCGCCGGACCAGGCCGTATGCGACACCATCGCCAAGCGTGTGCGTGAAATCGCCCCCACGCTCAACCGATACCCGGATCGTGAGCACATCGAATTGCGTCAGGCATTCTCCGATTACCTGGCCCGCGAATCCGGTACCCGTCTGGACGTGGACGAGCTGTGGGGCGCGAACGGCTCCAACGAGATCATGCTCCAGCTGTTCCAGGCTTTCGGTGGCCCGGGCCGCACCGCACTCGGTGCCGACCCGACGTACTCCATGTACCCGGAGTACGCCCGCGACACCTTCACCGGTTGGAAGCTCGCCCACCGCAACGCCGACTTCACGCTGAACGTCGACAAGGTGCTTGAGGCCATCGCCGAGGTCAAGCCCTCGATGGTGCTGCTCACCAGCCCAAACAACCCGACCGGCACCCCACTGCCGATGGAGGATATCGAGCGTATTCTCGCCGCCTGCGAAACTGCTGAAGTGGCCGGCGCGGGCGAGGGCGTGCACCCGATTCTCGTCATCGACGAAGCGTACGTGGAATTCCGCAAGCCCGGCACCCCGAGCGCGGTGAGCCTGATCAAGAACCACCCGAACTTGGCCGTCAGCCGCACCATGAGCAAGGCCTTCGCCTTCGCCGGCGCGCGAGTCGGCTACCTGGCCGCATCCAAGGGCATCATCGACTGCGTGCGTATCGTACGTATGCCGTACCACCTGTCCGCCGTGACTCAGGCCGCCGCACTGGCTGCCTTCGAACACACCGATGAACAGCTGAGCCGTGTCGAGCACCTGCGCGAAACCCGCGAGGCCACCGCCGCATGGCTCAAGGAACAGACCTACAAGGACCAGCCGCTTGAAGTGGCCGAATCCGGCTCGAACTTCCTGCTGTTCGGCGGGCACTTCGACAAGCGCGAAGCCATCTTCGACGAGCTCCTGAAGCGCGGCGTACTCATCCGCGTGGTCGGACCGGACGGTTGGCTGCGCGTGTGCATGGGCACCGACGAGGAGATGGAAACCTTCCGTAACGCCCTTGTTGAAGTGCTTCGTATAGTGGAAGCAGCATAAGGGACGTTTCTTTCCGATTGCGGCGAGACCCGAAGTGATTCGAGTCCCGCCGCAATCCAATATGTCGAATCACACAGGAGACATGATGGCAAGAACCGCGCACATCGTCCGCGAAACCAGCGAATCACACATCGACCTCGAACTGAACCTCGACGGCACCGGCAAAACCGATATCGATACATCCGTGCCGTTCTACAACCATATGATGACCGCGCTCGGCAAGCATTCGCTGATCGACCTGACCATCCACGCCCACGGCGACACCGACATCGACGTGCACCACACTGTGGAAGATACGGCCATCGTGTTCGGCGAAGCTCTGAAGCAGGCTCTCGGCGACAAGAAAGGCATCCGCCGCTTCGCCGACGCCACCGTGCCGCTCGACGAGGCGCTGGCCAAGGCCGTGGTCGACATTTCCGGCCGCCCGTACTGCGTGTGCAGCGGCGAGCCCGAAGGCTACGAATTCTGCATGATCGGCGGCCACTTCACCGGCTCGCTGGTCCGCCACGTCTTGGAATCCATCGCCTTCCACGCCGGCATCTGCCTGCACATGCAGGTGCTCGCCGGCCGCGACCCGCACCACATCGCTGAAGCCGAATTCAAGGCGCTGGCCCGTGCGCTGCGCTTCGCCGTGGAAATCGACCCGCGTGTGGACGGCGTGCCCAGCACCAAGGGAGCCCTGTGATGGCCGACGACAAGTTCGATCCGGACGAATCGCACTTCTCCGACGAGGAGCTTGAGGCTGCGCTCGCCGGATTCGAGAAAGAATTCGCGGACGATTCGGCATCCGGCGATGCCAGTGATGACGATAAAACAGCGGACGCTGCTTCAGCGAAGTCCGATTCCGGCGCGAATGATGATACGGCTGATAAGGCTTCCGCTGATTCCGGCCAGCCTATGACCGACGACGTCACCGGGTCCGTTGCGGATGCGGTGAACGAGGCCATGGCCGACGTGATCGACCCCTCGCTCGGCTTCGACAACGAACTCGCTGGACTGTTGGGTAACAAGGCGAAGGTGGCGCTGATCGTCACCCGTCTTGCCTCCGCCGAACTGTTGGCCGCGTTCTGCCAGCTGTCGGACATCTCCGCCGCATGCATCGGTGCCAATCAGGGGGCCGTCGCGGTGCTGAAGAATCTGGACGGCGACGGCCCGGAAGCCGCAGCCAAGGACCTGACCACCGTGGTATCCGGCATGGCCGTGATTCTTGCAGTCAACCGTGCCGACAAGCTCGAAGTGGCCATGTACGTGCAGGGAGAGGCCGGCCAGAGTTTCGCGCCGCCCGTGCTGTTCACCTCCACACCGCGCTTCGTCGAGGACCTGATGCTCGGCATCGTAACCCTGAACCAACTCAAGACCCAAGGGTTTGAAGTGGTGGATTCCGCTGGACTCGACCATGACCAGGCGATGCAGATTCTCGCCAACCATACCAAGCGTGGGCGTGGCGGACGCGGCTCCCGCATCGAATAGACGCCAACCAAACCAGTAGGGGATAGGGGAGAATATGACCACAGCGGTTGTTTTCGATTACGGTTTCGGCAATGTACGTTCCATGGTGCGTGCGCTCGCCAATCTTGGCGTCGACACCACCCTCACCTCCGATTACCGTCAGGCGCTGGGGGCCGACGGCCTAGTCGTGCCGGGCGTGGGTGCGTTCACCGCATGCATGGAAGGACTGAAGAAGGTCGACGGCGACCGTGTGATCTATGATCGCATCCGCGCCGGCCGCCCGGTGCTCGGCGTGTGCGTGGGCGAGCAGATCATGTTCGAACACGGTCTGGAGCACGGGGCCCATGCCGCGGGCATCGGGCTGATCGGCGGTTCGGTGAACCTGCTGGACGCCGACGTGGTGCCTCACATGGGATGGGACACGATCGAGGCCGCCCCCGATTCGGTGCTGCTCAACGGCGTGGAGAACGAACGGTTCTACTTCGTGCACTCCTACGCCGCGATGGAAGTGAAGCCGGCGGATACGTCCCGCTTCGACATCGATCTGAGCGATTCGCCCGAACGCGTGAGCTGGTGCTCGTACGGCCGGTCGCGCTTTGTGGCCGCCTACGAACACGGCCCGCTGTCCGCCACGCAATTCCACCCGGAAAAGTCCGGGGACGCTGGCTCCCAGCTCCTCAAGAACTGGATCGCCACGCTGTAAAAAGCATGAAGCTCCCTCTGACGAGGGAGCTCAAATTATGTATAAGTAACTGAAGAAAGGCTTTTCTTATGTCGTTGACTCTGCTGCCCGCCGTCGATGTACGCGATGGCAAGGCCGTGCGCCTGCGCCAAGGCGAATCCGGTTCCGAAACCGATTACGGTTCGCCGTTCGAGGCCGCCCGTACTTGGGTTGAGGCCGGTGCCGAATGGATTCACCTGGTCGACCTTGATGCCGCTTTCGGTACGGGCAACAATCGCGATCAGCTGCGTGAAATCGTTCATGAGCTCGGCGACCGCGTGAACATCGAACTGTCCGGCGGCGTGCGCGATGACGCCTCGTTGGATGCGGCCCTTGAGGCCGGTGCCGCCCGAGTGAACATCGGCACCGCCGCTTTGGAGAATCCGGATTGGACCGCCTCGGTCATCAAGAAGTACGGCGACCGCGTGGCTGTTGGTCTGGATGTGCGCGGTCACACACTGGCGGCGCGCGGCTGGACGCGCGAAGGCGGCGACCTGTTCGAGACCATGAAGTTCCTTGACTCCGTGGGCTGCTCGCGTTACGTGGTCACCGACGTGGCTAAGGACGGCATGATGTCCGGCCCGAACATTCAATTGCTGCGTGAAGTCGCTGAACGCACCGACGCCAAGGTCACGGCTTCCGGTGGTATCTCCAAGCTGGACGATTTGCGCGCCATCAAGGAATTGGCCGAGATCGGCGTCGATTCCGCCATCCTCGGCAAGTCGTTATACGCACGTGCGTTCACGCTCCAGGAAGCGCTCGCAGTCGCGAAGTAGGCAAAGGACTCGCCTTAGCGAGACTGTTAATCTACCTTCGCTCAGCTATCGCTTCACTCAGGCCTCGCCTACGGACAGCCCACTGGGCTGTCCGCTTAACGGCTCAGCGAGGGAGGTCGTCGGATTTGAGGAGATTTTTGAAGACGGCGTAGTCTTCATCATTCTGTTCGGCGTAGCTGACGGCGAATGAGGCGATGGCCTGATCGAATTCGTCGGTGCCACCCATGTAATTGGCGATCGCAATCGAATCGCCGGTGCGGGCGTGGGCGTGCGCCAACGACCATGCGCACATGCGTGACAGATCGCTCAATCCCGAAGCGTTGAGATTGTCGATATCAATCGACCCCTTGCCATTCCACAACTGGCGTACGTAGTAGTCGCGCGGTCGGCCATCCTCGGCCATAAAGCTCGACCAACCCAACAGCACATCGGCCGTATTCTGAATCAGCTTCTGCCCCTGAACCACGCGCTCACCGTGCGTGGCGTACGGCGACGCGCCGCAGTAATGCTCGAGCACGGAATACGTGGCTTCCTTCATCTGAATCATC
>OJYG01000570.1_pt1 | contig 11546 bp, 9 predicted proteins | sample 1600841 | NCBI WGS metagenome assembly OJYG01 (sample SAMN04436709, study PRJEB24849) | human gut metagenome | biome: human gut; feature: NICU; material: stool | host: Homo sapiens | place: USA: Saint Louis, MO | collected 2010-09-09
GACTTTCTTGGCGAAAACGAGAACCCCTACACCGGCCAGCAATATGTGCTAGAGTCACGCCATATTTACGATCTCAAAGTTATGCAGGTCGACCCGCTCGAGGCGCCGGATCTCATCTGGCTGCTGCAGCAGACGGGTGATGAAGTGCTGGATTACCGCCAGGCAGTGGCGTATTACGCCTCCTGCCGCCAGACTATAGAAGAGGGCGGAAACCATGCTTTCACGGGCTTTGAGAATCATTTCACCCAGATTGTCGATTTTCTTGGACTGCACAGCCACTGACAATCAATGCGAATTGCTAGTTTAAATCATGACGCAAACCTATAACGCTGATGCCATTGAGGTCCTCACCGGGCTTGAGCCGGTTCGCCGCCGCCCGGGGATGTACACCGATACGACGCGCCCAAACCATCTGGGCCAGGAAGTTATTGATAACAGTGTGGACGAAGCGCTGGCGGGCCATGCCAAACGCGTTGACGTCATTCTGCATGCCGATCAGTCGCTGGAAGTTATTGACGACGGGCGCGGCATGCCGGTGGATATCCACCCGGAAGAGGGCGTCCCGGCCGTTGAGCTGATCCTCTGTCGTCTGCATGCGGGCGGTAAGTTCTCCAACAAAAACTACCAGTTCTCCGGTGGCCTGCACGGCGTGGGGATTTCCGTCGTCAACGCCCTGTCCAAACGCGTGGAAGTGAACGTCCGTCGCGATGGTCAGGTCTACAACATCGCGTTTGAAAACGGCGAGAAGGTGCAGGATCTGCAGGTTGTCGGCACGTGCGGCAAACGCAACACCGGCACCAGCGTCCACTTCTGGCCTGACGAGAGTTTCTTCGACAGCCCGCGCTTTTCCGTATCCCGCCTGACGCACCTGCTGAAAGCCAAAGCGGTGCTTTGCCCGGGCGTGGAAATCACCTTTAAAGACCACGTTAACAACACCGAGCAGAGCTGGCATTACGAAGATGGCCTTAATGACTATCTGTGCGAAGCGGTAAACGGCCTGCCGACGCTGCCGGAAAAACCGTTCGTCGGTAATTTCACCGGTGACACCGAAGCGGTGGACTGGGCGCTGCTCTGGCTGCCGGAAGGCGGCGAGCTGCTGACCGAAAGCTACGTTAACCTGATCCCCACTATGCTCGGCGGGACCCACGTCAACGGCCTGCGTCAGGGTCTGCTGGATGCGATGCGCGAGTTCTGCGAATACCGCAATATCCTGCCGCGCGGCGTGAAGCTGTCGGCGGAAGATATCTGGGACCGCTGCGCCTACGTGCTCTCCGTGAAGATGCAGGATCCGCAGTTTGCCGGTCAGACCAAAGAACGTCTGTCGTCACGCCAGTGCGCGGCGTTCGTCTCCGGCGTGGTGAAAGATGCCTTTACCCTTTGGCTGAACCAGAACGTTCAGGCGGCGGAGATGCTGGCCGAAATGGCGATCTCCAGCGCCCAGCGTCGTCTGCGTGCGGCGAAAAAAGTGGTGCGTAAAAAGTTGACCAGCGGCCCTGCGCTGCCGGGCAAGCTGGCAGACTGTACCGCGCAGGATCTCAACCGTACCGAACTGTTCCTCGTGGAAGGGGACTCGGCGGGCGGGTCGGCCAAGCAGGCGCGCGATCGTGAATACCAGGCGATCATGCCGCTCAAGGGTAAGATCCTGAACACCTGGGAAGTGTCTTCAGACGAAGTGCTGGCCTCGCAGGAAGTCCACGATATCTCGGTCGCGATCGGTATCGATCCGGACAGCGACGATCTGAGCCAGCTGCGCTACGGCAAGATCTGCATTCTCGCGGATGCGGACTCCGATGGTCTGCACATCGCCACGCTGCTGTGCGCGTTGTTTGTGAAGCACTTCCGTACGCTGGTGAAAAACGGTCACGTCTACGTGGCGCTGCCGCCGCTGTACCGTATCGATCTCGGCAAAGAGGTGTACTACGCGCTGACGGAAGAAGAGAAAGCGGGCGTGCTGGAACAGCTGAAGCGCAAGAAGGGCAAACCGAACGTGCAGCGCTTTAAAGGGCTGGGCGAGATGAACCCGATGCAGCTGCGCGAAACGACGCTGGATCCGAACACGCGCCGTCTGGTGCAGCTGACGATCAGCGATGAAGACGAACAGCAGACCAACGCCATGATGGATATGCTCCTTGCCAAGAAACGTTCGGAAGACCGTCGTAACTGGCTGCAGGAGAAAGGCGATATGGCGGATATTGAGGCTTGATGCCCTCACCCTAACCCTCTCCCGCAGGGAGAGGGAATGGATCGTAGGCCCGGTAAGCGCTAGCGCCACCGGGCTTTTTTACATCAAAACTCCATCTTCACCGTAAACTGCACTTCGCGAGGGTCGCCAATCTGGTTGCCCAGGTTGTTGGTCGCAATGGATGAGGTGTAGTAGGTCTTATCAAACAGGTTCTTCACGTTGACCTGCAGCGTCACCGGATACTGCAGCTTCATCTTATAGGCCGCAAAGGCATCCGCCACAAAATAGCCCGGCAGATAATAATCCGCACCGTTGGTCGCTGAACGACGGCTCACGCCGTGTCCGCCGCCGCCCAACGTCAGGGTATTCCCGGCAAACGCATTATGAATGTCGTACGTCAGGAACAGGGAGCCGGTGTGGCGCGGCACATTCGGCAGCGGTTTGCCCGCGTAGTCCGGGTCTTCCAGCACCTTCGCGTCGGTGTAGCCGTAGCTGGCGATGATATTGGTGTTCTCGGTCAGCGATCCGGCAAGATCCACCTCCACGCCCTGGGATCGCACGCGTCCCGCGGTTTTGGCGATGGTTTCACCTCCCACGCTTTCGTTGTACAGCACGTTGCGTTTGTGGATATCAAACAGCGCGATATTGGCGGTAACGCCGTCGAACAGGTCGAACTTCGCGCCCAGTTCGTAGGCGTTTGAGGTTTCCGGCGGCAGGTCGCCAATGTAACTTGCAATGGACGACTGCGGCATAAACGTCTGCGAGTAGTTGGCAAACAGCGAGACGGATGGCGTGAGCTTGTAAACCAGCCCCAGCTTTGGCGTCCACTGTTCGTCACGGCTGTCGGTGTTGACGTTGAACGGACGACCTTTGCCCGCGTACTGGGTGTAATACTGATAGCGCATCCCGGCGACGGCGATCCACTTATCCGTCAGGTACAGGGCATCCTGCGCGTAGGCCGAATAACTCTCCTGCTTGAGCGTCTGGTCGCTGTCTGCGGCGGAGACGGTTGTACACTTGTTGAGTTTGCCGTAAACCGGATGGTAGATGTTGAAACCTTTGACGTTCTTACAGCGCATCATGTCCGTACGCAGCAAATCGTAATTCTCATACGATACGCCGGTCAGGATCTCATTGTAAAAGCCTGCAATATCCACATTCCCCTGCAGATCCGCGCGGGTGCTGTGCATGCGCTGGGTCGAGCCCTGGGTCGCATCCACGCGGCGGGTCAGGTTGCCGGTTTTTGCATCGTAGGCCATCACGCGGGCCTGGTTATCGCTGTATTTGTCCTGGCTGTAGCTGTAGTCGAACTTCGCGGTCCACTGGCTGTTAAGACGGTATTCCGCGTTCAGCTGCGCCAGATCGGACTGACCATCGGTCACGTTAAACGGCTCGTCAAAGCGGGTTTTGCGATCGACATCAACGGCTTTTTTAGTGTTGAGATCGAAGATCGTTCCGCGATCGAACGGCGTTTTATAGTCGCGATGCGAATAGAGCACGGTCACGGTGGCATCATCGCCGAACCAGGTGAGCGACGGGGCGATAAAGGTGCTGCGTTCGTTGCCAAAATTACGCCAGTAATCTTCGTCCTGATACTCACCCGTGAGGCGATACGCCAGACGCGTGCCGTCGATCGGGCCGGTCACATCGACCTGTCCGGTGCCGCCGCCAAAGCTGGAGGAGGTGGCGGACAGAGAACCACCGAAGGTTCTCTCCGGGCGTTTGGTGACGACGTTAATCAGGCCGCCCGGATCGAGAATGCCATACAGCGTTGAGGCCGGGCCTTTAAGTACCTCCACGCGCTCGGTGGCGGCGTTAAAGCTGCGCGGCAGGACGGTGCGCAGGCCGTTGGTCATGATCGAGCCGTCCCGGTTCGCGCCAAACCCGCGGCGCACGAAGGCATCCTGCGTACCGCCGAGGGTATTCGTCTGGACCACGTTGCTGACGTTATAGAGCGCCTCATCCAGCGTGGTGGCGTGCTGATCCTCCAGCACTTTATCGCTGACGGTATTCACCACCTGCGGGATATCCAGCATCGGCATGGTGGTCAGCGTTGCGGTGGAGGTGTTCAGCGGCTGGTAGCCGTTGGTGGCTTCCGCCGGCGTATTTGGATCGGCAGTGACGGTAAGCGTTTCGCCGTCTTTAGCCGCGGTGGTGTCCGCCGCCTGGGCCAGCGGCGCCATAAACAGCAGTGAAAAGAGCGCGCGCCCTTTTACCCCAGAGAGTGAAGGTGTGAACGTAGCCATTACATCTGTTATCCCAAAATATCCGTGAATCACCTTCACGGAAGAATGTGTGAGTCATTGCCCTTTTATGCTCTGCTCGTTAGCCAGAACCGGCATCGAACATGTAATTGAGAATCATTCAATCATGCGGGAATGTAGTAGTAAATGAAAAATGATAAAAATCGGCTACATGCATGAAACGCAACGGGAAAGCACAAGGGTAATTAATTATTTAATTGAAAAATAATGATTTATTAATTTCGTGGTCTGCACGGTAACGCTCCGTTACCCCTGGTTTTTTCAGGGTGTTTCTTCTCTTGACTACTACATGGCGTGGCGTCAAACTTTCAAAAGAGAATGATTTTTATTTATATTTGTTGCGCTTTTTTATTACGTTGGCGTTCACGTGGCTCACAACACAAAACAACCGGGACTGGTTCTGGAGAACCTCTCTGCGGGCTATCAGAAAAAAATCATCGTTGATGATATCTCCCTTGCGATCCCCCAGCAGAAAATAACCGTTCTGGTGGGCGCAAACGGCTGCGGGAAATCCACGCTGTTGAGCACCATTGCGCGGCTGCTGCAGCCGCTTGGGGGAACCGCGCTGCTGGACGGTAAAGCCATTCACGAGCAGCCGACCAAAGCCGTCGCCCGCCAGCTTGGTATTCTCCCGCAGTCCCCGCTGCTCCCGGAAGGGTTAACCGTTTTTGAGCTGGTCTCGCGCGGGCGCTTTCCCTGGCAAAACGTTATGCGCCAGTGGAGCGACGAGGACGAACTGGCGGTGGAAGAGGCCCTGCGCCTGACCGGCACGGCAGCGTTTGCCCATATGCCGGTGGAAAGCTTATCCGGCGGCCAGCGTCAGCGCTGCTGGATCGCCATGGCGCTGGCGCAGCAAACGCCGTATATCCTGCTGGATGAACCCACCACGTTCCTCGATCTTCGCTACCAGGTGGAGATCCTGGAACTGCTGCACGCCCTGACCCGCCAGCACGGGCGTACCGTGGTGGTGGTGCTGCACGATCTTAACTTTGCCGTGAACTACGGTGATTCCCTGGTCTTTTTACGCCAGGGAAAAGTCGAGGGGGTGTTACATGAAGGCGACGCCTGCACGCCGGATCTGATCAAAGCGGTGTTTGATGTGGACGTGCATATGTCCATCAACCCCTTGACCGGCAAACCGTTCTTTATGCCGTTTCGCCAGAGCATTCAGAAGCCATGATGCGCATCTCTCTGGCTTTCCTGATTTTCACCCTGCTGTTGGCAATGGGGGCGATTGCTCATCTGGGGATCGGTGCACGCTATATCGCCCCGCAAACGGTAGTGGAGGCATTCTTTCACTTCGACCCGCGCAATTTCGACCATAACATCATCATCAGACTACGGCTGCTGCGCCTCTGCGCCGCAATGGTGACAGGCGCCGCGCTCGGCGTGGCGGGCGTGCTGCTGCAGTCCGTGATCCGCAACCCGCTCGGCGAGCCGCATATTCTGGGCCTCAACGCCGGGGCAGCGCTGGCGGTGGTGATCGCCAGCGCGCTTGGGCTTTCGCTGCCGTTTGGTCGCCCGCTGATTGCCGCCGCTGGTGCCGCCGCGCTGTTTCTGCTGGTGCTGATGTTCTCCTCGACCGGTCGCACCGGGCTCACGCCGATGAAGGTCACCCTGTGCGGCGTGGCGATGTCGGCGTTTGCCTCGTCGATTACCGCCGCGGTGTTAATCCTGGATGAACAGACGCTGCTCTCTCTGCGCACCTGGCTGGCGGGTGATATCGCCGGGATCAACGCGCAGATGCTCCAGAGCGCCCTGTGGGCTGCAGCCGCTGGTTTTGTTCTTGCTATTGGGCTGTCGCCCTCGCTCAACATGCTGGCGCTGGGCGACAGAATGGCGCAGGGGCTTGGCGTGTCGCTGCTGAAAACCCGCCTCCTTGCCCTGCTGGCCATTGCATTGCTCTGCGGCGCGGCCGTCTCCATCGCCGGACCGATTGGCTTTATCGGCCTTGTGGTACCGCAGCTCATTCGCCGTCTGGTGTCGGTCGATTTACGCGCGATGGTGCCGCTGTCGGCCCTCTGCGGTGCGCTGGTGCTGCTGCTGGCGGATATCGCTGCCCGCACGCTGTTTACCCCCTGGGAGCTGGCAACCGGCATCATGACGGCCCTGGTCGGCGCGCCCGTGTTCATCCTTATGGCCTCGAGGATGTTCAAATGAACCGGGCCGGACTCCGCGCGATCCGTGTTGGCCGCCTGTCGGCGCTGGTTCGCCCGAAGGCGCTGGCGTACCTGTCGCTTTTCGCGCTGATGGCGCTAGGCCTGCTGGGCTTTGGCCTGACGCACGGTTCTCTGCCCATTCCCGCCTCTGCCATCGGGCGGGCGCTGTTTTCGCCTGAAAGTCTGACGGCGGAGACGCGCTACGTCGTGATGGATATCCGCCTGCCGCGCCTGCTGATGGCGGTGCTGTGCGGCGCGATGCTCGGCATGGCGGGGGCGGCGATGCAGTCCATCACCCGCAACGGACTGGCTGACCCGGGGCTTATCGGCGTGAAGGAGGGCTGTAGCGCGGCGGTACTGCTACTGATTTTTCAGTTCCCGGCGCTGAGCCTGGCCTGGCGTCCGCTGGTCGGCATGGCCGGCGGGCTGCTGACCGCGCTGCTGGTGATCGTCTTCGCGCGCGATATCTCGCGCCCGCGGTTCATTCTGATCGGCATCGGCGTGTCGTGGGCGTTTGCCGCGGCGATGGGCGTTTTTATCACCACCGCCGACGTGCGCGACGTGCAGACGGCGATGCTGTGGCTGGCGGGCAGCCTGCACGCGGCAAACTGGACGCTGGTGGGGCTGGCCGCGCTCTGGGCCGCCCCCGCGTTTGCGCTGCTGCTCTTTACCGCGCGGGCAGCGGACGTGGCGCTGCTCGGCAATCAGGCCGCTACGGGCCTTGGCGTGCGCACAACCCGGCTGGCGCTGCTGCGGGTTCTCGCTCCGGTGGTGCTGACGGCGGCCTGCGTCTCCTGCGTGGGCAGCATTGGCTTTGTGGGGCTGATTGCCCCGCATATGGCGCGCCTGCTGCTGCGCGGTGGTCAGACCGCGCTCCTGACGGGAAGCGCCGTGCTGGGCGCGCTGCTGGTGCTGCTGGCGGATAACGTCGGGCGTCTGGCATTCCTCCCGCTGCAGCTGCCGGCGGGAATTGTCATTTCATTGATTGGCGGACCGTTTTTCCTGCTGCTGCTCTGGCAGCGTCGGGACAGATTTTAGGGGATTATGATGCGTGTACTGTTTTCGATGCTGTTGCTGGTGGGGTTCGCGGTGAGCGCGGCGGAGCCGACGCAGGTCTTTACCGACGATCTGAACCGAAAGGTGGTGGTGCCGGTGCACCCGAAACGGATTGTCTCCTTACACGATCTGGACATCACCATTCCGCTGATTGAGCTTGGCGTGCCGCCGGTGGCGAGCCATGGCCGCACGCGGCCGGACGGCAGCCATTTTCTGCGCTCCAGCGGCATGTTAACCGGCGTCGACTTCGATAATTCCGATATCAAATTTATCGGCACGGCGGATATCGACATCGAAGCCATCGCCGCCGCCAAACCTGACCTGATCGTTACCGAGCCGACCCGCAACACGCCGGTGGAACAATTAGCGAAAATTGCCCCGACGGTGAGCATCGATCATCTCGACGGCGGCGCGCCGGAAATCTACCGCAAGCTGGCTCAACTGACAGGAACGCAGGCGCGGCTCAAGGTTCTGGAGCGGCGATATCAGGAGCAAATCAAGGCGCTGAAGGCGACCATCGACACGCGCAAAATCACCGTATCGGTGATTCAGGCCAATCAGGGGAAAATCAACGCCATGCACAGCTACCACTCGCTGGGCCGCGTTCTGCGCGACGCCGGATTCACCTTCCCGCCGCTGATTGAGGCCATCCCGGACGGAGGGCGCATCGACGTCAGCGCCGAGCGCCTGCCGGAGCTGGATGCCGATTTCGTCTTCGCTACCTGGCGCGGGGATACGGGCGGTAAACCGCAGGACGAGCTGGCGGCAATGGAGGCTGTCATGCCGGGCTGGTGTCAGTTCCTGACTGCCTGCCGAACCGGGCATTACGTGCTGATCTCGCGTGAAGAGGCGATCTCGAATTCGTTCGCGTCTTTAGGGCTGATGGCCGCGCAGGTGCAGTCACAGATTGCCGGGCGTCCGCTGCCGGAGGCCTCACGGTGATCCGCAAAGAGAAGGGGCGCGTGGATGTCTATGGCGACCGCTTTCGCGCGCGGGCGCATCAGCTGACGCCGCGACTGCTGCAGGTCGCACGCTATATCCATGACAACCGCGAGGCGGTGATGGAGCAGACCGCCATGGAGATTGCCGCCGTAGTGAAAACCTCGGATGCCACGGTGGTCCGCGCCATACAGGCGCTGGGGTTCGCCGGGCTGCGCGATCTCAAGCAGACGCTGGAGCAGTGGTTTGGCCCGGTGGTCACCTCCAGCGAAAAGATGTCCACCACGGTGAACACGCTCGCCAGCGACGTCAACGCGAGCATTGATTTCGTGCTGGAGGGACATCAGCACACCTGCGAGGTGTTATCCGAGCCCCACAACCGCTACGCGATGGCGCAGGCGGTCTCACTGCTGGCGCAGGCAAGGCAGGTTGCCATATTTGGCATTGGCGCCTCCGGCATTCTGGCCGAGTACACCGCCAGGCTGTTCAGCCGTATGGGGTTACCCGCCACGCCGCTCAACCGTACCGGGATCGGGCTTGCCGAACAGCTGATTGCGCTTCAGCGCGGTGACGTGCTGGTGATGATGGCGCAGAAATCCGCGCACCGGGAAGGGCAAACCACCCTGCGTGAAGCAAAACGTCTGGGCATTCCCACCATCCTGCTGACCAACGCCCTTGATTCGCGTTTCAGTAAGGAGGCCAGCGTGGTGATCCACGTTCCGCGCGGTGGCGAAAAGGGTAAAATCCCGCTCCACGGCACGGTGCTGCTCTGTCTGGAGATGATCATTTTGTCCGTCGCCGCCACCGAACCGCAGCGCGCCATCAAGTCGATGAAGCGCATCAACGAACTCCATCGCGGGTTAAAGCCGGGGAAGAAAAGCAGCTAAAAACAACAAAGCCCGGTGGCGCTAGCGCTTACCGGGCCTACGGTTCAGGTTTTGTAGGCCGGGTAAACGCAGTGCCACCCGGCAAATTCTACGAACTTAAACCCCTTGCTCCAGGATGCGGATGTGGGTTTCCAGCACGTCGCCCTTCACCGCGTCGCTCCACGCTTTCATGTGCGCGGTCTGCAGATGCGCTTCAAGATGCGCGACGGTTTCCCACTGCTCAACCATGATGATCGAGTCCGGCGCGGTAGCCTGGAAGCTGGCATCAGTGGCGGCATCCACCATCGGCGCGTAGCCGTGGCAGCCTTCTTCTTTCAGTACGGTCGGGATAATTTTCGCGAACTGATCCAGCACCGCCTGACGGTGATGTTGACCTGGACGAGTACGGATTTCTGCGATAACGGTAAGCATGTTTACTACTCCTTTAATTCCAGGCTACCAGTTAAGCAAAAATTTCCGCGAGATGCTTGCGATATTCTGCGATATAGCGCGGGACATCAGGCATTTTAATCACGTCGTTGACGATAAAGGTCGGCAGCGGATCCATGCCCAGGAACTGATTCGCCTTGTGGAACGGCAGATAAGCACCGTCTACGCCCACGCCTTCGAAGAACTGATCTTTCTCGGTAAAGGCTTCCAGCGGTGCGTTCCAGGTCAGTGACAGCATATATTTTTTGCCCTGAATCAGGCCGCCTGAACCGTATTTTTTGGACGCGTCAGAGCGGGTGCGGCCATCGCTGGCATACAGCGAACCGTGACCTTCCGTGAACACGTCGTCCATGTATTTTTTCACGGTCCACGGCGCGCCCATCCACCAGCCTGGCATCTGCCAGATCACCACGTCAGCCCACAGGAAGTTCTGCACTTCGGCTTTCACGTCGTAGTGGCTGTCCGCGCGCACGACCTTAACATCATGCCCGGCGTCGCGCAGGAAACCGTCCGCGACCTCGGTCAGGGTGTCATTCAGCTGGCCTTTAGAGTGCGCAAATTCTTTTGCACCGTTGATAATCAGGATGTTGCTCATTATTTGTCCTCGACGATGAGAGTATGCCGGGTATTCTACGCGCGAGGACGGAGCGGAAAAATGAGCAAAATGTGCAAAGTCTTTTGCTGGAGATGCAATAATCCGCTACCAGCTGACCTTCACCTCAAAGCCGCCTTCCGCCGCATTGCTCAGCGAGACGCGCATCCCGTGCAGCGCGGCAATGCGCCTGACGATAGAGAGCCCCAGCCCGCTGCCCGTGGCGTTCTGGCCCGGTGGACGATAAAAACGCTCGCCGATGCGCGCCAGCACCTCGGGGTCAACGCCGGGACCGTTGTCGCGCACGCTAAAGCTACGCGCGTCCAGCGTCACGTCCACCACGCTGCCGCGCGGACTGTAGCGGATGGCGTTGTCCAGCAGATTGCGCACCAGCAGGCTGAGCAGCAGGGGCTGCCCCTGACGTTTGACCTGCGGGGCATGGTTGATGAGGCGAATATCAATCCCTGCCTGCTGCGCCGGATGCCAGATATCCAGCACCGCCGACTGCAGTAAATCGGCAAGCGTTATCGGTTCGACATCGTCCAGGTTATCCAGCGAGTCCAGACGCGACAGGGTGAGGAGCTGATCCACCAGCCGCGAAGCGCGGTCGATTCCCGCATGCAGCTGTGCCAGCGCTTTTTCCCGCGCCTGCGGATCGTCCTGCGAGAGCTGCGCCACGTCAGTTTGCACCTTCAGGGCCGCCAGCGGGCTGCGCAGCTCGTGGGCGGCATCGGACGTAAAGCGGCGCTCGCGGGTCATCATCTCCTGGGTGCGTGCGAAGAGGTGATTCAGCGCGTCGAGCAGGGGGCGCACTTCCGTGGGCACACCCTGAAGCACAAGCGCATCGGTCGCATCCGGCGAGCGGGAGCGCAGGGTCTGCGCCAGCTTTTTGAGCGGCCTCAGCTCCCGGCTCAAGAGGAGAACCAGCAAAAGCAGCATCACCGGCAGCGCCACCAGCCAGGGCGTGAGCTGCGAGCTGACCACGTCCAGCGCCATATCCTGGCGGTACTCCCACTCCTGACCGACCACCACGCGGTA
>OJYG01000575.1_pt1 | contig 11408 bp, 9 predicted proteins | sample 1600841 | NCBI WGS metagenome assembly OJYG01 (sample SAMN04436709, study PRJEB24849) | human gut metagenome | biome: human gut; feature: NICU; material: stool | host: Homo sapiens | place: USA: Saint Louis, MO | collected 2010-09-09
ACCGGCTGAACTTATTATCATCGGCGGCGCAGGGGTAGGGGCTTTTATCGTTGGCAACAACGGTAAATCGATCAAGGGCACGCTGAAGGCAATTCCGTTGCTGTTCCGTCGCTCAAAATACACCAAAAGCATGTATATGGATCTGCTGGCACTGCTCTATCGCCTGATGGCGAAGTCGCGTCAGCAGGGCATGTTCTCGCTTGAGCGGGATATTGAAAACCCGAAAGAGAGCGAAATTTTTGCCAGCTATCCGCGAATTCTCGCTGATGCCATGATGCTGGATTTCATCGTCGACTATCTGCGACTGATCATCAGCGGCAACATGAATACCTTCGAAATCGAAGCGCTGATGGATGAAGAGATTGAAACCCATGAAAGCGAATCGGAAGTGCCGGCTAACAGCCTGGCGCTGGTCGGCGACTCGCTTCCGGCATTTGGTATCGTTGCTGCGGTCATGGGGGTGGTTCACGCCCTGGCCTCGGCAGACCGTCCGGCAGCTGAGCTCGGCGCGCTGATTGCCCATGCGATGGTGGGTACCTTCCTCGGTATTTTGCTGGCGTACGGCTTTATCTCTCCGCTGGCCAGCGTGCTGCGCCAGAAGAGCGCGGAAACCACCAAAATGATGCAATGCGTGAAGATCACGCTGCTCTCTAACCTCAACGGTTATGCGCCACCGATCGCGGTTGAGTTTGGCCGTAAAACGCTTTACTCCAGCGAGCGTCCGTCGTTTATCGAGCTTGAAGAACACGTGCGTGCGGTGAAAAACCCAAACCAACAGACGACAACTGAGGACGCATGAAAAACCAGTCCCATCCGATCGTCATCGTAAAAAAACGCAAGCACAAGGGCGGTGGGCATGGCGCGCACGGCTCGTGGAAAATCGCGTACGCCGATTTTATGACCGCAATGATGGCGTTCTTTCTGGTGATGTGGCTGATCTCCATCTCCAGCCCAAAAGAACTGATCCAGATTGCCGAATATTTCCGCACGCCGCTGGCAACGGCGGTGGCCGGCGGGCCGCGTATCTCTAACAGCGAAAGCCCGATCCCGGGCGGCGGCGATGATTACACCCAGCAGAAGGGTGAGGTGAAAAAAGAGCCGAACATCGACGAGCTGAAACGAAAGATGGAACAGGCGCGGCTGAAAAAACTGCGTGGCGATCTCGATCAGCTGATTGAAGCGGATCCGAAGCTGCGCGCGCTGCGACCGCATCTGAAGATTGACCTGGTGCAGGAAGGGCTGCGTATCCAGATTATCGACAGCCAGAACCGCCCGATGTTTAAAACCGGGAGTGCGGAAGTCGAACCGTACATGCGCGATATTCTGCGTGCCATTGCACCGGTGCTGAACGGCATTCCTAACCGAATCAGCCTGTCAGGCCACACGGATGATTTCCCGTACGCCAGTGGGGAGAAGGGATACAGCAACTGGGAACTTTCTGCCGACCGTGCCAACGCCTCGCGCCGCGAGCTGGTGGCAGGTGGGCTTGATGATGGCAAGGTACTGCGCGTAGTCGGCATGGCCGCAACCATGCGCGTTTCCGACCGCGGGCCGGATGATGCCATCAACCGTCGTATCAGTCTTTTAGTGCTGAACCAGCAGGCGGAGCAGGCCATCCTGCATGAAAACGCCGAAAGTCAGAATGAGTCACTGGACGATTTAAAACAGCCTGGGGCCGTTCCTTCGGCTGCCGTTCCAACATCGCCACCAGCCAATCCGAGGTGATAGCGTGAGCATGGATATTAGCGATTTTTACCAGACATTCTTTGATGAAGCCGACGAATTGTTGGCCGATATGGAGCAACACTTGCTCGATTTGGTGCCCGAAGCACCGGATTCCGAGCAGCTCAATGCCATCTTCCGTGCGGCGCATTCCATTAAAGGCGGAGCCGGAACGTTTGGATTTACCATCCTGCAGGAAACGACCCATTTAATGGAAAACCTGCTTGATGAAGCACGACGCGGTGAGATGCAGCTCAATACCGACATTATCAACCTGTTTTTGGAAACCAAAGATATTATGCAGGAACAGCTCGACGCCTATAAAAGTTCGGCAGAGCCTGACGCCGCCAGCTTTGAATACATCTGCAATGCGCTGCGCCAGCTCGCGCTGGAAGCCAAAGGTGAGGTTACCGCAGCCGTGGTTCCTGCCGCAAAACTGAGCGTTGTGGATACGGTTGCCGCACAGGCGTCTGCCCCTGCCGACGCACCGGCGGGCAAACTGCGCGTGGTGCTGTCTCGCCTTAAAGAGAATGAAGTTAACCTGCTGGAAGAAGAGCTGGGTAACCTGGCGAAATTAAGCAATGTGGTTAAAGGCAAAGACAGCCTGGCCGCGACGCTTGATGACGGTATTGGCCAGGACGATATCGTGGCGGTGCTGTGCTTTGTGATTGAAGCCGATCAAATCGCCTTCGAAACCGAAACGGTCGCGGTTGATGCCCCTGCGGCTGTGGAAGAGGCGGCTGTTGTCGCTCAGGCTGCCGCACCGGCTGTGGCGCCTGCGGCTCCGGCGCTCAAGGCGGTGCCAAAAGAGGCTGCTGCACCGGGCCGTGGTGAAAAACCTGCCGCGCGCTCCAGCGAGTCGACCAGCATCCGTGTCGCCGTTGAGAAGGTTGATCAGCTGATTAACCTGGTGGGCGAACTGGTGATCACCCAGTCGATGCTGGCGCAACGTTCAAACGAACTTGACCCGGTCACCCACGGGGATTTGATTACCAGCATGGGCCAGCTGCAGCGTAACGCCCGCGATCTGCAGGAATCGGTCATGTCCATCCGTATGATGCCGATGGAATATGTCTTCAGCCGCTTCCCGCGTCTGGTTCGCGATCTCGCCAGCAAGCTGAATAAACAGATTGAACTGACCCTGATGGGCAGCTCAACCGAACTGGATAAAAGCCTGATCGAGCGCATCATTGACCCGTTAACGCACCTGGTGCGTAACAGCCTCGACCACGGTATTGAACTGCCGGAAAACCGCATTGCCGCAGGGAAATCCCCGGTCGGGAATCTGATCCTGTCTGCGGAACATCAGGGCGGAAACATCTGCATTGAAGTGACCGATGACGGCGCAGGTCTGAACCGCGAGCGCATCCTGGCAAAAGCGATTTCGCAGGGAATGGCGGTCAATGAAAACATGACCGACGAAGAAGTGGGCATGCTGATCTTCGCACCGGGCTTCTCTACCGCAGAGCAGGTGACCGACGTCTCCGGGCGCGGCGTGGGCATGGACGTGGTGAAACGTAACATCCAGGAGATGGGCGGCCACGTTGAGATCCAGTCCAAACAGGGTTCCGGCACGACCATTCGCATCCTGCTGCCGCTGACGCTGGCGATCCTCGACGGCATGTCCGTCAAAGTGGCGGACGAAGTCTTTATCCTCCCGCTGAACGCCGTGATGGAATCCCTCCAGCCGCGTGAGGAAGATCTGCATCCGCTGGCGGGCGGCGAGCGCGTACTCGAGGTTCGCGGTGAGTACCTGCCGCTGGTGGAACTGTGGAAAGTGTTCGAAGTGGACGGGGCGAAGACCGAGGCCACGCAGGGTATCGTGGTGATCCTGCAAAGCGCGGGCCGCCGCTACGCATTGCTGGTCGATCAGCTGATTGGTCAGCACCAGGTGGTGGTGAAGAACCTCGAAAGCAACTACCGCAAAGTGCCGGGTATTTCTGCCGCCACCATTCTGGGTGATGGTAGCGTGGCGCTGATCGTCGACGTGTCGGCGCTTCAGGGATTAAATCGTGAACAACGTGTGGCGTACACAGCCGCCTGATTAAGTAGAAGGTAATAACATGACCGGTATGAGTAATGTAACGAAACTGGCGGGCGAGCCATCAGGACAGGAATTTCTGGTATTCACTTTAGGCGATGAAGAGTACGGCATCGATATCCTGAAAGTGCAGGAAATCCGTGGTTACGACCAGGTTACCCGCATCGCTAACACGCCTGCGTTTATTAAAGGTGTCACCAACCTGCGTGGCGTCATTGTGCCCATCGTGGATTTGCGCGTGAAGTTCAGCCAGGGCGACGTTGACTACAACGACAACACCGTGGTGATCGTCCTGAATCTGGGGCAGCGCGTGGTGGGGATCGTGGTGGATGGCGTGTCTGACGTGCTTTCCCTGACCTCTGATCAGATTCGTCCTGCGCCAGAGTTTGCGGTCACGCTGTCGACCGAATACCTGACCGGTCTGGGCGCGCTCGGCGAGCGTATGCTGATTCTGGTGAACATTGAGAAGCTGCTGAACAGCGATGAGATGGCGCTGCTGGATATCGCCGCGAGTCACGTAGCCTAAAACAAAGCCGGGTGGCGCTGACGCTTACCCGGCCTACGCGTTCGAGCCATTTGTAGGCCGGGTAAGGCGAAGCCGCCACCCGGCTTTTTCATGCCATTACGCTTCCTGCTTTACCAGTTCAGCTTCAGCTTCCGCGTCCCGCGCGCCTTCATTCTGCGACAGCATGGCGGTCGCAATACCATTACCCAGAACGTTAATTGCGGAACGGCCCATATCCAGGAAGTGGTCGATCCCCATCAGCAGCAGAATACCGGCGACCGGAATGTTAAAGCTTGGGATCGTCGCGGCCAGCACCACCAGCGAGGAGCGCGGTACGCCCGCAATCCCTTTTGAGGCCAGCATCAGGGTCAGCATCAGCACCGTCACCTCAGAGAAGCTCAGATGAATGTTGTACGCCTGCGCGATAAACATCGAGGCGAAAGAGCAGTACACCATCGACCCCACCAGGTTGAAGGAGTAGCCAATCGGCAGTACGAAAGAGGCGATGTTGCGCGAGCAGCCAAAACGCTCCAGCTGCTCCAGCGTTTTAGGGTAGGCCGCTTCAGAACTGCTGGTGGTAAACGCCACCAGAACCGGATCTTTCAGCATGCTGACCAGGCGGAACACCTCTTTTTTCAGCACCATGTAACCCACGGCCAGCAGCACCATGCAGGTGAGAAGAATGGCAACATAGTAGCCGCCAATAAAGGAGGCATAGTTCAACAGAATGCCCAGGCCCTGCGTGGCGATGACGGAGGAGATTGCCGCGAAAATGGCCAGCGGCGCAACGTACATTACGTAGCCTGTGACCTTCAGCATAATATGAGAAACCACGTCCAGCGCGGCCACCAGCGGGGCGTTGAATTTCTGCCCCAGCGACGCGCCGCCAATGCCGAAGAACATGGAGAACACCACAATCTGCAGGATCTCATTGTTCGACATCGCCCCCGCGATGCTGGTCGGAATGGTATGAGACAGGAACGCTTTCAGCGTCATCCCACCAACGGCTAATCCGGTATCCACCGCCTCGGTCGGGACGGTCAGGTTCAGTCCGCTGCCCGGATGCTCCAGCGTGACGATAAACAGGCCGACCAGAATTGAGAGCACGGATGAGCTGATAAACCATACCATCGCTTTGCCGCCCACGCGGCCAATGGTGGAGGTTTCGCCCAGCTTCATAATGCCGACGGTGAGCGTACTGAAGACCAGCGGCGCAATGACCATTTTGATCAGTCGCAGGAAAATATCGGTCAGAAGGGTAATATTATCCGACCAGGCTTTGATGGCATCCGCAGATGCATATTCATGAATTGCTGCCCCTGAAAGAATACCCGCCAGCATGAATATCACGATGAAGAGTGTGAGTTTGTTTGCACTTGCCACGAAAAAAGACCCTCTATGCGCTTCAGATGTAGCCCGCACCGATACATATAAATTTTTTATTACGACGCGGGAAATTATTCGGCACATAAATTGACGCAAAGCGTAGGGGGATACAACTCCTTTTTAAGTTTTATTAATTTTGTTGTTATTGCCCTGACGATATATTGTGATCTGCATCACACTTTAATGGATATATTCTCTCCTGATAGCATGAAAATGCTGAAAAAAATAACTTAACTCTCTGTTATTTAAGGAAATAAGAAGTCAATAAGACAAAGTGCTTATGCGTTATGGGGCAGGTGGTCGAAGCGATATCCGTAAACTAAATTCTCAATAACCCCCCTCAGAGGAACATTAAGCGGGGCTAACATCTTGAACGACAAAAATAAAACGTGGCAAGGGAACGGAGACGTCTTCTGGAGGGTGGTAAATGAAAAGAAAACTCCTTTTGATCTGCGCAGGCACCTTACTGACTGCGACAACGGTCCATCAGGCGCTGGCCGTCACCAGTAGCGGCACCATCGGCGCGACGCTGACGCTCACGAACGGTTGTCTGATAAACGGATCGCCCACGCAAAACGGCATTAACTTCGGGACACTGGATTTCGGCACCCATCCCGCAACGTTTTCCACTCTGACCACGCAGCTCACCGGCGCCAGCGGCGGAAACACCTTCACTATTCAATGTACGACCGCCAGCTATACGGTGGCGATCACCGGCAACACCAACTCCACCGCACCCGGCACCGTTGTCGGCACCCCGGGAACCCCTGCGCGCTATCTGGTTAACACCGCCAACGCGGCACAGGGCGTGGCATACAGCCTGTACAGCGACAGCGGGTTTAACAGCGTGATTGCCAATAACACCGCGCTGCCGATCGCCTCTACGGCCGGAGGGGTGGACAGTTACACCCTCTACGGGCGTATTACCGGCGGCGGTAACAGCGTGACGGTCGTCCCGGGCACCTACACCGACACGATTAACGTCAGCGTCACCTATTAGTCCTGCACCGCCATGAAGGCAACTCTTACTGGTCTGCGCATATGCGCAGAGGGACACGTGCAGCCTTTTTTCGCGCTGATCGTCGGATTGCTGATGGCGCCCGCGGCGGAGGCGGTGACGTCGCAGTCCTTTAAGGTCAGCGCGACGATTGTTCCGGGATGCGCGGTGGCCACCGGCAGCGGAGGGGTTCTCGGGACGCTGGATTTTGGCACCCATAACGGCGTCGAGAGCGCACCGGTAAGCACCAGCTTTGTGCCAAACGGGGCGTTGTCTATCGCCTGCACGCCGGGCGTGGCGCTGAGCATGAGCATTAATGGCGGACAGAATTATTCAACCGTTCGCCGCATGAAGCGCTCGAACGGCGCCGACGTGGTGGGATACCGGCTTTACAGCAGCAGCTCGCTGGCAGCGAACAGCGAAATTGGCGTCAACCAGGCGATACCGGTGACCTATAGCAACAGCAATAACATCGCGCTGCCGCTTTTTGGCGTGGCGCTACTGACCGGATTTAGCCCGGCAGGAACGTATTCCGATCAGCTCACCGTGACCTTGTCATGGTAATAAAGGGAGAGTGTTGATGAAGCCAGTTTTCAGACCTGTTTGTCTGGCGGGCGCGTTGGGAATGGCTGTGGCAACCGGTCAGGCGCAGGCGGCAGCCACCATTCTGCTCTGGCCTATCGACCCGTGGCTTGCGGCAGACGCCAACGCCACGGAGCTGTGGATCCAGAACCAGGGAAACAGCGCCACCACGATGCAGGTGCGAATTGTGCGCTGGAAGCAGGAGGACGGACACGAACGCTACACCGCGCAGCAGGATGTGGTCGCCAGCCCGCCCATCGTCACGATTGGCACAGGCAGCAAGCAGCTTATCCGTCTTATTAAGCAGGCCCGCGTTCCCGCAGGCGTCGAACAAGCCTACCGCATTATCGTGGATGAAATTCCTCAGCCTGATGCCAAAGCAGAACCCGCCATCGGCCTCAAGTTGCAGATGCGTTACTCCATTCCGCTGTTTGTGTATGGCCAGGGGATCCCGACAATAAAAGAGGGGGCGCATCACGCGCTGGTGGAGACCCGGAACCTGAGCTGGCGGGTGACGCGAGCGGATGGGCAGCCGGTACTGGAGGTTCGGAATCGGGGGGATGTCCATGTCAGGCTGAGCCAGGTGGCGCTGGAGCAGGGAGGGCAGAAACGCACGGTCGCGGAGGGATTGCTGGGTTACGTACTTCCCGGCAGCACCCGCAGCTGGCCGATACCCGCAGGCGTTCGTCAGCCAGAGCGGATGAGCGCGCAGATTAATGCCAGGGACGCACAATGGCAGTCGACGCCCGTCAACTGAAGCCGGCGATGATGATACTGCTTTGCGTCAGTTCCGCGACCTGGGCTGAGTCCGGCGATGACAGCCTTCCGCCGCCGCCCCAGGCACAGGCGATACATGATGAAGCGGTCTTCCAGCTTGCCCTCGTGCTCAACCACTACGATACCGGTCTGGTCGTGCCCGTGACGCAGCGCAAAGGCGCTTTCTTTATCTCCAGCGCTGACCTGCTGCGCGCGGGACTGCCCCCGGAACATGTTCCTGCCGGAGAAGTGAATCTCTCATCGCTTTCTCAGGTTCGGGTGGAGTACGACAGCGCCGGGCAACGTCTGCTGCTGACCGTTCCCCGGGACTGGGTTGCATCCCGCGTGACGCCGTTCGGCGCGCAAACGGCGCAGGCCAAACCGCACTTCGGGCGCGGAGCGCTGCTTAATTACGATCTCTACACCAACCACACGGAGCATATCGGCGGACAGGCGTCCCTCTGGCATGAATTCCGCTATTTCAATGAGAACGGCTCGTTTTCCTCCACCGGCTATGCCCGGGAAAATTTCACCGGTAACGACGGTCAGCAGGAAGGGTATGTCCGCTATGACACGACCCTGCTGTTCACGAATGAGGATGACGCAATGAGCTGGAGCGTCGGGGACGTGATCAGCGATGCCCTGAGCTGGAGCTCCAGCGTGCGGATGGGAGGGATCAGCGTCGGGCGAGATTTCTCCCTGCGCCCTGACCTGGTGACGTGGCCGCTGCCCGAATTCGCGGGGGAAGCGGCGGTACCCACCTCGGTGGATCTCTTTATCAACGGCTATCGGTCCGGCTCAACCCAGCTTCAGCCGGGCCCCTTCACCCTGACCAATCTGCCCTATATCAACGGCGCCGGGGATGCGGTACTGGTCACGACGGATGCATTAGGGCGCCAGGTCAGCACCACGCTGCCGTTTTACGTCTCCAGCGACCTGCTTAAAAAAGGGCTGAGCGACGGCGCCGTGACGCTGGGCAGCCTGCGGCGTAATTACGGTATCAAGAATTTTGACTACGGCCCGGCGGCAGGCAGCGGTTCGTATCGCTACGGGGTGACGGACTGGCTGACCCTGGAAGGGCATGCGGAAGGGGCGCAGGAGCTGGCGCTGGGCGGGGCTGGGACGGTGATTAAACTCGGCCAGTTTGGCGTGGTGAATACCTCTTACTCGCAAAGCCGCATGCGCGGGGAGGCGGGCGGGCAAATCAACTGGGGTTACCAGTACAGCACCAGCGAGTACAGCGTGGCCACCCAGCACACGCGTCGGGACCGCGGCTTTGGCAATCTGGCCCTCTACGACCAGCCTGCGGTGTATGACGATAACGATAAACCCATCGCCAGCTTCAGCCGCAATACGGACCAGTATTCTCTGACCTTCAACCTGGGACAGTACGGCAACATCGGCGCAGCCTGGATTGGCGTGGAGAGTTTTGACAGTCAAAAAACCGAGCTGCTTAATCTCTCATGGAGCCGTAATTTGTGGGGCGCGAGCAGTATTTACCTCGCCGGGAGCCGGGACCAGCAGCGGGGAGACTGGACGGTCGCGCTGTCGCTGCAGGTGCCGCTGGGGGCACGCGACAGCGCCGCGTTCACCGTCGAAAACACCCCGGATGCGGGCAACACCCAGCGCATTAACTACAACCATTCCATGCCGTCTGACGGCGGCTTTAGCTGGAACATGGCCTGGGCCAACCAGTCAAAATCCAGTGACTATCAGCAGGGCACGCTGGGCTGGCGTAATAACAATATTGAACTGCAGGGCGGCGGCTACGGCGAAAGGGACATGATGACCTGGTGGGGCGAGGCGATGGGCGCGATTGTTCTGATGGACGGCGAGCTGTTCGCGGCGAATAAGATCAACGATGCGTTTGTGGTCATCAGTACCGACGGCCATCCGGACGTGCCCGTCAGCTATGAGAACCAGCCCGTTGGCAAAACGAATAACAACGGTTACCTGCTGGTCAGCGGGGTGTCGGCGTATTACCCGGCAAGCTACCGCATTGATACCCTGAACCTGCCGGCGGACACCCGGCTGAAAGAGACCGAGCGGCGAATTGCGATTCGGCGTCACAGCGGCTATCTGGTCGATTTCCCGATGGAGCAGGAGAGAGTGGCAAGCGTCATCCTCCACGATGCGCGCGGCCAGGCGCTGCCGGTGGGAAGCCAGGTCCGGCGTGCCTCGCGCAGCAATGCGGTGGTGGGGTATGACGGTATTGCCTGGCTGGAAAACCTTAGCGATGTGAATCCGCTGGAGGTGATCGCGCCTGACGGAAAACGCTGCAAGGTCACCCTGACCGTGGGAGCCAACCCGGAGCACAAGCTGCAAACCTACGGTCCGCTGGTGTGTCGGGAGGCGCCATGACGCGCCTGCTGTTTATGCTTCTGCTGCTGGTGGCCAGCGGCAGTTGGGCTGACTGTCGAGTCAGTACGGTCAACGCCGCGTTTGGGAGTGTAACCTCATTCGCGCTGAGTGGTTCTGGCGAAGTGGCAACCACCGGAACACTGGTCGTAGCCTGTGATGCGCTGGTGAACTTGCTGACCGGGGACACCATCACGCTGAATTTTGTCTCAGCTACCGTTTCGGCCAATGGTCGTGCGACCATGAAGCGCACCGACAACGCGGCCATCACCGATGTGATCCCGACGCGCCTGTGCGGGCAGTCGGGCTGCGCTAACAACAGCGAAGTGCAGACCAGTAAAACCTATACCTGGGACAGCAGTACCTTGTTAAATCTGATCGGCGGCAAACAATACAATATCCCTCTCTATTTCCGCACGGTACCGGGGCAAAATGTGACCGCGGGTCCTTATCAGGTGACGCTAAACTTCGATATCACCTACAGAGTCTGCTCGGTGGGCGTGCTCAACGCGTGTTTGTCGGGACTGCAAACCGGAACGAAAGGAACCAGCATCACGTTGGATATGACCGTCACCAACGATTGCAGCGCCATGACCACGCCGGACGTCAACTTCAACAGCGCGCCGCTGGTACAAAGTTTCCCCACCGTCTCACAGGCGATAGCCGTCACCTGTACCAAAGGCAGTACCTATACCATCGGCATTAACAACGGTGCTAACGCGCTGAATAACGTGCGCCGGATGGTAAGCGGCAGTAACTACCTCAGTTATGACATCTATAAAGAAGCCACGGGTAACCGATGGGGCGGCAGCGGCAGCGAACGCTGGACCAGCGCGACGTCGTCGCAGGTCAGTGCCGACGGTTTACTGCGTACCTACAACTACACCGCGAAAGTGCTGACTAATCAGGCCACGCCACCCGCCGGAACCTACACCGATACGCTGATTGTCGACGTGGCTTTCTAACCCCGCGCTTTTCCCTTTCTCAAATGTAAAGTTCCTGTTGGCTGTGCCGATAACACCGTTAATAAATCTATGAGAAGGTGTTGTATGTTGAACCGT
>OJYG01000577.1_pt1 | contig 11374 bp, 6 predicted proteins | sample 1600841 | NCBI WGS metagenome assembly OJYG01 (sample SAMN04436709, study PRJEB24849) | human gut metagenome | biome: human gut; feature: NICU; material: stool | host: Homo sapiens | place: USA: Saint Louis, MO | collected 2010-09-09
CCACCGCGCTAAACTGATGGATTGTGCCATCACGTCCCACGTTAATGGTGAACTGCTTCAGATTGCCATTGCTGGCTTTCGGCGTCAGGACAAAGTCATCGCCATTCTGTTTGATATTGTACTGCTGCCAGTCGCTGGACTGGTTGCGGGCAATCAGCATAAACGGCGTATTACCGGTGGCATCTTTCAGCCAGGTTGCCGTAGCTTGCTCAACGAACGGGTTATAGAACCACAGTGTTTTACCGTCAGAAACCAGAATGCTTTCGTCAGGTTGAGTCATATGCCAGTTGAATAAGTTTGGACGTTTCACCCACAGATCGCCCTGACCTTCCTGCACCGCCGCGCCGCTACCGTCAGTCACTTTTTGTGTGAAGCTGGCGTGGAAGCTGCTGACTTTATCCAGGCGGCTTTTAAGATCGCTTGCGGCATCAGCCCAAACGCTGCTTGCTACTAAGCTTGAGAGTAATGCACAGGTGATGGCAATTTTTTTCATCATTATTCCTCAAATTACGTCACTCCCGACCGGGAGTTCCCTCTACTCTCTATTCCAGGCTAATAATCAGCTTGAGGAAAGAAGAAAATACTGAATTTTCAGTTACCAGATTGCCGGATGCGACGCTACCGCGCCTTATCCGGCCTACGATGCATTAATTAGTCAAACGGCGGTGGGGCCAGCACTTCACGATTACCGTTGTGCCCCTGTTCGCTGACAATCCCTTGCGCTTCCATCTGTTCGATAATACGCGCTGCACGGTTATAACCAATGCGGAACTGACGCTGTACGCCAGAAATTGATGCTTTGCGTTTTTCAGTGACAAACTGCACCGCCTGATCGAACAACGGATCCAGTTCTTCAGCGCCATCGAAACCACCCGCACCACCTTCGCTTTCGCTGTCGGAGGTGATGCCATCAACATACTGTGGGCGACCACGCGCTTTCCAGTCCTGCACCACGGCATGAACTTCCTGATCGCGAACAAAAGCACCATGAACACGTACCGGCAACGTGGAGTTCGGCCCAGAGTAAAGCATATCCCCCATACCCAGCAGTGATTCCGCGCCAGCCTGATCAAGAATGGTACGTGAGTCAATCTTACTGGATACGGTAAAGGCGATACGGGTCGGAATATTCGCTTTAATCAGACCAGTAATAACATCAACCGATGGACGCTGCGTTGCCAGTACGAGGTGGATACCCGCGGCACGGGCTTTTTGCGCCAGACGTGCTATCAGCTCTTCCACTTTTTTACCTACCGTCATCATCAGGTCGGCAAATTCGTCCACCAACACCACAATGTATGGTTCTTTTTTCAGCACCGGATGCTGGGCGTCCATACTGTCACCCGGCTTCCAGTACGGGTCTGGAATCGGACGCATCATGCGATCGGCTTCAGCAATTTTTTCGTTATAACCCGCCAGATTACGCACACCTAGGGCGGACATCAGCTTATAACGACGTTCCATTTCATTTACGCACCAGCGCAAAGCGTTGGCAGCATCTTTCATGTCGGTAACAACTTCCGTTAACAGATGCGGAATGCCTTCATAAACCGAAAGCTCCAGCATTTTCGGGTCGATCATGATGAAACGAACATCTTCTGGCTGTGCTTTATAAAGCATGCTCAGGATCATCGCGTTCACACCGACTGACTTACCGGAACCGGTAGTCCCCGCAACCAACAAGTGCGGCATTTTCGCCAGATCGGCAACCACCGGCTCACCGGCGATATCTTTACCCAGTACCACGGTTAATGGCGACGGATTATCGCGGAATTTGGCGTTATCCAAAACTTCGCGCAGATAAACGGTTTGTCGTTTTTTATTCGGTAACTCCAGACCTACATAGGGTTTGCCAGGAATAACTTCAACGACACGCACCGCCACCGTCGAAAGTGAACGGGCAAGGTCCCGTGACAAGTTAGAAATGCGCGCCGCTTTTACGCCAGGTGCCAGGTTAAGTTCAAAGCGAGTGATAACTGGCCCCGGAGAGTAATTGACGACATCGGCTTTAATACGGAAATCAGCCAGACGCGCTTCCACCAGACGCGCCATTTGTTCAAGAGCAAAGGTATCTACCGGCTCCACTTCGCTCGGCGGAGGTGTCAACAAATCCAGAGAAGGCAGCGGCGTCGTCGGTTTATGCAACGGACGGCTGTCGCCATTACGCATCAACAGCGGATGAAGCAGGGTATCCTGCGGCTGTGGCGCAACTGGCTGTTGTGGCTGCTGATACTGCTGCTGCGGTGCTACCGGTTGTTGCGGCTGCTGATACTGCGGCTGCGGCGCAACCGGTTGTTGCGTCTGCTGATATTGCTGCTGCGGTGCTACCGGTTGTTGCGGCTGCTGTACTGGTTCAACAATTGGCGTAAACAGCGGTTCGTGTGGACCATCATCCAGCAACGCTTTCATTGGCGAAAATTCAAAATCATCCAGCGAGAACGGATTCGCCCCAGCCGGTTGTTCGCCGGAATAACGTTGTTGTTGAGTTTGAGCAAACTGACGAGCCAGTTCAGCCTCTGCCGCAGCATCTGCATCTTCTGCGTTCACGGGCACATCATGTTGATACTGTTCGCCATAGCGTTGCTGCTGTGTCTGGGCGAACTGACGTGCCAGTTCATCCTGCTGCATCGCATCGATTTCATCATCGTTATACTGATCGCCGGAATCGTACTGATTGCGCTGGGCTTCACGTGCTTTTTCTTCTGCCGCACGCTGTGAGGGCAGCTTAATACCGTAAGACGCCAGTTCACGACGAGTTGGCACGCGGATGCGTTTCGGTCGTGGCAACTGGGGGCCAATCCCCTCTTTGACCTGCGGACGCGGTCCACCGCTATTTGCCAGACTGAAGACTGGCGCGGCAACGGTTGCGGCAGCCCCCGTCGCCAGTGTCGCTTTTTTCACGCCAGATGCCAGCGGAGAAACGGCGGCAGCGGCTTCCACTGGAGGTACTGCTGCAACAGAAGGTGCTTTCAGCGAAGATTTGATCGGTTCTGGTTCTTTAACCGGTTCAGGAATCGGTTGATACCAGGCCGCAAGTTGTTCACGTTCACGGGCACGCTTCTCTTCCACTTCTTCAAAATAGTAAAGCGGCGGACGCGCGGGTTTTGTCTCTTCTACAACGGGTTCAGGCTCCACAACAGGCTGCTGTTCAACGGGTTGCGGCTGTTGGTACAACGGCTCCTGAGCGGCTGGCTGCTGATAAGTTTGCTCAGTCTGGTATGTAGACTGTGGAGCAAAAGTGGATTGCTGCTCTTCGGCTTGCCAGGCGTTACCTGCCACCGGTTGTTCCGGCGCAGGAGCGTAGTAAGGTTGTTGCACAGGCTGTTCCGCTGCAGGCGCATAATACGGCTGCTGTGGCTGTACAGGTTGTTGCAGCGGCTCATTATATTGCACTGCAGGCTGCGCATATTGTGACTGCTGTGGGTAACCTTCCGGTGCAGGTGCAATAACCGGTTCTCCTGTTTGCGGCCCCGGTACAGGCTGCCAGGCTACTGTAGGTTGCGTAGGTGGAACATCAACAGAGGCAACTGGCGGCGTCTGAGTCACAGGTTCAACCGGTGCAGCCCAGCTTTGTGTCGCCGTGGTAGCAGCAGCTGCTACAGCAACAGGTTCGGTAATTGGCGCACCGTTTAATAATGGATCGTACTCGTCATATTCTGGCTGCGTTGCACGATTGCCCGAAAAGAGGACGTCGTCAGGGTCGGCAGCCACACCGCGTGCAGTGTAGGTAATCTCTTCGTCATCATCCATCCGCTTACCGGAGAACAACGCAGCGTCTGTTTGCCGCCCCATCGGATTAATGAATTTTTCCGCCAACCGTTTACGACGCGCTAGCGCGCCGCGAAGAATACGGGCACGGCGTGATTCATGCTGTTTGCCGTGATTTTCATCTTCATACTCTTCGTCGTCTTCATACTCATCTTCATCGACCCAGGTATCATCGCGACGGGTACGATTACTGGCGAAGGTAAGAATATTTAAAATCCAGCCGCCGAGTTTTTCAGCAATGGTCACCCATGACCAACCGGTGAACAGCGTCAGGCCCGCTGCCCAAACGCAGAGCAGTGCAATAGTTCCCCCGCTACTGTGTAGCAGTGGTTGTAGCGTAGTGCTCAGTAAGCTGCCAATGACGCCACCGGAGGCAAAATACCAGATATCGTCAGCGTTGATTGCCGCCAGACCACAGGAGGTAAGGATGAGCGCCAAAACGCCAATGATGCGTAGCGAAACGGCAAAATAATCAATGTATTCGTCGCTGGACTGATGACGCCAGGCAAACCAACAACCGCCGACAATAATGACGGGAATGGTGTAAGCCATCACGCCAAAAATAAAGAACAGCGTATCTGCCAGCCATGCACCGGGCATCCCACCTAAATTATGGATAGGTTCATGCCAGGCCGTTTGCGACCAGCTGGGGTCCGAAGGGTTAAAGCTTAGTAAGGCAGCCATCAACCAGACGGCAAACAGGACAATAAGGATCAGCAACGCCTCCAGAAGGCGGCGGCCGCTACTTAACTTTGTCAATGTGACTTCTTTGTCTTCAGTGTATTCCTGGCTCAAGAAAGGCTCTCCAGGTTACAGGCTTTTCCTGCCCGATGCTAAAACGGACAACAGTACCAGGTTACCCCAGTACTGTTGCTGTATGGATTAACAGGAGTGTAATCAAAATACGCCGATTTTGCACCTGTTCCGTGTTAGCGCGTCTTAATAACCAGACGATTACTCTGCTTGACTTCTTCCATAACAACGTATGTCCGTGTGTCATTGACGCCAGGCAGACGCAGCAGGGTTTCCCCCAGCAACTTACGGTAAGCTGACATATCCGGCACGCGTGTTTTCAACAAGTAGTCGAAATCACCGGATACTAAATGACACTCCTGAATTTCTTCAAGTTTTTGTACAGCGGTATTGAATTGTTCAAACACATCCGGTGCGCCACGATTCAGAGTAATCTCAACGAATACCAGAAGTGATGCATCCAGATAATGGGGGTTCAGCAGCGCCGTATAGCCCTGAATAAACCCTTGTCTTTCCAGCCGACGCACACGCTCAAGGCACGGCGTTGGGGAAAGTCCCACACGTTTAGAAAGCTCGACGTTAGAAATACGCCCATCCTTTTGCAACTCATTAAGAATGTTACGATCGATACGGTCGAGATCTTTGCCAGGGCGCTTCTTGCTATCTACCATTATTATTGTCTCTCTGTATTCCTTCCCTACTCCTGTCTGACCCTGAAACATCACTGTTCAGAGTCGCTACCCGTCACGATAGACCGAAATCATGAAGATTCACGGCGCGCAATGCCTGGGTCTACGGTGAGAAGACCGTTGCCTTGTGGCAGCTATCGACATCACGAATGGCGTCTGTCCACGCCATACGTAGATTTCACTAGCACGGTAAACATGGTATTTACATGCATGGTTATGCGCATATAAGAATACTGTTTTTTTTCTTCCTCGAATGTTTTCGCAAAACACCAGGGGATTGTCAAAGCAAAACATCGATTTTTAGTACAACATGCCAGATATTCATTAACAGGGGCGTTTATTCATCATTTAATCGGCTTATAAAGCGGGAAATTTAAGTAGCAGAGGTGATAATGACGGGAGAATTTGACCTGCTTATCGATGCTGCCGATTGCACAAATTGTTAACAAAATCGTCATACTCTTTTTTTACGTCTGTAAATTCCCTACAATCCTGCCCATTGTCTGCCAACAACTATGGGGATCTCATGGGCACGACCAAACACAGTAAACTGCTTATCCTGGGTTCAGGCCCGGCGGGATACACCGCTGCTGTCTACGCGGCGCGCGCCAACCTGCAACCTGTGCTGATTACCGGCATGGAAAAAGGCGGCCAACTGACCACCACCACGGAAGTGGAAAACTGGCCTGGCGATCCAAACGATCTGACCGGTCCGTTATTAATGGAGCGCATGCACGAACATGCCACCAAATTTGAAACTGAAATCATCTTTGATCACATCAACAAAGTTGATTTGCAAAATCGTCCGTTCCGTCTGACTGGCGATAGCGGCGAATATACTTGCGACGCGCTGATTATTGCCACCGGAGCTTCTGCACGCTATCTCGGCCTGCCATCTGAAGAAGCCTTTAAAGGCCGTGGGGTTTCTGCTTGTGCAACCTGCGACGGTTTCTTCTATCGCAACCAGAAAGTTGCGGTCATCGGCGGCGGCAATACCGCGGTTGAAGAGGCGTTGTATCTGTCTAACATCGCTTCGGAAGTGCATCTGATTCACCGCCGTGACGGTTTCCGCGCGGAAAAAATCCTTATTAAGCGTCTGATGGATAAAGTGGAGAACGGCAACATCATTCTACACACCAACCGTACGCTGGAAGAGGTGACCGGCGATCAGATGGGCGTCACTGGCGTTCGTCTGCGCGATACGCAAAACAGCGATAACATCGAGTCACTCGACGTTGCAGGTCTGTTTGTTGCTATCGGTCACAGCCCGAATACTGCCATTTTCGAAGGGCAGCTGGAACTGGAAAACGGCTACATCAAAGTACAGTCGGGTATTCATGGTAATGCCACCCAGACCAGCATCCCTGGCGTCTTTGCCGCAGGCGACGTGATGGATCACATTTATCGCCAGGCTATTACATCTGCGGGTACAGGCTGCATGGCAGCACTTGATGCGGAACGCTACCTCGATGGTTTAGCTGACGCAAAATAATTTTACAAATCAGTAACAAAAGTAAAGAAGGCGACACCATGCGACTATGGGTCGCCTTTATTTTTTCCTCGTTGTAACATTGCTCTGCAAATAATTCTGATAACTCACCTGCTAAGCGTGCAATGAATAAATCCCGTCAAAAAGAGTTAACCCGCTGGTTAAAACAGCAAAGCGTCATCTCCCAACGTTGGCTGAATATTTCTCGTCTGCTGGGCTTTGTGAGCGGCATATTGATCATTGCCCAGGCCTGGTTCATGGCGCGAATTCTGCAACATATGATTATGGAGAGTATTCCCCGTGAAGCCCTGCTGCTTCCCTTTACGTTACTGGTTCTGACCTTTGTACTGCGCGCATGGGTAGTCTGGTTACGCGAACGAGTGGGTTATCACGCCGGGCAACATATCCGCTTTGCCATCCGCCGTCAGGTTCTCGACCGTCTGCAACAAGCAGGGCCAGCATGGATTCAGGGTAAACCGGCGGGGAGCTGGGCGACGCTGGTACTCGAGCAAATTGACGATATGCATGATTACTATGCACGCTACCTGCCGCAAATGGCGCTGGCAGTGTCGGTGCCGTTGCTGATTGTGGTGGCTATCTTCCCCTCTAACTGGGCTGCGGCGCTCATTCTGCTGGGCACTGCTCCGTTAATTCCGTTGTTTATGGCGCTGGTTGGAATGGGGGCTGCCGATGCTAACCGACGTAACTTTCTCGCTCTTGCTCGCTTAAGTGGGCATTTTCTCGATCGCCTGCGCGGCATGGAAACATTGCGTATTTTTGGTCGTGGTGAAGCTGAAATTGAAAGTATTCGTTCTGCTTCGGAAGATTTCCGCCAACGGACAATGGAAGTGCTACGGCTGGCGTTTTTATCCTCCGGCATTCTCGAATTTTTTACCTCGCTGTCAATTGCTCTGGTGGCGGTCTACTTTGGTTTTTCCTATCTCGGCGAGCTGGATTTTGGTCACTACGATACTGGCGTGACGCTGGCTGCGGGTTTTCTGGCCCTGATCCTTGCGCCGGAGTTTTTCCAGCCATTACGCGATCTCGGTACGTTTTATCATGCTAAAGCCCAGGCTGTTGGTGCAGCTGACAGTCTGAAAACGTTTATGGAAACCCCGCTTGCCCATCCGCAGCGTGGTGAGGCGGAATTAGCATCGACCGATCCGGTGACCATTGAAGCCGAGGAGCTGTTTATTACATCACCAGAAGGTAAAACGCTGGCTGGACCGCTGAACTTTACTTTGCCAGCAGGCCAACGTGCAGTGTTGGTTGGTCGCAGCGGTTCAGGTAAAAGCTCACTGCTGAACGCGCTTTCTGGTTTTCTCTCATATCAGGGATCGCTACGAATCAACGGGATAGAATTACGCGATTTATCACCGGAATCATGGCGTAAGCATCTCTCCTGGGTTGGGCAAAACCCACAATTACCGGCAGCAACACTACGGGATAACGTACTACTGGCACGACCTGATGCCAGCGAACACGAGTTACAAACAGCGCTGGATAACGCCTGGGTCAGTGAGTTTCTACCGCTCCTGCCACAAGGCGTTGATACGCCTGTTGGCGACCAGGCTGCCCGCCTTTCCGTGGGGCAGGCACAGCGCGTGGCGGTGGCCCGAGCATTACTAAATCCCTGTTCGCTATTACTGTTGGATGAACCCGCTGCCAGCCTTGATGCTCACAGTGAACAGCGCGTAATGGAGGCGCTTAATGCCGCCTCTCTGCGCCAGACAACGTTAATGGTCACCCACCAGTTAGAAGATCTTGCTGACTGGGATGTCATTTGGGTAATGCAGGATGGTCAGATTATTGAGCAAGGACGTTACGCGGAATTAAGTGTGGCTGGTGGCCCTTTCGCCACATTGCTGGCCCATCGTCAGGAGGAGATTTAAATGCGCGCTTTGCTACCCTATCTGGCACTGTATAAACGTCATAAATGGATGTTAAGTCTTGGTATTGTGCTGGCAATTGTCACGCTGCTCGCCAGTATCGGTCTGTTGACACTTTCCGGCTGGTTCCTCTCCGCCTCAGCGGTAGCGGGGGTTGCCGGACTGTACAGCTTCAACTATATGCTACCCGCTGCGGGCGTGCGTGGCGCAGCAATCACCCGTACTGCCGGGCGCTATTTTGAACGTCTGGTAAGTCACGACGCGACTTTCCGCGTGTTGCAGCATCTGCGCATTTATACCTTCAGCAAATTGCTGCCCCTCTCCCCTGCCGGACTGGCGCGCTATCGTCAGGGCGAATTGCTCAACCGCGTGGTGGCGGATGTTGATACGCTCGATCATCTTTACCTGCGCGTTATCTCGCCGCTGGTGGGCGCTTTTGTGGTGATTATGGTGGTGACAATCGGGTTAAGTTTCCTTGATTTCACCCTCGCCTTTACGCTGGGCGGCATTATGTTACTGACGCTTTTCCTTATGCCACCACTGTTTTATCGTGCGGGAAAAAGCACCGGGCAAAATCTGACTCATCTTCGCGGGCAGTATCGCCAACAACTGACGGCCTGGCTGCAAGGGCAAGCTGAGCTGACCATTTTTGGTGCCAGCGATCGTTATCGCACGCAGTTAGAGAATACCGAAATTCAGTGGCTGGAAGCGCAACGTCGTCAATCTGAACTCACCGCATTGTCACAAGCGATAATGCTGCTCATTGGCGCGTTAGCGGTGATCCTGATGCTGTGGATGGCGTCTGGCGGCGTTGGCGGCAATGCTCAACCCGGCGCGTTAATTGCCCTGTTTGTCTTCTGCGCGTTAGCCGCGTTTGAAGCACTGGCACCAGTAACGGGTGCATTTCAGCATCTGGGGCAAGTCATTGCCTCTGCCGTACGGATCACTGACTTAACGGATCAAAAACCGGAGGTCACCTTCCCTGATACCCAAACTCGTGTTGCCGATCGCGTTTCGCTGACGTTACGGGATGTTCAGTTCACTTATCCGGAGCAATCCCAACAGGCACTTAAAGGGATTTCTCTTCAGGTAAACGCCGGAGAACATATAGCGATTCTCGGGCGAACCGGATGCGGCAAATCAACATTGTTACAACTGCTGACCCGCGCATGGGACCCGCAACAGGGCGAGATTTTGCTTAACGATAGCCCCATAGCCAGCCTGAATGAAGCGACTCTACGACAGACCATCAGCGTTGTGCCACAGCGAGTGCATCTGTTTAGCGCCACGCTGCGTGATAATCTGTTACTCGCCTCGCCTGGCAGTAGTGATGAGGCTCTGGCGGAGATCTTGCGTCGCGTTGGTCTGGAGAAGCTGCTCGAGGATGCAGGTCTCAACAGTTGGTTAGGTGAAGGCGGACGCCAGCTCTCCGGTGGTGAACTGCGCCGTCTGGCTATCGCCCGTGCGCTGTTACATGATGCGCCGCTGGTATTGCTGGATGAACCTACAGAAGGCTTAGATGCCACAACCGAAAGTCAGATCCTTGAATTGCTTGCAGAAATGATGTGCGAGAAAACGGTGTTAATGGTCACCCATCGACTTCGCGGACTCTCTCGTTTCCAACAAATAATAGTGATGGACAACGGGCAAATTATTGAGCAAGGTACTCACGCAGAACTGCTTGCCAGACAGGGGCGTTATTACCAGTTTAAGCAGGGTTTGTAAGCTATTATTGAACGATCCGACTTGCGTGGAGTTTTGCGGTCATGCGCCTGGTTCAGCTTTCTCGCCATTCAATAGCCTTCCCTTCCCCGGAAGGCGCATTACGTGAGCCTAACGGCCTGCTGGCACTGGGGGGCGATCTTAGCCCTGCGCGCCTGTTAATGGCTTACCAGCGTGGTATTTTTCCGTGGTTTTCTCCAGGCGACCCCATCCTCTGGTGGTCGCCCGATCCCCGCGCGGTGCTATGGCCAGAATCACTGCATATCAGCCGTAGTATGAAGCGATTTCATAAACGCTCGCCCTATCGAGTCACGATGAATTACGCTTTTGGTCAGGTCATTGAAGGCTGTGCCAGCGATCGCGAAGAAGGAACCTGGATCACGCGTGGCGTGGTCGAAGCCTACCATCGCCTTCACGAACTCGGTCATGCCCACTCTATTGAAGTCTGGCGTGAAGATGAGCTTGTCGGCGGTATGTACGGCGTGGCCCAGGGAACACTATTTTGTGGCGAGTCCATGTTCAGCCGGATGGAAAATGCGTCTAAAACGGCGCTTCTGGTATTCTGTGAGGAATTTATCGGTCATGGCGGTAAACTTATCGACTGCCAGGTCCTTAACGATCACACAGCGTCGCTTGGTGCCTGCGAAATTCCCCGCCGGGATTACCTCAATTATCTCAATCAAATGCGCCTCGGACGATTGCCGAATAAATTCTGGGTACCACGGTGCTTGTTGTCACCACAAGAATGAATGTTTTCGGCACATTTCTCCCCAGAGTGTTATAATTGCGGTCGCAGAGTTGGTTACGCTCATTACCCCGCTGCCGATAAGGAATTTTTCGCGTCAGGTAACGCCCATCGTTTATCTCACCGCTCCCTTATACGTTGCGCTTTTGGTGCGGCTTAGCCGTGTGTTTTCGGAGTAATGTGCCGAACCTGTTTGTTGCGATTTAGCGCGCAAATCTTTACTTATTTACAGAACTTCGGCATTATCTTGCCGGTTCAAATTACGGTAGTGATACCCCAGAGGATTAGATGGCCAAAGAAGACAATATTGAAATGCAAG
>OJYG01000588.1_pt1 | contig 11020 bp, 9 predicted proteins | sample 1600841 | NCBI WGS metagenome assembly OJYG01 (sample SAMN04436709, study PRJEB24849) | human gut metagenome | biome: human gut; feature: NICU; material: stool | host: Homo sapiens | place: USA: Saint Louis, MO | collected 2010-09-09
AGCTTTCAGAGTCCAGCATTAGCGATCTCGAGAGTGAGTATCGGGCAAAATTCCCAGACGATCCACTCTCAGTATTGAGAGAAATATTAGTATATATCCTTGAAGCAACGGTAGTTGAAGAACGTCGCAGATTAATGATGGAGATTATTTTTCATAAATGCGAGTTCGTGGGCGAGATGGCGGTCGTGCAGCAGGCGCAACGAAGCCTCAGTCTGGAAAGCTATGACCGTATTGAGCACAACCTGAACCTCTGTATGGAGGCAAAACTGCTACCTTCCAATCTGTTGACCCGTCGGGCGGCGATTCTGATGCGCAGCTACATTTCTGGTCTGATGGAAAACTGGCTTTTTGCACCGCAATCGTTTGATCTTAAAGCGGAAGCTCGCAGCTACGTGGCGATTTTACTGGAAATGCTACAGCTTAGCCCGACGCTGCGCAGCGACGCGCCTTCGCTAACGGCCTGACCCCTTTCCAGGATTTATCTCAGAGGCTTACGTTCGCGCTATTCTGCATCTGACGAGCGTGATATTCTTCACGCCGGACTATTTTCGGTCATCTTCTGACATCATTCACAACTATGCTGCCCATCAATCGCTCGCAACATCCTGTTTTTGCATTGCTCTTTGCGATGCTGTTTTTCTTCGCCACGGCGCCGCTGACCTGGGCCCGCGCCGATAACAGCAACGATATTCCCACGCGTGCTGACGTTCAGTCGCAGCTCGACACGCTGAACAAACAAAAAGAACTCTCTCCTCAGGAAAAACTGACGCAGCAGGATCTGACGGAAACGCTGGAGACGCTGGATAAAATTGAACGCGTTAAGGCTGAAACCGCCCAGCTTCGTCAGAAGGTGGCGCAGGCCCCTGAAAACATGCGCAAAGCGACGGAGTCGCTGAATGCCCTGAGTGACGTTGATAACGACAACGAAACGCGCAAAACGCTCGCCACGCTCTCCTTACGCCAGCTGGAATCGCGCGTCGCCCAGTTGCTCGACGATCTGCAAACCGCGCAGTCCGATCTCGCGACCTACAACAGCCAGCTTGTCTCCCTGCAAACCCAGCCCGAGCGCGTGCAAAATGCGATGTATACCGCGTCTCAGCAGCTGCAGCAGATCCGCAACCGCCTGAACGGCACGACGGTGGGCGAAGGCACGCTGCGCCCGACGCAGCAAACCCTGCTGCTGGTTCAGCAGTCGTTGCTCAATGCGCAGATCGAACAGCAGCGTAAAAGCCTGGAAGGGAATACGGTGCTGCAGGACACTCTGCAGAAACAGCGTGATTACGTCACCGCGAACATTAATCGTCTGGAGCATCAGCTTCAGCTTCTGCAGGAGGCGGTTAACAGCAAGCGCCTGACCCTGACGGAAAAAACCGCCCAGGAGGCCGTATCCCCTGACGAAACCGCCCGTATTCAGGCCAACCCGCTGGTAAAACAGGAGCTTGAGGCTAACCATCAGCTCAGTCAGCGCCTGATACTGGCGACGGAAAACGGCAACTCGCTGGTTCAGCAAAATATCAAGGTGAAGAACTGGCTGGATCGCGCCCTGCAGGCGGAACGCAACATCAAAGAGCAGATCGCGGTCCTGAAGGGCAGCCTCCTGCTGTCGCGTATTCTCTACCAGCAGCAGCAGACGCTTCCGTCCGCCGACGAGCTGGAGGACATGACCAACCGCATTGCGGATTTACGTCTGGAGCAGTTTGACGTCAACCAGCAGCGCGATGCCCTTTTCCAGAGCGATACCTTTGTCGCCAAAATTGAAGAGGGGCATTCCAGCGACGTGAATCCGGAAGTGCACGACGCGCTGCTCCAGGTCGTGGATATGCGTCGCGAGCTGCTGGACCAGCTCAATAAACAGCTGGGTAACCAGCTGATGATGGCCATTAATCTGCAAATCAACCAGCAGCAGCTGGTGAGCGTCTCGAAAAGTCTGCAGGAGATCCTGACCCAGCAGATTTTCTGGGTAAACAGCAACAAGCCGATGGACTGGGACTGGGTTAAATCCTTCCCTGAGACGCTGAAAACGCAGATTAAGAGCATGAAGATCACCGTAAACTGGGAGAAAGCCTGGCCTGCGGTAATGATTGCTTTCCTGGCCGGTTTGCCGCTGTTGCTGATTGCCGGTCTCATCCGCTGGCGTCTGGGCTGGCTGAAAAAATACCAGGCGAAACTGGCCTCCGAAGTAGGGCAGCTGCGCAACGATAGCCAGCTCCATACGCCAAAAGCGATTCTGATTGACCTTATTCGCGCCCTGCCGGTGTGCCTGATTATTCTGGCCGTGGGTCTGATTCTGCTCACTATGCAGCTCAACGTCAGCGATCTGCTGTGGGCGTTCAGTAAAAAACTGGCGCTGTTCTGGCTGGTGTTTGGCCTGTGCTGGAAGGTACTGGAAAAAGACGGCGTGGCGGTGCGTCATTTCAACATGCCAGCGCAGCTGACCAGCCACTGGCGTCGTCAGATCGTGCGCATCAGCCTGGCGCTGCTGCCGCTGCACTTCTGGTCGGTTGTCTCTGAGCTTTCCCCGCTGCATCTGATGGATGACGTGCTGGGCCAGCTGGTCATCCTGCTGAACCTGCTGCTGATTGCGATCCTGATGTGGCCGATGTGTCGCGACAGCTGGCGTGATAAAGAGTCCCACAATATTCGTCTGGCCACCGTGACGGTGCTGGCGATCATTCCGCTGGCGCTGATGGTGCTGACGGCGACGGGCTACTTCTATACCACGCTGCGCCTGTCCGGGCGCTGGATTGAAACGGTCTATCTGGTGATCGTCTGGAACCTGCTCTATCAGACCGTACTGCGCGGCCTGAGCGTGGCGGCGCGCCGCATCGCCTATCGCCGTGCCATCGCGCGTCGTCAGCATCAGGTGAAAGAGGGGGCCGAAGGCGCTGAGCCGCAGGAAGAGCCGACCATCGCGCTGGAGCAGGTTAACCAGCAGACGCTGCGTATCACCATGCTGGTGATGATCGCCCTGTTTGCGGTGATGTTCTGGGCGATCTGGTCCGATCTTATTACCGTTTTCGCCTATCTCGACAGTATTACCCTCTGGCAATACAACGGAACCGAAGCTGGCGCGGCGGTCATGAAAAGCGTGACCATGGGCAGCCTGCTGTTTGCGCTGGTGTCGTCGGTGGTGGCCTGGGCGCTGATCCGCAACCTGCCAGGCCTGCTCGAAGTGCTGCTCCTGTCACGTCTGAATCTTCGCCAGGGTGCGTCGTACGCCATTACCACGATCCTCAACTACGTCATCATCATTGTCGGAGCGATGACGGTCTTTGGCTCGCTTGGCGTCTCGTGGGATAAACTGCAGTGGCTGGCGGCGGCCCTCTCGGTCGGTCTTGGTTTTGGCCTGCAGGAGATCTTCGGTAACTTTGTCTCCGGCCTGATCATCCTGTTCGAACGTCCGGTACGTATCGGCGATACCGTCACCATCGGCACGTTCTCGGGAACGGTCAGCAAGATCCGCATTCGTGCCACCACCATCACCGACTTCGATCGCAAAGAGGTGATCATCCCGAACAAAGCGTTCGTGACCGAGCGTCTGATCAACTGGTCGCTTTCCGATACGGTGACGCGCGTGGTGATCCGCCTGGGCGTGGCCTATGGATCGGATCTGGATAAGGTGAAAGAGGTGCTGCTGAAGGCGGCGTCTGAACATCCGAAAGTGATGCACGATCCGGCCCCGGCGGTCTTCTTCACCACCTTTGGGCCGAGTACGCTGGATCACGAGTTGCGTTTATACGTGCGTGAACTGCGTGACCGCAGCTACACGGTGGATGAGCTTAACCGCTCTATCGATCGTCTGTGCCGTGAAAACGATATTAATATCGCCTTTAACCAGCTTGAGGTTCACCTGCGTAACGAGAAAGGTGATGAGCATACGGAAGTGAAGCGCGACATTAAGGGTGACGACCCGACTCCGGCTTAATCTATTTTCCCTCTCCCCTCTCGGGAGAGGGCAGGGTGAGGGGGAAGTTTCCCCTCAAAATCCCGCCGCACAATCTCCAGCGCCTTAAGCACCGTCTCGGCGGGGATCTCATGATTCTCCAGCAGCATAATCAAATCGACGGCCAGCTTGACCTCATCGGGTGCATTTTCCAGTGACATGGGTGTGGCTCCTGTTAACGGGTCAAACGTTCTATGACGCGTTCAATGTCATCCAGCGCCTGACGGCAGCGGACGATGCGTCCTTCCAGCGCGCTAATCTCGCGCATCAATAGCTGCTGCTCTTCCAGCGTTTCGCTGTTGTTCAGACGCACCTCGCGTTCACGCTTCATCTCAAACAGCCGGCGCTCAAACTCCTGGTTCTCGAGCCGCTTGCGCTGCCATTTGCCGAGCCCCGGCGAGGCGCTGTCCCAGGCGCGCAGCGGCCAGGCGGCGATTTCGCGATGCAGTGCGGTGATCTGCTCGGTGAGATGCTCTGCAAGCCACGCCACCTGTTCCTGTTGTTCATTCTCAACCGCATGGCGAAGCTCGTCGAGGTTCGTCTGCGCTTCAGACAGGTAATCCTGAATGACGGTGCTGCGGGTACGAAAAAGCTGCCGGTCAAAGCGCGGCTTCAGCGTGGCGTGCCCCATCAGCGGCGTGGCCTGCGCCCGCAGAGCGATCAGCTGATTTTGCAGCCTCTCAAGAAGCAGTGCTGTTTTCAAGGCGCTCTCCAGTGGTAAAGTAGCCGTTCAGTTTGATAACGATTCGCATTATGCAGCGTACTATTTTAATCATCATTGGCTGGCTTGCGGTAGTGCTGGGCACGCTGGGTGTAGTATTACCCCTGCTGCCGACCACGCCGTTTATCCTGCTGGCGGCCTGGTGTTTCGCCCGCTCGTCGCCGCGTTTTCACCACTGGCTGCTCTACCGCTCATGGTTTGGCGGGTACTTACGCCACTGGCAAAAACACCGTGCCATGCCGCCCGGCGCCAAGCCGCGCGCGATCGCGGTGATCCTCATTACCTTCGCCATTTCATTATGGCTGGTGAAAATGATGTGGGTGCGGATCCTGCTGCTGATCATTCTCTCCTGTCTGCTTATCTTTATGTGGCGGATCCCCGTGGTTGATGAAAAGCAACAAAAGCACTGAAGCCTCATCATGGCTGTTGCAATTATCACGCGCAGCCAGTAAATTCGACCGTTTTCGAGCACAGGTGCGCCTGGTCAAAGGTTAAACAATTGTTGCCTTGGCCGACTCGTTGCGCGCTGTGAGTAACACTGTTTCATTTAGGCACAAACCGATGACCGCAACTGCACAGCAGCTTGAATATCTGAAAAACAGCATCAAAAGCATCCAGGACTACCCAAAGCCTGGCATTCTTTTCCGTGATGTCACCAGCTTGCTGGAAGACCCGAAAGCGTACGCACTCAGCATTGAACTGCTGGTCGAGCGTTACAAAAACGCCGGGATCACCAAAGTAGTAGGTACCGAAGCCCGTGGCTTCCTGTTTGGCGCACCGGTTGCGCTGGCAATGGGCGTGGGTTTTGTGCCGGTGCGTAAGCCGCGCAAACTGCCGCGTGAAACCATCGCAGAAAGCTACGAGCTGGAGTACGGCACCGATCAGCTGGAGATCCACGTTGACGCGATCAAGCCTGGCGACAAAGTGCTGGTGGTCGACGATCTGCTGGCAACCGGCGGCACCATTGAAGCGACCGTGAAGCTGATCCGCCGTCTGGGTGGGGAAGTGACCGACGCGGCCTTCATCATCAACCTGTTCGATCTCGGCGGTGAACAGCGCCTGGAAAAACAGGGTATTACCAGCTACAGCCTGGTACCTTTCCCGGGTCACTAATCCCGGTTTTCACAACCTCGCTCAATGGGTGAGGTTGTGATAGCATTCCCCTCCATAAATTCACCTTCCAGCGTTGCAGAGCCTGCCCATGAGTTATCAGGTGTTAGCCCGTAAATGGCGACCACAAACCTTTGCTGACGTTGTCGGTCAGGAACATGTGCTGACGGCCCTGGCGAACGGCTTGTCGCTAGGTCGCATCCATCACGCCTATCTTTTTTCCGGCACCCGCGGCGTCGGTAAGACCTCTATTGCCCGTTTGCTGGCAAAAGGTCTCAACTGCGAAACCGGGATCACCGCCACGCCGTGCGGCGTGTGTGATAACTGCCGGGAGATCGAACAGGGGCGTTTTGTCGATCTGATCGAGATCGACGCCGCTTCGCGCACCAAAGTTGAAGATACCCGCGACCTGCTGGACAACGTCCAGTACGCCCCGGCGCGCGGCCGCTTCAAGGTCTACCTGATCGATGAAGTGCACATGCTCTCGCGCCACAGCTTCAACGCCCTGCTGAAGACGCTGGAAGAGCCGCCCGCGCACGTGAAGTTCCTGCTGGCGACCACCGATCCGCAAAAGCTGCCGGTCACGATTTTATCGCGCTGCCTGCAGTTCCACCTGAAGGCGCTGGACGTTGAGCAGATCCGCGCGCAGCTCGAGCACATTCTCGATGAAGAGAACATTGTCCACGAACCGCGCGCCCTGCAGCTGCTGGCCCGCGCGGCGGACGGCAGCCTGCGCGATGCGCTCAGTCTGACCGATCAGGCGATTGCCAGCGGTGACGGCAAACTCTCCACCGAGGCGGTCAGCACCATGCTCGGCACGCTGGATGACGATCAGGCGCTGTCGCTTATCGAAGCGATGATTGCCGCTAACGGCGAACGCGTGATGTCGCTGGTGAACGCGGCCGCTGCCCGCGGTATTGAGTGGGAAGGGCTGCTGGTTGAGATGCTCAGCCTGCTGCACCGGGTGGCAATGCTGCAGCTTTCTCCCTCCGCCATTGGTGCGGATATGGCCGCCATTGAACAGCGGATGCGTGAGCTTGCCCGCACCGTGCCGCCTGCCGACGTGCAGCTTTATTACCAGACGCTGCTGATTGGTCGCAAAGAGCTACCGTTTGCGCCGGATCCGCGGATGGGCGTTGAAATGACGCTGCTGCGCGCGCTGGCGTTCCACCCGCGCATGCCGCTGCCGGAGCCGGACGTGCCCCGACAGTCTTTCGCCCCGGTTGCGCCGACGGCGGTGATGTCACCGCAGCAGGTGCCGCCGCAGCCGACGCCGCCACCGCAGCAGAACGTACCGCTGTCGGATGCCACCAGTTCGGTGCTTGCCGCGCGCAGCCAGCTGCAGCGTGCGCAGGGAGTAACCAAACCAAAAAAGAGTGAACCGGCAGCGCCAGGAAGAGCGCGGCCGGTGAACAACGCCGCGCTTGAACGACTGGCCTCGGTAACGGAGCGCGTACAGTCGCGTCCGGCACCGTCCGCGCTCGAGCAGAAAGCCCCGGTGAAAGAAGAGGCTTACCGCTGGAAGGCAACCACCATCACCGAAACGGTGAAGGAAGAGGTTGCCACGCCGAAAGCGCTGAAAAAGGCGCTGGAGCATGAAAAAACGCCGGAGCTGGCCGCGAAGCTTGCCGAAGAGTCCATTGCGCGCGACGCCTGGGCCGCCGAGGTCAGCAAACTCCAGCTGCCGAAGCTGGTCGAGCAGGTCGCGCTGAACGCCTGGAAAGAGCAGGACGGCAATCAGGTGCGTCTGCACCTGCGTCCGGGCCAGCGGCACCTCAATTCCCCTGGCGCGCAAAAGGCGCTGGCCGAGGCGCTCGCCACATTACAGGGTGCGCCGGTTGAATTGACTATCATTGAAGATGATAATCCGGCAGTGAAAACGCCGCTCGAGTGGCGCCAGGCCATTTATGAAGAGAAGCTCGCGCAGGCGCGCGAGGCGATTATTGCGGATAACAACATTCAGACCCTGCGCCGGTTCTTCGACGCCGATCTGGATGAAGAGAGTATTCGCCCCATTTGATCGTGAGTCTGACTTACGGTTGTAATCCTTAAACGTGAAAGAAGAGAGAAGCCTATGTTTGGTGGAAAAGGCGGTCTGGGTGGCCTGATGAAGCAGGCTCAGCAGATGCAGGAAAAAATGCAGAAGATGCAGGAAGAGATCGCTCAGCTGGAAGTCACGGGTGAGTCCGGTGCCGGTCTGGTCAAGGTGACCATCAACGGTGCGCACAACTGCCGTCGCGTGGAAATCGACCCGAGCCTGCTCGAAGACGACAAAGAGATGCTGGAAGATCTGGTTGCAGCCGCGTTTAACGATGCCGCTCGCCGTATCGACGAAACCCAGAAAGAGAAAATGGCCTCCGTTTCCAGCGGCATGCAGCTGCCGCCTGGCTTCAAGATGCCGTTCTGATGCAAACCAGTCCGCTGCTCACGCAGTTAATGGAAGCACTGCGCTGCCTGCCGGGCGTTGGCCCGAAGTCGGCGCAGCGCATGGCGTTTACGCTATTGCAGCGCGACCGCAGCGGCGGGATGCGCCTGGCGCAGGCTCTGACCCGCGCCATGTCAGAAATTGGTCACTGTGCGGATTGCCGCACCTTTACCGAGCAGGACGTGTGTAACATCTGTACGAACCCGCGTCGTCAGGAAAACGGTCAGATTTGCGTGGTGGAGAGTCCGGCGGACATCTACGCCATCGAACAAACCGGGCAGTTTTCCGGGCGCTACTTCGTGCTGATGGGGCATCTCTCCCCGCTGGACGGCATCGGCCCGGACGATATCGGTCTTGACCGCCTTGAACAGCGTCTCGAGTCCGAAACCATCAAAGAGGTGATCCTCGCCACCAACCCCACGGTGGAAGGGGAGGCAACCGCCAACTACATCGCCGAACTGTGCTCGCAGTATGGCGTTGACGCCAGCCGCATCGCCCACGGCGTGCCGGTCGGCGGCGAGCTGGAGATGGTCGACGGCACCACGCTGTCGCACTCTCTGGCCGGACGTCACAAGATTATTTTCTGACCAAACGGAGGCTGCGCGCGCCGCCTCCGCTTGAAAATTTCCCCCCGTATCCCCATCTCTCCCTCAACGTTTTAAAACCCCATTAAATGGCATTGTTGAGGTCGACTTAGATGAAAGGACAAGAAACCCGTGGTTTCCAGTCAGAAGTAAAACAGCTTCTGCACCTGATGATCCATTCCCTGTATTCCAACAAAGAAATTTTCCTGCGTGAGCTGATTTCCAACGCCTCGGATGCGGCGGACAAGCTGCGCTTCCGCGCGCTGTCTAACCCGGATCTGTACGAAGGCGACGGCGATCTGCGCGTACGCGTCTCGTTTAATAAAGAGAACCGCACCCTGACCATCGCCGATAATGGCATCGGGATGAACCGCGACGAGGTGATCGACCACCTCGGGACCATCGCGAAATCCGGCACCAAGGCGTTCCTGGAGTCCATGGGCTCTGACCAGGCGAAAGACAGCCAGCTGATCGGCCAGTTCGGCGTCGGTTTCTACTCGGCGTTCATCGTGGCGGACAAAGTCACCGTGCGCACCCGTGCGGCGGGCGACAGCGCCGAGAACGGCGTGCTGTGGGAATCCAAAGGGGAAGGCGAATACACCGTTGATGACATCACCAAAGCGGACCGCGGCACCGAAATCACCCTGCACCTGCGTGAAGGGGAAGATGATTTCCTGAACGACTGGCGCGTGCGCTCCATCATCAGCAAGTACTCCGATCACATCGCGCTGCCGGTAGAGATTGAAAAACAGGAAGAGAAAGACGGTGAAACCGTGGTTTCCTGGGAGAAAATCAACAAGGCGCAGGCGCTGTGGACGCGCAACAAGTCTGAGATTAAAGACGACGAGTACAACGAATTCTACAAGCACATCGCCCACGACTTTACCGACCCGCTGACCTGGAGCCACAACCGTGTGGAAGGTAAGCAGGAGTACACCAGCCTGCTGTACATCCCGGCGCAGGCGCCGTGGGACATGTGGAACCGCGATCACAAGCACGGCCTGAAGCTGTACGTGCAGCGCGTGTTCATCATGGACGACGCCGAGCAGTTCATGCCGAACTATCTGCGCTTTGTGCGCGGCCTGATCGATTCCAACGATCTGCCGCTGAACGTCTCCCGCGAAATTCTGCAGGACAGCACCGTCACCCGTAACCTGCGCAACGCCCTGACCAAACGTGCGCTGCAGATGCTGGAAAAACTGGCGAAAGACGATGCGGAAAAATACCAGACCTTCTGGAAACAGTTCGGTCTGGTGCTGAAAGAAGGCCCGGCTGAAGACATGGCGAACGTTGAAACCATCGCCAAACTGCTGCGCTTTGCTTCTACGCACACCGACTCCTCCGCGCAGACCGTGTCGCTGGAAGAGTACATCTCCCGCATGAAAGAAGGGCAGGAGAAGATCTACTACATCACCGCCGACAGCTACGCCGCGGCGAAGAGCAGCCCGCACCTGGAGCTGCTGCGTAAGAAAGGCATCGAAGTGCTGCTGCTTTCCGACCGCATCGACGAGTGGATGATGAACTACCTGACCGAGTTCGACGGTAAGGCGTTCCAGTCCGTTGCCAAAGCCGATGAGTCCATCGACAAGCTGGCAGATGAAGTGGATGAAAATGCGAAAGAAGCCGAGAAGGCGCTGGAGCCGTTCATTGAGCGCGTGAAAACCCTGCTGGGCGACCGCGTGAAAGAGGTGCGCTTCACGCATCGTCTGACCGACACTCCGGCCATTGTCACCACCGATGCCGACGAAATGAGCACCCAGATGGCGAAGCTGTTCGCCGCGGCGGGCCAGGCAGTGCCGGAAGTGAAATATATCTTTGAGCTTAATCCGGATCATCCGCTGGTGAAACGCGCGGCGGATACCCAGGACGACGCCCGCTTTGCCGAGTGGGTTGAACTCCTGCTGGATCAGTCCCTGCTGGCCGAGCGAGGCACGCTGGAAGATCCTAACCTCTTCATTAAACGTGTGAATGCGCTGCTGTTGGCGTAATTGACCACGCCTCTCCTGGTCTTCTCCCTCTCCCCGAGGGAGAGGGCCAGGGTGAGGGCACCAGACCGCACTATCCCAAATTATCTCCCCCCATTAACCGTTTCAGCCTTCCTGCCTTCCTTGAGCGATGCCCGTTCTGGTGGTATTGTTTAGCGCTTTTGAAAAATTGAAACGACTTTTGAGGGGATTTTCGCAATGCGTATTATTCTGCTTGGCGCTCCGGGCGCGGGTAAAGGAACTCAGGCTCAG
>OJYG01000589.1_pt1 | contig 11015 bp, 10 predicted proteins | sample 1600841 | NCBI WGS metagenome assembly OJYG01 (sample SAMN04436709, study PRJEB24849) | human gut metagenome | biome: human gut; feature: NICU; material: stool | host: Homo sapiens | place: USA: Saint Louis, MO | collected 2010-09-09
TGGAGTCCACTTCTTCATGATGTACGCCATTTGGGCGACATTCACGCTCAAGTCATTAAGTCAGGAAATCCAAAAACAAAAGAGCAATATCAGCTAACAAAGAATTTTGATGTTATCTGGTTGTGGTCAGAAGATGGGAAAAACTGGTACGAGGAATTAAAGAACTTTCAGGACGACACCATAAAGATTGTATGCGACGAAAATAATATTATTGTTGCCATAACCAAAGATGCCTCAACGCTTAATCCCGAAGGCTTTAGTGTCGTTGAGATTCCAGATATAACAGCCAATCGTCGTGCCGATGATTCAGGGAAGTGGATGTTTAAGGACGGAACTGTGGTTAAGCGGATTTATACAGCAGACGAACAGCAACAACAGGCCGAATCACAAAAGGTCGCGTTGCTTTCTGAAGCTGAAAGCGTTATTCAGCCACTGGAACGCGCTGTCAGGCTGAATATGGCGACGGATGAGGAACGCACACGACTGGAGTCATGGGAACGCTACAGCGTTCTGGTCAGCCGTGTGGATACAGCAAATCCCGAATGGCCACAAAAGCCTGAGTAAAAATTAAGGCCCAATATCGGGCCTTCTCTCATTCTGGTTGTTCGGGAAACGTTACTGGCAGGCTGGAGGTGTCTGTAGATTCGACTTTCTGCGCATAGAGCATCCACTCGGTTAATTTTTGTTTATTCTCGTCGGAAATGATGCCCAGCCGTAGCTGTGAGTCCCATAGCTGGGTTTTATCCCTGACAAGTTGCAACAGGCTTTGCTTTTCATTTTCCGCTTGTTGCCTCTGCTCTTCCTCGGTATAAGTTCGCTTTATCACTACGCCATCTTTGAACAACCATTTCCCCGAAATATCAGCCCGGCGATTTGCTGTAATATCAGGTAATTCAACGACGCTTGCGCCTTCCGGATTAATTGCTGAAACATCCTTTTCAATACAAATAATAACGCCGTTATGGTCATAGACCATTTTCAAAGTGTCTGGCTGGAAATTCTTTTGTTCCTCATACCAGTTTTTTCCATCATCTGAATAAAGCCATTTGATGTTAAATTGCTTTGTTAGCTGGTATTGCTCTTTTGTTTTAGGGTTGCCAGCAGTAATGTTTTTTAAGTGCATCATCGTTAAATACTCCCCGCGTTATACCACGTCCCATTAATGCAATACTGAATTGGCCTTGCCTGTGTTGTATCAATTAATTCATCACGGTTTCCGTTAACTGAACCCGTAACGACATAACCTGACCTGTCAGACCAGCCGGGACCATTCCATGTCTGAACAGATGACAGACCGCCAAGGCGAATACCTGTAATAAACCTTGAGTTACATTCTGCCCGCGTATATGCACCAACATCTCCCGCTGAAGGTTTTCGTGTCGTGGTATAGAAATCTGACCAACCTAATTCAAACCCATAACCATCACGAGCCGACCTGTAGGAAATGCCACCATTTTTATAATTCACACGGAATTGTACGGCAGGACAGCTACCAGCATTTATATTAAAGTGAAGAATTAATGCAGATGCACCACCAATCAGGGCGTTATATGCACCACTATCCCAATTCCATCCAACGGATGTATCACCATTAACAGTATTACCTGTTTGTCGGAGTGCAAATGCATTGACATTTTTGGCACTAATTGAAATATCGCTAGAACCATCAAAACCAACTCCAGCAATTTTTCGTGCTGTTTTCAGCTTTGTTGCAGTAGCGGCATTGCCGGACAGTTCCCCAGAAAGGCCACCGCTGAATGTTTGTCGATTGGTCCAGGTATTCGCTGTACTGAGTAACGGTATTTTCTCCCCGCTTGTGCCGAGTTCTCGTAAACCGAGGTTTTAAATAATGGCCGTTTCTGGCCTGCATGGCATGATTTGCGCTTTTGGACGGGAGATTCAGTGTGCTGATTGGCTATGTAAGGGTATCAACAAATGACCAGAATACAGACCTGCAACGAAACGCTCTTGTTTGTGCAGGATGTGAACAAATATTTGAAGATAAATTAAGCGGGACAAAGACAGACCGACCGGGATTAAAACGCGCTTTAAAGCGCCTTCAAAAAGGTGACACGCTGGTTGTCTGGAAACTGGATCGCCTCGGGCGAAGCATGAAACATCTGATTTCTCTCGTCGGGGAACTACGGGAGCGAGGGATTAATTTTCGCAGTCTGACCGACAGCATAGACACATCTTCTCCAATGGGGCGTTTTTTCTTCCACGTGATGGGTGCCCTGGCTGAAATGGAACGTGAATTAATTGTTGAACGTACACTGGCCGGGCTGGCGGCAGCGCGCGCAAGGGGGCGCACAGGCGGACGTCGACCGAAGCTGACAAAAGAACAGCATGAGCAAATAGCAAGGCTAATCAAAAACGGGCACGACAGAAAACAACTGGCAATAATTTACGGCATTGGCACATCGACGATTTATCGTTATCACCCTGTAGGCGATATACAGACTGAAGAAACAACCGGGCAGACTCAGGAAAATGAAAACCGCTAATCTGACCATTAGCGGTTTTTGTGTTAAATCAGAACAGCCCTTTAACTGAACTGGCCGCGCTGTTAAGAGATGATGTCACCTTATCTTTGAAGCCGGACAGCATATCACTGAACGATGAGGATTGCAGGCGCTCCCGCAAATCCTCATCACAGCGTTCAAGGGTCAGTGAAAATTCTATCTTTTTCGCCTTACCGTAGCGATCAAACTCGGAACGGGTCGTATTCGTTTCAGTCAGCACATACATGCCGTAAATCTGCCCGACACCATCAATCAGAGGCCAGGGGCGTCCTGTATATGCCTGCGTGGTCAGCAACGAAAGCGACACTTCGCCACCTGTAATTTCAGGATAAAGCACGCCGGAAAGCACAATGCGATCATCACCTGCACCTATATACTGCCAGCTTGCTGAACGGTTAACGCGTTCATTTTTCACATGCCGCCAGCTTTTGTTTTGCTGTAACTGCTGATGCGGCAGTGTGCGCAGCTCAAAAACAAACATGCCGTAGATCATCATCATGACCATGACTCCTCAATCTTTATCGTAAAAACTGCCACGTCCGGCACGGGCGCGCCGTTCCATCTCTGCCCTGACCATTTCACCGACCAGTTTCGCCAGTTCGCGGGGATTCTGCGTAACAACGTTATGCAGATGAACATGAATTTCACCACCAAATCCGGAGGCAACAGGCTCCCGGTTACGGGAAGTTACAGGAACTGATGCCACTGGAGATCGTATAGCCTCCGCCACCGGGCGGGAGCTGGCCGCAACAACAGGGACCAGCGCCGGAGGCAGCGGAGCCGGGACCACGGGTGTGATATTAATTGCGGGGGCAGGCTTACTGACCTGCGCAATCTTCCGCTCCTGCCACTCCCCACGAACAGCAAGTGCTCGGGGCAGGTTTTTAAAGACAATATCGCCGGGGCCAATGCGTTTTTTCGTCTCATCAACCAGCTTACCTGTGTTATCAGCAATTTTGCTGAGTCTGCGTAGCGTCCCGGTATTGCTGTCTGTGAGCGGTTTGTTGTCTTTGGGTTTATCGCCTCCGGTGCCATTGCCATTTTCCGCAGACTTCGGCGGATTGATTTTCGCAATGTCTCCCTGAAACAGAGCGACCTTGTCCTGAAGAATGGCCGCACGCTGTGCGTCTTCGATTTTCTTTCTCGCCCTTTCCGCTTCATCCGGAAGCACACCGAGTTTTTCAAGTATCCACGCCAGCGTATCCAGCAACATTTTTGCAGGCGTCAGAACAAGTTGTAACGCACCGCCAAGAACGTTACCGAATATCTCGCCAGCACTGGTACATTTATCCAGCGTTTCCTTGCTGGACTCCATCGGTGACAGCAGCGATTTAAACCAGTTAAACACCTGGCTGATCCCGCTTCCGATTGCGTCAAAAACAGGACCAAACCGTTCAAAGGTTTCGCGCAACGGGGTCAGCCTTTCCATAATCCCGCTGAACACCCCGGCAAAAAATGCCCTGATGGGATCCCAGTATTTCCAGATAAGAACGGCAGCTCCGGCAAGCGCAGCCACGATAAGACCAACCGGACTGAACAACGCCCCGATAGCGCCTCCCAGTAAAGAAACGGAACCCGTCACCATTCCCCATAGTGCTGGCAGGACCCTGACAGCATTCATTGATCCGGTCAGGAGAGAAAAACCAAGACGCAGTTTTGCCAGCGGGCCAGCAAGCACACCAATAGCCAGCGACAACGAGCCAACCGTTGCAGTCATTGCCAGCAACGCACCGCCTGCTATCAGTAGCTGGCGCGTCAGTGCCGGATGGGCCTGCGCCAGCGCCGTCACCCTTGATACCACCCGCGTGAGCCACTGCGTGACAGAACGCAGCGGACCGTCAATCAGATCTGCAATGCGGATGCGCAACCCTTCCCATGCACTGCCGAGTGATTTCAGATCGCCGTCAAGGTTGTTGGCCATAACCTTTGCTGTGCGTTCAGCCTCACCGCGCGCGCCTTCAAGTTCTTTTCTCAGTTTGGGTAAGGAGCCGTCACCTGCCGCATCAACGAGGGCCATAAATGATGTGAAAGCCTCTTCTCCGGCAATGTCCTTAAAGAACGATACCCGGTCAACTTCCCCGTATTTGCGGGTAGCTTTATAAAGGTCAGCCAGCACATCCTCCATCGGGCGCATTTTGCCCCCGGCATCCGAGACAGACACGCCAAGCTCTTTCAGCGCCTCTGCTGCCGCCTTTGGCGGTGATGCCAGACGAGCCAGGCTGGCACGCATTGCCGTACCAGCATCACTCCCCCTGATACCCATATTCGCCAGCACGCCCGCCATCGCTGCGGCCTGCTCCAGCGATATTCCCAGCTTACCCGCCACCGGACCTGCATATTTCATGGTTTCACCCAGTGCGCGAAGGTCAGTGTTGGTACGGGTAAACGCTGCGGTGAGTGTGTCGCCGACCCGGTCCATCTGGTCAGCAGAAAGACCGAACTGCGTCAGAATATTTGAGCCAATATCCGCCGTCTCACCGAGGTCCATACCGCCAGCCGTTGCCATGCTCAGTACGCCAGGGAGCGCAGCCTGAATGGCCTGTGGTGTAAAGCCAGCCATTGCAAGAAATGCCTGCCCACTGGCGGCATCGCCTGCGGTGAACTGCGTTTCAGAGCCCAGTTTTAACGCCTGCTCACGCAGCGCCTTAAACTGCAGGCTGTTTTTGTCGATTCGCGTCAGTGCCTGAACGCGGGACATCTCTTTCCCGAACCCGATCGCAGGCTGCAAAAAACGCCCGGCAGCATAGCCGCCCGCCGCTGCCGCACCAATTGCCAGCGCACCACCTGTTTTCAGTTTTCCCGCTGTTTCCTGCGCGCGCGAATACCGCTCACGCGCCCGCGTTACACGCGCAAGCGCCTGCCGTTCGCGTTCAAGCTGGTTGTTGTACTGTTCGGTGCGTCTGATGGCCTGCTGGATGGTGTTATCGCTGCCTGTCAGGGAAATGCCGTGGCGTTTCAGCTCTCCGCCAAGCTCCCGCATTTTCTGAATTTCCCGTGTGCGCGATTCATTCAGGCGTTCAAGCCGGGTGCTTAACTGCTGCATCAGCTTTTGTTGTTTTTCGCTGAGCACTGTACCCGTGCGTTGTAACTGATTAAGGGCGTTAAGCTGGCGTCGTGCTTTCACGATACCCGCATCCGCTTTACTGACAGCGTCGCGGGCGCGCTCAAATGAACGCGCCTGACGCTCGAGATTTTTGATCGCCCCCTGCGTTCGCTGGATGGAGGCACCAAACTGCCCCATCAGGCGGCGGGCGTTTTCGGCAGGCCGGGTCAGCCTGTCAACGGCGCTGAAAGCGACCCGGATGTCAAGAGTCTTCATTATCTGCATTCCCGCTGCGAAGTGCCGCCCGCTCACGCCAGCTAACCACTTCGCCGGGCGTCATCATGAAGATTTCGGCGGGCGACCAGTTAAAAATGGCGGCAATATCCGCCACCAGATCTTCGATGTGCTCAAAGCACACCAGGGTGATTACGCTGCCGTCTCCTGCACGCTCTTCGCGCCAGAGTCTGGCTCGCTCATAAAATTTACAGCCACAGCGCACAACTGAATAAAATCGCGTGACGACATTTTTTTAATCATCACTTCATCCAGTCGTGGCGAAGTCACGCGAGGCAACAGCGTGAACATGGTATCCGCTTTCAGATTCAGCACATCAGACAGCGACAGACCACGCAGGGATCCCGCCTGCTCAATAGCCCCGGTGATTTCCACATATGTGATTTTTTCGGCACCACGCTCAATTGGCCGGGAAAGTTTTACACCACGTTCGACAGCCATATCCTCACCTGCCGTCACATCATCCGCTACGGTGTTATTCCGGGTTTCAGTATCGATGTCTTTCATCAGTTGTCTCCTTTTCAGTCAGAGGCGACGCACTGCGCCGCCTGCATATTACTTATCAGCCAAGCCCAAGCGCGGAGCGAATGCGGTCAGGCACAATGTCCTTGCCGTCCTTCCGGTAGATGTGGTTCAACAGGTCGATTTCCCACAGCGGGCGATCGTTAACACTCAGCTTGTAGTATGTGTTTTTGACAGCGTATGTGTGTGATGTGGCTTCGCCCTGTTTGGCCTCCCCCATATCAATTTCCGTCACACGCCCGCGCATCTCGATTTCATACAGATCGCTTTCTGCATCGGTGTAATATTCACCCGCAAAACGCAGCAGCGTGCCGTCAATCGTGCCGCCATACTTAAGGAACAGTGCACGAACAGCTCCACCCATGACAAAACTCGCATCAAGCGCGGAGTCGTCCAGACCGAGATCAATACTTACCGCCCCCATCATGCCACCACCACGATAACTGTCGGTTTTGCGCGTCAGTTTGGGCGGCGTGACGGATGTCACTTTACCCACTTCGTTTTCACCATCCACAAACAACGTAAAAAAGCGAAGATGTTTTGGTACAGCCATCAGGCACCTCCCAGCACCGCAAATGCGGGACCAAAGAATTCATCAGTAAACGTCTGGTAAAGCTCCATGTCTTCCAGAGGGGGAACGGGCGTATATTTGTAGCGAATACGCACACGCCCCTGACGTAAATCCGTGGTGCCGTTATCCACCACGTCATACCAGCACTCCGCGCCAATCAGTTTCCCGGCAGTAACCAGTGAATCCAGTTTTGCCCTGATGGCACTGATAACATCCTTCACGTTCGCAGGCGTCAGTGGACTGTCGATGGTTTCAAACTGCGCTTCCGCAATTGAATCAGCCAGCACCTGTGCGGTTCGGGTATACACCTCAAAGATGTAGGCGTTCGTTTCCGGTGTGCGGTTGCCCCAGAAGCGGAACCCGTTGCGACGAATAATGGTCGTGATTTCTTTGTTGTTGAGGCTGTTGGCATCGCTGTCTTCGGCCTGCAACGACCAGAACACATGCCTCGACATCCCCAGCACATTTTTAACCGGAACGTTGGACAGTGATTTGTGCCAGCCCTGCTCATGGTCAATGTACGCACGAAGGCCGCACGCATAGGCAGGTGCGGGGAACGTTTCGTTTTCGCCACTTTTCGGGTTGTAGGCGATGAAGTCCGGCCATAAGAGCATCACCTCACGTTCGTTGAATTTCTGGCGGTAGGTAATCGCCTCAGCCATCGTGTTACAGCCGTGACATGAGGCATACACAAACGCGCGCAGTTTACCCGCAATCAAGCACAGGGATTTTGTTACAGCCTCCGTGTCCAGCTCCGGCGCGGCCAGAATACGCGGACGGTATCCGATGCTTTCATCCTGCTCTGCAACAAGCAGCGCATACATCCCCGTATAGCTGCCGTCATCCTCAGAACCACCGATAACCAGTTGATCCTGCGTCTTTCCGTCTTCTTCTTTGTGTTCAGCCACGCGAACGACGATCACCTTTGTGCTCACCTGGTCTGCGATGGCCTTAAGCGCACGATAAAGCGTCCCCGTTGTCCCGCATTTTCCCAGCACGTCATTGACGCGGGTCAGCAGTGTGGGCTTGTTCAGCGGGAACAGCTTCGCGTCCGCATCATCCGCCGTTGCCACGATACCGATAACGCTGGAATCAACATCGTTAATCGCTGTTACCAGGTCGGTACTTTCCGTAACACGGGCACCATGAAAACGAGTTTCACTCATAGCTTCAGCCCCTTGTATCCGTTAAATGATTCGGCAACAATCATCACCCACCACGCGCGTAATCTCACCCCTGCGCCGTTCTCCCGCCACGGCGACAACAAAAAGCAGTAACCCCCTCCGCACGCACATGCGACCATGCCGCACAGGGAGGGAACAGATGACCGACACCACCATGCAATTGCTCAGTCAGGGCACAGACCCCGTGAAAATGCCGGATTTTGATATTCTCGCGGAGAGTAAAACGCTGTCAGGCGTGGCAGAGCGCCTGATGAGCCTGTCACTGACCGACAACCGGGGATTTGAAGCGGACCAGCTCACCATCACGCTGGATGATGCGGATGGTCAGTTGCAGCTACCGCCACGGGGCGCGCGCCTGACGGTTCTCATTGGCTGGAAAGGAGAACCGCTGACAGAAAAAGGCACTTACATTGTTGATGAAATCGCTCACGAAGGACCGCCGGACAGGCTGACTGTTTCAGCCAGAAGCGCAGATTTCCGGGATGAATTTAACGTTAAACGTGAGGTGTCCTGGCATGATGTGACCGTTGAGCGTGTGGTATCCGCCATCGCTCATCGGTATGGTCTGAAACCGCAAATCAGCGAAATGCTGATGGATATCGAAATCGACCACGCCGACCAGACCGAAGAAAGCGACATGTCCTTCCTTACGCGCATGGCGGAAATGCTGGGCGCAATCACCACGGTAAAAAGCGGTAATCTGTTATTCATCATGCCCGGCGGTGGCGTGAACGCACAGGGCCAGCCGTTGCCATCGTTCGCCATCACACGCAGTAGCGGCGATCGCCATCAGTTCCGCATTGCTGACCGCGAGGCGTATACGGGGGTACGCGCTTACTGGCTTGATCTTAATTACGGGAAAAAGAAAAAAGTCAGCGTGAAACGCCGCAAACCGCCACAACCGAAAAAAGAGAAAAGCAGCAGCCGTGAAGGTGATTATATGGAAGGCGCGGAAGGCAATGTGTTTGTGTTACGCAAGACTTATCAGAACGAGCAGGCAGCAAGACGCGCAGCGGCGGCAAAGTGGCAACAACTACAACGCGGAGCCGCATCATTCTCCATCACGCTGGCACGTGGACGAGCAGAACTCTACCCCGAAATGCATGGCACGGTAACAGGATTTAAAAGCGAGATTGATAATCAGGACTGGATTATTGCAAAAGCCGAGCACACCATTGATAACAGCGGCTTTACCACGCAGCTTGAGCTTGAGGCAAAAATCCCGGAATGGATAGCGGAAACAGAGTGAGCAACTTAGAATAGCGGCAGCACCACGTTAAAGGAGGTCGCTATGTTCCGTTGTCCGCTTTGTGGCGCATCTGCCCGTATCCGCACCAGTCGTCCGGAAAATGATTCAAACACCGTGCGGCAAAAGTATTACCAGTGTAACAACCTGGAATGCGGCGTATGCTTCTCAACACTGGAAGCTTTCCATAAATTCACATCGAAACACGCCTCCGGCGTTCACTCATCAGAAGGTATCCCGTGGCATGAGCTGCCAGCTTCACACAGGGGAAACAATCAGATGAGTTTGCCTTTACCTCAGAATTAACAGGCAGAATTGCCGGAGTAACAAAAAAGCGATAGATTACGTGCGGGTGCCTTTCGGCTGATGGTCGGAGGGAATACCCGAAGGCCGGATGTGGAAAGGCCCCGGAAAACATTTCTGTTTAACCGAGGCCCTAACCCGTCAACCTAGCAAGTGATAGGTTAGCGCCTCTCCAACAAAGGAGCAAGCGCTATGTCGCAAAAATCGCTTACGGCCATCACGTTCTGCGTGACGGTAATCCTCATCATCTGGATGCTGCACGGTTCGCTGTGTGAAATACGGATGAGCTTCTGGGGAGCGGAGTTTGCGGCGTTCTTACAGTGTAAGCAGTAAGGAAACCGCGACGGGGAGGCAACTCCCCGTCAATCGGTTGCTAGGGTAAGGCCGATAAGGCACCCTATCTCATAGGCATGAATAACAACCCCGCAGCGTAAAAACTGCGGGGTTTCTTTTTGGAACTCTCACTAGCTAGTGAGCCGTTAACTGCACATAATGCTCGCACAACAAATCAGTTAAAAGAGATTACTCAGCATTCTCCTGCTTCCATTGCCGGATCATTTCATCGGTAACATCACTTTCATAACATACCACGTCATACCCTCCAGTACGGCTATATGCACTGCGTCCACCACATCTACTACCATTCCTTGCATGATTATACGGACACGCACAATTGCCTGGATAAGATTCAATGGATTCTTTAATTATTTCTTTCTTGATCTGAGCATCTGACTTTCCTGTTGCTGCATACCCACTAAAAGATACCAAACAAAGGCAGATTGCCATTAATAAACCACATCGCATACCGATACACTCTATTACTAACCAATCATAGCCCACATCATAAAATCGAGATGAGGAGTACAACACCTTTAACAAGAAGGTGCCATCACGATAATATGCCGTGCAATTCATCAAAAAAAAGATCTATATCAAAGAGATAGAGTTATTATCAGTGCTGCAGACATCAGCATTCGAGGCAGCAGAAAGACAGTAAATCTAACGAATTTGTCTTTTTCTCAGGATGTTGTCAGATTAAAAAAGATAGAGTAGCGCAGACACCTTTTGGTGGATGGTAGGAGGAAAAATGAAGTTGAGTGGGAAGATCCCAGAAAAAACTTTGGTTTAACCAAGGCCCTAGTTCAATATGCGAAATGCAGATGAGTTGCAGGAGAGTTTTGCTTCACCCTTAGAGTTTAAACAGACGTGTACTATCATTATTTCTGCATATCGCCACACCATCGCCACTTTACCGCCATTTAACAAAATACAAATACAAAAAAACCACCCGAAGGTGGTTTCACGACACTGCTTATTGCTTTGATTTTAT
>OJYG01000595.1_pt1 | contig 10851 bp, 6 predicted proteins | sample 1600841 | NCBI WGS metagenome assembly OJYG01 (sample SAMN04436709, study PRJEB24849) | human gut metagenome | biome: human gut; feature: NICU; material: stool | host: Homo sapiens | place: USA: Saint Louis, MO | collected 2010-09-09
GCCAAGTCGATTACCGTGGTGGCGCCCTTCCTCGGCTACTCGCGCCAGGATAAGAAGCACCGCGGTCGTGAGCCCATCACCGCCCGTCTGATTTTCGATTTGTTCCACGCCGCCGGTGCCGACCGCATTATGACGGTCGATCTGCACGCCGCTCAGGAGCAGGGTTTCTTCGATGGTCCGGTCGATCATCTAACCGCCATGCCGGTGCTGCTCGATTACGTGCGTTCCGCCCTTGATCTGGGCAACACCACCATCGTGTCCCCGGATGCCGGCCGTATCAGGGTGTCCGAACAGTGGGCCGCCAAGCTAGGCAATCTGCCGCTGGCGTTCATCCACAAACAGCGTGATATTACTCGTCCGAACCATGCCGAGGCACATGGCATTATCGGCGATGTTGACGGCCGCGACTGCGTGGTCATCGACGACATGGTCGATACCGCCGGTACTATCTGCGAAGCCGTGCGCACCCTGAACGAATCCGGCGCCAAGTCGGTGACCTTGGTCGCCACTCATGGCTTGCTTTCCGGTCCGGCCGTGGAGCGACTGGCCAACTGTGGCGCGCATGAAATCGTGTTTATGGGCACCGTGCCGATTCCTGAAGAGAAGCGCCTGCCGAATATGACCGTACTGTCTTGCGCACCGCTGCTGGCCGCGGGTATTCGCTCCGTGTTCGAGGAAGGTTCTGTGGCGATTCTGCTCGACGGCCTGCCTGAAGACATGCGTCCGCGCAATATCTATGCGTGATTGATACGCCGAAAACCCTCACGGAAAAACGCCGCTTGGCTATTGATCAAGCGGCGTTTTTTCGTATAGCTCCAATCAGATGAAGGCGCGCTCGCCGAAGATGGCGGTGCCGACGCGCACGATGGTGGAGCCTTCTTCGATGGCGTAGGCCATGTCGTGGGTCATGCCCATTGACAGTTCGGTGCAGTCGGCCGTGCCTTCGGCACCGGAGGCAAGAATCTGGTCGCGCGTGCAGCGCAGGTGCGCGAAGCCCGCACGAATCGTGCGCTCATCATCCACATGGGCACCAATAGTCATCAATCCCTGCAAGCGCAGTCCGCCCATCGCACCGATGCGTTGGGCCAAGTCGATGGCGTGGCTGGGTGCGCAGCCGGACTTCGATTCCTCGCGCATGGTGGCACGGCAGGCGATCTTTTCCGCCAGTTCGATGGAATCCACCGATTCGATGGTGTCCACCGCCGGCAACACCTTGCCGATTTTATTGGCTTGCAATTGGCCGATGAGATGGAAGGGAATATGCGTTGCAGCTGCGGCATTGGCCGTGTCAGCCTCAGCGGCATCAATCACGCCTAGCGAATAACCACGCTCCCCCAGTCGTTTTGCCAGACCGTCAGCCTTGACAGTAATCTCCTGTGGACGATTCTCACCAATCACGCGAATACCAGCATCGATAGCCGCCAGAATCTCGCCGACATCGCGCGTCTTGGTGGCAGCCAGCAATTGCACCGAACCGGCAGCACGCCCGGCTGCGGACTCCGATGCGGCAATCTGGTCAAGCACGCGATGCACACCATCAGTAATCTCTTGTGCGCGCGCCTGATCGATAACTTCGTTGGCGAGATCCTTATGGTCCATGTATGCCGTCATTGCTGCCCCTGTTCGTAGATTCCCCACCATCGTAGTCTCATACGCGCACATAATGCTTGTTATTGAACAAAAGTGAAGCCCCCGCTGTTCATGCGCGGGGGCTTGGTGATGCTAGGCCGAGCGAGTGGGACTAGCAGGTACCGGACTTGCGGCGCTTGAGGATGATTACACCCGCAACAGCAAGTACCACGGCGAGGATGCCAACACCAAGCACGGCTGCACCGGTGTCAGGTATCTTCTTGTGCTTGCCGGAGTCGGCATCACCCTTGTTCTGGTTGGAATCGTTGCCTTGGTTGGGCTTGTCCGTGCCGGAACCGGGCTTATCGCCACCCTGGCCAGGCTTCGTGGTGCTCTTCTCAACCAGACCCGCAATGGCATCGCTGATTGCCTCAGTCGCGGCCTTCACATCAGACTGCGTGGCCCGATCGTCACCAATCAGCGCATTCGCCGTAGCGACTGCGGAATCCAGCACGGCCGGTGATTCATCGGTTCACTTCGTCCGATCCACGGCAGCGGCGGCATCGAGCTGAGCGCCCAGCGCGGCACGATCTTGCACCGTAGCTACAAGCACCAGCTTCTTCGCTGCCTGCTTCAGCTGGGTTGCGGCATCCGCCACCGCAGCTTCGGTGGCATCCTCAGCCTTGTACACCTGCTGCGCCGAATCCAATACCGCCGCGTACTCCGCCCATGAAGTCTCGGTGTACTTGGAGGCATCGTCAGCCTTAGGCGAGTCAGCGAGTGCCTGCTTGAGCTCGGTCTTGTCGATCGGTGTGGGCTCAGGCGGCTCAGGCGCACTGTCGTCAATGGCATGAACCTGCCATTCGGCAACAGCCGGAGAAGCCGAGCCGGACGTGATAACCATACGCAACTTGGTAGTCTTGACCGGAGTGTTCCACGTGCCATCAGACCACCCCTTGGCATCGCCGGTGGCCCAGCCAGCAGACGGTGAATTGGCGGTCACAGTGTAGGTGGCGTCGGGAATATCCACGAAGTTGCCGGCACCGTTGTTCGCCAAGGCGTCCCAGTACTGCAATTCCCACGATGCCGGAATACCCAATCCGCCATCATCCGAGGTGAATTGCACGCGGCTAGAGTCGATAGTCACTTCACGGTCCCACTCGTAGTCGAGGCGCATCTCACCGGTGTTGGGCCAAGTGCCCCAGACATCCTCGTTGGCAATGGTGATATCGGGAATAATCTTGCCGTCGTTCAACGCGGCGGCACCCTTGACCCAGCCGGATGCCTTGCCGTCCACATCGGTGGCGGTGGCATCGCCCTCAATGTAGCCGGTCAGCGGCACGGAAGTGTCGGATGGAATGTCGGTTTTCGCCGAAGCGGACACGTTGCCGGCCTTATCGGTGGCGCGGTAGTACACGGTGGCGCGCGACGCACTCGGTGCAGCAATCGGCTTGCTGTACGTGGCCCATTGACCGTCTGCGCCAATGCGGTATCCAATTGATGCGACACCGGAACCGGTGCCGTCATCAGCGGTCAAGGTCAGCGTGCGCTCCTCCCTGTCGACAGTGGCCTTCACGGTCGGCGCGGCGGAATCCACCTTGCCACTGGCCTTGGCGATGTCGGAAACGTTACCGGTCTGATCGGTGGCACGAGCCCACACGTCAACATCACCCTGCTGGGAAAGCGCGGCAATAGTTGCGTTGGCATTCACCGCGATGGTGATCCAGGTTTTACCTTGGTCGGTGGAAATCTCCAGCTTGGCAATCGGCGTGATATCGTCCGTGGCCTGCACGGTGGCGAACGGAGCGGTAGTGAGCCATTCGCTATTGCCCGCGTTGGCGGTGACGGCAACGGTCACGGTCGGCTTCGTGGTATCGGCGGCGGGCTTGTAGCCATCCTGAACAGTGACGTTCACCGACACATTGCCTTGCTCGCTTGCCTCACCGGGCACGCCAGCAACCACACCGTAGGCCTTGAACGAACCGGCCTTGGCATAGGAAGAAGCAGCGACCGGACGCCAAATTACCAGGGAAGCAACGGTCGTGTCTCCATACTTCACGTCGACGGTGGCAGGCAGCGTGGGCGCGGTGCCGGTGGCGGTCGTCACGCCCTTCGGCGCAGTGATTGCCGGCGATTCGCTATCAGCAGCGCCGACTTCCCACTCGGCCACGGCTACGGAGGCGTAGCCTCCATCCACAGCTTGGCCAGTCATGTCGAGCTTTAGAGCAGTGGTGGTCACTGCATCGAACGTGACAGTGTTGGGGTTGGCCTTGCCGGTGGTTGTTGTATAACCGCTCGGACTGGTGACATCTTTCCATGTACCGTCCGCGTCCAAGTACTGAATCTTCCACGAAGCGGGCGCGCGCAGCGCGTTGGAATCCACATCGAACCAAACCTTGGACGAGTTGGCGCGCACAGTGCCATCCCATTGGTAGACCAGCGAGTCGCCGGATTGTGGCTGCGGAATGGAGCGGTAGTTGGTCCAGTGGTTCGGTGGCACCACAATGGTTTGCAGTACACGCCCATCGTTCACCGAGCCCTTGTATGCCGGCGTCTCGGTGAACGTTGCGCTCACCTTTGCGTACGGGGCTACGTTGGTGGAGGGTTGCGTTTTCTCCGCTTTGGTCGGATGTGCGGTGGAAGTCATCTGGCCGTCAGCGGTCCAGTCGACTTCATCGATGCACACGGCACGGCGGAAATCGGTGCCGCCTTCCTTATCGCCGGTGTGGTAGGTCACATACCATTTGTCGCCGAACTGGAGCACTGAGGGGTGCATGGTGGTAGCGGAACCGGAAGGCACGATCACGCCCTGATACTTCCACGGTCCGAGCGGACTGTCAGAAGTGGAGTACTGGATGCAAGCTTGGTAGTTCGATTCCACGCAGGTGGCTGTACCTGAGCCCGGCTTACCACCGTCGTACACGTTGTAATAGGTGTCACCCTTACGGAACACCCATGCCGCCTCAAAGAAGCCCTTCGGACCATTCGCGTTATTGTCCGCGTCCTTCATGGTGTGGAGGTTCGGCGTGGCGCCATCAGCCTTGGTTTCGGTCTCAGTGTACGAGGTGCGGCCGGTTGTGGTGTCCTTCTTCATCTTGATTGCGAGCTGGGTGCCAAAAGTACCAAAGTGCAAATATCCGGTGCCATCCTCGTCCACAAAGAATGCCGGATCGATGGTTTCAATCTGGGTTTGCGATGTGGTGAGCAGCGGCTTACCGATGGCATCCTTCCACGGGCCGAGCGGACTCTTCGACTTAGCCACGCCGATGGCGAACGGGTCCTGTCCGGCCGCCTCAGAAGCCTTGTCCTTCACCGGTACGTAGTAGTAGAACCAATCATCGGAGGTGTCGTTCGGAGTGCCGTTATCGTCGGCCACAACTTGGCCAGCGTATGCGCCATCACCGGTAGCCCAGCTGAATAGGTCGGCCTTGGCGATGGTCTTGTAATGTGTCCATTTGCCTCGATTGAGACCATCTTCATCGGTGACGTATACGCCCCAATCCTTCATATTGAAGGAGCCGTAGTCAGGCGAAGCCTCATCGTGACCAGTGAAAACGAAGAGTTTGCCGTCATAGCTCAGCGCGGACGCATCTGCAGAGTAGTAGTTCTGCGAAAGATCGTTCGGGGTGTCAATACCCTCGTTCTGCCCGATGGGGTTGCGCATGTAGCTGGGCAGTGCGCTATTGTCGATTTGGGTGACGGTGACATCAGGATTGTTATACGGCAGTTCGTTATACGCGTGACCGGCAACGCTGGGCGCGTTGTCAGCGGTGGCTGAATCGGCGGCCATTGCGGTCGGCGCAAGGGCAAGGCCTGACAGCAATGTCGTTGCGGCGACGAGCCCACCGGCCACCGCGCGAACCGATTGCACGGATACATGGAAACTCATAGTGCTCCTCATTGAGTGAGTGAAAAAAGTAATGATGGGTAGAAGGAAAAGGCTAGAGCCCCCTCTGCGAGGGGGCTCACTCGGCAGAATGACTCCGTTGCGGGTCAGGCCGAGTGACGGGCCGAACCGTGGTCGCCGGACTGGCGGTGCTTCAGGATGGTCACGCCTGCGGCGGTGAGCAGCACGGCAACCGCAGCAACTACGGAAACCGCAGAACCAGTCGGAGGCACACGATCACCCTTGTTGTCCTTATCATCCTTATCAGTGTCGGTCACGCCGGGCTGCTGGGAGCCGGGCTTCTGCTCCGGCTTCGTGGCCCAGAACGCCTTGTCGAGAGCGTCCTGTGCGGCATCGACGTCGACCTGCTTGGCATCCTTATCGTCGTACACCTTCTGAGCGGCGGCAATCTGGCTCTGCAGAGCCTGCCATGCCTCCTCGGTGTACTTCGACTTGTCAGCCTTCTTGGCCTGCTCGATGGAAGCCTTGAGGGACTCCTTCTTCACCGTTTCGGCGGCGGGCTTCTCTTCCAAGGCCTTGACGGCCTTGTTCAGCGAAGCGGACGCTTCCTGGACGGTGGCCTGAGTGACCTCACCGACCTCATCGCCCTTGAGCACACCTTCCGCAGCCTCGATGGCCTTGTTCAAGGCCTCGACACTCTTATCCGTGTACTTGCCGGAAGCGGCCTCGGCTTTGGCCGCGTCGGTGGCGAGCGCAACGAGCGCCTTCTGGCCGTCCTCGAGCTTGGTCACCTGCTCGGCGACCTGTTCTTCGGTGGCGTTGGCATCGTCGTACACAGCCTGGGCAGCGTCAATGATTTGCTGGAACTCAGCCCATGAAGCGGCGGTGTAGCGGCTTGCATCGAGGCCGTTGGCTGTGTCAAGAGCCGACTTGAGCGCGGTCTTGTCGACCGGGGTAGGTTCAGGCTCGGTGCCGTCAATACTATGCACGCCCCACTCGGCCACGGCGGCCCCGAAGGTGCTGTGCCGGTGTGCGGAGTGAGCACGAGTCGCAGCGACTTGGTGGCGACCGGCTTGAAGGTCACAGTGCTCCAACCTTTGGCATCGGTATCCGCACGAGAAGCCGGCGAATTACGCACAATGGTGTAATCCTCGGTGGGCTCGACATCCTTCCAAGAACCATCCTCGGCGAGGTACTGAATCTCCCAAGCGTCCGGGACTTCCAGACCACCCTTCGAATCATCAGTCTCAGCGAAGTTGGCCCAGAACTGGGCGCGGCTCTGGTCAACGGTCACGGACTGACCGAAGTCGTACTGGGCGTACATGCCGTCCTTTGCCTTGCCCCAAGAACCCCAGACCTTGTCGTTGACGTTCTGATCATCCGTGGTCGGCCAAGTATCATCGACGACTACGCCGTCGTTGAGCTTGCCTTCGGCCGGTGACCAGGTCGCCTCGGAATCAGGCGAAATGGTGGTCTTGGTCGCCTTGCCTTCAATCCAACCGACCAACGGCTCAGGCTCAGGCTCAGGAGTGGAGGAACCGTTCGGGTCGGCAACCACGTGGACAGTGAGCTTGGCAGCTGCGGAAGACGAACCGTCGTCGACGGTACCAGCCACCTCGTAGTCACCAACCTTGGTCAGGTCGATGGCCTTGATGTCGGCATCCTTCCACGTGACCTTGCGGTCGTCGTTGTATCCGTTCGGGAACTTCACCGGAACCGTGGCGGGCAGGTCGATGGACTTGGCGTTCTGGTAGACGGTCTGCTCAACCGGCTGCGCATTACCCACGGTCTGCGATGCGGTATCGGAACGAGCCGCGATGTGTGCAACCGTACCGCTCAGCGCACCAGCGACGGTGCCCTTGACATCGAATACGGCATCGGCGGCCAGCTGAGCGTCGGTCACCTTATCCCACGTGACGGCGAGGTCACGGCGAGAACCGTCGGTGTATACGGCGCTCACGGTGGAGGGCAGCTTCAAATCATCGGCCTTGGAACCGGTCTGCACCAGTCGGTTGACTTCGTCCACGCTCACCGGCTCGATGGCGTACGCCTCGAACTCGGAAGCACCCACGATGGCACCCTTCGGGAAGACCACGCGCAGCTCGTCGGTTTCGACGGTGTCGGCGAACTTCACTTCGTTGCCTTCGTTCTGGTTGACCGTGTAGGACTGGCCGTCAGCCAGCTTCACATCCTGCCAGTCACCGTCAGCGTCAGCGTACTGGAGCTTCCAAGATGAGGCCATCGGCACGCCACCGCCATCGGCCCAGAAGAAAACCTTGGCCTTCTTCAGCGGCACCTTGCCGGCCCACTTCAGTTGCAGCCACGGCTCCACACCAGTGTTGTCGCCCCAGTTGTTCCAGGTCTCGTTCGGCGTGTTGGTGTATACCACCTGACCGTCGATGACCTTCTTGGCGTTGTCCTTCGGCTGGTAGCCGTTGGTGTAGCTGGCAGAGGCGCTCGACTGCGGGGCTACGTTCACGGTGCCGTCAGAGGGGATGCCGTGAACGGTGATTTCCTTGGAGCCTTCCTTCTCGCCATCGGAAGCGGTGAGCTTCAGGACGTAGTCACCCTCCTTGTTGAAGGTGACGGTGGTGCTGGCAGCGGAGGCGTCCACGAACTTCGCAGTACCGCCTTCCGGACCGGAGACCTGGGACCACGTGGTGGCGACGTCGCCTTCTGCGGGCAGACCGTCATCCTTCACCGTACCGACGTGGATTGGCAACGGTGTGTTGGATTGTTTCTAGAAGGTGTTTCCTTGTTGTGTGAACTCCACGGGGCTCAGGTATCCGAGGGTCGAGTGGAGCCGTCGGTGGTTGTACCACCACACGTACCTGTTCAGGTCCGAGCGCAGCCGTTCCACGCTCGTGTATGTGTTGGCGTATATGAGTTCCTTCTTGACGAGACGGTCGGTGGACTCGACCACCGCGTTGTCGCACGGGCTGCCCGGTCTGGAAAGCGAACGCGTGATGCCGAACACGTCGAGCATGCGCCCGACGCGTTCCCCGGTGAACCCGCCGCCCCGGTCGGCGCGGAACACCTCGATGCCGCCCAACGGGAAGCGCAGCGCGGCGAACGCGGCCAGCACGAGATCCGCGTCGTGCCGGTCCCGACGGCGTGGCCCGCGATCCCGCGGTTCGCGAGGCCGCCGGGCAGGCATATGCACGCCCATGAATCGCCGACCCTCACGTAGGCCGGGTCGGCGGCGATGTACGTGCGCGGGGCGTAGCCATTGAATTCGCGGCCGAAGATGTTCGGGACCGGATCGTCGTTCGGCCTGGCCGGATGCGGCCGGTACCGGGCCCTCGAATACGAGCCCGCCATGCCCCCGGCCTCCACGATCCGGCAGATGCGGCGGCGCGACATGACGATGCCCCCGCGGCGCAGCTCGGCCTTGATCTTCCCGGCCCCGTACACCCTGCCGCTGTCGCGCCACACGCGTCCCACATCCTCCTCATGGGGGTCGGCCCGTTCGGTCTCGGGGTGGTCGAGCATCCAGCAGTGGGTCGACCTGGCAACGCCCAGGATCCTGCACTGCGCCGATATCGGGCAGCGGCCGGCGTCGGACCGTATCACGCCCGCTTTCGTGCGGATACCGGCGCCGCTTGTTCTGAAACGTCCACCTCCATCTCCGACTGACGGTTGCGTTTCCGCAATGCGAGCGGCTCGCTCTGCCCGGGCGTGCGGTCGTCGGCGGCCCTGGTCGAGCCGCTGTTGCGGATCCCCCGCACCCACCGGTGCAGGGTGGAATGGCAGATGTCGCACTCCGTCTTGATCTCCACAGGCGGCTTGCCGTTCTCGCACAACCGCACGATCTGCCGTTTGAACGCCTCGTCGTAGTGGCGGGGATGTTTCGGGTCGGCTATCGTCGGCCTCCAATCTCATGTCATTCGTCCCTCATCGGACTGTCTAATACGTTGTAGCCAATCCACGGCGTCACATCGTCAGGCTGTCCGGGTCGAGGAGGAAATCGTAGACGCTCATCGTGAGGATGCCGTGCTCGTCGTGGACGGGTTTGACCACGTCGCGTACGAGGACGATCTTCTGGAAGCTGTCGTCGATCTCGAGCAGCGAGGCCTTCTCCTGCGCGACCTTCTCCGGTGTGGGCAGTTGGTACGCGGATTGGATGTAGCAGCGCCGGTTGCCGAGGTTCGCTACGAAATCGACCTCGAGGCGTTTGCGGTACGGCACACCTTCGCTGGCGCCGCGCCGGTCGACCATGCCCACATCGACGTTGTAGCCGCGTGTTCGCAGCTCGTTGTACACGATGTTCTCCATGATGTGCGTCTGCTCGATCTGGCGGAACCCCAGTCGTGCGTTGCGCAGCCCCATGTCCTCGAAATAGTATTTCTTCGGGCTGCCGATGTACTTGCGTCCCTTGACGTCGAACCGTCTCGCCTCCTCGATGACGAACGCGTCCTCGAGATGGCCGATGTATTGCATGATGGTGTTCGTGCTGATGCCGGAATGCAGCACGCTGGCGAACGTGGCCTTGATCTTGGGCGGATTGGTCAGAGCTCCGATGGAGGAGGCCAGCACGTCGACCAGGTCGTCGAGCTCCTGCGACCTGCGCAGCCTGTTGCGCGAGACGATGTCCTTGAGATAGGTCTCCTCGAACAGGTTCTTCAGATAGAGGGACTTCTGCTCGTCGCTTCTCATGGACAAGGTGAGCGGCATGCCGCCGAACATCACGTATTCGGCCCAGCCGTGCTGGACGTCGCCGTCGTACGCCTGCATGAACTCGGCGAACGACAGGGGGCGGACGCGGACCTCGTCGCCGCGGCCGCGGAACTCGGTCATCACGTCGGTGGACAGCATCTTCGAGTTGCTGCCCGTCACGTACACGTCCACGTTGCGCATGCGCAGCAGCCCGCTGAGCACCCCGTACAGACGGGGCGGCTCCTCGCCGCGCATCTCCTCGTCCGAGATCGCGTACTGCACCTCGTCCAGCAGCACGTAGTACGGTTCCTCGCGATTCGTGATACGGGATCTCACATAGTCGTACAGGGCGAGCGGGTCGCGGTAGCGCTCGTACATCAGATCGTCCAGCGCGATCTCGATGATGTGGTCGTCGTCCACGCCCTGCGTGCGCAGATGGTCCTCGAACAGGTCGAACAGGAGATAGGTCTTGCCGCAGCGCCTCGCGCCCGTGACGACCTTGACCATGCCGTTGCCTTTGCGCGCGACGAGATCGTTCAGGTACTTATCCCTGGAGATGCGCATCGTATCCTCCGATCAATGTCCTGTTCCCATGCCGCTATCGCGTGGATTTGACATTTATGTCAGTTTCACTCAATAGGAACTCATTCTATTGCGCGATTTTGACATAGATGACACTTTCGCTCAATAGGATGGGTGAATCATGGGAGGACAGGGCGTGCGCGTGGGGGGGGGTGGCCATCAGGAAAAGGTCGAGGTTGGCGACGTCATCCTCGTGA
>OJYG01000599.1_pt1 | contig 10810 bp, 11 predicted proteins | sample 1600841 | NCBI WGS metagenome assembly OJYG01 (sample SAMN04436709, study PRJEB24849) | human gut metagenome | biome: human gut; feature: NICU; material: stool | host: Homo sapiens | place: USA: Saint Louis, MO | collected 2010-09-09
AAACACAAAAAATAATCAAAATGTCATTAACTTCAAAAGAGAAAACATCAAAAATATTTTCTCCAATAGAACAATTCTTAAGCATACTAAGAAATTTTATCACCGATAAAGAATTTCATTTTCAATCGGGATTGTTAGTCATAAATAACACCTATGGGCCAATAGTTTTAGAAAGTTTATCTTCTGGTGAAAAACAACTGCTAATTTTATTCATTGAGACCCTCTTACAAAGAGGGCAACAATATATTTTCCTAACTGATGAGCCTGAGCTTTCCTTACATATTCAATGGCAAAGAAATATTATCCCTGCCATAAAAAAATTAAATCCTAATGCACAAATTATTGCTGCAACCCATTCTCCTGAAGTTGCATCTAAATATAAAAACGCCATTTTCAATATGGAGAGATTAGTCAATGCTAATCAATGATTCTAATGCAGAAAACTTTTCTTGGTCTAATGAAGCGGAAAATGTGATCAGTTTATTTTATGATGCTGATATTATGGTCTATGTTGAAGGTGAAGATGACATTGCTTTTTGGGAAATAATTTTTAAAAAAAATGGTCGTTTTAATGTAGAAGTTCAAGATGTTGGTGGATGTGAAGCTTTACAACCATATATCGAAAAAATAACCTCAGGAGAAATAAACGCCATAGTTGCCAGAGATTCGGATCTAAACCATTTTTCTGACAACATAGTAAAGCATACAAATATTATTTACACAAAGGGATATTCAATAGAAAACACAATCATTGATGAAAAAATCATATCACACATACTCAAAAACACAGGCCGTTTTTGCACAAAAAAAATGCAGGAAATAGATGTAGGAAATTGGCTTTCTAACTTCTATAGCAACATTGAGAACTTAATAATACTAGATATTCACAATCATTTAAATAAATTAGGATGCTCCGTAATTGGTGATTCCTGTGATCGTTTTATGCAATCAAGAAATTCATACAATATATGCAAGAAAAAAATAGATGAATATATCAATAGACTACCTGAATCGTTTACTACTAATGGTTTGGCAGAAAAAAACAACATTCAATTCCCAGAAAATACATCTATAAATCATTGGGTGAAAGGGCACTTTCTTTTCTCAGCATCATTAAGATTTATAACAAACTTTTTGGCATCCATCAATAAAAAAACCTCTATATCCAAGGATAGTTTTTACGCAAACATCTTGTCTGCATTTGAGATTTTTTATACAGAAGAACATGCTGATTATAGTTATTACAATCAAAAGATAGGGGCCATCACATAAAAAAATAAAGGCTGGCTTTTATGCCAGCCAATCCCCAGAAAATAAATTCATAATGAATATTTTTCGAATTAATTTTTCACATCCATTTAATCCAAGCAATTTTCTCTCTGCGTAACGGATCTCAGGTCCTTTGCGGCTGACGCGATCACGTAGGCCGTAATGGTGAACGCGGGCAATGCGCTGCACCTTGCCTTCAAACTGTACGTTGGCAGAGTCGGCGCTGGCGGCGGTTTTCAGGTATTTTGTGGTGCGCAGCTTTGCAAACATCTGACGTTTGATGCGGCCTTTTTTACTGCGCGCTGTGACCTTGCGCGGTTCATAACTGCTGCCGTCAGGGTTGCGTTGCATCCTGATATTCTGCTGCTGTGTCCGGCGCAGCTCCTGCGCCAGCTGACGCACCATGCGGCTTCTTGCGGCTGGCTCCAGATTCGCCAGCAAGGCACTCAGCCAGTCGTCAACTTTCTGCAGTTCAGCCACGTTTCACCGTCCACATTTCTTCAGGTTCATCAGGTTCCGCTACCGCTTCAACGTTCGACACGCTGCCGTCAGTGCTGACCAGCACACGCTCCGTCAGTTGCAGGTTCAGGCTGATATCACAGACATCGTTGCGCAAAATATCCACCTCAAAGGTGAATAGCTTTTCCCGTAACGCCGGGTTATTGATGGCATCGGGCTGGTTATCCCGCAGCCACAGCAAAACCGGGGCCATCAACAGATTCTGGTCGCCGCTGAAATCCTCAATCACCACGTTCAGGGTGTAACGGTACTCCCATGACATGGAGCTGGCCCCGGTGGCAACCAGCGAACCGTTATCCACAAACAGGTGCAGTTTGTCCGGGTTATGACGGACATAAGGCACCGCTTTATTGAGGGCGTGGCGCAGGGATTGTGGTTTGTTCACTGTTTCGCTCCTGACACGCAATAATCATGTCCACTTTGTCTGCACAGACCGCCCAGGCGGCCTCCGTTTCATCCAGCAATGCGTTCAGATCACCGTTAGTGCGCGGCGCTGCCTGCTCCAGCCGACACGGCGTCACTCGCGGACAACCACTGACGGTAAGCTGCACCTCCGGTGAGTGCCGGACGTTCCCGCAGCCGGATAATGTCAGCAGGCAAAGGAGTATCAGCCCAGCGGCGTAAATCCTCGTTCTCACGTTTCAGTTCCTCGATCCGGCGTTGTCGTTGTCTCAGCAGTGCGCTGGTCTGTTCTGCTTCAGCGTAGAGCCGCGCCTGCTCCCGGTTGTTGGTTTCAGCCAGAATGGACAGACCGATCAGCTGGCTGTTTTTCTTCGTCAGTTCTTGCGCTTTACTTTTCAGCGCCGCGCGCTGCGTTTCGATGGTGTGGCTGGCGCTGTTAAGCCGCCACGACTGCCAGCCCAGCGTAACGAGTGCCAGCGCCACCACTACTGCCAGCGCACGCGTCATAGTCCAGCTCCTTTAAGGCACCAGGCCATCTCCCGCGCACGGCGGTTATCCAGCCCCTGATTAAACACACCTTTCACATAAACCCAGCGCGGCAACTGTCGGCACGCATCCGCCCAGTGCCGCTGATTGAGCAATTTCACCAGCGTGGAGCTGCAGGCATTGCCTGTCCCCACGTTGAAGGCAAACGACACCACCGAGTCATACACCTTTTGTGGCGGCTGTTGCTTCACACATCTTTCCAGCGCCCGCTCCACACGCAGCACGTTGGAGATCAGCCCTTCCGCTGCCTGTCGTTCCGTAATGGTTTTGCCTGGAATGACGCCAGATGTATTACCAATGCCGTCGGTCCAGACACCCGCGCTGCACTGATACGGCTGCAGACGACAGCCTTCGTAATCGGCAATCAGTTTCAGCCCCTCCACGGAGGTGTGAAGCTGCTGAAAACCCGGCAGCGTGGCAGCAATAGCCAGCACGGCCCCGACAAGGCAGCGTTTAACGATTGATGGATTCATAGTCCTCCCGCGAGATCTGCCCGTCGCGCAGAAGCTGGTAGGCTTTGTGTTTGTAGTACCAGTTGATAGCCATCATCAGCACACCAATCATCAGGCCGCCCAGCGTTGAGGCATCCTTGATGGACAAATCGCCCAGCCAGGCCAGCACGACGGCGATGCAATACGTGATAAAGGCGCTGATTCGCTCAAGCGTCATAATTCAGTCCCATAGCTGGACGGTCTGCACGGTGGTGGTGGTCGGAATGTCCGGCAGCTCCACCTGCAGCCCGTGAGGTAAAAAGGGGCCGTATTCGGCAAGCCCCGGATTTGCCTTCAGTACCTGCTCCGTGACACCCTGCGTGCGCCCGTAATGACGCCAGCAAAGTGCGTCCACCGTGTCATACTGATGCGCACGCACTTTCATCAGATAAGCTCCACTGTGCAGTGCGGCGCATCCTGCACCCGGCTGATGGCCCAGCGGGCGTCACGCCATAAATCACCGCTTGCTTCCGCCAGTTCCTCGCCCCGCTTCGCACCGGATGCCGTGGCGTCATAGTCCTGGTAACGTTCGTTGAGCATGGCGCGTGCCCAGCAGTAAACCGCGTTGAAATAGTGCTGAACGCGCTCACTTTTGCCGTCCAGCTGTTCCGCCGGAACCTCTGCCAGCGAGGCATACCCCAGCATCTGCTGGCATCTGCGAAACTCATACAGCTCTGCGTTGACCTCCGAAATTGCCGACAGCGCAACCTGCTTTAAACGCGGCTGCGTCACCGTACCGTCAGTGCGCATCACACTGCGGAACTCCGACAGATCCACATCAGGCCAGAACGGCGTATTCCTGATGATTTCCGCCTGTTCCGGTGCCTGTTCTGGCGCCACAAACTTCATGCTGCTTTCTCCTGAGATAGAGGGCGGTGGACGGGGTTTTGATGTGGCAGTGCCTTTCGCCACCCCGTGCCGCCCGTGCGCGGGGGCACGTTCTGTCAGCGGCTGTCATTGCGCAGTCTGCGCTCCAGCTGCTGTTTGTCTTTTTTCACGCCACAGCGGGGATCGAGCTGTAACGCATGGTTGAGATGATTAAGGGCGGAAGCCGGATTACTTTCACTCAGGACAGCGCCAATCGCTTTATGCAGACGCGCCCGTGACTGGTCCGGCATGTCCAGACCGTCTGTCAGCTCCAGCGTCTGCAGCAACAGATCGACATCAAAGCCGGTAGTGGCAAGCATTGCGCTCTGTGCCGCGTCTGCCATTTCCTCTGCCAGCACGGTTTGCACATTGCGGTTACCCAGCGGCATCACCCAGCCATGACGCAGGGCATGACGCCCGATCTCCAGCGCCCCGGCATAATCTCCGGCATCAATGCGCCACAGCATCACGTACATCAGCACGTCATCCTGTTGAGCGCCTCCGGCAGCCAGAACACCCTCTGCCCAGGCGGCGTATTTCGGCAGCAGCTCCACCTTGATTTCCGCTTTTTTGACCGTGGACTGAACGCCCTTGAGACGGCGGCGATCTTCCGCCAGTTGCAGCAGCATCAGGTCATAGCCCGACGCGTGGCGAACGCTGCCGCCCTCACGGGCGGCCTGTTCAGCCTGAACGCGCAGGCGATGCTGCCGTGCGGGACTCAGGCTCATGAATTACGCTCCGGTTTCTGCTGCGGCGGCGCTAAAATCGCCAATCTGGATGTTTTCCACCAGTGCAGCGCAGCGGTAGTCCTCAACCACATAGGCTTCGTTAACGGATTCAAAGTTTTCAATCCGGTCACGTTTCGGGTTGTCGATAACTGAACGGCGGCGGGTGTCTTCCTGCCAGTAGATGGACAGGTTATCCAGACGGGTGATCAGCAGTGCATTCGGCGGGAAGAACGGCGCACGCACGGCCTGCAGGCCACCCATGCGTTTCTGACTGATGATCATATCGGCAGCCAGTTTTTCACTGTTTTCCTGCTCTTTGTTGACCAGCGGGAAATACTTGTCAGACAGCAGTTCACGACCGCAAATCACCACCAGATCGTCATCGTCCTGGTAGACCACGTCGATAAGCTCATTGACGGCATCCATCACCACAGCGTCCAGGTTGGCATATTCGCCACCTTTACCGACTTTCACCGCGCCCGGTGTGGTTTCACCGCCCGTGGTGGTGCTGCCCATGACGTGATCCGGTGCATCCTCACGGATTTTCTGCAGCCAGCCTTTGTTCACATCCTGCAGCAGCGGGTTTTCGCTACGGTTGGAGGTTTTCGCACGCTTCACGCCGTTAAAGCCGATCATGATGCGGTCCAGTGCCTGACGTTTCACGATGGCGTCACGGATACGCACCTGGAAATCCTGAAACTTCGCCCACAGGTCCAGCTTCGCGTAGGTCAGTACCGTGTCAAAGTTGGTCTGCTCGCATTTGTATTCCACATCGACCATCAGCGTAGGATCGACAGGTTCACGCTCTTTCGCGGTGGTGTCAGTGGTTCCGGCAATGGTGCTACCAACACCCAGCCCCAGCAGCTGACCGGACTGCTCAGTCACTGGCGTGACGTTAATCAGCGTCAGGAAAGCGGCGGACTGCTGGATCTGGTCTTCCAGCGTCTGCTGTACAGACGGCTCCACGGTGAACTTGCTGGACAGTTCTTCAACTGCCACACCGTTCAGACGCGCCAGCTGCTGCAGGTAAGCGTTAAAAGCAAAGCGGGTATTCTTCTTCATCAGGTTTTGTGCTCCATCAGCAATTGGTCAGAGTGTCAGCGGGGGCGTTACCGCCTGTTGCACGCTGGCGGTAGTCCTGGCGGCTGTCTTCATGACTCAGCTTATTCACCAGTTCGTTAAAGGCGGTTTGCTGCTCCTGCAGAGCAGTCTCCAGTTCAGACAGGCGTTCTTCCTGCTCAGACAGGGATTTTTCGGTGCGTGCGCTCAGGTTCTGCTGCTCAGTGGCGACCAGCTCCACGGCCTTATGCACATCAGAGAACCGGGCGTCATCGGACTGCTCTTTTTTGGTAAACAGCGCCGTGACACGGGCAAACAGGGACGGTTTGTCATCCTGGATTTCTTCCAGTTCGATCACCGTTTCCTCTGCGGCGGTAAAGAGATTGGCGGGATTCTGCTTGCGGTTTGCCAGCGGGTTATGGGCTGCACTGGCGCTGAATGTCAGCATTTCAGTGCCCAGACTGGCAGGGTCATCAGTGGCAGCCAGGCCGACCAGGTAGGCTTTGCCCGTATCAGCGAACTTCGGGCTGACTTCCATAGAGGTGAATAATTTCTGGCCTTTTTTCACCAGTTCCACCAGGGACTCCGTTGGCTCAACGTCGGCATACAGCGCCATCTTGCCTGCCAGCGGACCTTCCGTGATTTCTTCAGCAAACAGCGCCGTCACCTTGCCGTAGCGGTTAAAGGTGCTGTCCGGCAGATAAGACTTGATGTGCTCAAGGTTAATCAGCGCGGTATACACCGCCGGGTTGTAGCTGGCTGCCATCTGTTCCAGCCATTCACGCTGGATTTCGCGTCCGTCGGTGGTGGCACCTTCCACCCCGATGCGAAAACGCTTTGCTTTCACTGTCATGAGCCGTGCTCCGTTAGAAAAAACTTACTGGAGCCTTATGGTTGCGGTGATGGGGGCAGTGAAACAATGCGCGGTATTTGTACCGACAACCACACAAACCGCAGGCGGGGAAAGCCTTCATTCAAGGCTGTAGGTTTGTGCCATGAACACCACACTGACACCCGCAGATCTCGATCCCCGTCGGCAGGCCATGTTGCTGTACTTTCAGGGATACCGCGTAGCCCGCATTGCTGAAATGCTGGGCGAGAAAGTTGCAACCGTTCACAGCTGGAAAAAACGCGACAAGTGGGGTGACTATGGGCCGCTGGATCAGATGCAGCTCACCACCGCCGCACGCTACTGCCAGCTCATTATGAAGGAGCACAAAGAAGGGAAAGATTTCAAAGAGATTGACCTGCTGGCGCGCCAGTCTGAGCGCCACGCGCGGATCGGCAAGTTTAACAATGGCGGCAACGAAGCCGACTTAAACCCTAACGTCGCCAACCGCAATAAAGGCCCACGCCGTCAGCCGGAAAAGAATGTTTTCACCGATGAGCAGATTGAGAAGCTGGAAGAAATCTTCCATTCCTCCATGTTCAACTACCAGCGCCACTGGTGGGAAGCCGGAAAAACCAACCGCATCCGCAACCTGCTGAAGTCTCGCCAGATCGGCGCGACCTTTTACTTTGCCCGTGAAGCCCTGATTGACGCCCTGCTTACCGGACGTAACCAGATTTTCCTTTCCGCCAGTAAGGCACAGGCCCACGTCTTTAAACAGTACATCATCGACTTCGCCAAAGAAGTGGAGGTGGAGCTGAAAGGCGATCCGATGGTGCTTCCTAACGGAGCCACGCTTTACTTCCTCGGCACCAATGCCCGCACGGCCCAGAGTTATCACGGCAACCTGTATCTGGATGAATATTTCTGGATACCGAAATTCCAGGAGCTGCGCAAAGTGGCTTCCGGGATGGCTATTCACAAGAAATGGCGACAAACCTATTTTTCCACGCCATCCAGCCTGACCCACAGTGCTTATCCGTTCTGGTCCGGTGCGCTGTTCAACCGTGGACGCAACAAAGCCGACAAGGTGGACATCGACCTGTCCCACAGCAATCTGGCCCCCGGCCTGCTGTGCGCAGACGGGCAATACCGCCAGATAGTCACCGTGGAAGACGCGGTGCGCGGCGGCTGTAACCTGTTCGACCTTGACCAGTTGCGCATGGAGTACAGCCCGGATGAATACCAGAACCTGCTGATGTGCGAGTTCGTGGACGATCTCGCGTCCGTGTTTCCGCTCAGCGAACTGCAGGCGTGCATGGTGGACAGCTGGGAAGTCTGGACCGACTTTCATGCACTGGCCCTGCGCCCGTTTGGCTGGCGCGAAGTATGGATCGGTTATGACCCGGCGAAAGGTACGCAGAACGGCGACAGTGCCGGATGCGTGGTGGTGGCTCCGCCAGCCGTGCCGGGCGGTAAGTTCCGCATTCTTGAGCGTCACCAGTGGCGCGGGATGGACTTCCGCGCCCAGGCGGATGCCATCAAAAAATTGACCGAACAGTACAACGTGACCTATATCGGCATCGACTCGACAGGTGTAGGTCACGGGGTTTATGAGAACGTGAAAGCGTTCTTTCCTGCCGTCCGGGAGTTTGTTTACAACCCCAACGTTAAAAACGCCCTGGTACTCAAGGCCTACGACATTATCAGCCACCGCCGTCTGGAGTTTGACGCCGGGCACACCGACATTGCGCAATCATTTATGGCAATCCGTCGCGCCACCACCGCCAGCGGCAACCGCCCAACCTATGAAGCCAGCCGCAGCGAAGAAGCCAGCCACGCCGATCTGGCCTGGGCAACAATGCACGCACTGTTTAACGAACCACTGCAGGGCGAGTCCGCCAATACAAGTAATATTGTGGAGATTTTTTGATGGGAAAGAGTAAGAAAAACCGCGCTGCGACGACGAAACAGAGTCAGCATAAAAATCAAATTTCAGCCGAAGCTTTCAGCTTTGGTGATCCCATTCCTGTACTGGACCGCCGCGAACTGCTGGACTATGTGGAATGCGTACAGACGGATCGCTGGTATGAGCCACCCGTAAGTTTTGACGGACTGGCACGCACCTTCCGCGCTGCCGTGCATCACAGTTCCCCGATTGCAGTAAAGTGCAACATTCTGACCAGTACCTATATCCCTCATCCGCTGCTCAGCCAACAGGCTTTTTCGCGTTTTGTGCAGGACTATCTGGTATTTGGTAACGCCTACCTGGAGAAACGCACGAACCGATTCGGTGAAGTTATCGCCCTTGAGCCTGCGCTGGCAAAATACACCCGACGTGGGTTAGACCTGGATACCTACTGGTTTGTGCAATACGGTATGACAACCCAGCCGTATCAGTTCACGAAAGGCAGCATTTTTCATCTGATGGAACCGGACATCAACCAGGAGATCTACGGCCTGCCAGGCTATCTTTCTGCCATTCCATCCGCCCTGCTCAACGAGTCTGCCACGCTGTTCCGCCGTAAGTATTACATCAACGGCAGCCATGCAGGCTTCATCATGTACATGACCGACGCCGCGCAGAATCAGGAGGATGTGAACAATCTCCGCAACGCGATGAAAAGCGCCAAAGGTCCAGGCAACTTCCGCAACCTGTTTATGTACTCGCCTAACGGCAAAAAGGACGGCCTTCAGATCATTCCTCTGTCAGAAGTCGCGGCGAAGGATGAGTTTCTGAATATCAAAAATGTCAGCCGCGATGACATGATGGCTGCGCACCGTGTACCGCCACAAATGATGGGGATAATGCCTAATAATGTTGGGGGATTTGGGGATATAGAGAAAGCCGGTTGCGTTTTTGTGCGAAATGAGTTAATTCCTTTACAAAAAAGACTTGTAGAAGTTAATATTTGGCTAAAGAAAAAAATAATAGCCTTCAAAGATTATTCATTGAATTAGATAAAATGTGTGGGGGGGATGAAAATCCCCCTCCCAAATTACAAATACCGTCTAACACGTATTTTATTAATCTTCGACTCATTTCCAATTCTTATCAAAGCATTTCTCGCTTTTTCTCCGATGCGTTTCATTCTATCTGAACCATTGCTATACCCACCAAACTTAAGAGCAGTGGCTATTATTGAATCACCACCTTCAAGAATGACTTTTTTAAATAAATCATAGTAGTCATCCTCTGAGGCAGCATCCAATATTTCCTCGTGCCTATCAGACCAACCATTCTGACTTGATAATTTTATTAGAACATCCTTTATAGAACCATCCAGATTTAAAGTAATAGAATAATCTTGGATTTTTGACTTTAACTCAGCATCTTTTATAGGATGAACATTCATGTAAATAGATTGGACATATTCCTTAAGAGCATCATTGCCGTAATTAATAAATTTACTTATTAATTCACTTGCTTTAATATTTTCATCTAAATCTCTATACAGTCCGACAACACTATCCAAGTCACTTGGAGTTACATACTCTATCCCACCAACCACCGCTTGATATAGATTATCAACAACCTGATTTCGGTTATCTTCAAATGAATTATAGAAAAGCTTCCATGCTTCAAACAGTGAACCTCGCTTACTATCACGGATAAGTTCATCATTTCTTAGACTTACTTGCCTTTGAAAATTGTTCATATCAATATATCCATGCTTAACCATGTCTATAAGGACTTCATCAAGTTCGTTTGTTTTTTTATAACCATATATAAGCAAAGTATTAAGCCATTTTTTTCCTTTTCCATCCTCTTTTTCATCACGCATATAGATATTTCTCATATTTCTAATATATTCCAATGATGGTACATCTCCATCTGGAGTAAATGCGTAATGACTCCAACAATACAAAGTTAAGGAGCGTGCGACTTCATTTGCAATTTTATCAAAATTAACGTTAATAGCAGGTAACAAGGCTAGCAAAAACCGCTCTATTTTTTTCAGTATCCGAATATTTTTAATACCCAGAGAAATGGAGTATTTGCTTAATAATTTATGAACATCAGAATTATTTTTATATGCTATAGCTGCACATTCTTCTGGCGTAGGGTTATAGGTAATCTCTCTATCAATAACCTTTTC
>OJYG01000618.1_pt1 | contig 10512 bp, 2 predicted proteins | sample 1600841 | NCBI WGS metagenome assembly OJYG01 (sample SAMN04436709, study PRJEB24849) | human gut metagenome | biome: human gut; feature: NICU; material: stool | host: Homo sapiens | place: USA: Saint Louis, MO | collected 2010-09-09
TCAGGAGACCTTGCAACTATCATCCTACAATTAGTACAGGCCTGTTCTATTTCTTAGGAGATCTAGCAACTGTCATTCTACATTTAGTACAGGCCTGTTCTATTTCTTGGGAGGCCTTACAGCTGTCATCCTACAATTAGTACAGGCCTGTTCTATTTCTTAAGAGGCCTTACAGCTGTCATTCTACAATTAGTACAGGCCTGTTCTATCTCTCAGGAGACCTTGCAACTATCATCCTACAATTAGTACAGGCCTGTTCTATTTCTTGGGAGACCTTACAACTGTCATTCTACATTTAGTACAGGCCTGTAGTAATTAATTAACACTATATAATACTATAATATGCTTATCTAACATCTTTATGTTTATATAACCCACTGATCCACCTTAACGTCTTATCTGATATACCATTTACATTCTTTTATAAAACAAATGACGCCACCCACAAGGGTGGCGTCATTCGTATAAGGATTATTTGTGCCCTAGTTAGGGGTTCTAGGGTATATACGGCCCCTATATCAGCATATGAGGGGCCATATTGTTTTTTAAAGATATACGGTCAGCAATCTTATTGTTGAATTGCTTTACGCAAATCAATTGTGTGAGGAGCGGAAGGTTCCACTGGCTCATTGATTGCTTTTTTAAGGTCTACTACGTGTTCTTCAGTAGCAGTAGGCTCTTCACTTGCTTTGTTTTTTACGGTTTCTTTAGCTGCGTACCAAATTGTTTCGTTCATCATGTGACGAAGGTCTTCGTTGTTCACATGTTCTTGATCTTGAGCCATGATATCCAAGATTGCGTCTTCCAAAGCACTTGCTTCATCGTTAGTCATAGGACCGCCGATTTCTTTTTGTCTTTGAACGACTGCATTGATTTGGTCTACCATGCCGCGTAATACATTGAATCCGTAGCTATTTACGAAACCATCTTTTTCATTGTATTTTGGCATATCAAAGAATTCGTATTCATTTTTGTTACGGTTTTCGCCGTTCCAGTTGAATGCGACTTCAAAGCCATGAACACGTCCCAAGGAATGTGTGCGGAAGTAGTCCGCATAGTTATGTTTATCCTTAGAATGTAACCATTTACTTTCAGCCTTAGTCAATTGTTCATGATTGTCATGTTTAATCTTAGCTTTAGTATAGTTAACCTCTGCATTTTGCCATGCTTGTACAAATGTATGCAAAGCTTGTACCGTTTGTGGGCTAGCCACAGGAACGAGTACAACAGGACCTGTAGTTGGTGTAGAAGCAGGGTTAGGCAAAATCAAATTGTCATCATATGTTGGTGAGCCAGCAGCATATCCTGTAATGGATGCAGCGCTCATAAGTGCTAATGCTGTGAAAGCAAGCATTGTAGATTTTTTCATATCTATTCCTCTTTTCATTGTCGAATATTAGCGATGGTAGGGGATTCAAGGAGAATCCCCATCCATGTGTATCTTATTACATACCTAATTTAGCCATCATAGCAGCCATTTGAGCTTTCAATTGGTCTACTTCGCTTTGTAAGCCTGCATTTTGAGCCTTAATTTGTTCATTTTCAGCTTTCAAATCAGATACTTCGCCTTTTAATCCGGCATTTTGTGCTTTCATAGAAGCCACTTCAGTTTGCATTGCATATGTAGAGCTGATAGGACCCTTACGGTAACGATCTGCTACAGCAGCTTCGCTATCGCGGTTGCCAACCTTCCAAGTTACACCAGCGTTAGCCATCATATGGCCGTTGCCGCCAGCCCAGGACACGCCTGCATGGAACATTGTGGATTCGTTCTTGTAGTGAGCTACGCCCAATGCCAATGCGGAGTTACCACGATAGTTACCATAACCAGCCATGATTTGAGTTGGTTCCATTGGATCGTATTGGATAGGTTTCAATGCGGACAATGCAGCAGATTGTGCACCTACATGGCCGATTTCTTCACCTAATTGATCTACGCGAGGGTCAGCTGCTGCTTCTGCATTAACCTTGTAGATATCTTGACCATTTTCACCAAGACGATGTTCTACAGTCACATTGCGACCTGCTTCAACTTCTGTTTTAGCTGCTTTCAATTGACTTACATTGACAGCATCGGTGTTCTTTTCACCGGCTTTCACATTATGGATGAAGTTATCACCCAAGCTGAGGCTACCACCAGTGATATTGATGGAATCACCACCGAAGGACATCTTAGGACCATTGGAGTTATTGGAAATGGAAGTGATGTTAGTGAGGTCACCTTTTACGTCGAAGGATACTTTACCGTTCGCATCAGTGTGCGCCGTAGTATTTACGCCATTAGAGAAGTCTAAACCGTCAGATAACATTACTGTTCTAGCGTTTTTACCATTTTCTTTATAAGTCAATGGAATTTGTTTAGCCGCTTCAGTGCCGTTGAAGTTAACTTGGTAGTTAGTGGTATGGTTAGCATCATTCTTTTGAACGGCTACAGAAATTGCTTTGTTATCACCAGATACAGTAACTGCTTCACGAGCTACGTCTTTTACGTCGTTTTTATCTACAGATACTTCGTATGTTGCACCAGCATCACCATATGCCTCACCATTTTGAGGTTTTACCTTAGCGATGTTGTTAGCATCATCTTTAGCTTTTACTTTTTCAGTAGATTTCTTAGCTGCTTCTTGTTGAACAAGTTTCAATTGTTCTTCAGTTGCGGCACGACCTTTAGTTGCGAAGTCAGCAGAATCAAGAGTTTTGTTAGTTAAGCCAGTGATGTCACCAGTTTTACCATCAAGCTTGATTGTGTTATCGCCAGCTATATTAACTACTTGGTCACCTTTGAATTCCAATTTACCGTCACCATCGTTGTTAGTGATAGAAGTAATTTTCTTCAAATCGCCTTCTACATTAACTTTGTATGGGTTATTTTTGGAACCGTCACCAGTAACTGTAGTGTTTTGACCATCTACTAATTTAGTCTTAGCATCTTTCAATTGACGTACGTTAACTGCATCAGTATCGTTAACACCATCTTCAACATTAGTAATTTGTTTATTACCAGCATTGATACCATCTTTAGTAATGGATGGACCATTGTTGATAACTAAGCCACCATTAGTGATCTTAGTATCGCCAATCTTAACAGAACCGTCTTGAGTAAGGTCAATATTGTTCTTCAATGCAAATTCTACTTTAGCACCATCATCGCTGCTAGTTTGTTTTACAGTGACATTGTTACCGCCAGAGAATTCAACTGTTTTACCATCAGTAATCTTCTTAGCTGCTGTTTCAGAACCAGCAGCAGTATTACCAGTGGATTTAACGTTGAAGCTATTCATTGTACCAAGACCAGAGCCGCTAATAGTCATTTCACCATTCGCAGTTCTAGATACTGTGATACCGTCAGCACCTTTCACATTTACTTTACCGCCATTAGCTGGAACATCTATGCCATTAGCTTGGATTGTCCAGAGTTCGTCAGTATTAGCAATTGTTTTATCGCCGTATTTAATGCGGTCCCCATCTTTCTTGATGGTTGTGTAGTTATCAGGTGTACCTAAGTGGATTTCCTTAGTTTGGATAGAGTCGATGCCTTTGATGTTTTTGTTTAAACGAACAGTTAATGTATCTGTACCATCAGCAGTGACAGCGATGTTGCCCTTAGCAGATTCAAATGTAGCTTCTTCGTCTTTAGAAACGCCTTCGCCTTTGATTTTTACAAGGGATCCAAGTTTTTGTTTATTTTCCACTTCATTGTTACCAGTGAAACGTAAACCGTCATCCAATGTAGCCACTTCGTGTTTATTGTTATTTTTGTCTTCATAAACGATACGAGTGATACCATCTTTGCCATTTAGACCAGGTTGGCCATTTTCAGCTTTCATAGTAAGACCATCTTTACCGTCCTTACCATTGAGGCCGATAGAACCATCCTTACCATTGATAACAACGGAGGAACCGTCTTTACCGTTTACGCCAATTTTACCATCAACACCGTCTTTGCCATCTTTACCAAGTTTGATATCGTCGGACAATGCATAGTTGTAAGTGTGGTCACCTGTTACAGCATTAACGATTTGTTCAACAGTTACGTTTTTACCAGCACCGAAGTTTACAGTTGTGCCTGGTTTAACGATTGTTGCAGTGTGATTACCTACTGTATTACCAGTAACATCACCTTTCCAACCGGAGTTATTGATTGTATCAACTACAGTTTTAACTGTTGCGATACCATCGTTACCATCTACACCTGATTTGCCGTCAACGCCGTCTTTCACCTTACCGATTGTTACGTCGTATTTAACAATGCCATCTGCATCAACGGATGCTTTCGTATAGTTACCATCCATGAAGTTCAAACCTTTATCCAAGGATACAGTTTGAGCATTTTGGTTATTCGCTTTATATGTGATAGCATTACCACCTGTAGGTAAGTTGCTCAAATCGATAACGGCTGTTTTATTGATCTTCTTATCATTGCCGTCAACATATTCCAATGTAACAGTTTTATCCGCGTTTACAGTATAACGTGTATCTTTAACGTGAATATCGTTAGCTTTGGAAATTGTCTTAACGTCACCGATGTTAGCACCATTTGTATCATCAGTGGAGTTGTTGTTTACGATACCAGATTTGAGGTTCGTAATGTTGTTGCCACCCATGTTCACATTGCCGCCGTCGAATTTAAATTCGTTGCCGCCGATTGTGAAAGTAGCAGGACCACCGTTTTTAATTGTGTTGATGTTGTTCAAGTCTTTAGCCAAACCGATGTTGATTTCGCTGTTGCCATCAGCACCTTGCGTGATGCTTGTTTTGATGTTAGAGGAATCGTATTCGGAATCAGCTTTAGCGCCTGTACCTTTAACAGTTACTTTAGAGCCAAGTTTATTTTTCTTTTCGCCACCGGAGTTAGCGTCGAAACGTAAACCATCATCCAATGTAGCTACTTCATGTTTATTGTTGTCATGATCTTCGTAAACGATGCGAGTTACGCCATCAGCGCCTTTTTCGCCCTTCATAGTAAGACCGTCTTTTCCGTCCTTACCATTTAAGCCGATGGAGCCGTCTTTACCGTTGATCACAACAGAAGAACCATCTTTACCGTTTACGCCGATTTTACCGTCAACGCCGTCTCTGCCATCTTTACCAATCTTGATATCGTTAGCCAAGTCGAATTCAACCTTAGCGCCGTCGTTGTTGCTAGTTTGTTTTACAGTCAAGTTCTTGCCTGCTGCCATTTCAACTGTTTTACCATCAGAGATAGTTTTCGCAGTTGTTTCAGAATCAGCAGTTGTATTACCTGTGGATTTCACATTCCATACGGATTGTGCAGCACCAGGAGCTACATGCAAGTCGTAAGTCACTTGGTTACCGTTTTCAGTTTTGTTAACTGTTACGGAGTTATCGTTAGATGTAACAACTGTACGAGCATCTTTCAACTGTTTAACGTTAACTGCGTCTGTATCGTTTACTCCAGCTTTCACATTAGTAATGTTCAAGTTACCAGCGTTGATGCCAGTCTTAGTAACGGATGGGCCACCTGTAATTGTTAAACCACCATTGTTGAGAATTGTGTCACCAATTTTCAAGGAACCATTTGGTGTTAAATCAACATCATTGGACAATGCATATGTGTAAGTATGTTCACCAGTTGCATTATCAATATTTTGAGCAACAGTTAAGTTTTTACCTGCTGCATAAGAAACAGTTTTACCATTTGCTACAGGTGTAACAGCATGGTTACCAACTACATTGCCTTTAGCGTCAGTGGAGAAGGAGTAACCATCTTTGATTTGATCAGCCAAACCGGATAAGTCGATTTTCGCCACTGTACCAGATTGGTTAGCACCGTTACCATCGTTATATTTCAATGTTACAGATTTGCTTGCTGCATCGTAAGCGTAAGATGTAGTAGTTTCACCTTGACGGTCAGAAGATGTTGGAGCAATGTGCAAGTCGTTAGCTTTAGAAATACGTTTTACGTCGCCAATATTAGCTGCGTTATTGATAACATCACCACCAGATTTAAGGTTAGTAATGTTTTGGTCACCCATGTTGATAGGGCCATTTGTGATGTTAATGGAGTTAGGACCAAATTCCATTTTTGGACCATTTGTAGTATTGGAAATGGAATTGATGTTAACTAAATCTTTATTCACATCGTATTTAACAACGCCTTCAGCATCTACAGAAGCTGTTGTGTTTCTGCCGTTTGTGAAATTCAAACCTTTATCCAATGTAACTGTTTGAGCATTTTGGCCATTCGCTTTGTATGTCAAAGGAATTTGAGTAGCTGCTTTGTTACCATCGAATGTTACTGTGTAAGTTGTGTTATGGTTTGTTTCATCTTGAACAGGTGTAACAGTGATAGGGTTGTTAGTTGTGTTTGTAGTATTTACAGTTACCGCTTCACGAGCTGCGTCTTTTACGTCGTTACGGGATACGTTTACTTCGTAAGTTGCACCAGCGTCACCATATTGGTCACCTGCTTGAGGAGTAACCTTAGCAATGTTTTTATCTGTAGAACTACTGGAATCAGCTTTTGCTTTCACCTTTTCTGTAGAAGCAGCTGTAGGTGTTACATTATCAACGTCTACTGTGTAGATTGTTTTCTTACCACCATCAACCGTATTTTCTGTTACAGATGTAACCTTCGCAGCATTTTTACCACGAACTTCTACAGTATTGTTCAATTTGCTTTTCGCATCATCGGACAAGTCAACAGCTACGTTGCTGCCAGATGCAGTTGTTTTGATGTATTGGCCATTGTTAGCACCAATTACGCCAAAGCTCAAGCCACCAGCTTGGTTCAATTTTTGAAGATCAGTAGCGCCTGTGTTACCAGTCAAACCAACTGTGTTATTGAAACCGTTGTTTACGATTTTCAATTGTTCTTCAGTAGCGGCACGACCTTTTTTAGCGAAATCAGGAGCATCCAACGTTACGTTAGTTAAACCAGTGATGTCACCAACTTTAGCGTTCAAGTTAATGTTATGGTCACCTGCTACGTTAACAGTTTGGTTACCACCGAATACAACATTGCCATCGCCATCTTTGTTTGTGATGGATGTAATGTCAGTTAAATCACCTTCAACGTCTACTTTGAAAGTTTTAACGCCATTTACGTCACGGTGAGAAGCAGTTGTATTCTTACCGTTTTCCATGTCGATAGCTTCTTTAGCAAGGTTTTTGATAACAGTCTTACCACCATTGTTGATGTTGGAAAGATCTTGTTTAGCAATACCTGTAATAACAGCCTTTTCGTTAGCAACGTCATTGTTGTTACCATCAAGGTATGTCATCGTTACTTTGCCGTTTGCGTCTACCGCATATTCACCAGGTTTGATGTGACGTTCATCAGCACGAACCTTTTTCAATTGGCTTACGTTAACTGCATCATTGTCATTTACGCCAGCGTTCACATTAGTAATGTTCAAACCACCAGCGTTGATGCCAGTTTTAGTAATGGAAGGACCATTATTGATAGTCAAACCATTGTTAGTGATGTTAGTATCGCCGATTTTCAAGGAACCATCTGGAGTCAAATCAATATCCTTGTTCAAGGAATATGTATATGTTTGTTCGCCTGCAGATTGGTCGATCTCTTGTTTTACAGTTAAGTTTTTACCAGCTGCATAGGTAACAGTTTGACCGCTTTCAACCTTAGTAGGTGTAGCATTGCCATCTAATTTACCACCGTTAGCCTTAGCATTTGTTAAGAAATCATATTTTGCAGCAGCGTCTGCAGCATTGATTGTGTATGTAGTACGACCGTTTACTGTTTTTTCATCTACAGTAACGTTTTTACCTGCTTTCACCATGCCAGTGTCATCGAAAGCAACAGTGATTTTGGAATCTTTCGCACCATCATTAGCAGCTGTTGTAGAAACACGACCTGTGCCAAGAACGTTCAACTTGCCATCATGTACAAGGAAATCGCTCTTGCCAGTATCACCAGTTACAACGACGCCAACGTTACGTAATTGGGCAACGTTAACCGCATCATAATCGGATGTACCAGATGCAACATTGGTAATTTGGCGTTTAATACCATCGCTACCAACGGAAACCATACCTGCATCGCCACCGGCAATATCTGCATGGAATAATTGCAAGTTATTATCTGCAAGGCCTTTATTTTCGCCTTGGTATTCGCGTGTACGGTTAGCTGCATGGAAACCTGTGGATTCGCCTGCACCAGAACGTTCATCCGCTTGGGATAAAGCGCCAATTGCTACGCCACCACGTACATTGGTTTGTGCACCGGCACCAAGAGCGGTACCATTTGTTTTATTAACGGTAGCGCCGGAACCGAAGGCGGATGCATTATCGTAATTGCCTGTAACAGTAGCGCCGGAACCTACAGCAATGGCACCTTCGCCGCCTTGTACGTTAGCAGTTGTACCAATCGCTACAGAGCTTACGGATTTAGAGGATGCACCAGCACCGATAACGGTAGCAGCAACAGCGCCATCATCAGCTAATGCAGAGTTACCAATCGCAATAGCGGATGTTGTTTTGCCTGTTACGTGGGAATCTCTACCAATAGCAATGCCATTACCAGCATCATATGTAGTTCTACCATTAATACCAGATGTAGGAGTTGGATCCGTGGACAATGTCAACGTTTCTTTTACGCCTGAATTATTAGTTTTTTGGTATGTGTAACCATTTGCAGTAGCATCAACCTTGGCGTTAGTACCCATAGTAATGGAGTTTTGCGCTTCCGTACGTGCACCAGAACCTACAGCAATCGCTTGGTTCGCTGTAGCTTGTGTATTGTAATCAGTACCTTGAAGGCCTGTAGCCACATCTCTACCTACGCCAGTTGGGTATTTTAAATTGCCTTCAGTAGGACGAATACTACCGATGGCAATCGCACGATTACCAGTAGCCCATGCAGCATTACCAACGGCTACGGAACCACCTTCAGAGGCTGTACCATTATCATTACCGCCTTTAGCTAAAGCACCCATCGCAATGGAACCCATTGTAGAGGATGTAGCTTCGTTGCCATACGCTTGGCTATAGTTTGCTTTTGCTTTAGAGATACGACCCACAGCAATGCCGAAATTACCAGCTGCCTCAGCGGCTGCACCTTGTGCAATAGTAGCTTCACCAGTTGCTTGGGATTGCATACCAACAGCAATGGAATTAACACCGGATGCTGTTACGCGACGTGAATTCTTACCACTATTACCGATAGCGATAGCATTGTTGCCAGACGCATCAGCACGAGCACCAACTACAGTTGCACCAGAGCCTGTTGCATGAGTATCACGGCCGATAGCAATGGTATCTAAATGAGTGGCTGTGTTATCACGACCGATAGCGATTTGAGAATTCTCGTCTCTCGTTTCTGGATGGTTTGTGCCACCATTTGTGGAATCCACCATGTTGTTTTTACCAATGGCGATACCGCCCATTGTTTTCGCATCATTGTCTTGACCCATGGTAACAGTGTCTTGCACACGAGAGTTATTATTGGTACCAACAGATACGGAATTTTTACCACTAGCTAATGCGCTAGGGCCTACAGCCACGGCATTAGCAGCACCAGTTTCAGCATGCCAGCCTACAGCTACAGCATGACCAACACCAGTTGCATTCGTTTTAGATGTATCACCAATCGCTACGTCACCATCACCACTAGCTACTGTAGACGCACCAACAGCTGTAGCCCATTCGCCTTTAGCTGTATTGTAAGCACCTACTGCAGTAGCACGACTACCTAAGGCATCGTTAAAGTTACCAACGGCTAGTGAATAAGCACCAGCTGGTTTAGGTGTTGTTACATTGGAACCATGTGTCCAATTTTGGTTATTGTATGCACCAATAGCAATAGAATGATCACCACTAGCATTACTTTTATTACCAATAGCAACAGATGTATCACCAGTCGCTTCATTACCAGCACCAATGGCTGTAGCAGCTCCATTTGTTGCTGTATTTTCATTACCTACGGCTAATGCAGAATTACCTCTAGCTGTATTATTAGCACCAAGAGCTGTAGTGCCATTTTGATCATCAGTTGTGTTTTGGTAACCGACAACGATAGAATTAACACCAACAGTATTATTAGGTTTAGCGTTAGCCGCAATATTAATACGACTATCTTGAGTATTTACACTACCATCAGGACTTCGGTATGCATCTACAGGCGTACCCATTTGTGCGCCAACGCCAACAAGCGCTAAACCAGCCAATACGCTAGCTAGGACTTTCTTTTTGCCGCTATTATTTTTTGCAATCTCAGGCACTACAACGTAGCACTCTTTGGATTTGCTCCAAACGACTTTAAAGACCTTGTTCATAAAACCTTTGAACCCCTTTCTCATAAGTACATATAAATGTAACTTTTACACTTTTGTTCGCTTCATGAAGAGTGCTGTTTCTCACATTCACACACACTTCATTTAGGATAATTCAATAATATCAATTTATTAATTAATTGTAAATACTTTTTCACTTATTTATTTAATGAAATTTTATATTTTAGATGAAAATAAACTGAAATTTATATACATGTGTAAAAATAAACGCATTTAAGAGAAAGTACATTATATCAGT
>OJYG01000623.1_pt1 | contig 10426 bp, 5 predicted proteins | sample 1600841 | NCBI WGS metagenome assembly OJYG01 (sample SAMN04436709, study PRJEB24849) | human gut metagenome | biome: human gut; feature: NICU; material: stool | host: Homo sapiens | place: USA: Saint Louis, MO | collected 2010-09-09
TTTTCAATACTTCAATGACCGGTTATCAAGAAATCCTCACTGATCCTTCCTATTCTCGCCAAATCGTTACTCTTACTTATCCTCATATCGGCAATGTCGGCACCAATGCGGCTGACGAAGAATCCTCTCAGGTACATGCGCAAGGCCTTGTCATTCGTGACCTGCCGCTGATTGCCAGCAACTTCCGCAACACTGATGATCTCTCTTCTTACCTGAAGCGCCATAACATCGTGGCGATTGCCGATATCGATACCCGTAAGTTAACGCGTCTGCTGCGTGAGAAGGGTGCACAGAACGGCTGCATCATCGCAGGTGATAACCTCGATGCGACGCTGGCGCTGGAAAAAGCGAAAGCTTTCCCGGGCCTGAACGGCATGGACCTGGCGAAAGAAGTGACTACCGCTGAAGCCTACAGCTGGACTCAGGGTAGCTGGACGCTGGAAGGCGACCTGCCGGAAGCGAAAAAAGAGAGCGAGCTGCCGTTCCACGTGGTGGCCTACGATTTTGGCGCCAAGCGCAACATCCTGCGCATGCTGGTTGACCGCGGCTGCCGCCTGACGGTAGTGCCTGCACAAACGTCTGCCGAAGACGTGTTGAAGATGAATCCGGACGGTATTTTCCTGTCCAACGGCCCTGGCGACCCGGCGCCGTGCGATTATGCCATCGCCGCCATCAAGTCCTTCCTGGAAACCGATATCCCGGTATTCGGCATCTGCCTCGGCCATCAGCTGCTGGCGCTGGCGAGCGGTGCGAACACCGTTAAGATGAAGTTCGGCCACCACGGTGGTAACCACCCGGTGAAAGACATCGATAACAACACGGTGATGATCACCGCGCAGAACCACGGCTTTGCCGTCGATGAAGCCTCAATGCCGGCTAACCTGCGCGTGACCCATAAGTCGCTGTTCGATGGCACCCTGCAGGGGATTCATCGCACCGATAAGCCAGCGTTCAGCTTCCAGGGCCACCCGGAAGCGAGCCCGGGCCCACACGACGCCGCGCCGCTGTTCGATCACTTCATCGAACTCATCGAGCAATACCGTAAGACCGCTAAATAATCAGGAGCCGAGAAGACAATGCCAAAACGTACAGACATAAAAAGCATCCTGATCCTTGGCGCTGGCCCGATCGTTATCGGCCAGGCCTGCGAATTCGACTACTCCGGCGCGCAGGCGTGTAAAGCCCTGCGTGAAGAGGGTTACCGCGTTATCCTGGTGAACTCTAACCCGGCGACCATCATGACCGACCCGGAAATGGCTGATGCAACCTACATTGAGCCGATTCACTGGGAAGTGGTGCGTAAAATCATCGAAAAAGAGCGCCCGGACGCGGTGCTGCCGACCATGGGCGGCCAGACGGCGCTGAACTGCGCGCTGGAGCTGGAGCGTCAGGGCGTGCTGGCCGAGTTCGGCGTGACCATGATTGGCGCGACCGCCGACGCGATTGATAAAGCCGAAGACCGTCGCCGCTTCGACGTGGCGATGAAGAAAATCGGCCTCGACACCGCGCGCTCCGGTATCGCACACAACATGGAAGAAGCGCTGGCCGTTGCGGCTGAGGTGGGCTATCCGTGCATCATCCGTCCATCGTTCACCATGGGCGGCACCGGCGGCGGTATTGCCTACAACCGCGAAGAGTTCGAAGAGATTTGCGAACGCGGTCTGGATCTTTCCCCAACCAAAGAGCTGCTGATTGATGAATCGCTGATTGGCTGGAAAGAGTACGAGATGGAAGTGGTGCGTGATAAAAACGACAACTGCATCATCGTCTGCTCCATCGAAAACTTCGATGCGATGGGTATCCACACCGGCGACTCCATCACCGTTGCGCCAGCCCAGACGCTGACCGACAAAGAGTACCAAATCATGCGTAACGCCTCGATGGCGGTACTGCGTGAAATCGGCGTGGAAACCGGCGGTTCTAACGTACAGTTCTCCGTAAACCCGAAAACCGGCCGTCTGATTGTTATCGAAATGAACCCGCGCGTGTCCCGTTCCTCCGCGCTGGCCTCTAAAGCGACCGGCTTCCCGATTGCGAAAGTGGCGGCGAAACTGGCGGTGGGTTATACCCTCGATGAGCTGATGAACGACATCACCGGTGGCCGCACCCCTGCGTCCTTCGAGCCGTCCATCGACTACGTTGTGACTAAAATTCCTCGCTTTAACTTCGAGAAATTCGCCGGCGCGAACGACCGTCTGACCACCCAGATGAAATCCGTCGGTGAAGTGATGGCGATTGGCCGCACGCAGCAGGAATCCCTGCAGAAAGCGCTGCGCGGTCTGGAAGTGGGCGCAACCGGCTTTGACCCGAAAGTGAGCCTGGACGACCCGGAAGCGCTGACTAAAATCCGTCGCGAGCTGAAAGACGCAGGCGCAGAACGTATCTGGTACATCGCCGATGCCTTCCGCGCGGGCCTGTCCGTCGACGGCGTGTTCAACCTGACCAACATCGACCGCTGGTTCCTGGTACAGATTGAAGAGCTGGTGCGTCTGGAAGAGAAAGTGGCAGAGCTGGGCATCAACGGCCTGGACGCAGACTTCCTGCGCATGCTGAAGCGTAAAGGCTTCGCCGACGCGCGTCTGGCTAAGCTGGCGGGCGTGCGCGAAGCGGAAATCCGCAAGCTGCGCGACCAGTATGACCTGCACCCGGTGTACAAGCGCGTCGACACCTGTGCGGCAGAGTTTTCTACCGACACCGCGTACATGTACTCCACCTATGAAGATGAGTGCGAAGCGAATCCGTCAGTTGACCGCGACAAGATTATGGTGCTGGGCGGCGGTCCAAACCGTATCGGCCAGGGCATCGAGTTCGACTACTGCTGCGTACACGCCTCGCTGGCGCTGCGTGAAGACGGTTACGAGACCATCATGGTCAACTGTAACCCGGAAACCGTCTCCACCGACTACGACACCTCTGACCGCCTCTACTTCGAGCCGGTGACGCTGGAAGACGTGCTGGAAATCGTGCGCATCGAGAAGCCAAAAGGCGTTATCGTGCAGTACGGTGGCCAGACGCCGCTGAAGCTGGCGCGCGCGCTGGAAGCGGCAGGCGTACCGGTTATCGGTACCAGCCCGGATGCGATTGACCGCGCGGAAGACCGTGAACGTTTCCAGCAGGCGGTTGACCGTCTGAAGCTGAAACAGCCCGCGAACGCCACGGTGACGGCCATCGAACAGGCCGTAGAGAAGGCGAAAGAGATTGGCTACCCGCTGGTGGTGCGTCCTTCTTATGTGCTGGGCGGCCGCGCGATGGAAATCGTCTACGACGAAGCCGACCTGCGTCGCTACTTCCAGACGGCGGTGAGCGTCTCCAACGATGCGCCAGTACTGCTTGACCGCTTCCTCGACGATGCGGTAGAAGTGGACGTTGACGCCATCTGCGACGGCGAAATGGTGCTGATTGGCGGCATCATGGAACATATCGAGCAGGCGGGCGTACACTCCGGCGACTCCGCCTGTTCTCTGCCAGCGTACACCCTGAGCCAGGAGATTCAGGACGTGATGCGCCAGCAGGTACAGAAGCTGGCCTTCGAGCTGCAGGTTCGCGGCCTGATGAACGTCCAGTTCGCGGTGAAAGATAACGAAGTCTACCTGATTGAAGTCAACCCGCGTGCGGCACGTACCGTACCGTTCGTCTCTAAAGCCACCGGTATTCCGCTGGCGAAAGTGGCGGCGCGCGTGATGGCAGGCCAGACGCTGGCACAGCAGGGCGTGACCAAAGAGATCATTCCACCGTACTACTCGGTGAAAGAAGTGGTGCTGCCGTTCAACAAATTCCCGGGCGTTGACCCGCTGTTAGGGCCAGAAATGCGCTCAACCGGGGAAGTGATGGGCGTGGGCCGTACCTTCGCAGAAGCGTTTGCCAAGGCGCAGCTGGGCAGCAGCTCGACCATGAGAAAATCGGGCCGTGCGCTGCTCTCCGTTCGCGAAGGCGATAAAGAGCGCGTGGTTGACCTGGCAGCCAAGCTGCTGAAGCAGGGCTTTGAGCTGGACGCGACCCACGGTACGGCAATTGTGCTGGGCGAAGCGGGTATCAACCCGCGTCTGGTGAACAAGGTGCATGAAGGTCGTCCGCACATTCAGGATCGTATCAAAAATGGCGAATACACCTACATCATCAACACCACCGCAGGCCGCCAGGCGATTGAAGACTCCAAGCTGATTCGCCGCAGCGCGCTGCAGTACAAAGTGCACTACGACACCACCCTGAACGGCGGTTTCGCAACGGCCATGGCGCTGAATGCGGATGCTACCGAGAAGGTGATTTCGGTTCAGGAAATGCACGCGCAGATTAGCAAGTAAGTAAAAATGCCCGGTGCCGTTCGGTTGCCGGGCATTCACCCCATCTTCAGAACCTTCTGGTTTTTCATCCTCTTTCAGTCAGTTAGCCTAAAATTGTTAGGTCGATAACGAAATTCAACTGAGAGCAGGGGAAAACACCATGCAAAATAAATTACTGATCGCCACCCTTCTTGCCGCCACTGCAACGTTTACCGTCGCGGGCTGTTCCTCTAACCAGGCAGTGAAAACCACCGATGGCAAAACCATTGTCACCGACGGAAAACCACAGGTCGATGACGATACCGGTCTGGTGTCGTATAAAAATGCGGAAACGGGTCAGACCGAGCAGATCAACCGCGATCAGGTGAAATCAATGGGCGAGCTGGATAACTAATAAAAAAAGCCGTGGCGTTTGCCACGGCTTTTAGTCTTTCAGGAACGATTACCAGCGGTGGTTCAGCAGGATATGACCGCCATAAGCAGCATAGCTGTTCTCACCCCACTCGCCGCTGGCGCGCAGGGAGAGCGTCGTGGTTTCGTTCAGGTTGCCGGTGACGCCCAGCTCTAACTGACCACGATCTTCCGGCGTATCGTTGCTGACGGCCTCGCCGTTAAACGCCAGATCGTTCTGACCTGCGCCTTTCAGCCAGTTCACGGCAACGTACGGCTGCCAGGCTTTCACGTCTTTCTGTTCGAAGTAGCTTGATTTGACGCCCAGACGACCAAACAGACCGTCGTTGTCCAGCGTGGTAATCCGCACGCCGTCGCGATCGGTATGGTTTTCCTGATCCAGATAGCTGTAGATAACCTGCGCCTGAGGTTCGATTTTCCAGGTGCGCTCATTTTCTGAATCAATCACCCATGCATGGCCCACTTCGACGGATGCCGCGAAGCCTTCACTGTCGTAATCTTCATCATTACGGTTGCTGGTCACTTTATTGTTGTACCAGCTATAGGCGGCCCAGGTATCAACGTAGCTGCCCAGACGCAGCTTCTGATCTTCCTGCCAGGTTGCATACAGGCCGACGTTAAAGCCATCCACTTTGCCCTGCGCATCACGTACGTTGTGTTTTGCATCAGAGTGGGTCTTCGCCTGACCTGCCCCGAACATGCCACCCGCACGCAGGATGCCGTTGTCCATTGGCTTACTCATGAAGTCGCTGCCTACCTGAAGGACAGTGGTGGTGGTGTCATAGCTGACTTTGTCACCGCCCGCATTGTTTTCATGGTAGCGGCCTTTGACGTACATCCAGGTGTTGAGATCTTCCTCGTTACGGAAGGTGATCTGATCGCGATCGTCACGCTTGTGCAGGAACATGCTCTGCGCGGCAAGGTAGTTACCTAAGTAAGCGCCGACCTCAGGAGCCATGACTTCGGGACCGCTATTGCTGCCGTTGTCGGTGTTACCACCGTTGTCAGTGTTACTGCCGTTGTCGGTGTTACCGCCATTGTCGGTGTTACCGCCATTGTCGGTGTTACTGCCGTTGTCGGTATTACCACCGTTGTCGGTATCGGTATCGTCTGCCGGAATGTCTGATGGCGTTGCCTTCGATTCCAGATACCAGTTTCCGTCGCCGTGCTGATAAAGATTATACTCATACGCACCCGCAACAACCGGTTTTGCCAGGGTGAGCTGAGCTTCTGAACTGCCGCCAACTCTGACAATTTCCATACCGTTTACGGTTTGCGCGCCCAGCCCCCCCATGTTGCTGACGCTGACCCCGGATTGGCCAAAGCTGCTCCCGGTGATGGTGAGATGGTCGGTTGGTGCATTATCCTCACCGAGCGTACTGTTTAACACGATCTGGCTGCCCGCGGAGCCGGTATAGTCGCCGTTAATGGTGAAATTGTTGCCAACGCTGTTATTGGCGGCGCTGAGTAACAGCGTGCCGCCATTAGTCACGTTGCCGTTGATAGTATCAACGCCGGCAGCGCTGAGCGTGGCGTTACCCTGGACTGCATTCCATGCCGCCAGCGTACCGCCCGCCAGAACATGAATGTTATTGTTCACTTCACCTGCAGTAGCAAACGTAGCGCCATTTTCAATGGTGACGGTGGCGTTACTGTTCTTTACGCCGAGCGTAGCACCATTAGCGACCAGGGTGGTGCCGCCGTGCAGAACAGTATCGCCCGTGTAGCTGTTCTTGCCGGTGAGGGTCAGGGTGTGTGAATCTACTTTCTCAACCTTGCCGCTACCGGTCATATCGGTGGCGAAAGTGGAATTGTTGCCCTGATTAAATATTACCGTACCGTTGTTTTTCAGACCGCCACTGAGCGAAGCTGTTTTTTGGCCATTGCCTAATTGTAGAGAGGCATCTTTAGTAACCAGCGTATTGCCGCTATTAGAGACGGTTCCCGCCAGCGTTAAATCACCGCTGTTAACCTGAAGGGAATCGCCAGAACCGATCACGTCGAGATCACCCGTCAGCGTCCAGCTTTCACCCTCCATTTTGACAGAGGCAAAACCGTCTCCCTTATTCAGGCCAACAAAATTGCTGTCTTCTATTCCGGCACCAACCAGCGTGAGGCTATTTCCCGTTGAGCCGGTAGAGATCACATCACCGTTGAGCGAGGAGCCGGTATTGAGTACCAGCGTATTATTTTTATTACTGGCAAAGGAGATTGCCGTATTGCCGCCACCGATTGAACCACTGTTTATGATGTCGACTTTAGCGGTATTCGTTACGTTGATTCCGTGCTGAAGGCCCTCTACGGTACCCGTGTTCGTGAGCTTAATATTGCCATCGCTCAGGGTAATACCGTCAACTTCTGTACCCTTGATGGTGCCAGCGTTATGAATGGCAACACCTACTTCAGCATTAAGACCTGATTTGCCTTTAATAAGACCGGTAGCGGTATTGGAAATACTGACAGCAGATGAGTTTTTACTGACGAAAACACCATTTTCAGCCGCAGTAATATTCCCTTTGTTAATCAAGTCCCCTTGCATGGTATCAATATTAACACCTGTCGCGGAAGTAGAGGAAATTGTCGCCCCTTCCTCGTTATTCACTACTAAACGTTGTGCTCCAGTGCTAATATCAAGTCCATTCCCGTAACCAGAAATATTTCCCATATTTGCAACGTTTGAAACATCAATCCCACTGACCGACACGGCAGCTTCATTCCCGGAAGAGGTTATCGTAACGTCTTTATTAATGACGTATTCAGCGTCGGTGGAGAAGTTTTGTGGAATTGAGGTTGATTGGTCAATCGTGCTGGCAAAAGCGACGGCGGGGGTGAATAACAATAGGGCAGGAAAGAGACTTCCCAGAGTTTTAGTCGTTTTATTGAGTCTGAAATTTTTGTTGCTCATTTACACATCCATTTGAATTAGAAAGGCGCGATACGACGTATTAAAATCACGTCAGTATGCGGAGAAAAAGAATGAGCTCGCTACAAAGAGCGTAAAATTATTATTTTTTCAATGTTTTATGTATAGATCGATTTATTAAATAATTATTTTAGATTTTCTTAAAATATCTCATTCCTATATGGATTGAAGTGAGATATTCACATCCTGGATTTTTTGGAGAGGAAAAATCGTCCAACGAATGATGATTACCAATAGCTGCGCTTTCCTTTTCATGGCTGCTGCGCCCCTTTCACCGGGCGGGTTAACTGTCTACACTCACTGCTACAAGAAGAGAAGAAGACAGGCCATTTGATGATACTCATAATTTATGCGCACCCCTATCCGCAGCACTCGCATGCGAATAAGCGGATGCTTGAGCAGGTAAGGACGCTTGAAAACGTCGAGATACGTTCCCTCTATCAACTCTATCCCGATTTCAACATCGATATTGCCGCCGAACAGGAGGCGCTCTCCCGTGCCGATCTGATCGTCTGGCAGCATCCTATGCAGTGGTACAGCACGCCCCCACTCCTGAAATTGTGGATTGATAAAGTCTTCTCCCACGGCTGGGCTTACGGCCACAACGGCAATGCGCTAAATGGGAAAAGCCTGATGTGGGCGGTCACCACGGGTGGAGGGGAAAGCCACTTTGATATTGGTTCCTTCCCGGGGTTTGAGGTTCTGGCACAGCCGCTGCAGGCGACCGCACTTTATTGCGGGCTGAACTGGCTCCCGCCTTTTGCGATGCACTGCACCTTTGTCTGCGACGATGAAACGCTGCAGGCGCAGGCGCGCCATTATAAACAACGCTTACTTGAGTGGCAGGAGGCGCACCATGGATAGCCATACGCTGATACAGGCGCTGATATACCTCGGCGCGGCGGCGCTGATTGTACCCGTGGCGGTTCGCCTGGGACTGGGCTCTGTTCTCGGCTATCTGATTGCGGGCTGCGTCATTGGGCCGTGGGGCTTTCGACTGGTGACGGATGCAGAGGCAATCCTCCATTTCGCTGAAATCGGCGTTGTGCTGATGCTCTTTGTGATTGGTCTGGAACTCGATCCGCAGCGCCTGTGGAAGCTTCGCGCCTCGGTGTTTGGCGGCGGGGCGCTGCAGATGGTGGCCTGCGGCCTGCTGCTGGGTGGGTTCTGCATCCTGCTGGGCATGGACTGGAAAGTGGCAGAGCTTATCGGCATGACGCTGGCGCTCTCCTCGACCGCCATTGCCATGCAGGCCATGAACGAGCGCAATCTGACGGTCTCCCAGATGGGACGCAGCGCGTTCTCGGTGCTGCTGTTCCAGGACATTGCCGCTATCCCGCTGGTGGCGATGATCCCACTGCTGGCGGCCAGCGGTTCCGCCACGACGCTGGGGGCGTTTGCGCTGTCGGCATTAAAAGTGGTGGGGGCGCTGGCGCTGGTGGTGCTGCTTGGTCGCTACGTCACCCGTCCGCTGTTGCGGTTCGTTGCCCGCTCGGGCCTTCGCGAAGTGTTCAGCGCCGTGGCGCTCTTCCTGGTGTTTGGCTTTGGTTTGCTGCTGGAGGAAGCCGGGCTGTCGATGGCGATGGGGGCGTTCCTGGCCGGCGTTCTGCTGGCGAGTTCCGAATACCGTCACGCGCTGGAAAGCGATATCGAGCCGTTTAAAGGCTTGCTGCTGGGGCTGTTTTTCATCGGCGTGGGGATGTCCGTCGACTTCGGCACGCTGGTGACGCACCCGCTGCGGATCGTCATCCTGCTGGTTGGCTTCCTGATCATTAAAATGGCGATGCTGTGGCTGATTGCGCGTCCGCTCAAGGTGCCGAATAAGCAGCGCAGCTGGTTTGCGGTTCTGCTGGGGCAGGGGAGTGAATTTGCTTTTGTGGTCTTTGGCGCAGCACAGATGGCAAACGTCCTCGACCCAGAATGGGCGAAAGCGCTGACGCTCGCGGTCGCGCTGTCGATGGCCGCGACGCCTATTCTGCTGGTGGTGCTGACGCGTCTGGAAAAATCGGGTAGCGAGCAGGAGCGCGAAGCCGATGAAATTGACGAAGAGCAGCCGCGCGTCATTATTGCCGGATTTGGCCGCTACGGGCAGATCGTTGGCCGTCTGCTGCTGTCCAGCGGGGTGAAAATGGTTATCCTCGATCACGACCCCGACCATGTCGATACCCTGCGAAAATTTGATATGAAGGTGTTTTACGGCGATGCGACCCGCGTCGATCTGCTGGAATCTGCCGGGGCGGCAAAAGCGGAGGTGTTGATTAACGCCATTGACGATCCGGAGACCAGCATGCAGATGGTGGAAATGGCGAAAGAACATTTCCCGAATCTGACCATCATTTCCCGCGCCCGCGATGTGGATCACTATATCCGGCTGCGGCAGGCGGGGGTAGAAGCACCGGAGCGTGAAACCTTTGAAGGCGCGCTGAAGTCTGGCCGCATGGCGCTGGAAAATCTGGGGCTCGGCGCGTACGAAGCGCGCGAGCGTGCGGACCTGTTCCGTCGCTTTAACACCGAGATGGTCGAAGAGATGGCGGCGATGGCCGGGAGTACGGCCACTGAGCGCGCGGCGGTGTTTAAACGCACCAGCGCGATGCTGACGGAAATCATTAACGAGGACCGTAATCACCTGTCGCTGATCCAGCGTCACGGCTGGCAGGGAACGGAAGAGGGCAAGCATACCGGGGATCCGGCTGACGAACCGGAGAGTAAACCTTCCGCGTGAAGTGGAGTTGCCAGCAATAATAAAAAATTTCTTTATCTTTACCCTGCCGCCAGTCGACGAAAGATTAAGCTTTCCGTATAGTGGCGGCAA
>OJYG01000640.1_pt1 | contig 10154 bp, 10 predicted proteins | sample 1600841 | NCBI WGS metagenome assembly OJYG01 (sample SAMN04436709, study PRJEB24849) | human gut metagenome | biome: human gut; feature: NICU; material: stool | host: Homo sapiens | place: USA: Saint Louis, MO | collected 2010-09-09
CCTTTTCTTCATACCAAAAACAAACATCTTCTCCTACTCCAATATCGGTTATATATGCATATAAATTTTTTCCATAAGAAAAACTTATCATATTTCCATTTAAGCTTCTGATTTTTAATTCTGATTTAATGCTAATAACTTTACCCATTGAAAAAAAATAATCATCTGAATTTAAATTAACTTTATCCATTTTGTTTCCTTATATATTTTAACCATATAGATATACATATACACTAAATTATGGATTGTCAATTCGATATACTTATAAAAGCAAGAGCTAACTCAGCGAAGCTGAGTAGTCTTGCTTTACTTGCTCTTCGATTAGTAAAGGAAAGCAAAATATCAAATTCTTATTGGTCGCTTCGAATTCGTCAGCATTAGCTCATTTGTGATTATTGAATTGAAGTAGCCCTGATCAAGGAAATATAATAGTTGCTTCACTTCTCTTTTAGAGTTTGGCATAGTGATTTTATTATCACCATTCACATTAGTTATACCTAATTGATATCCAATCTTCTGAGCACACTCAATTAGATTTTCAATAGGCTGATCGTTTAGAATTCCAGAACTTATTATCAAAGATACTTTCTTTTTAATTGCAGAATCTGCAAACGTCATAAAATCTTCAGCATTTTCTACATGAAATATATCATTACCGATAAAGTTATCTAAATCCTCTCTAGTAGCTTCATTAAAATACTCTTCCATGTTAAAAAATCGCCGGAGCATAAAGAAACTCTTGAACAATAATTTATCACCCACAAGGATAGCAGTTAATCGATCACTAAGCGAAAAACCAGGACGAGTGGACACTGAGAATCTATTTCCAGGCTGTGTTACTACTTGGAAAAAGGATTTTTCATTATTAATTATTTGTCGTCTGTCGAAACATTGAAGCCAAACCTGAGTAGGATTACCATTCGAAGCTGGCTCACCCGTAAATAACGCTTTGAAATAATGAACTGACACATCATCGGGGTCCCAAACCGGAACAGCATCAGGCCGTTCGATTGCATTAATAATGCCTATTTCGTCATCAAATGGATTGATGGAAAATATCTCACCATCCTGAACATTATAAGATGCACAAAATTCTATTTCTTCGATATCTTCATTTATAAACTCACTCCTCTGAGTTCTAAATAGATTTTCTACTACCGTTTGTGCGGGAGCATCTATGTCAATTTTAATTATTCTAGTCGGTATTTCGCTGTCTGTAATCGCAAAAAGTTCCATATAATATCCTTATACAATCATATAGGTATGTTCAGTAAGCTTCTTTACCCTCAAACCTTTGATCTTCGCATTGGTAAGAGGTTTTGTTGACAAAAGAACAAAACTCACCCCAGTGTCATCTTCGGCTTCATAGAACTTGAATCCAAATATGATAGACAAAATTGGATTGAAACTATACGAAGACGAGTGCTTTATGTAGAAGAAAAGACTTAAATAAAAAAACAGAGCTAATCGCCAATCCATAAAAGTGGTCGGCCCAGATATAAGTGGAAACAAGTAAGTCAAGAAATAGTTGGTTATTTCCTTATCTGCCGGAGATGCCGATTCTAAGTTTTTCAATGTGACCGGATTATATTTTTGTGCTTGTTTGATTATAAAGACACAAAAAACCACACTTATGACAGCCAAAAGAATTGAGGAAACAAGAATCTTATAATTATCATTGATATAAGCTAAGAATGCCAATGTCAGGCAAACTGGGGCAACCGAACTAGCAGTCAAAGCATAGCGAGCAAATCCATTAAGCATACACCACCCACCATAACTGTATAAAAAACCAGTATACATGAAGTCCGTGGTCATAGCGATCAGCCTTAGTGCTAAATTTCATCGAACTCAATACATATTATAAAGTTCAGATTGACAAACACAATTCATTTGGTAGATGTATTTTATCATCATAATCAATATGTTAACTCGATTCACCATTTTTTTGCATAAGGAAATGCTATGGAAAAATCTAATCATGACGATCAGCATCGTGATCGATTTAGGAAAGATAAAAATCTAAGGTTATTACGCCATTTTTGTATCAGTGTGCGTTTGAATCAGGCAGAGCTTGAGCTTTTAAACAACAGAAGGGGCAAGCATAAAAAAGGGGAGTGGTTAAGATTAACCTTTTTAAATCATACCCCAACCAACATCCCGTTACTAAATGTTGAAGCTTGGAAAATGTTGTCAGACATATCGCAAAAGCTAAATCGAATTGCGAACCATATCGATGGTAAGAGCAAAGACAGCAAGCTTACTCATACAGAGCTTTTCGCAGTGAAGCGACTACTCGTAGAGCTTCGTAATAACCTTCTAAGAACTGATTTTGGGAGTATCTATCGTGAAGGGTATGCAGAAGATCAAGAGGGGTAAGAGCTTCGCTGGTGTTGTTCGTTATGCATTGCAGCCAAGAGCACATCATAAAAGCGATCCAGTCGTAATCGGGGGCAATATGCTGGGTGACTCCGCTCTTGAACTGATTGCTGAATTTGATGGCACCAAACAGCTTCGGCCAGATGCCCAGAAACCGGTATGGCACAACTCGCTTCGCTTACCAGCAGGTGAATCACTAACGTCTGAAAAATGGTCCAGTTTCGCAGATGACTATATGAAACTAATGGGATTCAGTGATACTCACCTCCGTTGCTATGTCCTACATGACGATTCTGCCGGTCAGCACATACACATTATCGCAAGCAGGATCGACCTCAATGGAGGGAAACTCTACTTGGGTAGGAACGAAAACCTCATCAGCACCCGGATCATCGGTGAACTCGAAATCGCTCATGGTCTGACAGTGACAAAAACAGCCCCTTCCATTGCACCAAAGCAACCGAAGCGGAAAAGAATCTCTCGCAACGAACAGATGCTTTCACAACGGACTGGCCTTCCCTCCTCAAAAGAAGCTCTCCAACAGATACTTGATAAAAGTTTGGCAGATACACCTGACCTTTTAACTTTCACAAAACGACTGGAAGAAGCGGAAGTAACTTGGACAGCGAATATCGCAAGCACAGGTAAAATGAACGGGTTCTCATTCTCCTACCGCGATATCGCTTTCAAGGCATCTAAACTTGGAAAGGCATACTCTTGGGTAAATCTTCAAAAGCAGCTTAACTACAACCATGACCACTTAGAAGCTATACGAACCAACACACCAACAAAAGACCACCCTGCTGTTCCTGCTCCCATGCCAATACCTGTTCCTGTTCCTGCTAAAGATGTTCCTGTTCCTGTTCCTGTTCCTGTTCCTGCTAAAGATGTTGCAGCAACCGATATACCAAGGGAAAGCATAAGTGAAAAAATTGCCGAACTGGAACTACGGCTCAGAGAAGACAAACGACACGAAATCGTACAAAAGATTCTTCAGAAGAATGCAGTACAACAGCGAAAGCATCTCAGGCTTTGTAGCTGGCTTCCCTTTTTACAACGGCTCATAGAGCTTCTCGGAAGCTACGGTAAGAGCATTCTTCACAACAACCCTGCGAGATTCTCAAAAGTCTATGCAACCCGACTTCTACATAAAGAAAGGAAAATTCATTTATAGACAACAGCTTACCGCTCACCCCTGACAACAATATAATTTTCAGAGTAGCAAATTTAGGATAAGTCAATAATAAATTGATCGTTATTACAGATCGATAAATTAGTTATGATAGTTAGCACCTATCAAGAGGCGATCATCGATCGGTACAAGCAATTTTACTAAAGCGAGTCGGTCATCGAGAATCTCTGTAAACGCACCATTTAATCTGCAACCCTGGGGTTGATATGAAAAACGAAACAATAAAGTGCCCATTTTGTTTTAAAGAGAGCCAGTTTGGTGTCCGTGTCTGCACTGGCTGTCATTCAACCATCAAATATGGCGCCGTTTCATCTTGGTTAGCTTTACTAATAGGAATTGTGCTGTTGGCGATAGCTTTCTTCATATTCGCTGTCAGTCAAAGTTTTATATTTGCTGTCGTTATCTATTTTGCATCAGCAATTTCTTTAAGATTCTATTTACGTAAGAAATTTGCACACAGAGCCGTTTTCACACATAAAAGCTAACCCTAATCAAATATAATAAGGAAGATAAAATGAATAAATTTATTGTAACCTTCTTTTTCATTGCAATATTTTTAATTTCTGGCTGTTCAACATCAGGGAACCAGAACCTTAAAAAGGAAACACCACAAAGTCTCCAGTCAAAAATCATTAAAAACAAAACAACTAAGACAGAATTACTCACTATGTTAGGTGAACCTGATACAAGAACTACACTCGACAGTGGCAATGAGCAATGGAGATACTTTATGTATAACAATCAGTTCAATGCCTCAACTTTCATTCCGGTCGTTGGGCTTCTAACTGGCGGTTCACAGACTCAGTCTAAAACTCTTGAAATAGATTTTAAAGGCGAAATTGTCAGTAAATGGACATTCTCTACTGATAATAATAATACAAAATCTGGCATTCTTCAGTAACATACTTGATCAGGATTAAATCTAATGAAAATATCTTCGGTCCTTGCTGTTATTATTTCCGTATTTCTTCTTACTGCATGTAGTAGTGAGCCTTCCCAAGATGATATTTTTAAAGCTATGCGAAAATGGACTGGAAGCTATCTGACCTCAGTAAAAAAAGTAGATTGCACAAAAGAATCTGATAAAAGCTATAAGTGCAATGTAGTGATGGATATTAATGGTTCGAAGCAAGCTGGAACAGTTAAATTAATAAAATCAGATGATGGCTGGCAAGTAGGAAGTTATTAATAAAGTAAATTAGTAAAATGAAGCTCCCTTTCGGGAGCTTTTATAATCTAACATTCCTTACTCTAACAACCTCATGGGTTAACTCTTTCTCGATAACCTTCACTTCATACTGTGTTTTTACAACAGCATAAATTTCTTCTGCTTTTCCTTGATTGTTATCAATATAGTTAACGAGAGAATTTAGCTCCCTAAGAACTGCCTCTTTATTGTTTAACTTCTGCAAAAGATTACTTGTCAGACATTTGTATACAGAACTGAACATCGTCATAATGTTATCTATGTTTCGGCTGGACTGGGTATATACATTTCTTGGGTAGAAATATTTCAAATGGTATCCCACAAAAATTAAGTAAAGCTGGTATGAGAAATTTTTATCGGCTGGCTGGTATCTTTTTGAGATATACTTATCGACAATAATGATAAGTTGCTCTTCCAGAGTAAACTCTGGATTGATGATGTTTTTGTCCATAAAATGCATCCTTGCATAATTGAAATAGTCTTCCTGACCATATGTTTATATTTATCGTATTTATTTAACTTGTCAATAGGTGTAACCTATCAACTATTATTTTTTATTAAATGGTCTATTCAATTGTTCCATAGTGAGACCATGTCTGTAAGCATTATACTGCCAATAGCTAAACTGCTCTTTGTATCTATTGTTCTGTTTTTTCAACATTTCATTTTCGGCTTTAAGATTTATTATTTGTTGTGCCGCAATAGTTAAGTTAGCTGGTTTCTTAAGACCAGATTTTTTCAAATTGGATAAATTTTTCTTTGTTCTATATGCTTCAACAACTTCATCATGAGCACTTAAAGATTGCCTTGTGATAGTTCTGTTTAGATTCTTATAAACTGATTCACATAAATCACTCCATGTGATTTTACCGTCCCAAGTCAGTATAATGTTTTTAATTGCCTTTATTTCACTCCTGTTCAAGTGTTTTGCCATCAGTATCTCCTGTTTTAATTATTCAAAAGCTTATTAATTCTTTCCAAATTTTTTTCATGGTGTTGCAACCATTTGTCTGCACCATAATCACCATTTTCATAAGCGATCTTAGTTATTCTCTTTAATTGCATTATTTTCTCTCGGACAGATTGCAGTCTAATTCTATCTACTGATTTCATGTCCAGTGTTTCATTATCATATTCTATAAATTCATTGATTTTAGTACAAGGACGAACTAAATAGTTATGCACACAGTAGCCAAATTCTGTTAAGTGAATTGCTCCTTGATTCAGGTTATCAAAATCAACTGTCAATTCATTTGAGGGAATTGACTCCATTTTACAATAATTACTCTTGTTCAATTTAATAGCTCTAATTTTATCTAACATATCTTCTTCCGACACATGGTTATAAACTCTGTTCTGATTCACATTGATACGACCAGACCATTTAGCTATATCAAGCTCAGACATTTCACCATAATGGGCTATTGTATTTAATAGGTGCCGTGGTTGGTGTGAGCGAATAAGTAGTGGTTTACCCTCATCATCATAATATCCGTATCGGGCGAAAATATTTTTAAATCCAGACTCATGACTTGTTTTATCTTGTATGTCTCTAAAAAAGAATCCATTAGTAGGTTTATAAAATGAATAGATATCGCTCATTTGTGATAAAGAAAGTTGGCGAGGGGTCAATAAACATAAGGCATTGCTAAATTTTATAGATTTTTCTTCATCATACCAAGGAAAGTCTCTGCTAAAACCTGAGCTAATCATTTCCCATAGGTCACTCAATGAATAGTTATAATCATTGGAGTTTAAGAAACTTTTCCCACCATCCAAACTCGTTCTTTTAATTTTTAGAACGCATGATTTACGATCATGTAGAGGGTAGCCAAGTGCATGACAAACCTGTACAACAGTCAACTTTAATTTTTCATCAACTTTTGGGCAAAGTTCATGTCGGTAAAATTTATCAGGGTATTTTTCGCACCATTGAGCTAATTCCCTTGCATTTTGTGATAAGGAAAGCAGTCTCCTAATCGCTTTCTTCGCAACTGGTATCATAACCTGTGGAATCCACTTGATATTAGGGCCATACCCTTTTACCGAATAAAATCTCAAACCATATCTTTCGATACCCTTGCCATCTATTTGTGTAATCTCACAATCAGCAGGTAAGGCTAAAATTTCAGAAATTCTGCTCGGACAACAAAGTAGAAGTGCAAATACTGAACTGGTGAACTTATCCCTTGGACTCAGTAACTCATCATTTTGAGAAAAAATATCAGCAATAGCGAGCAATGCTTCTTCATCTGGTAACTTATCGCTTCGGTGATAATCCTCAATCTCAGGAAGATAATTGTTTTTGACTTTCTGTTTTACATGGTTTTTCCATGAGATATATCCTGACTTCACAAGATTATGTTCACACAGAAACTTTGATATTTTTTCAAGCTGTATTCCACATTTAGCCAAAACGTTACCTTCAAAATATTTACTCCCGATCTGCATTGCCTCATCGAAAACAACGGCTGTAACATTATAAATGAGACCAGTGTTCTGAACCTGCAAAAGGGCCTGTTCGAGACATCGCAAGGCCATCATAATAACCCCATAATTTTTTAATGGTTTCAATGTGTGTTGATATCTGATATATGCTTTCGCAAAATTGATATAATCTTCGTGCATTGCATCAATGGAATCAAAGATTTTATTTCCAATCCCTATTTTTCTAAATGTGACATATCCTTTCCAGGCATACTGCTCCCAATCCTGAGTTTGGGTTAGTCCGGACAGTTGATAGCGACAAAATTTTATGAACTCATTATAATTTTCTTCTACAAGAATATGTTTTTTTGATTTGAACAAAATAATATTATTCATAGTTGATTCACCTCACTGCGATCAATCGGAATAAAAAATATACATTGATTGCAAGGGAATCCTGAATTCTGACTCTGGCATCTACTTGAAGAAAAAAATTTGAAATGACAACTCTTTTTCGATTTGATTCCGTTCATAAAAATATCAGCGACAAATGACAATTGTTCTGAAACAGCGGAATCAATCCTTTCAACACTGTCAGCATGATTTTTAATATAAATACCCGCACTTGAAGTAGAGGAATGATCCAATAACTCAGCTATAGTATTAACATTATGCCCATTCTTAGCCAGCATAGTTGCTATTGTATAACGAAGCCTACGAGGCGTAATATTTAGTATCGAACCGGTACGGTTGGATATTATATTCCCATTATTAACAATACCTTTCAATGCTACATTAGCAATTATAGGCTTCGCATATAATTTATTATATTCCAGAAGAATTGAACCTGTTATGGATAAATCTGAGAGTTTTTCCTCATTTAAGAAAATAGGAACTTCTCGTTTAGAATAATCATCAAGAGTTTTTCCAAGAGCTTGCTCAACGAGTTTCACTGATTGATTAGCTTGCAATTGAACAATTGATGCAACCTCTGATATTATTGCAAGTTCTCGATATCGTAGTTCTTTACCCCGTTGTTTAACTCGTGGCACTGAAATTACATATTCTACTTTGCCATTATCTAAGTTCTTTTGAAGAAGGTCTTTATATTTCAACATAACTAACTGCTGAGGTCTTCTACCTGTAAGGCTGATCAATAGTGATATTGCGTAATGTGGCAGTGACAGTTCACCTTTTCTATATGCATGATTCATAGCCTTAATCAAAGAAGTATGTTCTTCTTTAGTTAGTGGTCCCCCTGTTGGATCATCTTGAAGCACAGACTGACCAGATTTTTTTATCTTTAGGTCCAAATGCTTTAACAGTTCTACCGCACTTTCATCTATTCCTGGATATCCTAACTCAAACCATTTAATCAAAAATGGTCGTAAAACGCGAAGTGATGCTGGGGCTTTTGATAATTTCTTATTTTGATATTCAATTAGAACCTTATCATCAATATGAGTAGGAGATAGTTTACGGATAAGACTCTCCATATTTCTAACAATATTTTTCACATACAAATAGCTGTTGCTATTAAAATAATATTGTACTGTATATACAAACCCACAAACCAAATTTTCGTTCATAGCAAATATTAAGTTTGTAAGATTGATTCCGTTATTTTCAATCGAACTGACGATTTTATGTTCATGCAAAGACATTTTATCCGAGTTGTATTTAATTAAATTATTCATCAAATTCTCCTTTGAATAGTTGCTCTTGTTGCTCAAGTGCAGTTTTTTTCGATAGCTCAAAAATATGCCTGCGATTATAAATTATTGAAGTTTCTGAACCCGGTCGCCATCCCATGAGATAAGAACGGATTTGTTGCTCTTTTTCATCGGATATGTCCTGATTCTTGTCTATTGCTTTCGAAAACTCATAATTCCATGTATGTCTGAGTTTGTGGCCTGTCAATCCCCCTAGAAGTGAGGAGGATTGACGAACAACACTCACCACTTTGTGATATGAAGAAAATGAAATAGGTTGCCCTTGAGTTTTTCCTTCCTTATAAGTAATAAACAGGAAATCATGTTTGTTAGAATTTTTTATGTTTCTTCGATCATTCAGAATATAATCTGAAATTTCAAACATGAGCTTTTTATCAGCAATTAATTTCCTCTCACAAGTTTTAACTAAAGGCTGATACACTCGCGGATCTGTTTTATCATTTGCTCTTCTTCTTATTGCAATTGTCGATTCTGCAAAATCTATATCACCAATTCGCAGATTCAAAAGTTCACCTGCTCTCAGGCCAAAGCAGTGTAATAGCAGGAATATTAGATTGTTTCTTTTTTGCACTTTTTCTGAAAAAGGATTTAATTTGCTACCCGGTGCAAGAATGCTAAACAAAGAATCCAATTGTTCATTATTTAAACTTTTTTCTATATCCATATTATATTTATCATTATTTCTCGGTTTCTTTCGTTTTATGTTGTTTATGAAATCTAAAATATATTTGAGAGTATCCTTCTGTCCTGTATGAGAAAGATGTATTTTGCACAGCCATTCCAGATAGTTAGCTATGGTTGTTATCCGAAAGTACTTAGTTGGTTTTTTGACATTTGAACTTCTAAAATTATCATTCTCGCCATCTCGAAAATTGAATGAAGTGAATTCGATCAAATCTTCAATTTCATGAGGAGCCAGAAATATCCTTTTCTGAATTCTTTCATCAATATTGATATTTTTTCTCATAAAGAATCGATATAACAATGAAATGCTCCCAGCGATAACCTTCATTGTTGATATAGACTCTGACCGATTCCTGACTTGTGTTGTTATATACAAGTTTGGATAATACAATGGCTCACCAGTATCTTTATTTACAACATGACAATATCTCTCACCATTTTCGAACATAAAAGAATCCACACAAATACTGCACATATTTTCCTCCTAAACTTTACAAAAAGTATAATTCCAACATATTAATAATAAGTATTT
>OJYG01000646.1_pt1 | contig 10085 bp, 8 predicted proteins | sample 1600841 | NCBI WGS metagenome assembly OJYG01 (sample SAMN04436709, study PRJEB24849) | human gut metagenome | biome: human gut; feature: NICU; material: stool | host: Homo sapiens | place: USA: Saint Louis, MO | collected 2010-09-09
CGATTTTCCCCTCTTCTACCCACTGGTATGCCTGTTCCCGGCTTACCACATGAACCCGAATATCTTCGTTTTCATCCGCCAGACCATGAATACCTGCCGCGGTCGTGGCGTCCACTTCACCCACCAGAATAGATGAGCGCTCGCTGGTTCCTCCTGGACTCGCCAGGTAACTGATGACCGGTCGGGTGCGGCCTACGGTCAGCCCCGCTTCTTCCATCGCCTCCCGCCGGGCGACCGCCTCAATGGTTTCGCCTTCTTCTATCATGCCGGCGACCATCTCCAGCAGCCACGGCGTAACGCTTGTGTCGTACGCGGCAATACGAATCTGTTCGACCAGCACCACCTCGTCGCGTTCAGGGTCAAAGGGTAGCAAGACGGCGGCGTGCCCGCGCTCAAAAATTTCGCGCTTTACCTCGCCACTCATTTCTCCGTTGAATAAACGATGGCGGAATCGATACACATCCAATGAAAAAAAACCGCGATAGCGCGTTTCCCGTGCAATAATTTCTACATCGCTTTTGGTGAAAGTAACTGGCAAGTTGTCTGATTTACGCATTGTGCTGCCCTGCTAGCAATAATGATTAAATGATGAATTTCAAGGGTGGTTGACTGCTGTTTTATCACCCTTGTGGTAAATTGGTGCCAATTAAGGCTCGTATGGCACGTAACGCCAACTTTTTGCAGTGGCGGATTCTGCTAGAATCAGCAATTATTTTTACAAATTGATCAGCGCTAAATACTGCTTCACAACAAGGAATGCAAATGAAGAAATTGCTCCCCATCCTTATCGGCCTGAGCCTGTCGGGGTTCAGCACACTAAGCCAGGCAGAGAACCTGATGCAAGTTTATCAGCAAGCACGCCTGAGCAACCCGGAATTGCGTAAATCCGCTGCCGATCGCGATGCTGCATTCGAAAAAATTAACGAAGCGCGTAGTCCTTTACTGCCGCAACTGGGTTTAGGTGCCGACTACACCTACAGCAACGGTTATCGCGATGCGAACGGTATCAACTCCAATGAAACCAGCGCTTCCCTGCAATTAACGCAGACGCTATTTGATATGTCGAAATGGCGTGGGCTCACCCTGCAAGAAAAAGCAGCAGGCATTCAGGATGTCACCTATCAGACCGATCAGCAGACGCTGATCCTCAATACCGCGAACGCGTATTTTAAGGTATTGAACGCTATTGATGTGCTTTCCTATACCCAGGCACAAAAAGAGGCTATCTATCGTCAGTTAGATCAAACGACGCAACGTTTTAACGTGGGTCTGGTCGCCATTACCGACGTGCAAAACGCCCGTGCGCAATATGATACCGTACTGGCGAATGAAGTGACCGCCCGCAACAACCTGGATAACGCGGTAGAAGAGCTGCGCCAGGTAACCGGCAATTATTACCCGGAGCTGGCGTCGCTTAACGTCGAGCATTTTAAAACCGACAAACCCAAAGCTGTTAATGCGCTGCTGAAGGAAGCGGAAAACCGTAACCTGTCGCTGTTGCAGGCGCGTTTAAGTCAGGATCTGGCGCGCGAGCAAATCCGTCAGGCGCAGGATGGTCATCTGCCGACGCTGAATTTAACGGCCTCAACCGGCATTTCTGATACCTCTTATAGCGGTTCTAAAACCAACTCCGCCCAGTACGACGATAGCAACATGGGGCAGAATAAAATCGGCCTGAACTTCTCCCTGCCGCTGTATCAAGGCGGGATGGTTAACTCGCAGGTAAAACAGGCGCAGTATAACTTCGTCGGCGCAAGCGAACAGCTGGAAAGCGCGCACCGTAGCGTGGTGCAGACCGTACGTTCTTCCTTTAACAATATTAACGCCTCCATCAGCAGCATCAACGCGTATAAACAGGCAGTCGTTTCCGCGCAAAGTTCTTTGGATGCAATGGAAGCCGGTTACTCGGTCGGTACACGTACCATTGTTGACGTACTGGATGCCACCACCACTCTGTATGATGCCAAGCAGCAACTGGCCAACGCGCGTTATACCTATTTGATTAATCAGTTAAATATCAAATATGCGCTCGGTACGCTGAACGAGCAGGATCTGCTCGCGCTTAACAGTACGTTGGGTAAACCTATCCCGACGTCGCCGGAAAGCGTAGCGCCGGAAACGCCAGATCAGGATGCTGCCGCAGACGGTTATAATGCTCATAGCGCCGCGCCGGCAGTACAGCCGACCGCCGCTCGCGCCAACAGCAATAACGGCAATCCATTCCGGCATTGATAAGTTATTCGCTGGCGCTGCGTTTATCAGACCTGTGCCCTTGTAGGTCTGGTAAGCGCGGCGCTACCTGTCATAAAGCCGCGCCTGAACGTAAGACAACGTAAAGATCCTGCTATTCCGCCGCATTCTCGCCTTTTCTCGCTTCAATTTCGACCAGTCATCCTCTATTCTGAACGCATGTTGTATTTACCACTGGGTCCTGGAAGACAAATATGAAACGGACAAAATCCATCCATCACGCATCATTTCGCAAAAGCTGGAGCGCGCGGCATTTAACGCCGGTCGCCCTGGCGGTTACGGCTGTTTTTATGCTGGCTGGCTGTGAAAAAAGCGATGAAACCGTATCGCTGTATCAAAACGCTGATGACTGTTCAGCGGCGAATCCGGGCAAAAGCGCGGAGTGTACAACCGCGTATAACAATGCGCTGAAAGAGGCCGAACGTACTGCGCCTAAGTACGCTACACGCGAAGATTGCGTCGCTGAGTTTGGCGAAGGTCAGTGCCAGCAAGCGCCCGCACAGGCTGGCATGGCGCCGGAAAATCAGGCGCAGGCCCAACAATCCAGCGGCAGTTTCTGGATGCCGCTTATGGCAGGTTACATGATGGGACGTCTGATGGGCGGCGGCGCAGGCTTTGCGCAACAGCCGCTGTTTAGCTCGAAAAACCCGGCCAGCCCTGCATACGGCAAATATACCGATGCGGCAGGTAAAAACTACGGCGCGGCGCAACCGGGCCGGACAATGACCGTACCGAAAACCGCGATGGCGCCGAAACCTGCCACCACAACAACCGTTACCCGCGGCGGTTTTGGCGAATCCGTCGCCAAACAGAGCACCATGCAGCGTAGCGCTGCCGGTACTTCAACACGTTCGATGGGCGGCTGATACGCATGGAAAGAGTCAGTATTACCGAGCGCCCGGACTGGCGCGATAAAGCGACTGAATACGGGTTTAATTTTCACACTATGTATGGTGAACCGTACTGGTGTGAAGACGCTTATTACAAGTTAACGCTCGCCCAGGTGGAAAAACTGGAAGACGTTACCGCCGAGCTGCACCAGATGTGCCTCAAGGTAGTAGAACGCGTCATCGCCAGCGATGAGCTGATGACGAAGTTTCGTATTCCAAAACATACCTGGGGTTTTGTTCGCCAGTCCTGGCAAACGCAACAACCGTCACTCTATTCCCGCCTCGATTTGGCCTGGGACGGCATCGGCGAGCCTAAGCTGCTCGAAAATAATGCCGACACGCCAACATCGCTGTATGAAGCGGCGTTTTTTCAGTGGATTTGGCTGGAAGATCAGATCAACGCGGGCAATCTGCCGGAAGGCAGCGATCAGTTTAATAGCCTGCAGGAAAAGCTGATTGAACGCTTTGCTGAACTTCGCGAGCAGTACGGTTTTCAGTTGCTGCATCTCACCTGCTGTCGCGATACGGTTGAGGATCGCGGCACCATTCAGTATTTACAGGACTGCGCGGCCGAAGCGGAAATCGCCACCGAATTTCTCTATATCGACGATATTGGTCTGGGGGAAAAAGGCCAATTTACGGATCTGCAGGATCAGGTCATTGCGAACCTGTTCAAGCTCTATCCGTGGGAATTTATGCTGCGCGAGATGTTTTCCACCAAGCTGGAAGATGCCGGCGTGCGCTGGCTGGAACCGGCCTGGAAAAGCATTATCTCCAATAAAGCGTTGTTGCCGCTGTTGTGGGAGATGTTCCCTGACCATCCGAATCTGTTGCCTGCGTATTTCGCCGAAGACGAACATCCGCCAATGGATAAATATGTCGTGAAACCGATCTTCTCCCGCGAAGGGGCGAACGTATCGATTATTGAGAACGGTAAAACGATCGAATCCGTGGAAGGCCCGTATGGCGAAGAGGGTATGATCGTGCAACAGTTCTATCCGCTGCCAAAATTCGGCGACAGTTACACCCTGATTGGTAGCTGGCTGATTAACGATCAGCCCGCCGGAATTGGTATCCGTGAAGATCGGGCGCTGATCACCCAGGATCTCTCCCGCTTCTATCCGCATATTTTTGTCGAAGGATAGATTCTCCTGTAAGCCCGATGCGCGTAGCGCCATCGGGCAATCATTCAGCGCCTTATCCGGCCTACCCCACCTGCACCGACAACATACTTATACTGCCCATCTCAATACCGTCGACCGGGATGGTGATAGGTTCCTTGCCGTCCCAGGCGCCAAGTACATACAGCAAAGGCAAAAAGTGCTCCGGCGTCGGGTTCGATAAGGCGCCCCCTTCATGTTGCAGATAATTCACCAGCGGGTGCTGTTCTACCGGCCCCTGCCACGTCAGGTTGGCTTTCACAAAGTCATTAAATGACGCCGCCCAGGGATACGGTATATTGTCACCGTGCCAACGCACAGTCCGCAGGTTATGAACCACATTCCCGCTGGCCACCAGCATCACGCCTTCGTCACGCAGCGTCGCCAGTTTACGGCCCACCTCAAAATGCCATGCCGCCGGTTTGGTACTATCAACACTAAGCTGCACCATCGGGATATCCGCATTCGGGTACATCTTGATCAATACGCCCCAGGAGCCGTGATCAAATCCCCACGCTTCTTTATCGAGCGCGACGGGAACGGGAGCCAACAGTTCAACCAGACGCTGCGCCAGCGCAGGCGATCCAGGGGCCGGATAATGCGTGTCATACAGCGCCTGCGGAAAACCGCCAAAATCATGGAGAGTTTGCGGCCTTTCCATCGCTGTGACGCCAGTCCCGCAGGTATACCAGTGCGCCGACACCACCACTATCGCCTGTGGTCGCGGCAGGGCTTCCCCCAATCGCCGCCAGGCGCGGGTATAATCGTTATCGTCCAGCACGTTCATCGGGCTGCCATGCCCCAAAAACAATGCTGGCATACACGTTAAAGACATGATGTTATCCTTACAGGAAAGACATTTTGTTAACATCACCATACGCTTTCTTCACAGAGGAAGAACTCAGATAACTATGATGAAGATCATCAGTTATTTTGAAGGTCAGGTTCGGACGGCAAATTGATAAGGAGTAATGGATGTCAGTACCACTTATTCTGACCTTACTGGCGGGCGCCGCCACCTTTATTGGCGCGTTTCTTGGCGTTCTTGGCCAAAAACCGTCTAACCGCGTGCTGGCTTTTTCGCTGGGCTTCGCCGCAGGGATCATGCTGCTCATCTCGCTGATGGAGATGCTGCCCGCCGCGTTAGATACCGAGGGGATGTCGCCTGTACTGGGCTACGGGATGTTTATTATCGGCCTGTTGGGCTACTTCGGGCTGGATCGCCTGCTTCCTCACGCTCATCCGCAGGATCTGGTGCAAAAAAGGCAGCAGCCGCTTCCCGGCTCGATAAAACGCACTGCGATTTTATTGACGCTCGGCATTAGCCTGCACAACTTTCCGGAAGGGATCGCCACCTTTGTCACTGCCAGCAGCAATCTTGAACTGGGTTTCGGCATCGCACTGGCGGTGGCGTTGCACAATATTCCTGAAGGTCTGGCGGTTGCCGGCCCGGTTTATGCCGCGACGGGCTCAAAACGTACCGCGATTTTTTGGGCCGGTATCTCCGGCATGGCGGAAATTCTTGGCGGCGTACTGGCGTGGCTGATTTTGGGCAGCCTGGTTTCACCGATCGTTATGGCGGCTATCATGGCGGCAGTCGCCGGCATTATGGTGGCGCTCTCCGTCGATGAACTGATGCCGCTGGCAAAAGAGATCGATCCTAACAATAACCCCAGCTATGGCGTGCTTTGCGGTATGTCCATCATGGGGCTCAGTCGCGTCATTTTGCAGACGATAGGTATCGGTTAAGAGAAACGTCGCGCCGGATGCAGGCCTTTAGCCAGGCAACATCCGGCTGCCCGTCAAGGATATGCGCTATTTCTGCTCATTCATCACGCTGTCGCCTTCGCTCGTCTGGCGAAAACGTTTCGTTCGCGCTTCAAGTAATGCATCTCTGTCCTGCCGAAACGCTCTGCAATAACGCTTCATATGGCAAATATACCCTACTACCACCAGAACGATTAATATTATCCAATACCAGGCAATAAACATCCTTTTTACCCTTAAAATTTAACATCACTAAACATTTAACGTTAAAATTTTACATACCCTTATTTTGACGTATTCATATACTGGCATATTTGTGGAACAAATAAATGATTTTGATCATATAAATCAGTGGTGAAACACAATAATGAAAGAGGTATTAAGCAGAAAACAATGTCGATAAGATCACACTTCGTACTAATTTATATTGTTCTTAAAATATCACACTCCTACTATCGACTCACTCAGGCAATTAAAAAATATTGATACAGAATATACTTTAAAATAAGTAACAGCATCATGACTTATATTTAAAGACCAATCATTTACCTCATTTATTATTCATAAAAACATAGTATATTCAGAAGTATTATATTTAGAAGTTGTATATAAGGAGATATATCCATGTTTGACCAATACCGGAAAACAATACTTGCCGGCGCCGTCGCACTGACATGCGGACTCACCGCAGCCAGTACGTTTGCCGCAGGTTTTCAACCGGCACAGCCCGCAGGGAAATTAGGCGCAGTCGTTGTCGATCCTTACGGAAATGCCCCTCTCACCGCACTGGTGGAATTAGATAGCCATATTATTTCAGACGTTAAAGTTACTGTACATGGCAAAGGGGAAAAAGGCGTTCCCGTTACTTATACTGTTGGGAAAGAGTCTTTAGAAACCTATGACGGTATTCCTATTTTTGGCCTTTATCAGAAATTTGCCAACAACGTCACGGTAGAATATAAAGAAAACGGCAAAGCCATGAAGGATGACTATGTGGTGCAGACGTCCGCCATCGTCAACCATTATATGGATAACCGTTCTATTTCAGATCTCCAGCAAACGAAAGTTATTAAAGTTGCGCCAGGATTTGAAGATCGCCTTTATCTGGTAAATACCCATACCTTTACGCCGCAGGGCGCTGAATTTCACTGGCACGGCGAAAAAGATAAAAATGCGGGCATTCTTGATGCCGGTCCGGCGGGCGGGGCTTTGCCTTTCGATATCGCCCCTTATACGTTTGTGGTCGACACCCAGGGTGAATACCGCTGGTGGCTGGATCAAGATACCTTCTACGACGGCCACGATATGAATATCAACAAACGCGGCTATCTGATGGGTATTCGTGAAACGCCTCGCGGCACCTTTACCGCGGTGCAGGGCCAACACTGGTACGAGTTTGACATGATGGGGCAAATTCTTGCCGATCATAAACTGCCGCGCGGGTTCCTGGATGCGTCTCATGAATCCATCGAAACCGTGAACGGCACCGTACTGCTGCGCGTCGGCAAACGCGATTACCGCAAAGAAGACGGCATACATGTTCATACTATTCGTGACCAAATCATTGAGGTTGATAAGTCTGGCCGCGTAGTAGACGTTTGGGATTTAACCAAAATCCTCGACCCTATGCGTGATGCGCTGCTCGGCGCGCTGGATGCGGGCGCAGTATGCGTGAACGTCGATCTGGCCCATGCCGGACAGCAGGCGAAACTTGAACCGGATACGCCGTATGGCGATGCGCTTGGCGTTGGTGCCGGTCGTAACTGGGCGCACGTCAACTCTATCGCTTATGACGCGAAAGACGACTCCATCATCCTTTCTTCCCGCCATCAGGGTATTGTAAAAATTGGTCGCGATAAGCAGGTGAAATGGATACTGGCACCGTCTAAAGGCTGGAATAAGCAGCTAGCCAGTAAATTGCTGAAACCGGTAGACGATCATGGTAAGCCGTTGACCTGTGACGAAAATGGCAAGTGTAAGGACACCGATTTCGATTTCACCTATACCCAACATACGGCATGGCTTTCCAGCAAAGGCACGTTAACGGTCTTTGATAACGGCGATGGTCGCGGCCTGGAGCAACCGGCTCTACCGACCATGAAGTATTCCCGTTTTGTCGAATATAAGATCGATGAGAAGAAAGGCACCGTACAACAAGTTTGGGAATACGGTAAAGAACGTGGATATGATTTCTATAGTCCTATTACCTCGGTTGTTGAATATCAAAAAGACCGCGACACCATGTTCGGCTTTGGCGGTTCTATTAACCTGTTCGATGTTGGTAAACCAACAGTCGGCAAACTGAATGAGATTGACTATAAAACGAAAGAAGTGAAAGTTGAAATTGATGTGCTGTCGGATAAACCCAACCAGACTCACTATCGTGCGTTACTGGTTCATCCAACGCAAATGTTTAAATAAATCACGGGAAGGAATTAATATGTCATCTAAATGGATTACCTCTTTATTTAAAAGCGTAGTATTAACCGCGGAATTGGTCACTCCTTTTGCGGCATCGGCTTTTACCGAGGGCACAGATTATATGGTTCTGGAGAAACCAATTCCTAATGCGGATAAAACGCTGATTAAGGTATTTAGCTATGCCTGCCCTTTCTGCTACAAATATGACAAAGCCGTAACAGGTCCGGTTTCTGATAAAGTAGCCGATCTCGTTACGTTCACCCCGTTCCACCTGGAAACAAAAGGCGAATATGGAAAACAGGCCAGCGAAGTATTTGCAGTCCTGATCGCCAAAGATAAAGCTGCCGGGATTTCGTTATTTGATGCTAAATCACAATTCAAAAAAGCGAAGTTCGCCTGGTATGCGGCTTACCATGATAAGAAAGAGCGCTGGTCAGATGGGAAAGATCCGGCGGCATTTATTAAAACCGGGCTGGACGCCGCAGGCATGAGCCAGGCTGATTTTGAAGCAGCGCTGAAAGATCCTGCCGTTCAGGAGACTCTGGAAAAATGGAAAGCCGCCTATGACGTTGCCAAAATTCAGGGTGTTCCGGCTTACGTCGTCAACGGCAAGTACCTTATCTATACCAAAAACATCAAATCCATCGATTCTATGGCTGAACTCGTTCGGGAACTGGCCACTAAAAAATAAGCAGGGAAACGATTATGGATTTTATTAAGGGATTATGGCGAGACCTACGCGCAAGACCAGTAGATACGCTGGTGAGATGGCAGGAACAGCGCTTTCTGTGGCTGTTAATGGCCATCGCGATGGGAGGGTTAATTATCCTGGCGCACTCGTTCTTCCAAATCTATCTCTACATGGCGCCGTGCGAACAGTGTGTTTACATTCGTTACGCGATGTTTGTGATGGTAATTGGCGGGGTGATTGCGGCGATAAATCCCAAAAATATCGTGCTGAAGCTGATTGGCTGCATCGCGGCGTTTTATGGCAGCATTATGGGCATTAAGTTTTCTATTAAGCTTAATGGTATCCATCATGCGGTACATAATGCGGACCCCGATTCACTTTTTGGCGTGCAAGGATGTTCGACTGACCCGACCTTTCCTTTCAACTTACCGTTGGCGGAATGGGCACCGGAGTGGTTTAAACCTACCGGAGACTGCGGTTATGACGCGCCTATCGTCCCTGATGGCGTAACGCTCAGTAGCGTACAGCAGTGGTTTGTCGATCTCTACCAGCAGTCCGAAGGCTGGTATCTGCTTCCGCCCTGGCACTTTATGAACATGGCGCAGGCATGTATGTTGGCCTTTGGGTTGTGCCTGATTCTGCTGCTGGTGATGAGCGGCGCCTGGGCATTGAAACTGGCCAGAGGAAAATAACCTGAATAGATAAACCAAAGCAGAGGTCTGCATTCAGGCCTCTGCTTTTCTCACAATAATTTTACCATTCAGCTTATTCGTCGTTCTTTGAAACTGAACAATATGGCACCGAAGGAATACAAAAAAGCCGATGACATCTCATCGGCTTTTTTCAACCATGTGACCCGTCCTGAATAGCGTTGACACGTTCCAGACTTAAATCCGGAGAACGTGA
>OJYG01000671.1_pt1 | contig 9525 bp, 6 predicted proteins | sample 1600841 | NCBI WGS metagenome assembly OJYG01 (sample SAMN04436709, study PRJEB24849) | human gut metagenome | biome: human gut; feature: NICU; material: stool | host: Homo sapiens | place: USA: Saint Louis, MO | collected 2010-09-09
AAGGATAAATACAATATTTATTCATGATTCAGCTTTGGCCATTTTATGGAGGCAATACGGACTTTGAACAGTTGGGTATGGTTATCCAGATATATATTATTAACTTATTGCTGAATAAGAGATTTAATGATTTTAAAAATAGTTTTTACGACAACCGTAAATTCTAGCTCGGTTTGTATGTAAAAAATACTGAAAAATGATGCGGTTCCGTGAAGTGAGCTGCATCTGCCTGTCTGGGATTAACGGCAGGTCATTGTAAGTAGTAATTAACCACGTTAACAAGGAGTTTACAAATGCCAACACCGTGTTATATCTCCATCACTGGTCAGACCCAGGGAAATATTACTGCAGGTGCATTTACCGCTGATTCTGTCGGCAACATCTATGTGCAGGGGCACGAAGACGAGATGCTGGTGCAGGAATTCCTGCATAACGTTACTGTCCCGACCGATCCTCAGTCCGGCCAGCCTGCGGGTCAGCGTGCTCACAAGCCGTTCATTTTTACCGTGGCGCTGAACAAAGCTGTTCCGCTGATGTACAACGCACTGGCCTCCGGCGAAATGCTGCCAACCACTGAACTTCACTGGTGGCGTACCTCTGTGGAAGGCAAACAGGAGCATTATTTCACCACCCGCCTGACCGATTCGACGATTGTCGATATGAAACTGCATATGCCGCATTGCCAGGATCCGGCGAAACGCGAGTTCACCCAGTTGCTCGAAGTTTCACTGGCCTACCGCAAAATAGAGTGGGAACACGTCAAATCTGGCACCTCCGGTGCCGACGACTGGCGCGCACCGCTGGAAGCATAAGTTAAGCCAACAGCATCCGGCTATCAGGCCGGATGCTGTTTTTGTATTACGCCGTAAAAAGAAAGGTTGTCAGTAAGGGGTTACGTTCACGGGAGATGGCGGATGCCGGAAACTTCGGCGGTAGCGTGCCTGAACGCAAGCGTAACACTGTACTGTTACAGCCGCTTTAACAGCGAACTGTCTGTTTTTCCTTAAACCCGGAGGTTGCTATGTCAACCGGATTACGTTTCACGCTGGAAGTGGACGGCCTGCCACCGGACGCGTTTGCGGTGGTTTCCTTTCATCTCACCCAGTCACTCTCTTCACTTTTTTCCCTTGACCTTTCTCTGGTCAGTCAGCAGTTTCTCTCCCTTGAATTTGCGCAGGTGCTGGACAAAATGGCCTACCTGACGGTATGGCAGGGCGATGACGTACAGCGCCGGGTGAAAGGTGTGGTGACCTGGTTTGAACTGGGGGAGAACGACAAAAACCAGATGCTGTACAGCATGAAGGTGTGCCCACCGCTGTGGCGCACAGGGCTGCGCCAGAACTTCCGTATCTTCCAGAATGAGGACATCGAAAGCATACTCGCGACGATCCTGAAAGAAAACGGGGTGACCGAGTGGAGTCCGCTGTTCAGCGAGCCGCATCCTTCCCGTGAGTTTTGTGTCCAGTACGGCGAAACCGATTACGATTTCCTGTGCCGGATGGCGGCGGAGGAAGGCATCTTCTTTTATGAGGAGCACGCGCAAAAAAGTACCGACCAGAGCCTGGTCCTGTGCGACACCGTGCGTTATCTGCCGGAGTCCTTTGAGATCCCCTGGAATCCGAACACCCGTACCGAGGTGAGCACCCTATGCATCAGCCAGTTCCTCTACAGCGCACAAATCCGCCCATCTTCCGTGGTGACCAAAGACTACACCTTTAAACGACCCGGCTGGGCAGGGCGTTTTGATCAGGAAGGCCAGCACCAGGATTACCAGCGCACACAGTATGAAGTGTATGACTACCCCGGACGTTTCAAGGGTGCCCACGGGCAGAACTTTGCCTGCTGGCAGATGGATGGCTGGCGAAACAACGCAGAAGTGGCGCGCGGAACAAGCCGTTCGCCGGAGATATGGCCGGGACGGCGAATTGCGCTGACGGGGCATCCGCAGGCGAACCTGAACCGGGAATGGCAGGTGGTGGCAAGTGAACTGCACGGCGAGCAGCCGCAGGCGGTGCCGGGACGCAGTGGTTCAGGTACCACGCTGAATAACCACTTTGCGGTAATACCGGCAGACAGAACATGGCGGCCACAGCCGTTGCTGAAACCGCTGGTGGACGGCCCGCAGAGCGCCGTCGTGACGGGACCGGCAGGAGAAGAAATCTTCTGTGATGAACATGGCCGCGTGCGGGTGAAATTTAACTGGGACCGTTATAACCCGTCAAACCAGGACAGTTCATGCTGGATCCGTGTGGCACAGGCGTGGGCAGGCACCGGGTTTGGTAACCTGGCGATACCGCGTGTGGGTCAGGAGGTCATTGTGGACTTCCTCAACGGCGATCCGGACCAGCCGATTATTATGGGGCGCACCTACCACCAGGAAAACCGCACCCCCGGCAGCCTGCCGGGAACAAAGACGCAGATGACCATCCGCTCCAAAACGTACATGGGCAGCGGATTTAATGAGCTGAAGTTTGATGATGCGACAGGGAGAGAACAGGTCTACATCCACGCGCAGAAGAACATGGATACCGAAGTGCTCAACGACCGTACCACCACCGTAAAACACGATCACCGCGAAACCGTAAAAAATGACCAGACGGTCACGATCCAGGAAGGTAACCGCCTTCTTACGGTGGAAAAAGGCCACAAGATCACCGGAGTACTGAAAGGGTCTTTATCTGAGGATGTCTTTCAGGACAGAGGCACGATTGCCGGTTCGGTGCATGTTGACGCTGTAAACAATGGTGGCGAAGGCGACGGTATACAGGCTTATACGGCGATTAAGGAAATTTTGCTGGCCGTGGAGGAAAGCAAAATTGCGCTGACGCCGGATGGCATACAGCTACAGGTCGGGGAATCGACGGTAATCAGGCTGTCGAAGGATGGCATCACCATCGTGGGCGGTTCTGTTTTCATCAACTGATTCACTCAGATTAACAGGGAGTATTTTATGCAGTTCACTTTTAATGAAGGCCACATTCAACTGCCGTCTCAATGGCAGGATCAGTCAATGCAGGTCCTGGTGTCCACAGATAACAGTGGCATCAACCTGGTCATTACCCGCGAAGCCGTTCCACAGGGAACCCTGACACCAGAGCTGTACCAGGAAACGCTGGCGCTGTACCAGGGCAAACTTGATGGGTACACCGAACATGCCTGCCGGGAAATCACTCTGGCAGAGGCCCCGGCCTGGCTGCTGGATTATTCCTGGAACGGTCCGGAAGATGAAGGGAATCAGGGGCGGATTAGCCAGATAGCCGTATTCCAGCGGCGTGGAGATACGCTGCTGACCTTCACTTTCAGCACCTCCTTATCCCTGAAGAACAGTCAAAAGACGATGCTGCTGGAGGTGATAAAGAGCTTCACCCCGTTGCCACCGGAGAATGACATCCAAAAGGACCAGCCGCGCTGACATAAACGAGGGATAACACATGAGTGAAGGACCAGGCGGGCCACAGGGAGCGACCGCAGGCGGTACGCTGGCAATGCGAATGCTGTCACAGCAGGCGATGGTCGCCAGCCAGATGAAACGGGCAGCCAACGACAAAGCCATTGCACAGATGTTGGCATCAAAAAAGTCTGGCCCCCCCGCAGCCAGGCTGGGCGATGAAATTCAGCACAAGAGTTTTTTGGGGGCGCTGGCAGGGGCCGTGCTGGGGGCGATAGTGACCATCGCAGAAGGTTGCCTGATTATGGCCGCCTGTGCCACCGGCCCTTATGCGCTGGTTCTGGTGCCTGCGCTGATGTATGCCAGCTATAAGGCGAGTGATTATGTGGAGGAGAAACAGAACCAGCTTGAATCATGGATAAACAGTTTTTGTGACACGGACGGGGCCATCAATACTGGTTCTAAAAATGTAAACATTAACGGAAAGCCCGCTGCCAGGGCCGCCGTCACCCTTCCCCCTCCTCCCCTGACTGAAGCAATACCCTCTCCACCACAGGGGGAACCCTCATGGGGTGATATTGCCACTGACCTGCTTGAATCGGCAGCGGAAAAAGCAGTACCACTGGCGAAGGCCTGGGGGAACGCTGTTATCACCCTGACGGACAGCAATGCCGGTATTATGGATCGCGTCAGCGCCGGCGCATCGCTTCTGTTTCCCGCCGGTCCGGTATTAATGGAGTTTGCCACCATGGTGGGCGGGCGTGGCGAAATCAAAAAAGACGTGGATTTCCCGGAAGCCGGTGAGGACACGGCGCTCTGCGACAAGGAGAACAAACCACCGAGGATAGCCCAGGGCAGCAGCAACGTCTTTATCAACAATCAGCCTGCCGCACGCAAAGGGGACAAACTGGAGTGCAGCGCGGCAATCGTGGAAGGTTCGCCGGACGTCTTTATTGGCGGTGAACAGGTGACCTATCTGGATATCCAGCCGGAGTTCCCGCCGTGGCAGAGAATGATCCTGGGGGGAGTAACGATAGCCAGCTATCTTCTGCCGCCCGCGGGACTGCTGGGAAAACTGGGGAATCTGGCGAAACTCGGCAAACTGGGAAACCTGCTGGGGAAAAGCGGGAAGCTGCTGGGGGCAAAGCTCGGCGCGTTGCTGGGGAAAACAGGTAAGTCGTTAAAAAGTATTGCCAATAAAGTCATCAGATGGGTAACAGATCCTGTCGATCCGGTAACCGGCGCATACTGCGACGAACGTACCGACTTTACGCTGGGCCAGACACTCCCCCTCTCCTTCACCCGTTTCCACAGTTCTGTACTGCCGCTGCATGGTCTGACGGGCGTGGGCTGGAGCGACTCCTGGAGCGAATACGCCTGGGTGCGTGAACAGGGAAACCGGGTGGATATCATCAGCCAGGGAACCACGCTGAGATTTGCCTTCGACGGTGACAGTGATACGGCGGTTAACCCGTATCACGCCCAGTACATTCTGCGCCGCCGCGACGATTACCTGGAGCTGTTCGACCGTGATGCACTGAGCAGCCGCTTCTTTTATGACGCCTTTCCGGGAATGCGCCTGCGCCACCCGGTGACTGACGATACCTGCGATGACCGTCTGGCACACAGCCCCGCAGACCGGATGTACATGCTGGGCGGGATGAGCGACACCGCCAGCAACCGCATCACGTTTGAGCGCGACAGCCAGTACCGCATCATGGGTGTCAGTCACACCGACGGGATCCGGCTTAAACTGACGTACCATGCCAGCGGCTACCTGAAAGCCATTCACCGTACGGATAACGGCATACAGATGCTGGCGACCTACGAACAGGATGCGCGGGGGCGGCTGACAGAAGCGGATGCGCGGCTGGACTACCACCTGTTTTATGAGTACGACGCTGCGGACCGGATCATCCGCTGGTCCGATAACGACCAGACGTGGAGCCGTTTCACCTACGATGCACAGGGCCGGTGCGTGACCGTCACCGGGGCGGAGGGCTATTACAACGCCACGCTGGACTATGGTGACGGCTGCACCACCGTGACGGACGGCAAGGGCATTCACCGTTATTACTATGATCCTGACGGCAATATTCTGCGGGAAGCAGCGCCGGACGGCAGCACCACCATGTATGAATGGGATGAATTCCATCACCTGCTGGCCCGCCACTCCCCTGCCGGGCGGGTGGAGAAGTTTGAATACAACGCCGCACACGGTCAGTTAAGCCGTTACACGGCGGCAGACGGTGCGGAGTGGCAGTACTGCTATGATGAGCGCGGCCTGCTCAGCAACATCACCGACCCTGCCGGGCAGATGTGGACGCAGCAGTGTGATGAACGCGGCCTGCCGGTAAGTCTGGTGTCGCCACAGGGCGAAGAGACCCGGCTGGCGTACACGCCGCAGGGGCTGCTGTCGGGGATATTCCGCCAGGATGAACGGCGTCTGGGCATAGAGTACGACCACCACAACCGGCCGGAAACACTCACCGACGTGATGGGCCGTGAACACCACACCGAATACAGCGGTCACGACCTGCCGGTGAAGATGCGCGGCCCCGGCGGTCAGTCAGTGCGGTTACGGTGGCAGCAGCACCATAAACTGAGCGGCCTTGAACGCACTGGCACCGGCGCGGAAGGATTTCGCTATGACCGCCACGGCAACCTGCTGGCCTGGACGGACGGCAACGGCGTTGTCTGGACGATGGAATACGGCCCGTTCGATTTGCCGGTGGCGCGAACGGACGGTGAAGGCCACCGCTGGCAGTACCGCTACGATAAAGACACGCTGCAACTGACAGAAGTCATCAATCCGCAGGGCGAGTCATACCGTTATATTCTGGACAACTGTGGACGGGTGACGGAAGAGCGTGACTGGGGCGGCGTGGTCTGGCGTTACCGCTATGACGCCGATGGCCTTTGTACCGCCAGGGTTAACGGCCTGGAGGAAACTATCCTCTACAGCCGGGACGCCGCAGGCCGCCTGGCAGAAGTCATCTCGCCGGAAGGCAAAACGCAGTATGCCTATGACAAATCCGGCAGGCTGACGGGTATCTTCAGCCCGGACGGTACATCACAGCGCACCGGCTATGACGAACGCGGGCGGGTGAATGTCACCACTCAGGGCCGACGGGCCATTGAATACCACCACCCCGATGAACACACCGTCATCCGCTGTATCCTGCCACCGGAAGATGAACGCGACAGACACCCCGGTGAATCCCTGCTGAAAACCACCTACCGCTACAACGCCGCCGGAGAACTGACGGAGGTTATCCTGCCGGGGGATGAGACGCTGACGTTCAGCCGTGATGAGGCAGGACGTGAAGTGCTCCGGCACAGTAACCGGGGTTTTGCCTGTGAGCAGGGCTGGAATGCAGCCGGTCAGCTTACCAGCCAGCGCGCCGGACTTTTCCCGGCGGAAGCCACATGGGGCGGACTGCTCCCCTCACTGGTGCGGGAGTACCGTTACGACAGCGCGGGCAATATGTCGGCTGTCACCAGCCGGGAAGACTACGGACGGGAAACACGGCGGGAGTACCGGCTGGACCGGAACGGCCAGGTCACGGCGGTGACAGCCTCAGGCACCGGGCTGGGCTATGGCGAAGGCGATGAGTCCTATGGCTATGACAGTTGTGGCTACCTGAAGGCGCAGTCGGCGGGCAGGCACCGGATAAGCGTGGATACTGACATGTATCAGCGCGGCCACCGGCTGAAACAGACCGGAAACACAGACTACAGCTATGACGCCGCAGGCCGGATGGTCAGCCGCACCAGACACCGTGACGGCTACCGCCCGGAAACAGAGCGGTTCCGGTGGGACAGCCGGGACCAGCTGACCGGGTATTGCAGCGCACAGGGTGAGCAGTGGGAATACCGCCACGACGCCAGCGGCAGGCGGACGGAAAAACGCTGCGACCGGAAGAAAATCCGTTTTACGTATCTGTGGGACGGCGACAGTATTGCGGAAATGCGGGAATACCGGGATGATAAACTGTACAGCGTACGGCACCTGGTGTTTAACGGCTTTGAGCTGCTGAGTCAGCAGTTCAGCCGGGTACGGCAGCCGCATCCGTCCGTGGCCCCGCAGTGGGTGACGCGAACGAATCATGCGGTGAGCGACCTGACGGGCCGTCCGCTGGTGCTCTTTAACAGTGAAGGTAAAACCGTCTGGCGACCGGGGCAGACCAGCCTGTGGGGGCTGGCACTCAGCCTGCCCGCAGACACCGGCTACCCGGACCCGCGCGGGGAGCTGGACCCGGAAGCCGACCCCGGCCTGCTGTATGCGGGGCAGTGGCAGGATGCGGAATCGGGGCTGTGCTATAACCGGTTCCGGTATTACGAGCCGGAAACCGGGATGTACCTGGTGAGTGATCCACTGGGGTTGCTGGGGGGTGAGCAGACTTACCGGTATGTGCCTAATCCGCTGGGGTATGTTGATCCTTTGGGATTAGCTATATGTCCTGTGATGTATGATTGGTATAAATACAATCGTTCTCAAGGTATGACAGCAGCACAAGCGCATCAAGCAATTAAAAATACCTCACCGCAGGATGTGTTAAATTATGCTTTACATCGGCAAGGCTTGTCTGGGCATAACTACCCTATAAAATTTAAAGAAAAATTCACCGTCGGAAATTATAAATATGAAGTAAGGGCTCATGATGTAAACCCTACTGCTCCAGCAGGGAGTAATTCTGCCAATGGCCCCATATATAGGATTGGTAGAAGCCAAAGTGGAACAAATCCTGCGACTAATCAAGGCTATGGTTGGGAGTATGGTTCTCCTGATGGCAGTTGGCATCATACATCTGATTTGAAAACTAAAAGTCCGAATTATAATCCAGGAGCTGCAAATGATACTCATATACCATTGCCTACAGGAACTATTCCATGAGTGAGCAAAACATAATTAATGATATAAAGCACCATAATTGGAAAGAAAGTTGGTTGGATTTTTCAGTTTTTCTTTATGAACATAATCGCTTGATTATTTCCGGGAGTGATGACCTTTCTTACTATCACACACTGGAAATAATAATAGACACGCCATGCTATATTAGCGGTGTTATGGACTGGTCATGCGATCTTAATGAGGAGTTTATTAAGCTATCAAGTTGCACTGACAATGCTCGTGAAATGTTAGTATTAGAGTTTTATTCGGAATTTGAATTGAAATTCAAAGTTATTGCGAAAAAAATATCCATTAACTTTGATACTGTATTTTATTACAAAAGAGAAAATTTGAAGATTGGTGAGAGATTAGCTTACTGGATTAAATAAAAAAGAGATAAAGTTCCGCCACGACAGCCGTGATCGGCTACCGCAGCGCCCGGGGTGAGCAGTGGGAATACTGCCACGACGCCAGTGGCAGACGGACAGAGAAACGCTGCAAACAAAAAGCCCTCCGCATCACATATCTGTGGGACGGCGACACTATTGCGGAAATCCGGGAATACCGCGATGATAAACTGTACAGTGTGCGGTACCTGGTGTTTAACGGCTTTGAGCTGATAAGCCAGCAGTTCAGCCGGGTACGGCAGCCGCACCCGTCCGTGGCCCCGCAGTGGGTGACGCGGACCAGCCATGCGGTAAGCGACCTGACAGGCCGCCCGGTGATGCTCTTTAACAGTCAGGGTAACGTGGTGTGGCGTGCGGAGCAGACCAGCCTGTGGGGGCTGGCACTCAGCGTCAGCGCAGACAGGGACTACCCGGACCCGCGCGGGGAGCGGGACGCAGAAGCGGACCCCGGTCTGCTGTATGCGGGGCAGTGGCGGGATGCGGAGTCAGGGCTGTGCTATAACCGGTTCCGGTACTACGAGCCGGAGACCGGGATGTATCTGGTGAGTGACCCCCTGGGTGTATTGGGTGGACTAAACACTTATGGTTATGTGCTGAATCCGTGTTGCTTCACAGATCCATTAGGTTTAGGAGCCTGCCCTGAATTAAGTAAAATGGCTCAAAAAGTTCATGATTTAGCTGGGGGATTACACAGGGAAAGATCACGTAACGCTGCTTTTTTGTACTAAATAATTCGCATTTTATGTTTAAAAATTGAGATATTCCTCATTACCTAAAGCTGTTTTTTATTGCTTATACATGATCAAATACTCCTTACATAATTAAGGAGAACAAAA
>OJYG01000694.1_pt1 | contig 9194 bp, 8 predicted proteins | sample 1600841 | NCBI WGS metagenome assembly OJYG01 (sample SAMN04436709, study PRJEB24849) | human gut metagenome | biome: human gut; feature: NICU; material: stool | host: Homo sapiens | place: USA: Saint Louis, MO | collected 2010-09-09
TCAGTACACTGCAACGTTTCTGGTATGGGCTTAACTTCCGGCTGCCCAAAAACAGCCCCGTCCTGTTGTATGATCTCTAAATGTGAATGGCACGATTATGCGAGATACTTACAAGTGTCTGGTATGAAGATATACTGCGAACGCCGATGTAAACGGCGCGCGTAACATTTTAGAGCGGGACACGCCGTGCTTGCCTGTGGAAGGAGCGTGCAGTCAGGCAGCCCGTTGGAGCAGGAACCCACGCCCTTCAGGACGTGGAGGATGTCAATGCACAAGAATTGGGGAATCTTTAGCAGAATTTATTATCTCTACAGTAGCATCTCTCTTGTTCCCGTCATAAATAACCCAATGCCTCCAGAGCTGAAACCGCCTTCAGCATGAGCACTGGCTGCAAATAACACCAAATAAAATAATAATATAACAACTACCGAGACAAAAAACACCTCTCTAAAGTATTTAGAATTCATACAGTCAGCTCATTTAAATTTAACGTCACATGCAACCATGCATGCGTAAAACAAGAACCACACTCATATTAATAATGATTAGTAATGTGAGTGTGCGTATAACGAGATACAGATGTATATTCCTTAATGTAACGGAACATCATCAATGCAAATAGCAACCATCGATATATTAAACTAAAATAATACATCTAGTGCATATATAAACCATTCGTATGGTGGCTGTAATAAAATTGTTGATAAACGGTCATCCCCTAAACTTCCAGCCTCCCCACCGCACGAACAATGATGTTCTTTATATTTAATCGTAATAAAAAACAAAACAATAATTAAACAAAAAATAAATAAGATATTTTTGATTCAAATTTTCACTCCTTCTGTTATATACACCAAGTTTCATTTTTTTTATGATCCCGAAAGAAAAAACCGTCATATGACGATGGCCATTGCATTCCATACATGTAATCAACTTCGTTCTGGTACACGGCTCTCTGTTCTACATCATTTATATCCCCGACAAGAATCTTTTGGAACTTATGATAATGATAAACACTACTAATAAAATTAGGATCACGAGGCACTACGCAAGCCTGAAAAAAGAACCCAAGGTTTTTAATTTCACTGGAATAAGAATGTTTACCACAAAAATCAAACCAAACTTCCATACCATAATCTCTGCGACTCCTGATGTACTCGCTCAGAAATTTGTGGTTGTTATTAAAGTCAACAGAAACAGCAAATAACCCGACGCTATTTAATTTACTGATCCTTTCCATATGTATGAGCACAAATCCCCAGGGGATCCTGAGTATATATTTATTTAACCCATATTTATGGTTGAATAAATTAAATGACTTTTGTAACTCTTCAAAAAACATCAATGACTCAATTATGTGGTTTTCGCCTTCTTTCCAGAAGGGTTCAACGAAATAAATATCAGTAACATCATCTGTTTTAATGCGGTTTTTTGTTACATGCACGGGGTGATATTTAACCATGTGATATTCCGCTGTGTTATTCTGTGCCGCTTAATTTCACCACTGCTGATTAAAATCCTTGTTCAACAGCCGCAATCTGCCGTTGTTGTTCCGTAAGAAGGATAATAATGTATTAAATCAGTAAGTACACATCACACTTTCACACTGGCAGTTCGTTTGTTTCCTTTATTTGCTCAAGAACAAAGCTCGATGCAGATCCACTAATTGAAGAATTAGTTAATATTATTTTCTCATAAAAACTATAGTAATCGTTCATATCTGTAAATACTGTATGCATTAAATAATTAAATGATCCAGAAATTCGATAAAAGGCAATAACCTCAGGCATTGACTTTATTTTCTCAGAAATACTAGCGTATTGCTCCTCAGATATGTTAATCATAATAAAGACATTAAGTGAAAGACCTAGTTTTTCTTTATCCAATAAAGCGAACTGACCAATGATAACCCCCCTGTCTTTAAGTTTTTTTAAACGTTTGAAACATGGTGTGGGCGTAAGTCCCACTTTATATGCAAGTTGCCATAAAGTTTGTGCACAATCTTTTTGGATTTCTTTCAATAATTCTTTATCTTTATCATCTAAATACTCAGTCATAGGAAAGCAGAACCTCACGCATTGATTTTCATAAGTGAATAGATTTTCTTTATTAAATAAAACAAGTATATAAAGAGAACTCTGATTTAAAAAACCATATAAGAAAGATATCAATAAAATAAATAATTACTGTCAGGGGGTTTGTGTTCCCATCAGCATTGTCACTGTCAGCGTTCCCTGATACTCACCAGAACGCTTCTCCCTGATGTTAAAGGGTTGTGTTGTCAGGGTAAGGGGCACTGGCATACAACGTACCGCCTGCCGTTGCCCGGGAAGTACCACCGGACGCGTTGCTGCTTTATCCACGTTATCCAGACTGAACTCCACGCCACGGGTGACAGGAATATTTCGTCCCCCATAATTCATACTGACCGCATAATCAATCGTATCAGCAGAATCGCTCTTTATAACCTGAAATCCCGTACCTGACTTATTGCTTCCTTCTATCTTCATCTGTAATGAACGGGCTTTCACACCTCCGTCATACAGACACATATCCAGATTAGCCCTGCCCGACATTTGTGAGGCATTCATCCGGTGAAGATTCAGGTCCACCCGGGGCGTTGCTGTACCAAATTGCGGAAAGTAAATAGCCGCATTTTCAGCAAAGTGGTCTGTTACATTCAGCGTGATATCTGTAGTTGATGTGCCTAAAGGATCGGCCCCGCCCCATTGTAAATAATCCAGGACTAACGTTGCTTTCCATGTTCCGCTTGTAGGTATCTTCGCAAGCTCTTCTGAAGGTATCCTAAGTTTCAGCGACCTACCCCATTTACATGCAGCAACGTTCATGTTGATGACACCAGTATAACAGGCATCACGAACACTGCCGAGCAGTATGAGCGTGATTTCAGCATGGCTGATTTGTTCTCTGAAACGCAGACGAATTTTTGAATAAGCTCCAAAAGCATACCATACCAAATGTGTTTCTTCACACGCCCCCTCATTTTCATTCCTGTTTGAACGACATACCCATCCCCCCAACACATTTGCTACACTCCATTCTTGGGACCAGACAGGAGTGATGACCGGTACATTGTTCTTGTCGTAATTCAGGTCGACGGTAATCGCATCGGCGACTTGTGGCAGTGTAGCGCCAGCCATCAGCAGGATGGCAATTATCCTTGCTGGATAAACATATTTTCGGATGAAATTAATAATTGCTGACCAATAGGCTGTCATACTCGTCCACTTCATTTTATTACTCATAGTTAACGCCTTTATCTCTACGTCAGGCTTCCTGAACGGAATGGCGCAGCAAACCTGCCACGTTCAGCAAACGGATGACCCGCGGCGATATTTGCAACGCCTGTGGCAGGGCATCCACGTCACTTAATTCACACCGCACATCACCCACTACCTGCATAACATCCCGACGTTTATGTACTGACATCGGACAACGCAGGATCCTGTTTTTTGACAGCAGCCACAGGCTGGATTCTTTATGCTCGCTCTGCAGGCTAAATCGCCCGGAAGGTCCCAACGACAAAAATGGATGGTTCAGTGGCTGTGCGTCCAGCAGCGGTCTGCCATCCTTGTCCAGTACGCGGCCAACGTACAGTCGGCTCATACTGGCGCTGATGTTGTGAACCAGCAGATGCCCGGGTGTCAGGAAGTAACACCTGCTTCCCCCTCCCGCTTTTACGCCTGCCATACCCTGTGAACTAACCCCTGCATCCTCAATGGTCACCTCCGTGGCGTTATAGCCTTCCATCAGCAACAGCGACTGCTGACCAAAACCGAGACTGAACGGCTGGCTGCTGCCACGAACGCTGACTACTTTCCCGCTACTGCCCTCGTCCCCCTCTGACTCCACGTTCACCGCCATGCCAGAGGCCGGTTCACCGTCCTGACCACCTCCCCAGAACAGTCCATTACGGGATAACGCCAGAGACGAGCTGTAGCCAGCGGTGAGTGAACTGGCGCTGCCCGCATTACGTTGATGGGAGTTACTGATAGTGGCGCTCAGTTCACCCATACGGCCGCTCATGCGTCCGCCGAGACTCCCGCTCCAGCTGTCGTCGTTATAACCGGAGAAACCCACCGACAGTTCACGATACAGATCCTGCTGCCAGGATCTCACATGGTTCACATTCCAGGACGTCTGTGTTTTTTGATTCCGGCTACTGTGAATATCGGTCCCGGCTGAGGTATACCCATTACTGCCAGTCATTGTCGGTGGTTGAGAGGCATATGACACACTGACACTCATAAACAAGCCATCATCATTCACTCCGTCATTTCGGGTTCGCCATACTCCCCCATGGGTATTAATATTCATGCCAGCCATATTAAGGCTGTACGTTGCACTAGCCTGAGCAGATTCGCGGTGAGAGGCAGGGATGTATGCCTGTCGCCAGAACACATTTTCTTTGTCACTGTTATCATCATATCCCCGGTAAACCGGCCGACCTTCTGTCCTGCTGGTACTGTATCCCAGTAGGGCATACCAGTTCCCCACCGGAACCGACAGGGAGGCGTTCATCGAAGTCTGGCAGGTCATACTGGCATGCACTGACTGTGGATGACGACCACTACAGGCATCACTTTCCGTATGGTTACGCCACAGACTCGCGGAAAATCCGTCGTTGTATGTCACCTGCTCAGTGTTACCGCTCGTGCTGTCTGTCCCATGCAGTATCCCGGCAGAAAGGTCCAGCGTGCCATCCAGCACTGCATGCTGTGAATTCAGTCGGGTTTCACTGTACCAGGCCTCATGTGCCAGAGAGATACCTTCGGTCAGACTGATATTTTTCCGCAGCCCAGTTTGGAATCCGGCAGCCATGACAGTCTCACCGTCATAATGGCTGGCTTTATCCCCGGTATCTTCCAGCCCGCCCTGAATAAACCACTGGGTCTGTGCACTGAAGCTATTGCCCCCCTTACTGAAGGGCTGGGTCTCCGTTCGCCGCAGAATCCCATCCTCATACACCCGCAACGCCAGAGGATAGCTTCCCGGTGGAAGAGAGTGAGTATCCAGGGTATGCATTCCCGGGGTCAGGAACTGACTCCCCAGCAACTCGCTGCCACGATAAATATCAATACGGGCATTTCGGGTAACCTGAACCATAACCGGAGTGGCATTCTGGTCCACCTCATGGTTAACATAAGCTTGGGTGGTCCCGGTTCGTAATCCATCAAACCGGCTCAGGGGAAGCAGACTGAACCCAAAATCCCCCCCCGTGGCGCTGGACAGATTCCGCTGATCCATCTGACCAGCCTGGAGATAATACTGATTGCCGAGATCCTGACGGACAAACAGATTGTCAAACCAGGTCTGACTGTTATTATAATGTTCTGACTGATTCCAGATAGCCGCCCAGTTGCCTCCCAGATAACGACCGTTACCAAGCCCCAGGGCACCGCTACCATTCAGTGTCATATTACGACTGTGGAGATCATCACTCAGATACAGCGTCTGGCGGTGAATAAATGCGCTGACACCCTCCGGGGTCGGAGTCAGCCAGCGTTTATCACGTCGTTCTTCATCCGGCAACCAGTCCCGGTTAAGAAACAAAGATAACTGACCGTTGTTCTCATCAAAAATAACCGCAACATCCTCTTTATCTGTTGCCACGTAACCACACTCGCTGCTGTCTTTTGCTTCTGAGACACCACAGACCAGATTGCTGTTACGTAGCAACGGACGGCTGAGTGCAGCCAGCGCTTTTTGCCGTTCTGCGGCCGGCAACGCGGCAAGCCCACTGCTTTCAAGTACCATCAATGGGGACATGAACTGCACGGTGTCCGGTTTAACCACCACCGGAAATAATCCCAGTGAATGCCCTGGTAGCAACACTTCAATTTGCTCAGTCTGTCCTTCCAGCAGAGATTCAAATCCAGGAGGGGGAATAAGAGTTGCCTGGCTGGTAAAACTGCACAATCCCAGTAAATAATACATCCAGAAATAACGACTCACGTAAAGAGACCTGAATTGCAATGAATAATAAGATCAATACCGGATCCGGTTCAGGTACGAACGGTGACACCCCAAAACCGGATCAGATGAAGAGCTAATAACCGGTTATTAGCCGGCAGTGACAGCCTGTGAAATCACCAGACTGACCAATCCGCTGTATTCACCGGCAGGCAGGTTTTGTAAGGCTGCTCCAGCCTTCTGACCAATATCCAGGTTCAGCAGAGCTGAAGCATCGCCAGTTTTTCCGTCCGGGAACAGGGTTTTAGCTTCCAGTACAGAATTGGTGGTGGTCAGTGACCGTCCTCCCAGAGTCACTTCCATATCAATGGTTTTAGTGGGATCCAGGACGTTGATAAGTTGTGGAGCATTCAACAGTTTTACATTAACCGACTTGGTCTGATCGTTGCTGTAAAGGCGGGTCTGGAGTGATTTATGGACCAGGCCCTTACCCGGCATGAAATCCAGCTTCATAGTCGACGGGAGGGATGAACCATCGGCCTGCAGCAGTTCAAGTGTACTGTCAATATTGGCAGTGACGGTAATATCCTTCTGAACCGCAGAAACAGAAAAAGAATAAACGGTGGCCAATGCCACAGCTGCGGCAATAAAAGATGTTTTCATGTTCATAAAAAATAACCTTGCTTTGTTGTTTATTACAGTGATATATGTACACTCGGTATACATCCGCTCCCCCTGAGAATAAATGTAGGGTATAGCGTACGCTCCGTGTGTTTTTACTTTCCGGCTGCTGTTAAATCAGCAGAGATTACCGGTGAATTTGCACCCGTACGATATTCCACACGAAATGCATTACTTTTTATTCCGGCCGGAATATCAGCACTCCCGCCGGGATAAATACTTTTGCCTATATTCTGCCAGTGGCATGTGGTGTCGCAGTTGCCAGCCCGAATAAGAGAAAGCCGTGTGTTTCCCGTATTCAGCAGGTGGTGACCGTCCGTTACCAGCGCAGGCCTGGGGTCTGACGGAGAAACACGCAGCAACACCCCCCAGACAAGATTCACACTTACGGATGAATTTTGCTTTCCGCCTGCCTGTGGATCATCTTCCAGTTCAGGAACAGCCTCGAAGTATACCCGCCAGGCTTCCTCTCTTTCCGGTGCCTGAGTACTGATAACACGTATTGTTTTTTTTGTTCCCGGGGAAAGAGCAAATTTCTCCGGGGAGACAACAAGTCCTGTCTCTATATCATTCCCTGCTGGTACCTCCTTCTCCTGTGGCATACCAGGGTGTTCAATACGCATGATTCTTGTTCGAATATATTGCACATGATCTGATTTAGAATAGACGAACAGCGAGGTGGCCTCTTCGCGGCTACTATTAATTTCTGCCGCCATGGGATAAACGAGCATATTCGCCCTAGCATGACCACATGCAAACATAGCGACACAGAGAAACACCCCGGGAAGAGTATCTTTAAAATTCATACCAGATTTTACCGTATAAAAGTCATCTAAATTTTAGTATTAGCATAGACAGAAAGTTATCAGCATAAAGAAGCAAATTACGATTCAGTGTTAATACATTTTGTGTGGAGGGCATCATACGGAATAAAATTTTTCGCTCAATACCTCTGTTTTTTTCAGGAAAGAAAAAATTAGTAAATAAAAGTCCACGGATTTCATTCACCAAAAGCGAACGACAGATCTGTAAGAATCGCTGAACAATTAATAACGCAGCAGTAAAAATTTTGGAAATTCTTCATAAGAAAGTTGTTACTGTGTACCTGACTTACTCAGATAAATGGAACTGTATCCCCCCCCCTTCAAAGCAACAAATACGTAACATAACAACGTAGGAGACAGAGAATCTAAAGAAAGCCCTCCAGGAGGGAGATACAATTCAGACTACAAAACCAAATAAACCTTAAACAAAGCCACAAATAGACTGATCATCATGAGGTTTTACAAAACCAGGTAAAAAAAAGTAAGCAAAGTAATTAATTTAGAAAACTAAAGTTACAGTTAGATCAGATTTACTTGCTCAATATCTGTTAAAAATATGATATCAGCAAACAAAAACTTATATACATCATATGGTTACGCTTGATGTTTACACCTCTCCAGCAAAGTGTAATCAATATAATACACTATTTTTAGATGAAATATTGGTTAAATATTCCATAAACAACAATATAAAACAGAATAATTCACCATGAAAATACAATTCACCTTTTAAAACATAATGTTATAAAAAAAACACCATTCAAATTGATGCCAGTCCCTTACCTGTCAATGTTGTTTACGGTTCCTTTCCCCCTTTTGTGCGAGTAAGCAACATGAATATACAAGTCTTAACGACCAATGCCTCTGTCAGCCCAAAATAAGTCGACATTCCTGTGCATGGCGCTGCAGCAGGAATAGAACGGCAGACATCAGCGCGGAATGGAATCCCGGCTGAAACAGGCTCGTCTGCCATGAGTCAAAACGCTGGAGCAGTTCGACTTCAGCTTCCAGCCAGGCATCGATCGTAAGGTCGTCCGGGAGTTGGCCGGTCTGGCGTTCGTGGAGCGCTGCGAGAATGTGATCCTGCTGGGGCCCCCGGAGTGGAGAAAACCCACCTGGCCGCTGCCCCCGGTGTGAAAGCGGCAGATGTGGGCCATCGGGTGTTGTTCATGCCGCAGGACAGGTTGGTAGACGCTGATGAAAGCGAAGCTGGAAAACCGCCTGGAGCGCCAGCTACAACAACTGAGCTATGCGCGGGGGCTGATCCTGGACGAAATAGGTTACCTGCCAATGACCAGTGAGGAAGCCAGTCTGTTCTTCCGACTGCTGAACCGACGGTATGAAAAAGCGAGCATTATCCTGACGTCAAACAAAGGCTTCGCAGACTGGGGAGAGATGTTCGGTGATAACGTGCTGGCAACAGCGATCCTGGATCGGCTACTGCATCACTCAACCACACTGAATATCAAAGGAGAAAGTTACCAACTGAAGGAAAAACGCAAAGTCGGGGCGCTGACCAAAAGCGCAACGCCAATCAGTGAAGATGAAATGGCGGAAAGCGGACAGCAGAAGTGATCAAACAGCGGATATTAAAAATAGCGAAAAACGACCATAAATCCTGGCGTTGACATCCTCAAGATTTAATATCAGAAGCTTCCATGCCGCCGCATCCAGACTTCCAGTTGTCCCTGGTGGCTTCCGAAATACCGGCCTCCCGGTAGACATCTTTAACAGTCCGTCCGGATTCGACTGATC
>OJYG01000712.1_pt1 | contig 8894 bp, 8 predicted proteins | sample 1600841 | NCBI WGS metagenome assembly OJYG01 (sample SAMN04436709, study PRJEB24849) | human gut metagenome | biome: human gut; feature: NICU; material: stool | host: Homo sapiens | place: USA: Saint Louis, MO | collected 2010-09-09
GCTTATTTTCAGGGGTATTTTGTAACATGGCAGAAAAACAAACTGCGAAAAGGAACCGTCGCGAGGAAATACTTCAGTCTCTGGCGCTGATGCTGGAATCCAGCGATGGAAGCCAACGTATCACGACGGCAAAACTGGCCGCCTCTGTCGGCGTTTCCGAAGCGGCACTGTATCGCCACTTCCCCAGTAAGACCCGCATGTTCGATAGCCTGATTGAGTTTATCGAAGATAGCCTGATTACTCGCATCAATCTGATTCTGAAAGATGAGAAGGACACCACAGCGCGCCTGCGTCTGATTGTGTTGCTGCTTCTCGGTTTTGGTGAGCGTAATCCTGGCCTGACCCGCATCCTCACTGGTCATGCGCTAATGTTTGAACAGGATCGCCTGCAAGGGCGCATCAACCAGCTATTCGAGCGTATTGAAGCGCAGTTGCGTCAGGTATTGCGCGAAAAGAGAATGCGTGAGGGCGAAGGCTACACCACCGATGAAACCCTGCTGGCAAGCCAGATCCTGGCCTTCTGTGAAGGTATGCTGTCACGTTTTGTCCGCAGCGAATTTAAATACCGCCCGACGGATGATTTTGACGCCCGCTGGCCGCTAATTGCCGCGCAGTTGCAGTAATTCTCCCCTAAACGGTCAGGCAGAAACGTCTGCCTGACGCTTTTCTTACCCTGCAACCAGCATTCGCTTAACACTCTCTCTCGCCTGTTGAAAGGCCTCATCCTCAGGGTTGATTTGCAATAACCAGTTTATTCTTCCCTGCAAAGCATAAAGATACGCCGTTGCCTGTGCGTGGAGATCGCCAGAAGGATCAAGTTCACCACGATGACTAAGATGCGAAATAACGCCATATTTTTGGCACAAGTGTACTTCCTGACGCAGCGCCCGGCGCGCTTCGCGGGCAAGCTGTGGTTTGTGATTAACAACAATCCCGGTTACCTGCTGGCGCTTACAGGCAGCTATCAGGCAGCTTTTGCGTTGATTGAGGCTCAGGCCCAGCTCCGCTAACAATCCGCACACTTTATTTTTAACCTGGCGGGCATTGAAGTGACCTGAAAAGGTCATGTCATCGCAGTAGCGGGTGTAGGTAATTCCCCGAGCCTGACACCATTCCCCTATGCGTTCATCAAAACAGCGCATCACAAGATTGGAAATGGCTGGCGAAGTTGGTGCCCCCTGCGGTAACGCGTCGTTATAACAACAAATCCAGGTCAGCATGGTTACCACATTACGTGGCAACTGGGCCAGGCGAAACACACGCCAGACCTGTAACCAGCTAATGCTATCGAAAAAGTTTTCGATATCGAGTTTCAGGATCTGCTGCTGTTGGCAGTGTGGCTGCGCGTTGCTGACGATTGGGCAACCTGGTCGGTAGGCTGTAGCAAAAGGGGAAAGCGGAAATTGTGAAAGGACGTTCTTAAGAATGTTGCGCTGTACGGTTTTGAGCAAGTAATCAGGGGCTAACACCAGCCGCTGACCACCGTGGCGTTTAGAAAGAATAATGCGTCGGTAATGGCGTCCGGCATGATTACTGAGCGCATACAACCGCTGTATTTCTTTATCGGCGCTCCAGCCCGGCGAGCCGAACAAATCGAGCGCCAGAAGGGTTATCCGGGTAGCATCCATTCCACTCTCCACATCACGGCGGCCAAAAGAGGCGCCAACAGCGGCAATACCATTAAACCATCCCGAAGGCGCGTAACTGTACTGAGCGCGTCAGCGCGACGTACGCGAAGCGTACTCAGGTACAATGAAGCGACTTTGGGTATATGGACATACTACTGGCGTTAAGTCAGCGACTCGCCGACCCTCCCGGCACAAAAGGCCGGAAACGCTATTGCCACTGCTGGCGAAAGCAGATTAACACGATATCTTAAAGCGCATCACGCTGTGCACAGCAAAAACCCTGCACAGCGCATATTTTTAAACGCCAAACTCTTCGCGATAGGCCTTAACCGCCGCCAGATGTTCCGCCATTTCCGGCTTCTCTTCCAGGTAAGCAATCAGGTCTTTCAGGGTGATGATAGAGATCACTTTGCAGTTGTAATCACACTCAACTTCCTGAATCGCCGAAATCTCGCCGCGCCCCCGTTCCTGACGATCGAGCGAAATCAGCACGCCAGCAAGCGTCGCGCCATTGGCCTGAATAATTTCCATCGACTCGCGAATCGCCGTTCCGGCGGTGATCACATCATCCACCAGCATCACACGCCCTTGTAACGCGCTACCAACCAGGTTGCCGCCTTCACCGTGGTCTTTTGCTTCTTTGCGGTTAAAGCAGTACGGCAGGTCCAGGTCATGATGCTCCGCCAGCGCCACGGCGGTTGTGGTGGCAATCGGAATCCCTTTGTAAGCTGGGCCAAACAGGAGATCGAACTCAATGCCGGAATCCACCAATGCTTCAGCGTAAAAACGGCCTAACCGTGCCAGGTCGCGCCCGGTATTAAACAGCCCGGCGTTGAAGAAATAAGGGCTTTTGCGCCCGGACTTCAACGTAAACTCGCCAAACTTTAATACCTGTTTGCCAAGCGCAAATTCAATAAACTGGCGCTGATATGGTTTCATGCCTTCGCTCCTCATCTTACTTTTCTACAGACAAAAAAAAGGCGACTCATTAGTCGCCTTAAAAATCAGTTTGCCAGCGCCGCCTTCTGCGTCGCTACAATGGATTCGATTCCCCCTCGGGCCAGCGCCAACAAGGTGAGCAGCTCTTCATGGGTGAACGGCTCGCCTTCTGCCGTCCCCTGCACTTCAATGATGCGCCCGTCTTCGGTCATCACTACGTTCATGTCGGTCTCTGCGGCAGAGTCTTCAACGTATTCCAGATCGCAAACCGCTTCGCCGTTCACAATCCCGACAGAAACCGCGGCTACCATCCCTTTCATCGGGTTGGTTTTCAGCTTGCCGTTTTCCACCAGCTTCTGTAGCGCATCTGCCAGCGCCACGCAGGCACCCGTAATCGAAGCGGTACGCGTGCCACCATCAGCCTGAAGCACGTCGCAGTCCAGCGTAATAGTGAACTCACCCAGCGCTTTCAAATCTACTGCTGCGCGAAGAGCACGGGCGATCAGACGCTGGATTTCCATTGTGCGCCCACCCTGCTTACCTTTCGCTGCTTCACGCGCGTTACGGGTGTGGGTAGAACGTGGCAGCATACCGTACTCTGCGGTGATCCAGCCCTGACCCTGACCTTTCAGGAAGCGCGGCACGCCTTCTTCAATAGAGGCGGTACACAACACTTTGGTATCGCCAAATTCGACCAGCACCGAGCCTTCTGCATGTTTTGTATAGTTACGAGTCAGGGTAACGGGACGCACCTGATTATTGCTACGGCCTGCTGGACGCATATTGAAATCTCCGGCTTGAAACAAATGTGGCTGCGCATTATACGGACTTCCGGCGGTTATTCCTATCCTGACAAGGCATCGATGGCTATAATCCTTCCACCTCTCCTTTTATAAACAGGAACGTCTATGATCCGCAGTATGACCGCCTACGCCCGGCGTGAAATCAAGGGTGAATGGGGGAGCGCAACCTGGGAAATGCGCTCGGTAAACCAGCGTTATCTGGAAACTTACTTTCGTCTGCCGGAGCAGTTCCGTAGCCTTGAACCTGTCGTTCGCGAGCGTATTCGTTCTCGCCTGACGCGCGGTAAAGTAGAATGTACTCTGCGCTATGAGCCAGATGTTAGCGCGCAAGGTGAGCTGATCCTCAACGAAAAACTGGCTAAACAGCTGGTAACTGCCGCGAACTGGGTAAAAATGCAGAGCGACGAAGGAGAAATCAACCCGGTTGATATTCTACGCTGGCCGGGCGTGATGGCAGCCCAGGAGCAGGATCTCGACGCGATTGCCGCTGAAATTCTCGCGGCGTTGGATGGTACGCTGGACGACTTTATCATCGCACGTGAAACCGAAGGTCAGGCGCTGAAAGTGTTGATTGAGCAGCGTCTGGAAGGCGTCAGCGCCGAAGTGGTCAAAGTCCGCGCCCATATGCCGGAAATCCTGCAATGGCAGCGTGAGCGTCTGGTCGCGAAGCTGGAAGATGCTCAGGTGCAACTGGAAAACAACCGTCTGGAGCAGGAGTTGGTTCTGCTGGCACAACGAATTGACGTTGCCGAAGAACTGGACCGCCTCGAAGCGCATGTCAAAGAGACCTACAACATTCTGAAGAAAAAAGAAGCCGTTGGTCGTCGTCTGGACTTTATGATGCAGGAGTTCAACCGCGAGTCGAACACTCTTGCTTCGAAATCTATCAATGCCGAAGTGACGAATTCTGCCATCGAGCTGAAAGTGTTGATTGAGCAGATGCGCGAGCAGATTCAGAACATTGAATAACTCGTAACGCCAATTCTTACTTTTCAGCCTTCACAAATGCCGCCCACTCAAACAGAGCGGCATTTTTCTTCCCCGCAACTTCAATTCTGTTTTGCGTGCCTGCTCCAGATTTTGCGATGTTTTTTTGCCCAGCACACTGAGAACGTGAGATACTCACAACTGTATATAAACACAGTTGTAAACTTACTTTCCTTGCAATCGATATCACATGGAGTGGGCAATGAACGAACATCATCAACCTTTTGAAGAAATACGGTATTATGGCACTGAAGGGCAAGAATTTTGGTCAGCGAGAGAATTGGCACCGTTACTGGATTATCGGGACTGGCGCAATTTTCAAAAGGTACTGGCCCGCGCGACTCAAGCGTGCGAAGCCAGCAATCAAGCTGCATCTGACCATTTCGTTGAAACCACCAAAATGGTTGTATTAGGTTCAGGGGCTCAACGAGAACTTGAAGATGTTCATCTCTCCCGCTATGCCTGTTACCTGGTAGTACAAAACGGCGACCCTGCGAAACCGGTTATTGCGGCAGGGCAAACTTATTTTGCTATCCAGACCCGACGGCAGGAGCTGGCTGACGATGAAGCTTTCAGGCAACTTCGTGAAGACGAAAAGCGTCTTTTTCTGAGAAATGAGTTGAAAGAACATAACAAACAATTAGTTGAGGCAGCGCAGCAAGCTGGGGTAGCGACAGCTATCGATTTCGCCATATTTCAGAATCATGGTTACCGGGGACTGTATGGTGGATTAGATCAGAAAGCCATCCATCAGCGGAAGGGGCTGAAAAAGAGTCAGAAGATCCTGGATCATATGGGTTCAACAGAACTGGCGGCTAATCTCTTTCGAGCTACCCAAACAGAAGAAAAACTCAAGCGGGATGGCGTGAATTCAAAACAGCAAGCTAATACCACACACTTTGACGTGGGTCGCAAGGTGAGGCAAACCATTCAGGAACTTGGCGGAACCATGCCTGAGGAGTTGCCGACCCCGCAGGTCAGCATCAAGCAGTTGGAAAACAGTGTAAAAATTACAGAGAAGAAATAGCAGAAAATAAAAACTCTTTTTGTTGATTGAGATACCCGATGCGTAAGCCAAAGTCCAGGTGCGGTGAACACAATGGCTAAACATTGCACCTTTCTTTTCCACCCCTCAATTTTAACCTATTTTTTCTTATGCATTTTCTCAGACAAGAAGTCAGAAGAATGCATCTACGCTACAGAAAATAGCGATTTCACATAACTACAAGTTATCAATTTCCTCTCACCTTAAAAAATCTCAATCGTGACAATGCGCACAAATCGCTACCCTGCCAGACAGATTTTTAGGGAGAGAACCATGCTGTTACACATTTTGTATTTGGTTGGCATTACTGCCGAAGCCATGACGGGGGCGCTGGCGGCCGGACGACGGCGCATGGATACATTTGGCGTAATTATTATTGCGACCGCCACGGCAATTGGCGGAGGGTCAGTGCGCGATATTCTGCTGGGCCACTATCCGCTCGGCTGGGTCAAACACCCGGAATATGTGATTATTGTCGCTACCGCCGCAGTACTCACCACTATCGTTGCTCCTGTAATGCCTTACCTGCGCAAAGTGTTTCTGGTGCTCGATGCGCTCGGACTGGTAGTCTTTTCTATCATTGGCGCACAGGTTGCACTGGATATGGGACACGGCCCGATCATTGCCGTTGTCGCAGCTGTGACGACCGGCGTATTTGGCGGCGTTTTGCGCGATATGTTCTGTAAACGCATCCCACTGGTATTCCAGAAAGAGTTGTATGCCGGTGTCTCATTTGCCTCCGCCGTGCTGTACATCGCGCTGCAACATTATGTTTCTAACCATGATGTGGTGATTATCTCCACCCTGGTATTCGGCTTTTTTGCCCGCTTACTGGCGCTACGTCTTAAGCTGGGATTACCGGTCTTTTACTACAGCCACGAAGGTCACTAAGGTTCAAAACCTGTGATCTGCTGGGCAGCCAGCCAACTGCCCAGCTTCTTGATTTGCGCATTTTCCTTCCATTCAATAACCTGTCTGGCGCGCCCCGATCCAGTCCCCGGCAACTGCTGCCAGAACTGTTCTGTGCTAAATAAAAGTTGCGACCAGGACCGTTCATCACTGGCATTAAGCGCCGCCCGGGTTAGCGGTATTCCCATTGCCATCACCCAGCGAGTAAAAGGCTGCTGACGAGCCAGATTAAATTGATGCCATAACTGCGCACTTTTACTTTTCGCGATCCCCGGCGTGTTCTGTAATTGCTCTGGCGTTAATAAAAGCCAGGAAAAGATATGCTCAAAGCGATGAGTCTGATGCAGCGCGCGCCAGCCGGCCTCACCAATGCCATCCAGCCCAAGAACCTGTTTTGACCCCAGCCAGACTAAGCGTGAAATGAACTGTTCCTGACAAACATCAGAAGCAAAGTAGCAGGTCAACGAGTTAAAGCGGTTTTCTGGTGGTGTCGGTTTTGTACGTTCTGCACCGCGCCAGACCACATCATCAATGCGAGGAATACCCTGACCGGCAAGGCTGACGAGGATCTGATCACCAGGCGCAATATCCCACTCCTGCCAGCGCCTGACGGAACCAATATTCACCCGCTGGACTTTTTTATCATCCAGCATGACAGGTGCGAGTGACGCAACCACCGATATTTTACCGCTCTTACCCACCGCAAACTGAATCGCCTTCACTTCGGCAACCTGAGCTACAGGTTGATATTTCCAGGCCACCAGCCACTCCGCCTGGCCCGGTAGCCAATGACGGGATTCGGGTTCTTTCGCCGCTCGCACAACCACGCCATCGGTGACGAAGGGTAATTTTGCTTTCCACCACTCATTGCGTACGTGCGCAACCTCATCAGCATTTTTAACCGCGCGGGTATACGTCTGCGTTAAAGTAAAACCTGCGGTAGCCAGATCCTTTAAACGATCGGTCATTAAATGCGGTCCATCCGGCCATGCCCAGACAAAAACAGCCAGTGAGTTTAGCGTATCGCTATTCCCCTGGCGCATCATCAGGCCAGCAACTTTTGCGCGGGCATTTATTCCCCCCATTTGTTGTTGGATATGCTCCTTACGCTTGAGAAATATTTCCCCCTGAAGCGTGCTGTTGGCTAAAGGCCCGCTAACGGTTTGCGGCACAGCGGAAATTAAGCGAACTTTCTGCGTCCAGTCCTCGCCTTTCAGGCCATTACCGCGACTGATTGCTTTGTTCAGTTTCCCGTCCCGATAAACCAGGGTTACCGCAACGCCATCAACTTTTGGCTGAACCCAAAGATCGCTACGTTCGCGCATCCACAGACTTAATGCGTTTTTATCCGCCATTTTGCGTACACCCGTATGGGCAACAGGATGCATAACCGCACCGTTTAAAGGCGGCATCATCACATCGCGGGTCTCGTTCCCAAAACAGCGTTGCCACTGCGTAAGACGGGCACTTAACTGATCGTAAATACCGTCTTCCACCTCACTTTTCCCTTCTTTCCAGTAGTCATCGTCCCACTGTTTTATTTGCTGTTGCAGGCGGGAAATTTCTTCCTGTGCTCTGGCTGGCGACCAGGCCGGACAGACCGCCCACGCCGATGATTGCCAGCACAAGATACTTATTAATATCGCCATCCATACTTTCATCATCACCTCCGCTGTAGATAGTCAGGCAGATATACAACGTGATGAAAGCAAAGCCGAGTGGCAAAAACGGAGTCTGCGAGGACGCTTCCTGAGAATCGTCTTTATTGCAGTGAATCACAGGCAAATGCGGAAGCAGCTACGCAAAACGCAACAACTTTGCGCAAAAAGTGTGAGCAAGGGCTACGTCACATGGCCGCGCCGTGTATAATAAGCTCGTATGTAGGCTTTATTTCGCTAATCACATACGAAAGATACTCATGGCTCAAGGCACGCTTTATATTGTTTCTGCCCCCAGTGGCGCGGGTAAATCCAGCCTGATTCAGGCTTTATTAAAAACCCAACCGTTGTATGACACTCAGGTTTCCGTTTCACATACCACGCGCGCGCCGCGTCCGGGTGAAGTGCACGGTGAGCACTATTTCTTTGTAAATCATGATGAGTTTAAAACCATGATTGGCAGGGAGGCGTTTCTGGAGCACGCGGAAGTGTTTGGCAATTACTACGGCACTTCGCGCGAAACCATTGAGCAAGTGCTGGCAACCGGCGTTGATGTTTTTCTGGATATCGACTGGCAGGGCGCCCAGCAAATTCGCGAAAAGATGCCGCAAGCACGCAGCATTTTTATTTTGCCGCCATCAAAGATCGAATTGGATCGCCGTTTACGCGGCCGCGGGCAAGATAGCGAAGAAGTCATTGCCAAACGAATGGCGCAAGCGGTTGCAGAAATGAGCCATTACGCCGAATATGATTATCTTATTGTGAATGACGACTTTGATACCGCGTTAAGCGACTTGAAAACCATCATTCGCGCTGAACGTCTGCGTATGAGCCGCCAAAAGCAGCGTCATGACGCTTTAATCAGCAAATTGTTGGCAGACTGAACCCACTTTCAGTATCATGCCCAGTCATTTCTTCACCTGTG
>OJYG01000724.1_pt1 | contig 8621 bp, 12 predicted proteins | sample 1600841 | NCBI WGS metagenome assembly OJYG01 (sample SAMN04436709, study PRJEB24849) | human gut metagenome | biome: human gut; feature: NICU; material: stool | host: Homo sapiens | place: USA: Saint Louis, MO | collected 2010-09-09
GCGGTCCAGGATTTCGACACCGTGGACCCGAAGCTCGGCACCAACGAAGACCTCGCCGCCTACTTCGGCACGCCCGAGGCCCCCGAGTGCCACATGCTGTACAACGTCTCCATCATGGTTAACCTGTGGAGCGCGCTCGCCAGCCGCGACGTGCGCCTGCTCAAGAACCAGATCGACAAGCTCAACTCGCTGCCCGAAAACTGCTGGTTCGTGATTCTGAACGCGATGGACGCCGACCTCCAACCATACGAGTCCCAGCTCATCCATTTGTGATTTCGACGGTTTCTAGCTCTCTTCTTTGAGGGGAGCTGTTGCCGTAGGCGACTGAGGGGAGTCCTCGGCAAAGCCGCAATCCATCAACTAGATTGGCTGGTCCTGCTGCAGCCACACGCGTTTGCCATCCCCGAAGAAATATGTATAATAACTCAAGTCGCCAAAAGCGACGCTTAACGCGGATGTAGCTCAATGGTAGAGCCTCAGTCTTCCAAACTGATTACGCGGGTTCGATTCCCGTCATCCGCTCCACTGACAAAAGCCGCAAACCCAAGCAATTCCAAGGGTTTGCGGCCTTTCGCATATTCGGGTGTCGAATCATCGTGATTGCAAGATTTGGGCCAAACGTGCCTGATTGTGACCTCGATAGCATGACCTATAGCATGACCTCCAGCTGATACATAGCATGACCAAGGAAGAGGCATGATGCCCGCACAGAACCAAACAACGACGTCCAAAACACCTCCACGCAGGCCGCGGGGAAGCGGCAGCGAATGGCAGGATCAACGAGGAACCTGGCACGCGCGCAAAGAAATCGCACCAAACCCGCGCACCGGCAAACGCCGCATGGTCGAGGCGCAGGCCCCCACCAAGACCGCCGCGCGGCAACGGCTCCAAGAAAAAATCAAAAGACTGCAGCGCGAGGGCGATATGCCCCTGGCCGGAACCCCAACGCTCGACGAATGGATGGAGCGATGGCTCAATACCATCGCGCCCAATGTCAAACCCCGCACCCTCGAAACCTACCGATCCGACTGCAACACCATCCGCAGCGTCATCGGCGGAATGCGACTCGACAGAATAACCCCCGCCACCATCGACGGAATGTGCGCCAAACTCGCCAAGGAACACCGAAGCAAAATCGTCCACAACCACTATCTCAGACTCAGGCAGGTGCTCGACGCAGCGGTCCGCGAACGCCTCATCCCATCGAACCCGGCGCTCGCCGCAACGCCGCCGCGCTACGAGTCGCAGGCCACCCAAATCCTCGAACCCGGACAGCCGGCCCGGGCGGCGCAGGCCGCACTCGACCCCAAGCGTCGCAAATACAGCCACCTGGCAGATACCGACGACGACCGCGAAATGTGGAGCCTCATGTGGAACATCATGTTCGAGACCGGCATGAGAGAGGCCGAAAGATTCGCCATCCTGCCCGAAGAGCTCGCCACCGTCGACGGCGTGCACGGAATCCAGATCATGTGGGAGCTCCAACGCTTCAGATCCGATGCAGAAGTGCCCAACTGGCTCCGCTCCCGCCATTACGAGGGATGCTTCTGGCTCGTCGAACCGAAAAGCAAGCAGGGCAACCGGTTCGTGCCCGTCAGCAACCAGACGTGGCTCGGACTCTGGGCGCTCGTCGGACGCAGGCAATGCCAGCCCGGCCAGCTCATATTCACGCGCGAGGGACACCCGCTCACCAACACCGTGGAACGCCGCCGCTGGAAACGCTCTCTCGAAGACGCGGGACTGCCCTACGTCACCATCCGCAGCGCCCGCCACTTCTTCTCCACGCACCTCGCCGAAGCCGGAGCCCCGGAAGACGCGAGAAAAGCGATGATGGGCCACGCCAAAATCAGCACAACGGCCGGATACACCCACTGGTCGGCCGCGAGCCTTGCGGCACTCGCAGACAAGGGGCTCGTCAGGCGGTGGGGGAATCGGCCTGATTGCGATTCTTGCGAGGCCTTCCACCGCCCGCACCACGACCGGGGCGGGCGGCGTTCCACGCATCGATTGTCTCCGGAAGCCAGCCGCGAGTCGTGCCGATCAGTGCGTCCGGTTCCGGCAGATGATACCCCCTCGCTGCCGGATTGCTCGTGCCGATGCGCTCGCCGACCTCCTTGAGGCTGAGATATCTTGCGGTGCTCATTTCCGGCCTCCCGACAGATAGCCGAACACCCCGGCGGCCATGCCGAAGGTTACGGCCGCGATGGCCTGACCGCCGATGGCGAGAATGAGGCACATCGCGCCACATATCAGCGAGACGAGCCTGTATGCGTTTGTTGTGTTCATGATGCTCCATGGATTAGTCTGGGGATAGGGAGCCGCAGCTCCGGATACTAGGACTATTCGGAATCTGCGGCTCTTGTACTACCGGCGAGGCCTTCGCCGTATGTGCGGCGGCTTGGGCTTCGGTGCGGGTGGCGGCTCATCGCCTTTGGATTTCACCGCCGCGATGACTGCGGCGATTCCGACCAGCAGGGAGCCGATGGCTTCTATCGCTTTCCAGACCTCATCCATGTCTCACCTCCTTCCACTGTTCCGTTTTTGTTTACATAATAATTATAGCTCAACTAAGTAAGTTATGCAAGTCAGAACGGCAAAGATCTGGATGTGCCTATTCGAATGTTCTCCATTACTCGCACATGGTGTAACAAGTGCATGTAAAACCGGTAGAAAATCAGGATAATGATAAGACGACAAGGAAGCGTCTGGCCGTTGTTTTTGCGTCGGACGCCAGCCGGAAAAAGTGGAGATGAATTTTAGAATAATAACCAGTAGAATTGTTAGCTATGAGTCAATTTCGCGTGGGAGCCTATATAGATGGCTTTAATCTGTATTACGGAATGCGTTCGCATATGGGGCGTTCGACGCCTGAATGGCGATGGTTTGACATACGTGGAATGCTACAGCCGTATGCGCAGTATTGGGATCCCAACGCCTCTCTGACGGTGGTCTATTGCACCGCTCGTGTGAACGCCTCTTCCTCGCAGTCGGCGGCGATTGACCAGAATTTCTATCTGAAAGCATTGCGTGCGTCTGGTTCGGTAGATGAAATCGTTTTGGGGCATTACGTAGTTCGCAGCAATTATGCCTTCATGGTTGATAAGTTATCACGCAGCCGAGTGCCTCAACTGCTGAGCGTAACGGCGCAGCAGTTCAGCAGGATAATGCCACAAGGTCCACAGAATTGGCCCATCTCACTCCGGAATGGCCATGTCGGAGTGGATATACAACGAATTGAGGAGAAGGGCTCCGATGTAAATGTGGCTTCAAGACTGTTGCGCGACATGTACGAGAACACAATCGATGCAGCTCTCGTTCTGACTAACGACTCCGATCTGTCGGAACCCATACGCATTGCGCGAGAACGTATACCTGTTGGAGTGTTGAATCCCCATAAAGGGCCGATCGCGGGCAGTCTGAAACCATTCCGTAATGCGCAGAACAGAATTGGCAGCTGGAACAAAGCTCTCTCTCCAGCCGATTTTAAAGCTCACCAACTGCCCGATGAAGTCAACGGAATGGTCGACGGAAAATACGTGTTTGCGCGTAAGCCAGCAGAATGGTGACATGCTGGAATACTTGACGACATACGCCTACCAAGGTATATTTACCACTGTACCCACCCCGATTGCCACTGGCGACGGGGTTTTTTCATGCCCGATCGATCGGCAGACAAAGGCGTATATGTGACGTCGATGCCCAGAACCATCGGTATGGTCATGTTCCGTATTCTGGCAATCGGAATATGGATATTCGCCTTACTGATTTTTGTCGGCGGATTGAGCACCGATTTCCTGACATGCACAATAGTCGCGCTGATCATCGCATTGAATACCCTGATTCCGTCAAGCCAAAGCCCCGGCGCTCGCAGAGAGCGATCGGGGCGATTCCGTATATGCGGCGGTAGAATCTAATCAAGCCGCATCGAGTTGGCTGAACGAACAAAGAGGTTGGAGGCATGATGCCCGGAGAGCGCCAAGCTAAGCGGAAGGTGTCGATGCCCGGAACTATCGGTATGGTCATATTCCGGATTCTGGCAATCGGAGTATGGATATTCGCCCTGCTGATTTTCGTTGGCGGATTGAGCACTGATTTCCTGACATGCACCATAATCGCGCTGATCGTCGCATTCGTCGGATGGATGCTGTGGGTCGTCGGCGACATGATCCACGACCCCGAGAAGATTCGAGCCGAACAGCGAGCTGCCAGAGCCGCAAAAGACCTCAGCATCGTGCTGGACGAGGATAACGAACACGAGCGAAAACGAGCAGCCAATGGTCACTGGGACGGACGCGCAAACCCCGGACATGCACAACCCAACGATGAAGCATCGCCTGCGCTCGTCGGCGTCGAGGTGGAGGATGGCGAAGCGTTGGCGTCGGCTCGTCGAGAAACGGGACAAAGTTCTGCGTTGTCAAGGACGATATCGCTGTCGCCGATCATCATCCCGCCAAAAACTCTGTCAGTGTCGGCGACTCGGGAAACCGAAACCGTCTCCGGTTCATACCCTGCCACAATCTACGTCTACGACCCACGCCCCATACTCAAGCTCAAAGAGGGGCGTGCCGAAAAAATCAGCGTTGTTACCCGTCCGATAACGCTGAAAAGTCGACTTAACGGAAGACAATGGCGCAGCGGCATGGATGATGGGTATGCGGTCGAATGCAAAGGGAAACCGTTCGGCGTTCTCTTCAACCACATCGCGGTAATCCACATTCGTGCAATCCTTGAATCTGGCGCGAAAAATGTGGAACTCGTGGCCATGCGCCAAGGATGGTACCAAACAGGCGTTCCCGAAATCTACGTCATGGTGCCAACGCTGGAAGAGGCGAAGGAAGGCGAAACTGGCAACGCCTCGCTCAAGGAATACGAACAGCGACAAGCATATGGAGCGGATGTGGTCGCCGCAACGGCAATATTCCGCGTCTCGGAGAACAACTGGAATGGTCCTAGAATTCCCGACGAAGGGTTCATCGCTTTCGAGGCCACTGTCGAACAGCTACCGGTGCCGGAAGGATCGCAGGCAAAACCGCACTTTGCACTCAAAAGCGGAGGTGTCTTGCTCTCGGAAATCACGGCGCGGTCGACGGCCGCATACTTTGCATCTGAGCCACTTGTTGGCAAGCGATTGAAAATACTCGTTAGCCGCTACTGCACCAGCCTCACCATAGAGGCCTACGAGATATGACAAAACACCCCGGCACTCATAACGAGCGACCGGAGTGTTTTTGTTTATTCTTACAAGATTTCTTCTGCAGCTTGGTCAATGGGCTTATTCGGATAGTCAGATGCTGCGGCGCTTTCCTGGATTCTTCGTAGAAGTTCCTGACTGAGTTCAAGCGTCGTGTATTCGGATAGTGAGTATCCGCGCTCGGCTTTCTTCGCCTCCTCTTCGGTAAGGGACCCTAGTTGTACTAGCCCCTCGATGGGAGATCTCCCGAAAGCCCTAGGGATGATGATGGCATCATCGGAAGTTTCTGATATGAAAAGCCCCGGCGCTAAGAGAGATGAACTGCGCCCCGAAAGTTGGACGCGTTTAATGGTAGCCGTTATGCGGCTTCCTGTAGGGCCTGATCCCGGTATTCTGCCGGGGTCAGGCCCTTGAGCTTTACTTGGCGCCTTTGTGTGTTCCAGTAGGTGATGTAGGCGTCGAGGTCGGCTTTGAAGCTCTCGAAGGTCTGCCAGTCTTGGCCGCGGAAGAATTCGTCCTTGATGTGACCGGAGACCTGCTCGGTGGCGCCGTTGCCGATGCAGTTGCCTTTGCGTGACATGCTCTGGATGAAACCGTTGTCGGCAAGCGTGCGGATGTAGGTCTCGTGCTGGTACTGCCATCCCATGTCCGAGTGCAAGATCGGCTCGGCCCCTGCTGGTTTGGCGTCCATGAGTATCTGGAGCATCTCTTGTTGCTGGGCGAGGTTGGGGCACAGAGAGATGGAGTAGGCGACAATCTCTTTGCTGGCAAAGTCGTAGACCGGAGCGAGGTAGGCCTTCCCGAAGGAGAGCTTGAACTCGGTGACATCGGTACCCAATTTCTGCCAGGGGCCATCGGCCTTGAAGTCGCGACCGATGATGTTCTCAAAGCTTTGCCCCACGTTCCCCTTGTAGGAGTTGTACCTGTGATAGGCCCTCTCGCGGCGTATCCCGCAGCGCAGCCCCATCTCACGCATCATCTTCAAGACCGTCTTATCGGCGATGCGCTCCCCTTCCTCAGCGCGCAGGCACATGGCTACCTGCCTGTGACCGCACCCGTTGGCAGTTCGAGAAAAGATCTGTGCGACCTTGGGCCACAGATGCGCCCTGGTTGGCTGCTGGGGGTGAGCCAGCGCGTAGTAGTAGCTCGACCTGGCAAGACCTGCCACCTCAAGGAGATCATGCAGCTTGTGACCGTGCCCTGAAAGCTGTGCGACCACTAGGGCTTTGTCCCGGTTTGGGAGCGCCTCTGCGCCTTCAGGGCAATCGATTTTTTTAGGTACGCCACCTGCGCCTCAAGCTTGCGCACGCGCTCGGCGAGTTCCTCCTCACGCGTTGGAGGAACCGCCCGCACCGACCCCTTCGGCCTGCCCTTGCGCTTGGGCTTCAGCGCCTGCGCACCGCCCTCACGGTACAACCTGCACCACTGCTTCAACGGTGCCGCGCTCGCAATACCGAAACGCACCATCGCCTCAGGCTTACTCATCCCACCATCAACCACGGCCCTCGCTGCGGCGACCTTGGTCTCATAGTCGTATGTTCTCTGTTTTCCTCCCATGGCAAGAAAACCGCCCCTCCCGATCGCGCGGTACATCTTCTGCCACTCTCTCACAGTCTCAGCAGACACACCAAGCCTCCTAGCGGTCAAACCATAGCCACACCCCCTCTCAAACAACTCCACCGCCCGCTCCCGAAGCAAACGATCATGCCTCAACCCCAGACCCACAGACACGAAAAGCCTCCCATTCCCTGGACTTCAATTTCGATGTCCAAGAAACGGGAGGCAGTTCACTGGGGGGGGGCTTCAGATTCGGAGCTTTTCCGCTCGGGAGCCGCGGGCGCACCAAACATTCCGGAGAGTGCGCGAGCAGCGAGAGCTTGGCACAACTCGGCGGAATCGTCACTTCCGGCTGGTACCGGCAGCGAATCCGATTTCCACGTATCGCCCGAACGTCGTGCCATCATCTTCCCCGTCTCCTGCAAAGAGCAGAACAATGACCTACGCGACTTGCTGATTTCGCAGCAGGTACGTCGTATCGACGAACTGGAGCGTCAGGTCGACATGCTCGAGGCCCTGCTGCACGGCAGGCGGCGTAAGGAACAGGCTGCCAATACGTTGCCTGAGGAACAGACGGATACAGCGGCGGACAAGTCGCCGGATACAGACGGGCGGTAGCAGTAGCCTGTCTGTATCCAATCAGCGCGCGAAACCGCAGGGAACATCAGGTACTTGCCCAACACGCGCGCTAAGATAGGCATCGCAATAATCGGCATGGCAATACATGGCAATAAGCAGGTAATCGGCGAGGCGGTGCATGGAGCAAGAACCCAACGAGCAGGAACCTAACGAAGCGCTGGAAATTGTGGGCGGCAAGGTGGAAACCGTCGAGGTTTCCAAGCACCCCGAGGCTTCCATACCCGAGACCGATTTGTCTCTGGCGGATATCGAGCGCCGTCGCTCCCATCCGTTGCGTTGGGTGTTGATTATTCTTGCCGCACTGTGCGCCATCGTCGCGCCATACTGGTTCGGCCGTTCGTTGGCGGTGAATAATACGGACTCCATCGTGGCAGTGTTCGGGGGAGTGTCCCCGCAAGGTATCGCACTGGTCGGTTGGGTGGCCGTGGTGATCACGTACGTCGGATTGGCGATGGCGGTGGTCGTCTCGCCGTCCTGGCCGTGGCTGATTGTATTTGTGATCGGGTTGGCCTGCGAGCAGTTCATCGCGGGGCTCAGTATGCTCAATCTCAATTTCTGGTATTCCACGTATGTGGTCTACGGCAAGCAGGCCGGCCTGGCGAATGCCGCGAACCTCGGCATTATGGGGGCGGCGATCGGCATCGCCGTATATGCCTTGGTGTTTGTTGGTCTGCTGGTGATTATCCGGAAGACCTCGCCGCTGAACGTGCTGACCAAAAGCTGGGCGAGCTTCATTCTGTACTTCGTGATTGAAACCATCGCCCTGCTCGTGGTGTTGTTTGGCGGATTGCTCACCACTGTGTGAGCGCACGTGAGTCGCCGTACATCGCTCAATACTCACCACTCACTGCTCACCACCGCGCAAACCGTGTGCCCCTTCCTTCAGTACTTATATGATGTGTTATATTCGTTATACATTTCTGAAGAACGTATCAGTACGATGATTACCGTTAATTCCACCTTCAGCAGGATTGTTGGATTCGCCGCTCTGGGTATCAGCGGACTGTTGATACCAGAAATCAAGTTAAAAACAGTTCTAGTCACCAATCTTGAAATGGCAGTCATCGCATCGTTGATACTTATTGATGTATTTGTCCGTAGGAGCAGAGCAGATCAAGATTCTTCGTCATCCATAAGATGACAATTATGCTCATAATAAGCCGCTTACTGAAGTTAAGTGGTAGTGCCCGAACTCTTGCGCACTTTGGTCTTCGCCCGTCCCTGTGGCGGTGAT